>Ga0172378_10001191_pt1 | contig 23849 bp, 36 predicted proteins | sample GrowelOW332metaG_FD_119755 | JGI IMG/M metagenome (GOLD analysis project Ga0172378, IMG submission 119755) | Groundwater microbial communities from an aquifer near a municipal landfill in Southern Ontario, Canada - Pumphouse #3_1 metaG | ecosystem: Environmental > Aquatic > Deep subsurface >... | reverse complement strand
CTCTCGCACACTTCGCTACTTTCGCTCGGGGCTTCGACCGCGAAGACTATCCGCCTCACCATCACCAACACGGACGCGGCGGCGGACTTCGAGTATCAAGCGCAGCTCGACTTGAATGACGAGACTTTCCGCAGTCTGGGCGGCGGAGGCTCCGCGGAGAGCGACCACAAGGTGAGCGTTGACGGAACGGATGCGGCGGGATACCTCGCCGCAAAGATAGGAACGGAAGCTCCAATACAGCATAAGACCGAAAATGGGCAGGTTGTCATCTATCAAGACCCTGTCGAGGCTTCTCCGCTGTCGTTAATTTGTTCGCCGGAGGTCGAAGAGTCCCCGGAGCAGTGCAACATCATTTCCGGCTCTTTCCAATACGCGAGCAAGCCAGCGATGCAGCTGCACGCGTTCGTTCTCCCGAACTATTACACGCCCGCGCTGACGGACGTTTTCGGAGTGCTCAACACGAACACGCAGGGGAGTGGAGCTCTGTCTGTCCTCTATATGGCGGTGTTCGAGCTCGACTTCACGAACAACCATCTGCATTTAGTTTGTGTGTCGGAGAACATCGCCGCGAGCGTCAATTCATCGACCGGATTGCAGGACGCGACTGTTCACTACATAAATTCTGCATACAACATTCTCAAGCCGGGGAAGTTCTATTATGGAGGATTCGTTTGCGACCAGAGCGCGCTGCAGATAGCTTCGGGCGTGACTTCCGTCGCGTTCAATTGTTCGTGGCCGTATATCGGAATTACTTTCCATAATCTCGAAAACGCACTCACGCCGGACGCTTTCGTTGCGGCGTATTCCGAGATCGATCTTACCGCCGCTACGCCTTCGCACCAGGAAGGATATACAAGAGGCACTTTGATGCTGCGCCACGCGTCGGCATCGTAAGGAGTTTCAAAAATGTTTACAAATTATTCGAGAAGTTACTTTGTATCGCATAGGGATTTTTTGCCGGAAGAGGCGGCCCTCGCTTCGGTGGCGGCGAGCCTGTCCGGGCTCGACTGGAATTACACGATAGCGCGGCACATCGACCGCGACCTGCACGAGCGATTGCTATCTTTCGACGCGTCGCTATTGTCCGGATTCGTGATCGTGTTGCCCCTCATTTCGAGCGGCTACTTTTACACGGCACGGACGATAGTGACGGCGGCGGCGATTGACGAGTCGCTCGAAGAGACTAGGACTTGGCTTGTCTCGGCACTCGCCGAGGCGGACGATACGGAGGCGACTGTATGAGCACGGCAAAGAAAGAAGTTATGGTCTCGACGGCACAGTCGTTCAGCGACGCCGAAAAGACGCAGGGACGGACGAACATCGGGGCGGCGAGCTCCGACGGCTTGGCGTCCACGAATTACGCCGTGGCGCAAATTACGAGCGCCTTGCAGGGGAAACAAAACGCGCCAAGTCAAGGTTCGTTCGAGACCGCATTGGAGACGGACAATACGATTTCCATCGGGACCGGGTTCACGGCGGTCGTCCGTGCGAACTCGACGCAAGCTGGGCAAATCACGTTTACGAAAGCGACCTGCACGAGCGCCGATATTTTTTCTGAATCAAGAACTTACGGTAACACGGTAAAGGAAGCGGCGGTAAGTCTCGCCTCCGGTCATACGGTCGTCTGTTTCGGAAACGGAGACTTCAACAGCACGCCAAGCCGTATCACGATGGACATATACGACAATACTAACAGAGTATATTACGAACTTCGATTTATCGTTTATACGGTAGGAAGCTTGCTCCATTTCGATTGGATTGCGAGGTCATAATGGATTTCGTATCTATCATCCAGAATATAGGTCAGGTGGCGGGCGTTCCGGCGGCATTGGCGGCCGGGTGGCTCTATATGAGCGTACGCTCCCTACAAAGTAAAGTAAAGGATCTTGAGAACGGTCACGACACTTTGCGCGCCGACCTTTCGCAAATCAAGAGTGACGTGGCGTATATCCGCGGAAAGATGGAGAGGCAGCGATAGAATAATTTGTGCGCAAAATAAAAAGGCCCCCGGATAACCGGGAGCCCTTTTTGCACTAGAGGAGGAGATGAGAACTAACACAAATTTAGTTTGTATGCAATCTTGGCGATGTCGGCGGCGAAGTCGTCGGCGAGCTTCTTCAAGGCGGGGAGCCCGAGATCGGCGAGCCCGGCGGCGATGCCGGCGGCGGACGCGGCCACCTCTTCGGCGGTGGAGAGCCCGTCGGCGATGTCGGTGGCGGCGGATATTTCGTATGGGTTGTGCCCGGAACCGGCGCACGCCTCGAAGCTGTCGTCGGCGAGCCTGTAGATGAGTTCCCGCAGCTCGCCAGCTATTTCGTGGCGGTTTAGGTTGCCCGCTTCGAGGTGGATGTATTCCGCCTTGCGTTCTAGGTTGAGCAGGGCTGAAGTCGCGACGCTCACGCTGTCGGCGATGTCGTCCCCCTGCACCAGGTCGCCGGGGATTTCCGCTTCGGCGGGCGGCATCTTGTCAGTTCCGGGCTCGCCCGGCATTCCGAAATACTTTGTCTGCATATATCCTCCGAAAAAAATCTACATTAAATATAAACTAAAAAAGGAGTCCCGGTGGTTGTCTCTTCGATATTCTTGCCCTGCGAGGGCCTCGAGCTGTCGGAGCTCGGCGGCCGCCTCTACCGCCTGGAAAAGCGGGCCTGCATGCGAGTGGGCCTCGAGGACGGCACCGAGATGGACTGGGCGTTCTCCGCCGGCTTCGTGACCAATTTCCGCTCCGGCGGGCGTTGCGTGGACTGGATCATCCCTCAGCTAGGCGACACGCTGCACCAGATCTGCTGGCTAGTCCACGACGCGAACTACACGCCGTGCGACATCATCGGCGGCGGTCACCCGGTGAGCAAGAAAGAGGCGGACGCCCTGCTCGGAGCTATGCTGCGATACTCCGGCGAGAGCGAGTGGAAAATAAAATTGATAATCGCCTCGGTTACTTTGTTCGGGAAGTCCGCCTACTCGGACGACGACAGTTTGACGCCAAACAACCGCACGCGCTTCGGCTACAAGAAGTGGCCCGCGCCGGAGGAAACGCACAAATGAACCTGCGGAAAAAGTTGTATGTAATAAATGGAGAGACGGCTAGCCAGAAGAACTCGCAAAACTTTTTCCGCGGGCGCGTGGTAAAGAGCGCCGCCTTTATGGCGTGGAAAAGATCCGCCGACATACAGATCAAATCGCAGGGCGTGCCGTCCGAGCCTTACGCGTCCGCATCTATCGCGGTCGAGTTCGTGCACTCCGACTTGCGTAGGCGTGACGGAGACAACGCCCTTGCGAGCGTGCAGGACGCGCTCGTGCGCAACAAAGTAATCGCGGACGACTGTTGGACGAAAATAGGAACTCCGTCCGTGACGCACTCCGTAGGGGCCGAGGCGATGGCGAGGATAAGCGTCACCGAGACCGAGCCGATAGACTGGGCTGCGGAACTCAAGAGGGCGAAGAGATGAATTACGGAATGCCTTACAAAGGGAGCAAAAGCGGAATAGCCGAACGGCTAATCGAGATCATCCCGAGCGCGGAAACTTTCGTGGACGCGTTCGCCGGAGGATGCGCGATGACGCATTGCGCGATGCTGTCCGGCAAGTACAAGAAGTTTGTATGCAACGACATCGGCCCGTATCCGGCGGCGTTCCTGCAATGCATAAAAGGGCTAGACAAAGAGAAGTATTTAACGCATTTCGTGGAACGGGAAGAATTCGAGGCGAGCACCGACCCGATAATAAAGATGGTCTGGAGTTTCGGGAATAGCTGCCGCGGTTACCTCTTCGGAAGAGGGCTAGTCACGGACGCGAAGCGTGCGCTATGGAAGAAGAGGGTGAACGGAGACCCGTCGGAATGGGAGAGACTACAAAGCCTACAAAGCCTCGAAAGCCTACAAAGCCTCGAAAGACTCGAAAGACTACAAAGCCTCGAAAGACTACAAAGACTCGAAAGCCTACAAAGCCTCGAAAGCCTACAAAGCATACAAAGTTTAGAAATACAACAAACAAGTTATGATAAATTAACTATTCCCGAAAATTCGGTCGTCTATTGCGATCCGCCTTACGCGGGGACGGGCGGCTACGGGTGCGATTTCGATTCGGACAAATTCTTCGACTGGGCGGCGAAACTGGACGCTCCCGTATTCGTTTCCGAATACAAGATCGACGATCCGCGCTTGCGCCTAGTTGCCGAGTTCGAAAAGCGCGTCGATCTAGGGCATTCCGGGCTTAAAAAGATGGAGCGCCTTTACGCGAACGCCGTCGGTTACGAGATGGCAAATCGGCAATTTGTCCAGTCCGAAATGGAATTTGTAGATTTCCTACAAATTAAGGGGTGAAAGATGGTTGAATATCCGCGCAGGTTTACTTTGTCAGAATTGACGCACACCGACACCGGGCTGCCTAACTTGCCCGACTGGGAGCGGCTCGAGAACGTCCGCCAAACGGGGCTCAAGCTCGACAGCATCCGCGACGCCTTCGGGCGCCCGATCCGGGTAAATTGCTGCTATCGCTCGGAGGCCGTAAACGCGCGCGTGGGCGGAGTTTCGACTTCCGCCCACCTCCTAGGTCTAGCCGCCGACATAAAGGCCTACAACGGCACCGAAAACGCGAATCGGGCACTATACGCCCTAATCGTCGGAATGGTGTCGGAACTCGACATCGACCAGCTTATTTTATACACAAAGACGCCGGGCGACAAGACGGGCGAGATCCGCTTTATGCACGTCGGTTGGCGGACGGAAAAAGAAAAGGCCCGGCACCAGATGCTCTTCAAGTGACAAAAAAAAGGGCGCCCTGAAGCGTCCTTAATTTTTTACTGGAAGATGGATCCTCCGCATTCGTATCGAATCCTGTGTTTGCAGGTCTTGCAAGTCTTTCCGGATTTCACCTCTGGAAAAAGGTAGTTCATTTGCCATCCTCCATATATCCGACGGAAGCATACATCCACGATTGCGGCGCGCGCTTTTCGTGCAGTTCGAACGGCGCGTCGAATTTCACGGCCGTGCGGATTCTCCAAATTTCAAGTTTTCCGTTTCCGGATTTAAAATATTCGTCGATTTGTTTTCTTGGAACGCACGATTTCTTCGAGACGTCGTCAAAGAGTTCGTCAGAACACTGAAGCTCTTCTTCGTCGTGTCCGTGTTCGAGAAGGAAGAAACCCGTCACTTTCTTTACCGGAGCGGTCTCGTAAAGATAGACGCGATCGAGTTCCGGGTCAAAGTCTTTCGGGAAAGACTTGCGAAGCTCCGCAGTTTTCTTCCCGGAGTAGATGAGCTCCGCCCATTTCGGGTGAATGGATAAAACGACACTCGTTTCACCATCCTCCTGTTGCGCCGGTGCCAAAGTAGTGATCGTCCGGGTCGGTGCTGTAGTGGTAAGAGTGCGTGCGCTGTTCTACGTGGACTTCGCCCTTTTTGGTCTCCGTGTGCGTCTCGTTCTCTTCGCTCTTCTTTTCGTTCTCGTTCATTTGTGCGTTTCCTTTATGTTATGCGTCAGGCGTGTCAATAATTAACCGCGTTCTCGCGGGCGATGAAGAAGTGGATTCCGTTGGAGCACTCGTTCCATCTGTCTTCGTCAAAGCTGTCGGGATAGGTCATCTTTCCGACCTCGTATATTCCGCCTCTTTCGCTTTCGACGTGCGTAACCTCGGCTTGCGTGCCGTCTGGATTCTGGATCTCGATCGTCTTCGCGGCAGATGCCCGGCACTTCGCCGAGGTGGCGGAACTCCTTTTTGCGTCCGCAGGAATTTCCAGTTTAACTATGTATTTCCACGCCTTTTTCCAGGCGATGAAAGGCCCTTCTTCCGGGCATTGCGGCATCGCGACAGTCTCGCGCAAGTCGGCGTCGCGCAAACAAGCACGGTGCAAGTCGGCACGGCGCAAGTTGGCACGGCTCAAGTTGGCACAGCTCAAGTCGGCACAGCTCAAGTCGGCGTTGCGCAAGTCGGCGTCGCGCAAGTCGGCGTCGGTCAAGTCGGCTTCGCGCAAGTCGGCGTCGCGCAAACAAGCTCCGTGCAAGTCGGCGTCGGTCAAGTCAGCTCCGCGCAAGTCGGCGTCGCGCAAACAAGCTCCGTGCAAGTCGGCACCGCGCAAGTTGGCGCCTCGCAAACAAGCTCCGTGCAAGTCGGCACCGCGCAAACAAGCTCCGTGCAAGTCGGCGTCGGTCAAGTCGGCACCGCGCAAGTCGGCACAGCTCAAGTCGGCACGGCTCAAGTCGGCACAGCTCAAGTAGGCGTAAGCGCATATCTTGTATTCCTTTCCGTTAATAAGCATCACGCCTCCTTATACTCGGCGAGCTCGTGTCTCATCATCGCCGCCGCCATCGTCTCGGTCAAGGCGACCGAGCACAGGTAGGCCACGGCGTTCGTCACATTGGCGGGCACGGCTCCCGAGCAGGTCGCCTGTCCGTTGCCGAATATCGTGACCTTGAAAGGCCACTCCCCAAACTTTCGGTTGAATTCAGTCATCTTGCTTGCTCCTTTAGTTTGTTCGTAATTTGTTTGCAAAAGTTTGGCCGCCGTTTGTCCCGGGGCGGCCTCCGGGCACCCTAGAACGGAAGTTCTTCGTCTTCCTGCGCGAACTTGGCGGCCGTCGGCTCGGCTGAGCGACCGCGTAGGCATTGGAAAACGATCGCCACGATGTCGGTCGCGTAACGCTTCGAGCCGTCCGGTGCGTCCCAGCTCCGGTAGCTGACATTGCCCTCGATGTATAGCGGGTCGCCTTTCTTGATGCCGCACTTCTCGAGCGTCTCGGCCACCTTGCCCCACATCACGATGTTATGCCACTGGGTCTCTTCCTGCTTCTCTCCCGACTTGTTGCGGTACGCGCGGGAGGTGGCGAGCGGGAACGATGCGACCCGCCGCCCGCTCTGCGTCGTCTTGATTTCGGGATCCTTTCCGACATTCCCGATGAGCATTACTTTGTTCAGATACATAATTACTTTGTCTCCTTTTTTGCGGCTCTCGCCGCGCGCCGTTTCGCTTTTTTGTCCTCTGCGTCGATGAATTTCAGAAGCGCGTTCGGCACCTTGTGCGATGCGTATTCGTTGCCGAAGACGGCGAGCGTCGCGATGGCTTCGGTCGCCGTGATCGTGTGCCTTTTGATCTTTCCGATGACCGAGTTCGAGAGCTTGACGAACTCGGCGTGCCTTTGATAGAAGGCCCGATGTGCCTTGCGGTTCCGTTCCGCGATCTTTCCTTTTTTCAATTTCATTTGTACGTTCTCCTTTAAATTTGTGTGTTTAATTTGTGCGTTTGTTCTCAAAATTCGTCCGCGATCCCTGCCGGATCGGTCTTGCCCGCCTTGCAGCAGGCGTAACACTTTCCTTTCCAGTAGCTCTGGCTATCTGAAAGGTACTTGCAAGCCCAGCACTCGGCGAGATGGTCGCCGCGGAACTTTCGCACCTCGGCGACCTGCTCGGTATCTTTCGCCGGATGCCGGAGCTTCGCGACCCGCCCGCCGTGCTTAGAGCATCTGTAATGCGGGTCGCTAGGCGGAGGGAGAGTGTCCTCGGGGCAATTGACGAGCATATAACCGTCCTTATTCCGCATAAACTAATCCTTGAAGATGAAGCAGATGAAGGCGATGACGCCGATGATGGCAAAACATTCCATCCTAGAATGTCCTCCGGAGGGACGCCTTCCTGTCGGTCGCTTGGATGCATTCGGGATAGGTGGCCCGGAGCCGTTCCTCGGTGATCCCTGTCGCCTCGCTCGCCGCCTTGAGCGAGATCGTGCAGGCCTTGCGCAAAGTGTCGGCGTTCGCGCCTTCGCTTTCGAGCCCCTCGATGAGGGAGGAGGTGTCTGTTACTTTGTACACCTTTCCGCCGCCGACCCATTTGAAGCCGTCGGAAGCCTCGCCGCCGTGGGCTCCGGCGAACTGGATTTCGGCGTTCTTGATCGCTTCCGAGATCGCCGACCCGAGGTCGCTCAGCTTGTCCGCAAAGACGGCGAGATCGCGAACCTTTCCCGCCGATGCGGTGAGGTAGTCGGGCCCGCTCTTGCCGCGGGCGATTTCGCAAACCTTCTTGAAGGTGGCCTTGAGTTCGGCGCCTTCGATGTTCTCGAGGATCGAGGCTTCGGTGATGGTGACTGCTGTTTTCATTTGTGTGTATTCCTAATTTGTGCGTGTTAATTTGTGCGTGTTAATTTGTTTCCAAAAATCAGCCCCGTATCGAGCCGGGGCCACGCTCTTTTCCGCCGGTTCATCTGTCGGCGGTAACAGGCCGCCGCGGATGTCCCGCGGGAATCCGCCTCCGGGCGGTAAAAACGGAGCCCGGAAGCGAAATCTTTTTTAGAACGGCACGTCCTCGATTTCCTTCTGCCTCGCCTGCAAGTCGGCGATACGCTTCTTGAGGTCGTTCACGAGCGCGTGGCGGTCTCCGGCGGGAATCGCTTGCAGGTCGCCCACGCCCATCGCGGTGAGAGCTTGCGAGGCGAATGGGGCGCCCTTCTTGCAGATCTTCGAGACGACTTCCAAAAAATTCGCGGTCGCCTGCTCGGGCGTCACTTCCGCAGCCTTACTTTGTGCGGGTTCCTGCTTTACGATCTCGGCCTCGATGGGCCCGGCCGCCTTGACGGCGGGCTTCGGGGCGGGCTTGACTTGCTCGGGTTCCCGCTTACTTTGTGCGCGTTCTGCTTTCTCTTCCGCCGCCATATCCTCGCACTCCTCGGGCGTATAGGTTCCGCAGAGGACGGCAGGATAGCTTGTGCGGATGCCCTCCGAGACGACGCGCGCCCGAAGCATCGCGCGTGGATACTTGCTCCAGGTCGGGGTATTTGTTAGGCCCGCTTTCTTCGCTTGCTCGATAGTCCAAGACAAAGTAAAGGTGCCGCTCGCCGGATGCGAGAATTCGGCCTCGCACGCTGCGTCGGTGAGCGTCACCCACTTGACCTTTCCGCCCGCCGTCTGATAGCGGGCGAGCATCGCGTCCGCCTTTAGCGACGGCCGCCCCTGAACGATGTGATAGTCGCGGGCGACAGACCCGATCGACCGCCCCTCGTCCTGCGCGATGAGGGCGAGCGTAACCACCTCCTCGGGCTTTTTGAAGCCGCAGAAGCCGGACGCCACGATCGCCCGGGCGTAAGTGTCCATCTCGGCGATCGTTAGCTTGTTTGCAATTTCAGTTCCCATTGTTTTCTCCGTTTAGTTTATGTGCTTTCAGCTCCAATTTCGCGTCCTGTAGGGCTGCAAAAAATTTTTCTTTCCGGCGGCGTTCGCGCCACTCGGAAACGCTGTCCGCGATGCACACGCCAACGAAGGCGAAGACCGCCAGAAGCCCGAGCGACATCGGGATGATCAGATCGGTGTCGATCATAAGTCCTCCTCCACCTTTTGCGCGCGGTAAAGGCCGTAGCAAAAGTCCTCGATCGTGTTGGCGCTTTCGCGCCACGCCTGGAATTCCTGCTCGGCCTCGAAGGTGCGGACGGCTTCCGCCGCGAAGCAGGCGGCGGTGATGGGCCGGTTCTCGTAAAAATAATTTATGCGCATTTTAGGCCTCCACGCGGACGATGAGGTATGTGCCGTTGTAGAGGTCCGCGCGGTCGTAAGCCTCGCCGATATAGTCCCAGATCTCGGCGTCCGAGAGGTCTTTTCCGCAGATCGCTGAGTCGTCGCGGCAGGCGTCGATGAGCGCGTCTTTGGTCCCCACGGTGGAGATCTCAAAAATGTCACGGGCGTCGGCGGCCGCATCGCGGCCTTCGGACGAGGCCCCCTTGAGGATGACCTCGATGGCGGCCTGTGCGGCGGCGGCGCTCATCCCGAGGCGATCAGCCTCGGCGGCGAAGATGTCTTGATAAGTGGCGTTGTTGGTGGAGCTTTCCATTTTGTTACCTTTAACCTTTTTAAGTTTCCGGGCCGGGGCGTTTCCCCGACCACAACAACAAATATAGATAATACCGTTGTAATGTCAATAGGAAATCGTCAAAATAATTGTAAATATTTTATTTACTTAAAACTGCCGTTTTCGGTCAAAATTCGCCACTTTTCGGGCGGGATCCTCTTTTTGATCGCCTTCGGCACCACGCCCTGCCGGTACGCGGCGATCGCCTCGAGGTCGTCCGGCAAGCTCGCCGTCGGCTTGCGGGCGTAAGTGTCCGCCTTTATGCGCTGCAAGATCCGCTGCAACAGACGCAAATACTCCCGATTACTTTGTATGTATTTCTCCGCGTACTTGCGCCCGTACCCCGGATGCTTCCGCATCCACGCCTTTTGACGCTCGGCGTTCCACTTTTTCCATTCCGGGTCTAGCTTCTTTTGTGCGTAATAATTTTTTCGGCGTCCGTTTATTTTTGCGTGCGCGGTATCGTCGGCCATCGCCTTTTTGTAATGGCGCATGGAATACATCCTCTGTGCAGCCCGCTTCTTTTCGAGCCTCGCCTCGGCCTTCGCCTTCTTTTCGGCGACGATCTCCGGCGTGGGCGTGCCGAGCGCTATCCGCCTCGTGGCCTCGGACATCCAGTCGCTCATCGCCCGGCCTCCCCGATTAACTTGTGCGCATTCGCGGATATAAGCCGCGTGTCGCCTGTGCGCCGCACGTACTCGGCGAGCGTCATGTCGTCTCCTCCGTACGCGCCCGAGCGCATACGCTTCGCGGTGTCCACGAAATCCACCGGGTAAGCGAAGCCCGCCGCGCGCATACGCTGACGGAGCTTGACAAATAGCGCCGGGCGCACGAACTGTCCGTTGTCGCGACGCCTCTCGGTCGCCTTGATGTAGTCGCCTTCCATACCGTGGGACGCGCAAAACGCCGCCGCCATCCGCGACGCGGACGCCCTTATCCATATCTCGTTACTTCTCGCCCGATCGTCCGGCAAGAGCTCCGGCGAGTCGCCGTCGGATACGCTTTCCGCCCGCATTTCGGACAAAGTAATTTCGAGGTTTCTCCTCGTCGGCAAGTCGAATCGGGTGGCGCACCGGGCGAACAGCTTGCGGATGTCTCCGGTCGGGCACCGAAGATCGCGGGCGAGGCTCTCGGCCACCGGACGCAGCGTGTCGTCGGCGAGCGGGCGTCCCGCCGCCGCGTACATCTTGTGCACCTCGTCGAGGACTGTATCCTCCCGCTCCAGCGTCTCGTCGTCTTTCTCTTCCATCTCTTCCATCTCTTCCATTCTTTCTCCTTTAACTTATGTGTAATCTCGGAAGATGTCGTTCCGTTCGTCTTCTCGGCTCCGGCGTCCGTCCATCGCGCCGAAGATGTCGTCCAGCGCCTCCTCGGGCATACCCTCGAAATCGTCGAGCGGCACGCACTCCTCCGGCCTCGGGCGGCATTTCGCCGGAGCGGGCGGAGCCGGCGGAGCGATCGCTTTCGGCGGCTCGGGAATCGGATCGACCGGCTCGGGCGGCAAGATCGCCTTCGGCGGATCGGTCGCATGTGCGGGTTCTGGCGCGATCGTGCCCGGGTGCCGGGCGAGTCCCGCCCTGCGTCTGCGATCGTCGCAGTACTTGGCGAGCCGCTCCCGCTGCGTCATCTTGTGGCCGTCGGCGGCCACGCCCTGAGCCTCGTCCTTGCGCGACCACGACAGCACCGCGGCGTAGTCCGACTTGTAGGTCTTGCCGGTCTTGCCCTTGTACAGGCTCAAGGATGTCACGTATGCCGCCGCGCGCTCGGGGCCTAGCTTCTCGGCGAGCTGTCGCGCCTCGGTCGCCGTGATGTAAACGTTCGCGAGGTCGCCCGTCGCGACCTTCGGCTCGGCCTTCGCGGAAGCGCGATGTGGCGCCTCGCGCTCTGGCTCCGGAGCCTTGTCGCGCAAAGGTTCCCCGTCCTCGGACGTGGTGTTACTTTGTGCGAAATTATTTTGTGTGGAATTATTTTGTGCGGAATTCCACCGCTTGGCGGCGCTTTCGGCGCCTATCCGTCTTTTCGTTTCGATGTCGGCTAGGGCCGCACGCATCATCGCCGCGAAGAAAGATCTGTCTTTGCCGATGTCGAGGCCGTCCGTGTCGCCGTGAGCCTCCTCCTGCCTGTCGAAGAGGTCGAGGCCCGCGCGGATGTCCGCGACTATCTCGGCGTCCGAGAGCCGCGAAAAGTGCCGACGGAAGTCCGACCAGTGTACCTTCGTCCACGGTCCTTCAAATTTCCTTGCCATTTTTTCCCTTGAGATACTCGCCGACCTTGACGCCGTCCGGAATTTCGATGACCCGGAAGAGGAGCTCTTCGAGCACTCTGTCGACGAAAGGCATCACGTCCGCCGGATCGCAGGCATCGTAAAAATCGCACGCCTGGAGCACCGCGTCTTTCCTTTCCCACTCGTCGATGACGACTAGCTTGACTGCGTAGGCGATCGCGCAAAAAAGATAACGAGGTATGTAAAATTTAAGTTTGAGTTCGACTACTTTTCGCACTCGTCATCCTCCAAAGTGGCGACAAGACGGGCGACGATGTTGCTTCGCGTTTCGTGCATTCCGGTCTGCTCGCGGATTCGCTCCTGCTCGCGGGCGAGAATTTCATAGGACTTCATCGGGATGACAAGGTGTTTCTTTTTCAAAATGTTTTCAGACATAATTTAAAAATAAATTATTTTTCGGCAGGTGGCAACTATTTTTCAAAAAAAAATGAGAAACTCTTTTATTTCTTTTTTATCTCTCTCTCTATCTTTAAAACACAATGACAAGGACAAGGAATAGCAGCCTAAGGTACCCACGTATACCCATAGGTACCCATAGGTACCCATACTATCAATGCAGGGATCCAAAAAAGACGCGCCCGCCCGAAAAAGCGAGCTGCCGAAAAAATTTTATTCCACGTGAAACAAAAAAAAATATCTTTTGGCAAGAGGAAAACAACTATGCCCATTTTCGACGCTTTGGCGCTTTTGTCCCGCTATGGGGGCCTGTCACAGGCCGGATCTGTAGGACGCGCCCTGCACGCAGCCGCGGGCGAATCGCCGTCGGTCGGACAGCTCGTGGGCGAGCAGGCGATGGAGGATGGCAACATAATGCCCGAGTCCGATCGCGATACTTTGCAAGAGCATCAGCCGATGGGCTTCGTGTTCCAGGCGTGGCCCGGATGCTGCCCGAAGTGCACCGCCCTCGACGGATCGCCTGTCGCCGACCTCATCGACGCCGCGATGGTATCGCACCCGAACTGCAAATGCCGGGTCGTGCCCGCCGAGGACTACACGCCGTTCGGCTCGTCTCCGACTTAGATACATAATTTGATAAAACGTACAAAGTAAAAGACTTTGTGCGGAATTTCGTTTGTATGCAACGCCCGCTAAAAAAGCGGGAGGAGAAAAAAAATGGATCCATTCCTCAAAGAAAAGTTTTTCGGAAGGGTGGCGAAAGCCGGAAAGGTGGTCAAGACGCGCGTGCTAGTGTCCGACATCAAGGACGAGCGCACGCGGCGTATGCTCGAGCGGTGGGTGGACGACGACGGCAAGGTGGAGGCCATCCTGGCGATGACCGCCTCGATCGCGTGGAAAGTGATCGACTCGGGAGACGCCCAGCCTTTCGAGGCCCTCTGCCGGATGACCGGACAGCACGCGGGAACGAGCAACCGCGAACTTTTGCGCCGCGCCGAGAACAAGGTGAAGCCGATGACGATCGAGTTCAGGCAGAAGGCGGTCGGAGGTTAACTTGTGCCGATTGCGCACAAGCTAACCGAAACTCTTTTGCCCGCGCAGATGCGCGCGGTATCGTCCGAGCATCGCTACACGGCTTTCGTGGGCGGGCGCGGATCGGGCAAGACGCACGCGGCCGCGATCATCATCGGAAAGGAACTTGTCGAACAGCGGAACGTGATCGCCACCGCGCAGACTTACCGAGTGATGCGATTCGTCATCTTCGCGGCTGTCGAGGCGACCCTGTCGAGATGGGGCGTCGCGCACGAATGCAATTCCACTTTGATGACAATCAAGGTCGGGCGGGCGACCTGCTACTTTTTCTCGGCCGAGGGGAGCAACGAGGACACGATCCGCGGCGTCACCGACGTGACCGACCTGGTGATGGACGAGGGCGCCCTAGCGACCGAGAAGTTCTTTACTTTGTGCGCGGCGTGCTGCCGCGGCACCGCTCCGGACGGGAGCAGGATCGAGCCCCGCTTCTTTTTCTTTTCCACTCCGAGAGGCTCGCGGAACTGGCTCTCGCAGCTCGCCCTCAAGAGGGGCAAGTACTCGGGCCTCGATACTTTGTACGTAAAGGCGAAGACGTCCGACAACGACTTCAACAGCGAGGCGTTCGCAGAAACGCTCGCCAACATCTACACGGGCAAGTTCGCGGAGCAGGAGCTAGGCGGCGAGATAGTGGACGATTCGGGAGACGACAGCCTTTTCTCTTCGGCGGAGATCGAGCTGGCGATGACCCGCAAGCCTTACGGCGGATCGCACTCGCCTCTCTACGTGGGCGTTGATTGCGCCCGCTTCGGGGACGACCGCACCGTGATCGCTTTCCGTCAAGGCCCGGACGCCGGCATCGTCAAGGCGATCCGTCACGCCGATTCGTTCGCCATCGCCTCTGCCGTCGAGGACGCGCTCAAGATGTTTCCAGATAAATTAAGCGATGGCAATTACGTTGTGCGTATGGACGGCACCGGCGGCTTCTCTTCGGGCGCGGCGGACATCCTGCGAAAGGCGGGCCGTCGCGTTGACGAAATCAACTTCGGGGCGTCCGCCTCCGACGACCACTACTCAAACAAGCGCACGGAAATGTATTTCGGCTTGCGTCTCGCCGTGCGTCAAGGGCTCGCCATCATAGGCGAGGACGAGCTGGCCGACGAACTGGCGGCGCAAAGGTACGAGATCGCCGGAACTCGGGCCGCGCTCGTGCCGAAGGACAAAATAAAGGCGGTGCTCGGTCGTTCGCCCGACCTCGCGGACGCGCTCGCCCTCACGGCGCTCGGGTGCGTCGACATCTTTTCCGAGCCGTCCGAGAGCGGCATGGCGGCCTCTATAGAGGCCGAAAGGCTGCTTTCTTCCTTCGACGCGGAAAATTAGTTTGTACTTTGCGCACGAATTTGTCTACATTTAACTTGTATCAAACGAGAGGTTACGGATGGCGAAGAAAAAAGATGACGAGTTCGATCTCGACGACGACGGCGTGATCAAGCGCTGCGAAAAGTTTTTGCGCGCGAGCCGCTCCGCTTTCTCGAAGGCGGTCGACGAATACGAGGATGCCCGGGACGCCGCCAACTCTGACGCCTCAGGCATCAAGGACGAGCGAGGCACCTCCGCGCGTTCGGACAACGTTGTCAACATTTCCAACAAAATAATTTCTTCTATCCTCAATCCGTTCTCCGCCTCGCCCTATTCGTTCGAGTTTACGAGCGACGACGACGCGGCAGGCGCGGTGGTGTCCGACCTCAACGCTTTCGCGGACGATGTAAACAACGATTTCGACGCGAGCAAGGCTAAGACCACAGCCGTGCACGACGCCATCGAGATGGGCATCGGGGCGCTCTACGTCACGTCCGAAAAGATGGACGGCTCGGACTACATACAAGTTAAGCCGATCTTCGACCCGACGATGATCTTCCGCGATCCGTCCGCGCATAAGGTGGACGGCTCGGACGCCAAGGAATGCGCCGTTGTCGAGATCATCCAAAAGAGCGCGGCGCGGGAGATGTTCCCGGACTTCGACGCGGACGCTCCCTGCTGCTCTGCGGGACTCCCGGACATCGACTCCAGATGGACGCCCGGCGAGACCGAGGCGCAGATCGTCACCTATTACTTTGTGCGCAACGGGATCCTTTTCATCTATCGTCTTTGCGGTCGTTCGGTGCTCGCAAAGGCGAGCGTCAAGAGCTCCAAGATTCCGGTCGTCCTCTTCTCCGGTCGGTACGCGTGGCTCGACGGGCGGCCGCATTTCCGCGGCGTGGTGCGCGACATCGCCGGAGTGCAGAAAGTGTTAAGTTATGCGCAATCGCAGCTCACCGACCGGATGCTGTGCGCTCCCAAGGCGCAGATGCGCATAGGCAGAGGCGCTCTCGAAGGCAACGAGAAGTACTACAAGAATATGGACCGCAACGTTTCGCCGCTCCTTCCGTTCAACGAATTTTCGCCGACAGGACAGGCCCTTGCCGGTCCCGAGCGCATAGACAACGGCGTCCGGGTGGACGACATCAAGTACATCTTCGACGCGGAAATTAGTTTGTCCGAAATCATCTCCGGCGTTTCGGCGCAGGGGATCGCAGAGAAGTCTAACCCGGACGAGACAGCCGAAGCGGTGCTGCTCCGCACGAAAAGCATCGAAAACAACGTGAGCGAATTCTACAGCAACGCGAAGGAATCGGTCAAGTATTTGGGCTCCATTTGTCTCGACTGGTATTGCGTCTCGAAGGGGCTTCCCGTTCCCGAGTCCGTCAAGGTGACCGTCAATGACGGGCCCGAGATGATCACGCAGCGCAACGACGCGCGGCGCGAGCTGATGGCGCTGAGCTCGCTCGCCTCTGAAGACCAGAAGCCCGTGCTTTGCTGGGCGATAGCCTCGAACGCCGAGAACGAGCGCGTCAAGGGCGTGGCGGCTATGCTGTCGAAGCTCCTGCCCGCACAGGTGTTCTCGGACGCCTCGCCGCAAGTGCAGCAGCTCAACGCACAAATTAACGAGCTCAAGAAGGCGCTCGCGGAAAAAGACCAGTCGATACAGCGTCTCAACAATTCCGTATTGCAGATGCAATTACGCACAAATTCGGATCTGGCGGTCAAGTCGATGGACAACGAGCAGAAGACGCGCGAGCTCGTGATGAAGGGCGAGCAGGCGAAGGAAGCCGACCTCCGGAAAATTTATATGGAAACGCAAAAGGCGGCCGCTGAAGACAGGGCGAAAGCCCGGACGATCCCGCAAAATAATTTGTGACGAGTTTAATTTGTGCAAAAAAAATTTGGACAAACTAACCCATAGCTAAAAAAATAGCTATATTTCAAAGGAGCGCAAAATGGAAACACTCGACGGAGCCGCAAGGCTCGAACAGCTAATCGGCGCGGAAAGCGAGCTGACTGGCGGCGAGGAACACGATCACGATCACGCGGCGGAAGAGCCGAAGCCGGAAAAGACGGCGGACGCGAAGCCCGAAGATCACGATCACGCGGCGGAAGAGCCGAAGCCGGAAAAGACGGCGGACGCGAAGCCCGAAGATCACGATCACGGCGACGACCACGGCGAAGAGGCCAAACCCGACGGGGCGACCGACAAGCCGGACGGAACCGAGGCGAAGGAGCCCGAAAAGCGGGATCCGGAAGAGCCGAAGGCGAAGCACACGAAAGCCGAAAAAGAGGCCTACGCGTGGGATAAGCTGAACGCGGAGCGTGCCCGGCAGGATGCCGAGATCAACAGGCTCAAGGCGCAAATCGAATCGCTGAAGTCGAATGCGGACAAGTTTGTGCGTAACGCGGAAAGCCTCAGAGGCGACCCGCAGAAGTTCGAACAGGCGAGGCGCGAAGCCGAGATGTCGGACTTTATGGCCCGGCAGAAAGCCGCCGAGCTGCAAGACCGCTCGCAGGAGATCGCGTCGGAACGCAACCGGGAAAACACCCGGGCGAAGATCGACGCTTTGTACGCGAGCAAGGAAGACCGCGAACGCTACGACGGCACCTTGAAGAGGGCCTTCGACGCGGGCTTCGGCGACATAATGCGCACCGACCGCGGCAGAGGCATCGTCGAATTTTGCGACGGCTCCCCGATCGGGCCGAGGATCATCGAGCAGCTTGCAGGCTGCCCGCAAGACCTCGAGGCGGTGATCTCGAAAGCGAACGAGATGGATCGCCGGATATTGCTCCGCGAAATCGAACGCGGATTGCAGACAAAGTTTTCCGGGGCTTCCAAGACGGAACCGCCGAAGGCCGCGAAAAGCGCGGCGGAACAGGACACACAAAGTAACGGAGGCGCATTGCCCAACATCGGGTCTGTCGGTAGCGGCAGGACGAATGTCGGAGGCGATTCCACCTTCGCGGACGATTCCGCAACCCTCGACTACTTACGCAGCGCGGGCAACGGAATCCGGATTATGTAATTTTTTTTTAATTTGTGCGTTACGCACAAAGGAATTCATTATGGCGAATCAACTGCTTGAAAACAAGAAACTAAAACTTTTCGCGGCGCAGGTCTTCGATGCGGCGCCGTATCTCAAGGCCTCCCGCTCGTATCTCGCCGATCAGATCGGCCCCGATGTCAAGTGCGGTATGTCGCGCACCTTCTATCTTCCCGATCCGGGCAAGAGCTATGCGGGCACCACCAATCTCGACATCACGAACGAGAATAAGGAAACTTTCGAACGCCCGGTCACCGCCTCGGCTCTCGCAGGGCACACGTCGTGGAGCCTCTCCGCGTGGGAACGCGTCACGAAGGTCGAAGATTTCGTAGCCGAATTCGTGCGCCCCCGCGGCACCGCCGTGGCCGCCGCCATCGAAAAGGACGTGATCGCCAAGGCATACAAATTCTCCGACGGCGCCAAGGTCTATGCCGCCGCCGATTTTAGTCTCGACATTTTCGCCAAGGCGGCTTCTTCCCTCCGCGGCACCCGCGCTTCGGGCAAGTTCGTCGGTTTCGGCCACCCCGACGTTTTCGGACGCCTCGGCACGAAGGCGATCGCAAATTTCTTGCCTAGCGAGATCGCCAAGAAGATCTGGGCGGACGACAACATCGGTAGATTTATGACTTCCGATTGGCAGGAAGATAGCTATATGCCGATCGTCGAGACCGGCGACGCGATGACGGTCTCCTCGGTCGCCCTCGGCACCGACGGCTACCTCACCTTCACCGGCACGAACCTCGTGGACGGTGCGGCCTTCACGCTCACCGCGGGCGGCACCGCTGTCAAGGCGGTCGATCTCAACGGACTTCCGATCCTGTCGGAAAACCTCGTCGTGATCGTCACCGGCGTCAACAGCGCCGGCACCTCCGCGACCTCCGCGCAGTCCTACCGCTTCTCGCTCGCAGGATCTGTCGAACAGACTAATCCGAACGCGTGGGGCGACGGCACGGCCACTCTCGCCGCCACCTCCCTGCTCGCCGCGAACACGCAGTACAGCGTGCTCCAGTGCCGCACCTCGGACGCCCTCGAATGGGATACGTACAAATTCGCGGACGTGGACGGATGCACCAACGAGACGCAGAGCTTCGGCGGCATCTCCTGCAAGTACACCGGGCAGGGCAACGTGCTCACGGTCAACAACATCAAGCGCATCGACGTGCCCTACATCGGCACGGGCGTGGACGGACGCCTCTCCCGCGTCGCCTACATCGCGATGGCCTGATGAGGACAAATTAAAAAGAGGACGCCTTCCGGGGCGTCCTTTTTTGTTTATATTTACTTTGTATCAAAAAAGGCGGACAAATGAAAGTCAAGGACCTGATCGACGCGGCATTGAAGGAAGTGGGAATTGTCGGCACGGTGCCGACCGGAACGCAGACAAAGTACGCCCTGTCGCGTCTCGGTCTCTTGCTTTCGTGGTACAACTCGCAAGAGTATCTCACCTTCACTCGCAGGATAGCGACCGCCGAGCCCGGACATTTCGCCTACGTCTTCGCGACAGACCAGACTCTCGTCCCGTCGGACGACAAGTGCCGAGCCTTCGGCGATCCGTGCTTCATCTCCGCGGCGACACCGCAGACGATAAGCGCTGCGGCGTACCGCACCGGCAACACGTGGGTGCCCATCGACCCGGACGGCTTCGCCGATCTGCTCACGAAGATGGTGATGATGGGCGCGGGCATCCCGTCCTTTTACGCCTACGAGCGATCCAAAGATTTCGGTTCCGTATTCTTTTCTCGCCCGCCCATCTTCCCGGTGCGCTTCGCATACAACGCGGAGATCGCGCCGCTCACGTTGAACGGAACGGTGGAGGCGCCGGGCGAATACGAGGGCCTCTTCCTGTACGGCCTCGCAGCGCGCCTAGCCAAATTTTACCACGCTCCCGCCGAGGAGATCGCGCGCCTATCCGACACAGAGGGAGACTACATCCGCGTGATCAAGGAGCGCGAGAAGCACGCCCACTTCGTCACCTACGGCGAAGGTGACGACGACAACTTCATGGCGATCCTCCGCCCAAGAGGGTGGTGATTATGGACAAGTTAATCTCCAACATCGTCGGCGGCTCGAACCAGCTCCCGAACGCAAAGAAGGTGGACGACGAGATTTCGCTTAATTTGTACGTGGAAAATTCGGTCGCGACCGAGGCGAGCACGGACAAGTTCCTCCGCTCTCTCGACGGGACGAAAACTTTGTTCGATATGACGCCCACGGCTACGGCGAGCGATTGCGGGTGCCGCGGCATAGCGGCTGTTAACGCCACGGCGTCAGGCAATGCGGAGATCTGGGGCGCGTTCGGAGGCGAGTTCTGGCGCTTCTGGAAAGACGGAGAAGACACTTTGGCGGCGGCGATGAAGTACCCGACGGGCTTTCCGCTTTACGAGAGCGTCGTCCGTTTCGCGGACGGAGGCGGCATCGACTCTAACCTTGTCGCCGTTTGCGGCAAGCCCTATATGTACCGGATCACCTCGAAGGCGACAGTCCCCGAGGTGCACCGCGTCTTGCTCCCGAAGAATCCCTACAAAGTAAACGCGGCGGGCGAGTCGCAGACGATCTGCCCGACTCACGTTGCGAGCGTGGGGAACCGAGTCATCGTCAACGACAGCGGCACTTCGCAGCTCTTCATTTCGCAGGTGGGCGTATTCTCGGGCGGAGCTGACGCGACCTGTTGGAAATATGTATTTGACGCGAACAATAACATCGTTTACGAGGCGGACGGATACACGCCCAAATACGAGCAGGTGAGCGTTGACGGAACGGATCCCGACACGTCCAACGCCTTCTCCGATTACTACGGGGCCGCCGAGTATCAGACGGCATTGAGCTACACGGGCGATACAATACAAAGTTTCGCGGCGATAAACAACAATAAATTATTCGTGTTCGGGCGGCGCTCTTTCGACGTGTGGACGCTGAACACCAACGATGACGGCTACACGCTCGCAAACACGGGGATGGGCTCGAACATCGGAATCGCGGCGGTGCAGAGTCTCGCACAAATTAACGACAAATTATTTTGGCTCGGCTCCGGCGAGGAGGGACAGAACGGAATTTGGCTTTCGGAGAACGCCGGGACGCCGAAGAAGATCAGCACTCCGGGGATAGACCGCCGGATAGCTGCGATGAGCGACACCGAGGACGCCATCGGCATTGCGTACAACTTCGCGGGGCACACTTTCTACGTAATCTCTTTCCCTGTCGCCGACAAGTCTCTTTGCTACGACTACGCCACGGGGTATTGGCACGACCGAGCCGATCTCGATTTGCGGACGGGACGCGATACGATGTGGTCGCCCTGCTTTTGCGCGGCTGCGTGGGGAACCGAAATTTTCGGCGCCTACACACAAAAGAAGCTAATCTGCAACGCGCTAGGAAAGCATGACGACTACCGCGGAGTCAATATCCGCCGGATGAGGCGCTCTCCGGTCTATCTCGCCGACTACTCGCCGATACGCATCGACGAGCTGAAGGTCGTCGCGAACAGCGGCAGCACGAAGATATTGCAGCCGACGACAGACGGCCACGAGACGGAAGGATACAATCCCACTATGATGCTCGCCGTTAGCTACGACGGCACGAAGTACCAGGCGCTTGACGTGGCGAGGCTCGGCAAGGCCGGGCACTACTCCGCCGAGTGCCGCTACCAGAACCTAGGCGCCGGACGTTACTTTGTGCTGGAGCTTTCGATTACGGATAAAGTATGCGTCACGCTGTCGGACGCAAAGATAAGATACTCGCAGCTGGGGCGTTTCTGATGGCGGCGGCTCCGGTCAAGAGCGCCACGGGGACGCTCGGCACGTGGGTGGATTCGCGGTGGGCGAAGGACTTGAGCGATGCCAACAGGCAATCTCTCTTCGCGTGCCTCGAAGGGTACTGGCGCAAAGAGACGGTGGACGGCGTGGATTACGTACAAGTTCCCGGACTGGTATTCTGGCGGACGGTAATTTCGGGCACGGAATACGCGGCGGGCAAGAAGTCGGTTAATTTGTGCAAGTCGGGCGTGCCCTATGTCGCCGAAATTAGTTATATTACGAATATGCAGAACGGCCACGGAACGGACGCGGCGATAGAACAAATATCCGTGCTGGTCGATGCGGACAAAATAAATCTTTTGCTTGACGCGTCCAAGGCGGAAAACTCGGGGCTGATCATCGTCTCGGGAATATACACAACAAAGTAACGAGGCTGAAACTATGGCTCTTGCCGCAATAGCGTCCGCGGCTTCCGGCGTCGCCGGGGGACTCGCAGGATCGATCCTTAACTACAACGCCACGAACCGCGCGCAGACGCACGGCGAGAACGCCGCCCGGAACGCGGCGAACAGTATTTCCAATTCGTGGAACGCATCGAAGGGCGCATACGATTCGGCAGCCTCGAACATCGACGATTACGGCAACACCGTGACCGCCGCATACGGCGACGACACGGCGATCGGGAACGCGGGCACTCAATACCAACAGGCCGCGAACAAGCAGTCCGACACGTACAAAGCCGACGATTTCAGCTATGACGGCAACGTCAATGTCTTTTACGATAAGGCGTGGCAGACTAACAACGACGCGCAGAACAGCGCGCTCGAGCGTTCAGCCGCATCGTCAGGCAATTTGTACGCAAGCAACACCGCGCAGAACATCGCGAAGAACACTTCGGCGAATGCGAACAGCGCATACAAAGAGGCGATGGAAGCGTATCAAAGCGATTATGCGAACAAATTAAGCGCCTACAATTCCGAGCAGAGCGCCGCGCAACAGGAAGGGTCGCAGAACATCACCGCCGATCAGAACCGCACGAGCAACCTCGCTAACTACCTGTCCTCGGCAACGTCCGCCTCGAGCGACGTGAACACCGCGAAAGCGAACAACACTCTCGCCAAGGCGAACGCATACCAAAGCACTGCGAGCGAATACGCATCGCAGCTCGCGAACGCGGGCGGCAAGAAAGCGAATTCATTGAGCTACTAGGAGAGCGTACTAATGAACATCACCCAATACGATAGACCGGATTACAGCGCCCTCCGCGACGTGTATGACCGCATAAGGGAAAAGAACAAGGAACGCCTAGACGCGCAAAACAAGATCGTCACCTCGGCCTTCGACGCTGCCCAAAAGGGCTTCAACGCGATCGAGACGATCTCGGCGAAAGAGAAGAACGACGCCTATCTCGAGAAGCTGCGGAAACTTTATCTGCAACGGATGCAGGATGACGCGACCGCTCGGCAGGACGCCAAGGACAGACGCGATTACGCCCTTTCGAAGATCGACACTTCGGCGGTCACGGACGAATACGAGGCACCGCTCGCCCGCCTCAAGGCGGCGGCGGAAAGCGCCCCGAGCTCTTCGGAGACCTCTTCCTACGGCCCTCTCGTCGGCTCGGCTGAGGGCGGCTATTTCTACATTCCGTTCAAGTCCGGCACCACCGAGGGAGGCGACTTGTGAACTACGAAAGCGTCCTTTATCCCGCACAAAGTAACGTGGTGCCGTTCGCGGACAAGGCGACTGCGGAAGCGTGGAAGCAGGCGAACAGCCCGACAAAAGAGACCGCGGACAAGATAAACGCGGAGGCTTCCGGAAAAAGATACGAGCCGCTGCTCCGCCCGGAATACCCGATCGCTCGGCCTGTGCAGCAGGCGGCGCAAGCTCCGGCGGACGATACGCGCGCACCTGTCTACGCACAAATTCTCAAGAACGAGACGCCGGACTATTACGAGGGCCGCGCGCCTCTCGCAGACGCGGCCACGGTGGCTAATTTGTCCGCAATGATCAACAAGCCGATCTACGGAACCGACGTCATCGGCGGAGAAATCGGCGAGTTCGCGGAACAGGCGAACAAGACCGCGCAAGCGGCGGAAGAGAACGCGATACAGAGGCAACAGCTCGGGACTTCGATGCTCGCCGGGGTCGCCCCGAT
>Ga0172378_10001189_pt1 | contig 23913 bp, 20 predicted proteins | sample GrowelOW332metaG_FD_119755 | JGI IMG/M metagenome (GOLD analysis project Ga0172378, IMG submission 119755) | Groundwater microbial communities from an aquifer near a municipal landfill in Southern Ontario, Canada - Pumphouse #3_1 metaG | ecosystem: Environmental > Aquatic > Deep subsurface >... | reverse complement strand
GGCAGCGGCCTGGTCGGTACCGTCGGCAGCGGCGGCGTGACCCTGCCGAGACTGTTGCAGCGCGGGGCGAATCACGACGGCGGCCAGGGCGGCGTGACCCTGCCGCGGCTTGGCCTGTACGGCACCGGGGGCTATCCGGCGCCGCAGCTGCAGTACGGCGCCATGGCCATCCCGCCGCTGGCGTTTGGAGGCAGCGGCCTGGTCGGTACCGTCGGCAGCGGCGGCGTGACCCTGCCGAGACTGTTGCAGCGCGGGGCGAATCACGACGGCGGCCAGGGCGGCGTGACCCTGCCGCGCCATCGCCTGCTGGGTCTGGCCCGACCGATACTGGACTACGGCCTGGCCAGCAGCACGCTGCTGCTCGCATCCAGCGCCTACGGACATGCGCCGCTGACGGCGACGGCGAAAAGCACTCTGCAGCTCAGCGATGCGGTTTCGCTGTCCATCATCGTCGACGGCGTGGTCTACGACACTCTGAGCTTGAGCGACCAAGCATTCGGCTACCAGCTGCTTACCGCCGTGGCGCAATCGACCCTGCTGCTGGGTGACAGCGCCGGATCGGCCGCAGCCATGCAACATGCCGTCAACGTCCTGACCGGCGCAGTCACCACCTACAGCGGCTTCGACTTCAACAGCTTCGCCCTGGCCGACAACGGCGCCTACGCGACGCGCAGCGATGGGCTGTACCGCATGCGACCCGGCGACGACGACGGAGCGCCGATCAACGTCGCAATCGACTTCGGCAGCACCGACTACGGCACCACCAAGGCGAAGACCGTAGAAAGCGTGTTCTTCGGCCTGAGCACCGACGGCGATGTATTGGCCACCCTGCGATGCGACGGCGTGGATCGCGGTTATCGCCTGTCCCGGCGTGGCGACTTGATGCGCGCCACTGCGGCAAAGGGCGCAACCGGCCGGCGCTGGAACCTCGCAATTGAGGTGGCCGAGGCCGCCGAGTTTGAACTGGATACGGTCGAGCACGTCGTGAGCGTGGCGGCCCGGAGAGGCACACGATGAGCAACTACGCCGACAGCACTTCATTCCTGCAGCAGCTGGCATCGTCGGCCAAGCTGGACGTCGCGAACACCACCAGCAAAATTTGGAATCTGACCGACGCCGCCGACGACAAAGACCTGCGCGACCCGCGATTCAGTCATTCAGTGGTCAAGCCGGCAATCGGTCCGCCACCAAGGGTAAGCGACCTGCTGGACTTCGGCGACACCAGCGACAGTCGCCTGCAGAAGCTCAACAGCGATGCCGATGCCTGGATGGCCAAGTATTTCCCTTCCGTTGACGTGCTGGACTCCCTGCCCGATGACTGGCTGGCTGGCGTAATCAGTGGTGTTAAGCCGTTCGGGCTGGACGCCACGGTGTTCGAGCTGGTGTGGCACCGGGCGCGCGACCGCGCATATCGAACCTTGGCCAGCGAACAACGGCAGATCGAGGCGACCTTTTCCGCTCGCGGCTTCACCATCCCTCCTGGCGCCATGGTGGCGGCGAGCAGCGAGGCGGCCGAGCGTGCCGGACTGGCGATTCTTGAGGTCAATCGCGAGCAGGCCATCAAGGACGCCGAAATCAAGCAGGCCCTGCTGCAGTTCGCCATGGAGCAAGCGCTCAACTACAAGCGCGGCATTCTCGCTGCCCTGGCCGATTTCTACCGCCAGTGGATCTCCCTTCCGGACAATGATCTTGAGCGCGCGCGCCTCAAGGCGCAGGCGACCGGCAGTCTCTACTCGGCACTATCCGCCTACTACAACGTCGAGCTGTCATTCGAGGAGTTGAAGCTCAAGGCAGAGCAGGCGAAGACGGAAACCGACCTGGATCATGATCGCAATCGCATCTCTCTGCTGCAGGCGTCCGACGCTTCCGGCAAAGCTTCGGCGCTGGCCCAGGCGGCGCGGGCATTCGCCGAAGTGGCTTCCCAGGCCGCGGCGTCGGCAGGGTCATTGGTCGCAGAGGTCGAGTCGATCTGATGGTGGTCCGCGTCCGCCACGCCTGCACGCCAGATCCGCTGGTGCATCGCTTCGCCCAGCGGATCGGACGGCAGCTTCTGGCGGCTGGCGGCGGCAGCGTGGCGCGCATCTTCGAGGGCCACCTGATTCGCGCCACCGTCACCCAGCGCGGCGGGCGGGTGGACGTGGTCACCACACCCTGGCGGCTGCTGTCCATCGGCCAGCGGCTGCGGACGGTCAACGGCGCCGACCGGATCTTCTTCGGCATCGCCGTCGACACGCCGGGGGACGCGGCCTCGCGGCGGCTGCAGCCCGCCCCGTTCGTGGCCAGCTATGACAAGGCGCTGGGCATCCCGGTAGGTACGGCGCTGCAGATCGGCTCGCCGCGGTCCACGCTGGGTGGCAGCTACGCCAACGCCTCGGTGACCTTCGGGCGCACGGCGGCGATCACCTGCAGCTCGCGGCTGGCAGGCCCGGCACCGTTTCAGGTCGACGCCGTGGCGCGCCGCTACACCGCCGGCACGCGCATGGCTCCCGCGGTACTGGCCGGCATCTTCACCGACCACACCACCTATTCCGGCGACCTACCCGCCGAGGATCGCCCGTCGCTGGGCAACGCGGCGTTCACCGTGCTGATGGTCGATGCGGTGTCGCTGGGTGTGGACACCGGCGGCTTCGACCCTGACACCGGCTCCGGTATGCTGCTGGTCACTCAGTATAGCGAGCGCACCCCGTGGGCCGGCGTGTTCATGTCGCGCAGCTTCACCGACACCGCGCTACATTTCGCCTTCGTCAGCGTCGACGCCACCGACACCACCGGCGCCGTCGACGCTGTGGTCAGCGTCACCCCCGCGGCTGTGCGCAGCGTGGCCACCGCGCTGCCGCCTGCGCAGCTGGAGGGCGAGGTGGTAGGTGGCGTCACCCACGACCTGCAGGACGACGGCAGCGTGGCCGCGCTGCTGACCTGGAGCGCCACCGAGCTGGACGGGCTGGGCGATCCGGTCGGCCCGGTCGGCGCGTTCCTGTTCTCGAGGCTGAGCAGCCACGCAATGACGCCGATCACGCAGGCGCCTGGCTTCACCCACTGGATGGATACGGCCGACGGCCCGGCGCTGCTGGCGGTGTGGGCCGACGAGGAGCACGCCATCACCTATGGCGGGTGGTGGACCGATGTCAGCGAGCTGCGTGCGGCGGTGCTGTCCGAAGCAGGCAGCGTGACGCTGAGCACGCCGGGCTACTTCGTGCCCTGCGGTGTAGACCGCATCACCACCTACGCCACATGGCCAGGATACCTCGGCGGCGATCTGTTCTCGCTGGTCGATGGTGATTTTGCCGGATGCCGCTTCCGCTACGGGTTGGAGACATTCGGCGAGCACGTCGCGTTCAGCGCCTGCCAGGTGGACGACGATCTGGTCGCCGTGCTGCTGGTGCCGACCGATCAGTACACGGTCGGCACCTGGGACCGCTACCTCGGCATCGTCCGCCTGTCCAGCGGGGCGCTGGAGCTGCTGGTGGATGAGCCGGCGTGGACAGGGCCGTTCAGCGACCAGATCAGCATCAGTTGCACGGACTGGGGTACGTGGGGCGAGGACGAGTGGGCGACCGCGCCCGTGCTGGTGCTGTCGGCCGGCTCAGAGCAGACCCCCGCCGACCCGGCCACCGTGCGCGTGTCCGTCGACGGCGGCACGACATGGCGCGAGGCGCTGGACCTGCTCGGCGACCCACTCGACCTGACCACCGCTACCCTCGGCATGGCCAGCCGCGTGCTGGCCCTCGGCAACAGCCTGAAACCCGCGCAATTGCGCGCCACCGTGGAGACACCCGCATGAGCTACTTCGGCACCGCATGGGCCACCAACGACGACACCTCGGTACGCAAGGACGACGGGGAGGCCGCTGTCGGCGGCTATGTCGACGTGGGCAACCTGGAGAACGCCACCGACTCCAACCCGTCCCTGATCGGCGAGACCGAGAACTACGTGCTGGCAGTCGGCGGCTACCCGCCGCCGTTCCTCGGCCCGGTCTACGCCGGCGTGCGCCGCGCCATACCAATGGACAGCGGGTCGCCGGGGCCGGGCTGCAAGGCGTACTTCTATACCGACGGTTTCACCCCAGATCCCGAGGCGCTGTACCCCCACGGCACCAGCGTGCCAGGGCAGCGCAACCTTGACGAGCTGGTCGCTTGGCTGACCCTGCCCGGAGACAGGCTGGCTGCCGTGGGCGTTGGCGCTGCAACCCCGCTGCTGGTCGGCAGGCCAGGCTATCCGACCGCAACGTCAACCCCCACCGGCGACAGCTACTACAGCGGCTTCGAGGACGTGCGCGCCATGGCGCTACTGGACGACGGCACCTTCGTGCTCGCCGCATGGGCGGACGGGGACGGGGGGGAGGTGCCGTGCATCATCGTCTCCGAGCCGCTGGACCCTACCAACCTGCCGTCAACCTACGACGCCGCGGCGGTGGGCTTCACGTTCGACGAGGTCAACCCGCACCTGGCCGCTGCCGCAGCGCTGTGCGTGGTACACGGCAGCGCCATCCGCAAGATCCAGCTGCATATCCCATTCGCCGCGACCGATGCGTGGACCAGCGCGCTGGTGGACAACGTGTTCGGCGGCAGCGCGCGTCTCATCGCCTCGCCGGACATGTTCAAGACCGACATTGAGGCGCCCACCCCCGCGACCGACCTGTATATAGGCATCTTCACTTACGGCGAGTCCTGGGGCGAGCTGAGCTACAGCTGGGACGAGGGCCTACTGGTGATCGACGGCGACTACCAGGTGACCGAGTTCAATGTAGGGGCGTCCTCCGCCAAGTCTGTCTACGCCGACAGCCACCAGTGGGCAGGGCCCCCGGTGCCGCCGTTCTGGACCAACATGGTGCGCTGCATGGTGAGCGCCTGATCCCTTGCCGGAAGGCTGGAGTCACATAGCCTCGGGGCACTCTCTACAGGAGCGCCCCATGGCCATCAGCGACTACCCCGGCGACATTCCGCAACTCAAGCGGCGCCAAGACCTCACCGGCCAGGGCAGCATCCCGCCCGGCATCGCCCTTTCGCCCGACCAGCAGGAAGCGCAGCGCCGCCAGGCTAACCGCAAGCGCATGGCCGAGAACATTCAGCAGTCGAAGGCTTCCATCGGCAGCGCGGTAGACACCGCCTCCGGCTCGATTGCCAGCATCCCCAAGGCCATCGGCAGCGCCCTGGCCAACGCCAACGTCTACGACCGCCCATTCGACTACAGCACTCCCGCGAAAGAGGCCGCCAAGCCTGGCCCGACCCCGCAGCAGCAGGCTGGCGCCATCATGGCCTTCGACATGGCCAAGCGCGCCACGGATGCCGGCATCGCCTATGACCGGCAGATGCGCGCCATGCCGCGCCCGCCAGCCGACATCCCCAATACGCTGAAAGCTCCGCAGGCCGACGGCACCAAGACCTCTTCCGGCGGCACATCCTCGAGCTCCGCACCTGGCGGGCAGCAAGCAAGGGATGGCTCTGTGCAGCCGGGCGGCCCCGGTCAGTGGAGCAAGACCGGTATCGGCGTCGGTCGCGACGGCGGCGAGATCGTTGGCCGCATGGGGGTCAATGGCGTCCCCGAGTTCAGCAATGACACCACCGCACAGCAGGGCGCAGGCCCGCAGCGCGCCATTGGAAGCGTCGGCAACGGCATCGGTGGCGGCATCTCCGTTGGCGTGGCCGGCGACAGCCAGCTGGCCATGGATCGCTTCGATCGCGCCAATGCCGAGCGCGGACGCATGGTTGATGTGCAGCGCGATATTGATGCGATGCGCGGCCTGACCGGCGTGCGCGGCATCACCGAGGGGTTGAGCAGCGACCCGATCAAGGCGCGCCGACAGATCCGCGAGGCAGAGATTCGCCAGGGCGACGAAGGACTGGCCGCCGAGCGCGCAGAAGTCCGTCAGCGCGGCATCGATGCAGGCCTGGATCGCAGCCTGCGCGAGCGCGAACTGACCGCCGCCGAGCAGCGCAACCAGCTGGAAGGCCAGCGCACTCAGCAGGAGATCGAGGCCGGCGACATGACCCTGGTCCAGCAGCGCCGGGCGGATGAGCTGTTCGCGCGCATCGCCGACCCAGCCACCGACCCCACCGAGCGCGAGGCCCTGCTGCGCACCTACAGCCAGCTGACCGGCAAGAAGCTGGACAACGGCACCATCAAGCTCAAGCGCAAGTACGTCGACCAGAACGGAAACGTCGAAGAGGAGTATCTGGCAGACGCGCGGACAGGTCAGCCGGTGGCGCAAGGCGGCAGCACGCCGGGGAAAGTCCCGCTAGATAACCACGTGGCCGCGCTCAAGAAGAGCCCGGCAATGGCTGCGCAGTTCGACGAGATCTACGGCCAAGGTGCCGCTGCACGAATCATTGGGGGCGGTAATGACTGACAGCAATCCATTCAGCGATCCGAACTACGGGCTGGAGCCAGGCCAGCAGGCCGCGGTGAATCCGTTTAGCGATCCGAACTACGGCAAGGAGGAAAAGTCTGGCCTCATCCGCCGCGTGCTGGGCGACGGTGCCGTCTCCCTGCTGAAAGGCGCTATTTCCGTGCCAGAGGCGGCGGTCGGCCTGGTCGATATCGTCACCGGGGGCTGGGCCGGCAAGGCGGCCGAGGGCATCGGCATCCGCTTCGACGACGCCAAGAAGGGTGCAGACGAGCTGTTCCTCTCGCCGGAACAGAAGCTGGCCAACCAGAACGTCAGCAAGGCGGACGGATTCACCGACAAGCTCGGCGCCATCGTGGCCAACCCGAGCGTGATCCCGCACGCCCTGCTGGAGTCTGCGCCGCTGATCGGCGGCGGCGGTGTCATTGGTCGCGGCGTAGCCGCTGCGGCCCCGAAGGTCGCCCCGTGGGCAGCCGGCGCCATCGGCGAAGGCACGGTGATGGCTGGCTCGCAGGCGGAGAACATCCGCAACCAGACCGAGGACGGCCTGCTCACCGGCAAGCAGTCGCTGGCGGCGCTGGGTACTGGCGTGGTCGGCGGTGCCATTGGTGCCGGCGGCGCGGCGCTGGGTCGCTCTATTGGCCTTGGCGACATCGACACCGCAATGGTCAGTGGCGCGATGGGGCAGTCGTCCCGAGGCGCTACCGCGCGCATCGCTGGCGGTGCCGTGCAGGAAGGTCTGCTGGAGGAAATGCCGCAGTCGGCCGCAGAGCAGGCGCTGCAGAACTACGCGCTGGACCGCGAGATTGGCGAAGGCGTCGGCGGTGCCGCGGCAATGGGCCTGGTCACTGGCGGCGCGATGGGCGCTGGCTTTGGTGCCGTGTCCGGCCGCCGCGCGCAGCAAGACGACCCGGCAACTGATTCGTCCGCCGCTCCTGTCACTGATTCTGCTGCCGACCCGAACGAGCCGCCGCCACTGGTGGTAACGCGCGGCGCAGATGGCCCGGACCTGATCCAGCCGACCCCGACCGCCGAGAACCCGGCACCAGCCCCTGTCGAGCGACCCGACCCGGCCAACGGCCCGCTGTCGGCCGCGGCCAGCATGCTGCCTGGGGCAGCGCCGCAGGGGCCGGAAGCCACTCCTGCCGGCCAGCAGGAGCAGCCCGCCCCGGCCAGCCCGGAGGAGGCCCGCATCCGCGAGGCTATCGCCGACGTCGAGATGCGCGCCCGCCTGGGTGGCATGACACCGGTGCTGGCCGCAGAGCGCGCTCGGCTGGGTGGTGAACTGCTGGCTCTGCAGCAGCCGGCCACCGAGCAGCAGGAGCGCCCCGCCATCGCTGACCAGCGCAGCGATTTCTACGCCGGCAGCAACGGCTTCACCAGCCGCGAGCGCGACCCGTGGGTCAACCCGGCGAGCACCCGCAGCAGCGATCCCTACGACCGCTTCCCCGGCATCGACCAGGTGCCGCCGCAGCCGCTGGAGGGTGAGCTGCTGACCGACGAGCCAGTCGGCATGGACGGCCGTGGGGAGCAGCTGGCGGGCCAGCGCGGTATCGGCGCCGACGCCCGGCCGCGGCTGATGCGCGAGGGGGAGCTTATGGGCGGCGAGGTGGTGCCGCAGGGGGCGCGCGCCGGGCTTGGCCGTGGCGAAACCTTCGACGGACAGAACCGCGCCACGCCGACACAGGCCCAGCCGCGCGGCGTCGCTCCGGTGCGCGATCCGCTGACAGGCGAACTGGTCGGCGGCGACCTGCAGGCGCAGCAGGAACGCCAGCGCCTCGACGGCCGGGTCATCGAGGGGGAGCTATCGCCCCGTGAGCAGCGCGCGCTGGCGACCACTTTCAAGAAGCGCGGCGCCGCCGAGCTGGCCCGCAAGAGCCTGCCGGCCCCCGAGGGATACACCGTCGAGGAGCAGGGCGGCACCTTCGCCATCCGCCAGTTGCCACCGCCGACGCCCAGCATCGCCGGCCGAGAGATCGACAGCGAGTGGTCCGAGTTCGCGCCGGAGTCCGGTACCCTGGCCATCCCGCGCGCGCAGATGCCGCAGGTCAAGGCCGAGCACCGCGGCGCGATGGTCCGTTTCCTCAACGCTCGGGGCATCCAGCACGAAGAACAGACCGTGCCGGCCGCCGAGCTGAAGCCAACTCAGGCCGAGTTCTCCCGCCAGAAGGTGGCGCAGGCCAAGGGTTTCACCGGCGGAGACCGGGCCATCCTGGTCTCCAGCGATGGCCATGTGGTCGATGGCCACCACCAGTGGCTCGCCAAGCGCGAGGCGGGTGGCGAGGTGCGGGTGATCCGCCTCAAGGCCCAGATCCGCGACCTGCTGCCGGTGGTGGCCGAGTTTCCCAGCTCGACCGTGGACGATGCCAGTCAAATGGCCGTCAAGGACGCAGCCCCTGCCGCGCCTGAGTCTGCGCCTTCCGAGGTGCGCGCCGGTCAAACGGCCGAGGCGCCGGCCGTCCAGCCGCCGGCCGCGCCGCGGCAATCCCCCGTCGAGGTCGCCCGCGAGCTGGCGATCGGCAACCACAAGCGCGCCGACTATGTGGGGCGGGTGTTCGCCGACTTCACCAGCGACAACACGACCGACGCCCAGCGCGCCGAGATTCTGCGGGAGTTCGGCATCGCCGGGACGCCGACCCGCCAGGACTTCAAGGAGGCCGTCGGCAAGTACTGGGACAGGAACTGGCGGGCGCGCACGGCGAAGAAGAAGGTCGATGCGGCAGAGGTGGACCGCATCACCCGCGAGCTGCAGGTGGAGGCGACCATCAATGCCGGCCTGCAGGCTGCCGCCGAGATGGATGCGCAGCGCGCCGAACAGCAGGAGCAGCAGCCCGCCGAAGCGAAGCCGCCCAGCCTCAAGGAAGGTATCGAGCAACCGGCAGAGGTAATCGGCCAGCCTGAGCCGAAGGCCAAGCCAGCCGCCGATCAGCCAACCCCATCGGCCAAGCCGAAGATGGAGCGCGCCAAGCCGCCAGCGCCTGAGGCTCCGAAATGGGCTGCAAGCCTGGCGGAAGACGTTGCCGGCGAAGTGCCGTTCTGGAACGACGAGGTGGCGCTTGTCGTCGGCCACAGCATCATCACCGGCCAGCCTGTCTATGGCGGCGCATTGCGGTCGCGCGAGACCCGGACTCGCGTGGACATTCAGGCCTACACCGGCAGCGCGTTCACCACCGAGCAGAAGGCGCTGTTGCTCAGGGAGCGCGAGCGGCTGGTGAAGGAAGAGGCTGCCGCACAGGCTGCCCATCCTGACGGCCCGTTCACGGGCGGGCGCAGGATCGCCAAGTCGGAAGGCGTCGACAAGGCATACGCCGACTACCTGGCCTCGCTGATCGACAAGCTGGGGCTCGACGACCTGCGGGTATTCCTCCTGCATCCCAGCGACGTGCGCGGCAACCGCGCCAAGCACAAGCTGCACGGCAGCTTCGCGTCGGCCGCGTCTGCCGGCATGGACTCCGGTGAAGATGGCTCAGTGCGCGCGCTGGGCGACCGCCAGGGCGATTTCTATATCGCCATCCGCCCGAGGATGTCGCGTCAGCGAACCATCGAAGCCATAGCGCACGAGCTTGGGCACATCATCGAGAAGGTCGCCTACAACAAGGCCGATGCGAAGACCAGGCAGGCCATTCAGGACGCCTACGGGAAGTGGCTGGAGAAGACCAAGGGCATGACGGCCCCCGAGGTGATCCGCGCGCTGCGCAACGCCGAGACGGCTGAGGCGCACGCCGCCACCGTGACCGAGGACACCAGGCTCACGCCCTACTGGACCTCGTTTGCCGAGTGGTTCGCCGACAACACGTCCCGCTTGGCGACCAACCCCGAGCAGCCGCAGTCGCTGATGGACAAGTTCTTCAAGCAGGTGGCGAAGAGCCTGCGCAAGCTGGCGGCTGCAGTATCGGGAAACCCCTTCGCCCCAGATGCTCAGGTGGCGAAGTTTCTCGACGGCATGGCCAGCAAGCGCAGTGGGACCAAGATCGCGCCTGCTGTTGGCCAGAGCGCCTCGCCGTCCAACTGGCGCAAGAACTTCATCCAGGCCCGCCAGTACGCCAAGGCGCTGGGCGTGCCGGTGGAAAGCGGGCAGAAGCTGGCCGAGGTGGTGGCAGCAATTGATGGGCACCTTTTCGAGCAGCCCGGCCAGGCGGCACCGGAATCTGCCTCAGACGTCCCGCTGTTCTCCCGTCGGCCGGTCGATGTAGCCGGATCGGCAGGTGCCGTCCTTGAGCATGATGCAGTAAAAGCCATCGTCGAACGGATTAATGCCCGCCTCGGCCTTGGCACGGAGCTTCGCGTCTATCGCAGCGAGGCGGAGCTTTTTGGCGCGGTGCCGGAGATAGGCCAGCAGGCCGACAAGGACGGCGCCAATGGCCAGATAAATGCCGTATTTCACGATGGGAAAGTCCATGTAGTCACCAGTGCATTCGTGCGCGGGGTTGATGTGGAAACGGCCATTCTGGATGCGCTGGCCCACGAGGGCCAAGGGCATTATGGCATTCGCGCGCTGTTCGACGGAGACAAGGCGGCGATTGATGTCGCCCTGCGCGAAGTGTTCGCGGCGATTGGCGGGGTTGCTGGTGTGCGTCGAATTGCCGCGAAGAATGGCATCGACCTATCCCTGTACCTGAAAACAGCCGAGGGGCTGAGCGAGCGGCATCGCGCGGCCTTCCTGGCCGACGAACTGCTGGCGCACCTGCAAGGCAAGGCGGCGACAGCGGGCCTGACCGCGCGGGCGATGGCGGCTATCCGCGCGTATATCGGCGAGGTGCGCGAGTGGCTGCGCGCGCACGGGTTTATCAATCTGGCGAAAGGCACGGACGCCGACATTGCCCTGTTGCTCAAGCGCATGCGCGAGGCGTCCACGCGGGTTCCGAACGGAATGAGCAAGGGCAAGCCCAGGCTTTTCCGTCGCGGCCAGACCCAGACCGAGGCCTTCAAGCGCTGGTTCGGCGACAGCAAGGCGGTGGACGCCACCGGCAACCCGCTGGTACTGCACCACGGCACGGCGGCGGAGTTCACCATCTTCGAGCAGTCGCGCGCCGGCAGCAGTACCGGTCACGCTACCTCGCCGCTGGGTATCTTCATGGCGGCCGATACTGGAACGGCCCGCGCCTATGCCGAGAAGGCCGGCGACGGCATGCCGGGACTGGCCCGGGTGATGAGTCTGTACGCTTCGATCCGCAACCCCTACACGATGACTCTGGAGGAGTCGCAGGCGCTGGACACGCCGCTGAAGGCGCGCTCGTTCCGCTCGAGCCTGGAGCGGCAGGGCTATGACGGCATCCGCCTGCAGGGCACGCCGGTGTGGATCGCGTTCGGCAACTACCAGGTGAAGTCGGCGACCGACAACATCGGCACCTTCGACGAGTTCGATCCGGACATCCGCTTCAGCCTGGCCACCGACGCCCGCGCCGCGCTGGACCGGGCCATCGGCCCGACCCCGCTGGATCCGACCGACCCCTTCGCCGTTGAGAACCGCCGGCTGCGCGAGGAGGACCGCACCCTGTGGGACAAGGCCAAGAAGGTGTTCGCCCGCCAGTTCGCCCCGGGCGGCCTGCTGCCGCGCGCCACGTTCGGCGAGAAGATCGTGCGCGACAGCGAGTTCAAGGCCGCCGACATCGAGGTGTCGCACCTGGTCGCCGGGCTGAACAAGGCCGTGAAGGCGGCCATGGGCAAGGACATGGACAGCTTGACCGACGCCGAGCTGCTGCCGCTCAAGGAGGCGCTGGCCGGCAAGGTCAATCCGGCGATTCCCGAGCCGGTGCGCGTCGCGCTGGTCGCCATGCGTCAGTACATCGACAGCCTGTCCACCGATTACCTGGGCATCGTCCAGGGCAAGATCGACGAACTGCAGGACAAGGCCGCCTCCGGCGAAGCGCTGGCCAAGGCCGCGAAGGACGCCCGGCAGGTGCTGAAGGATGCGCTCGACGCCTCGACCGATCCTGCCGTTCTTCAGGCGATGGACGCGAGGAAAGCCGCCGCCCGCAATCGCAAGATCGCCAAGCAGCAGATGAAGGGGCTGAGCGGTGAGGCGCGCAAGGCGGCCAGGCAGGCCTACGCCGCCGCCGAGGCCGCCCACGAGCAGGCCAAGGACGCGCTGTGGCAGGCGCTGCCGCCACCCCTGCGCAAACTGTCCAGCCTGTCGCGCGAAGCGAATGCCGCCGTCGCCTCTGCCCGCGCCGCCAAGCCGCAGGCCGAAGCGGAGGCGGCGCTGTACGAGAAGATCAAGGCCAACATCGGCGCCTACGTGCACCGCTCCTACCAGGCCTTCGACGATCCCAAGTGGTTCAAGAGGGTGTCGCTCGAGACGCGCAACGCGGCTCGCCAGTACCTGATCGACAGCCACCTGGAGAACGGCGAGACCGAGGCCGAGGCACGCCGCATGGCCGATGTGGCGATGAGCGAGATCCTCAAGACCGGCACCGCCTACGACTCGATGGAGGCGATGATCGGCGAGGGCAAGCTGGGCGCCAAGGATCTGACCGTGCTGATCAAGCGCAAGGAGATCGCTCCGCAGATCCGCGCGTTGCTCGGCGAGTACGCCGACCCGCGGCTGAACTTCGCCAAATCGGCGACCAAGATGGCGCGGCTGGTGTGGAACCAGCGCTTCCTCGACAAGGTGCGCGCGCACGGAATGGGCACCTTCCTGTTCGCGGAGAACGACCGTCCGGCCGAGGCCACCGTGCAGTTTGCCGGCGAGCAGTCGGACGGCTATTCGCCACTGAACGGGCTGTGGACCTTCCCCGAGGTGGCGCAGTCGTTCAAGGACGCACTGGGCGCCGGCAAGCTGGAGGGCCTGTACGCGCAGGTGGTGAAGTACAACGGCATGGTCAAGTACGGCAAGACGATCCTGGCCCCGACCACCGCCATGCGCAACTTCCAGTCGGCGTTGTTCTTCAGTCTGGCCAACGGCCACTTCGACATGACCCGGATGCAGCAGGCCGTCGCCGCCTTCCGCGAGCAGGTGACGCAGAACGCCAGCGAGGGCGAGAAGGCGTACATGCTGAAGATGGTCCGCCTGGGAGTGTTGTACGACACGCCGACCGCCGGGCTGATGGCGGACCTGGCCAAGGATGCGCGGATGGAGGAACTGCTCAGCAGCAACACCGGCACCGCGATCAAGAAGCTGCGCACGATCAACCGAGTGGCCCAGGGTTTCTACAGCTTCGGCGACGACTTCTGGAAGGTCATCGGCTTCGAGAACGAGAAGGCCAGCCTGATCGGCGCCGGGATGGCCGAGGCCGAGGCCGAGACGATGGCGGCCGAGCGCATCCGCAACACCTATCCGACCTATTCGATGATCGGCCAGTTCATGCAGAAGCTGCGCCGCTTCCCGCTGCTGGGCAGCTTCGTGTCCTTCCCGAGCGAGATCCTGCGCACCAGCGCCAACATGCTGCGCATCACCGCCGTCGACTTGAAGAGCGACAACCCCGGCATACGGGCGCTTGGTCGCAAGCGCGCCGCCGGCATGGCGATGGTGTCTGCCGGCTTCTATGCCCTGGCCGCCATGACGGCCGCAGCGCTGGGCGTGGACGACGACGAGGAAGAAGCGGTGCGCGACCTTTCTCCGCCGTGGTCGAAGAACTCGACCTTCCTGTTCCTGGGGCGTGACGAGGATGGCAAGCTGCAGCACATCGACATGAGCTTCCTCGATCCCTACGGCTACCTGAAGCGCCCGCTGACCGCCATGCTGCGCGATCAGCCGTGGGAGGATGCGGCGGTCAGCGGCCTGAAAGATCTGCTGGCGCCGTTCTTCGGGGCCGACATTGCTGCCAGTGCGATCTTCCAGGTGCTGGCCAACCAGAAGCCGACCGGCGGGGCGGTCTACAACGAAGGCGGCGCAGCGTTCGATCAGGCGGCCGACATTGCCAACCACATGCGCAAGGCGTTGCAGCCGGGCTTTGTGGGCAACGCCGAGCGCATGATCCTGGCCGGAACCGAGTCCCGTCGCGAGGGCAGTGGGCAGCCGTACACCGTCCCCGACGAGTTGGCCGGCCTGGTCGGCTGGCGTGCCTCGACCCTGGACGCCAAGACCGGGCTGAAGTACCGGGCCTTCGACTTCGGCGCCTCGCTGGCCCGGGCGAAGAAGACCCTGACCCGCGAGCTGGTCAGCAGCAACGCCGTGTCGGATGGCGACATCCGCGAGGCCCGGCAGGCGGCCGAGGCGCAGCACCAAAAGACCTTCACGGAAATGGCCAGGCTGGTGAAGTCGGCGCAGGCGGCTGGGATGAGCCGGATGCAGGTGATGCAGACGCTGCGCAACAACGGCGTTTCGCAGGCCAATACCTTCGCGCTGATCAATGGCCGGGTGCCGCCATTGGAGATCGGCATGCAGACCCAGGCCAAGGCGATCAGGGATGCGCGGCTGATGCGTGATCCGGCGCATGCGGCGGAGATTGCCCGGCGGTTCAGGGTGGCGAGGGAGGTGCAGGTGGCGCCGTGACGGGCCTTGCCCGCCGGCGCGAGTCACATAGCGTCGGCGGGGCAGGCTAGGTTCGCTACCGAAGAGGGATGGGTTGATCCGCCGACGCCCCTGCCTGCAGCCCTCCACCCGGCGGAAGGATCGAACCATGACCGAGATTGCCCTGACCGACGCCGACTTCCAGCAAATGGTGATGGCCGACAACGGCCAGCCGCTGACGACCTCGCTGAAGGTGGCCGAGTATTTTGGGAAGGCCCACCGCACCGTGCTCAGAAGTATCCGCACCATGAAATGCTCTGGGCGCTTTCGACTGCGCAATTTTGTGCAGACGTTCGTAGAGCGCCCGAACCCCAAGGGCGGCAAGCCCATCAAGAGCACCGTCTACGAAATGACCAAGGACGGTTTCATGTTCCTGGTGATGGGGTTCACAGGAGAGAAGGCCGACCAGATCAAGGAAGCATTCATCGAGGCCTTCAACTGGATGGCCGAACAGCTGCGCGCCCGCGCGGCCAGCTACAGCCAGATGCGCAACGAGCTGCTGCTGGAGTTCCGCCAGGAGAAGGCGGTGGCCAGCCTGGCCGGACGAGCCTTGCAGTGCTGGCAGCTGAAGAAGCCGGTCATCGAGCAGCGGATGCAGGCTGTCGAGCAGGATGGGCAGTTGGCGTTGGGGTTGGCCTGACGAAGAAGTCGCGTGATTGGCGGCTGACAGGTGGGTGTCCTGCGGTTATTTGGCGTCGAGGAATCTATCGATAGTGCTCGGCTTGATGACTGCATCGTTCTCCCCGAAGTCTTCGTCATACAGCCTGTTGCAAGCCAAGCGAATCTGAAAAGCAGCCATCCGGCTGATCGTGCTCGCGGACTTGTCGAGGGCGCACTCCGCGCCTGAGTCATAGGTGAAGAATCCCCGCCCGTCTCCTTGATGGATGGGTAAATAACGCTGCGGATGCTTGGAGTAACAGAGCTGCATTGCGGCGCGTGCTGCGCTGTCGTTCTGCAGGCCCGGCAGCTTGTCGAGCAGGCAGGTGGCGTAGTTGTCGGCGAGCACTGAGGTAGACGAAATTACCGTGGCAATGATGATCAGCGTTTTATTCATGACGCGCTCCTTGCGGTAGAGGCCCTGCGGAGGCGAGCTTTGCGCTAGATCAGCAGGGTCAGTTGCACCCGTACTTTGTACACCGCCTGTTGTAGCTGTTGCCGTTTGAGTCGGTTCCGTTGTAGTAGGTTGCCCCGCCAATTTTTCTGCTGGTCCCATTCCACGAGCCGCCATCGGCAGAGGTTCCACTGTGGTAGGTGGTATTCCCGATGGATCGACTCGTCTGATTCCAGCTCGATCCGGTGTCGGAGTTGTACCCGCGCATGTTGGTGGTGTTGCCGTAGCGCTGGACGTTGTAGCTGTTGCCGCTGCTGTCTGTGCAGGTTTGGTACGAGCCAGAGCCATAGCAGCCTGCGAAGGCAGGCTGAGCGGCCATAGTCATGGCGATGGCGATCAGTACTTTTCTCATGATGTTCTCCTTGCGACCCCGTGAAGCTTAATAAGCTCTAGCACCACCCATGCGCTGCATGGCCTCCAGCGCCAGTTTACGGGTTGCAATTGCGTTTGCCGCAACGAACCCGCACGCCGTACTGTGGTCGAGCCCTTCAGTTTTCGTGTAATACAAGTACATCGTGCGGAACAAAGAACTGCTTTGCTCTGAAAGGGTCGGCTTCAGCTGCATAAGTTGGTGCAAAACCTCACTGCTTTCTTGTCGGGTCAATAATGGGGACACATCAGCATTGAATGCTTGCTCTATGCCTCCGATTTGACGCCTGACTGCATATCCACACGAAGTCCCCTGCACATGACGAAGGTATTCTGATGAGCCAACGAACATCCCTATGGCCTCGGATAGATTTTCAGGTGACGGGGTGGCCGGTGCTGCGTCGAAGGCTTGCGCCTGCATGGATGCTGCAACTAAAGCCAGTGCGACCAAAGGTTTTCTCATGTGATGCTCCCTGCTTGCCGGTTTAGATCCTTCATTTCCTTGGGTGCTTCCTGCGCGATTGCGGACCAAGTGTCGGGCGCTCATGTCCATTCGCCCCTCCGAGCACTGCCTTCAGGGCCTCGTCAACGATTGCGTAAATCTGCTGATTGGTCAGCTCATGCGTCGTATCGCTGGAGTTTTCCGGGTCTGACTCCTCTCCAGACAGTGCCTTGCGTCGAATCCTCGTCGTTATTCTCGGTTCTGCAGCCTCTGCAAAGCTTTCTTCTAGGCGAGCAAGTATTTCCGCTGTGAGTGAGCGGCGGCTGTTGGATGCGGCCGATTCAAGGCGGTCTTTCAGGGGTTGCGGGATGCGTAGCTTGAACTGAGGGTCGGTCTGCTTCATGCCTCAATTTAGGACCAAATTGGTTCTTGACGCAATGGACCTATCAGGTCCACTATTTGCCTGGACCACTTAGGTCCGAACGCTGGAGAGGAGTCATGAGCGAACAATTGGTACAGATGAAGCTGAGGGTTTCAGCAGAGCTGAGGGACTGGATCAGCGCAAGGGCAAAGGCCAACAAGCGCAGCAACACTGCAGAGATTGGGTTTCTGCTTGATAAGGCGAGAAGCAAGGATGGAGAAAATGGGAAGGCAGACGCCTGAAATGAGGAAGCCCCGGCGAGGTGAGAGTCGCCAGGGCTTCAAGATGACAGTCAATACCGACCAAGGAATCAACGTCATGAGCAAGAATATCACAGCAGCATCCAGCGCCACCCCGGTCACAGTGGATTTCCACGGCCACGCACTGACTGTCGTCACCGGCCCGGCCGGCGAGCGCCTGGTCGCCATGAAGCCGATCTGCGAGGCCATCGGTCTTGGCTGGAAAGGTCAGCATGAGCGCATTCATCGTGATGACGTGCTGAAAGAAGGTATCCGTGTGATACGGATGCCTTCCGCAGGCGGCGAACAAGACACGCTCTGCCTGCCGCTCGATCTGCTCAACGGCTGGCTGTTCGGTATCGACGTTGGGCGCTGCAAAGAAGATATCCGCCCAATCCTGATTCAGTACAAGCGCGAGTGCCACGGCGTGCTCGCCGCCTACTGGCAGCAAGGCGAGGCGGTAAACCCGCGCAAGACCCGTAAGCCGAAGGCGCTGCCAAACGGCCTGACCCTGGATCAGCAGGACGCGATCAAGGGCATGGTATATGCCCGCGTCGACGCGCTCCCTGAAGACAAGCGCAAGGGTGCCGCCATCCGCTGCTGGTCATCCCTCAAGAGCAAGTTCGGCTGCAGCTACAAGGAGATCAATCCGGATCAGTTCACCGAGGCGGTCAGCCTGGTGGCGCGGATTGAGCTGGAAGGGGAGTGGCTTGGCAAGGAGGAGGCGGTTCCGGCTGGCAGGCTCTCTATCGATTACCCGCTTAGCTGGTGGGATTCGCGCAAGCCAGGCAAGCCGAACGAAAGCCTCGACATCGCAGCTGCAGACCTTCCGGTCGGTGAGGATTCGCCATGCCTGCAGATTCTCGACAGCCTGCACGCTGCCGGCTACAACATCGACGCCGCCTTCTACGAACTGCGCACCTACCAGAACCTGGCGCACCGATGGCAGGGCACAATTGCCAGCGCTATTCGATGCGCCGAGAGCCTGGCCCGATTCGCACAGATCGATTTGACATCGCCCCAGCGATACGCCGTTAGTCGCTGACAATACTTTCGCTGCCAATGGTCAAGCCCAGCCCCGCGCTGGGCTTTTTGCGTCTGCACGGCCGCCGCGCTTGAACCCTGGCGCGAGTCACATAGCGTTCCGTGCATAGCCCCTGGAGCGCCCGCCATGCACGAGATTTTCAAAGACAAGACCGACTTCACCTCCGATCCCTACGACATGCCGACCGATGGCGGCGCGTTCGCCGAGCTGTGGGTTGCCGTGACCGGCGCCGGCCCGGTCTACATCGACGTGCTTGGCAAGGACAACGTGTGGCGGGCTTACCCGGAAACCACATTCAGCGCGACCGGTGCGAACCGGGTGTCTGTCAAGCGCGGCAAGTTCCGCGTGCGCGTGGCGGCTGCCGTTGCCACCACTGTCGAGGTTGTGGCGGGATGATCACACGCCCCATCACCCGCCCCGTGTCGAGTCCGATTGCGCGGGCGGTCAATAATCCGTTCGGCTCGGGCAATGTCTGGAGCCCGCTCGCCCTATTCCGCGGCGGCGAGCAGGGCTTCTGGTACGACCCCAACGATCTGAGCACGCTGTTCCAGGACTCCGCAGGCACAATCCCGGTAACTGCTGCAGGACAGCCTGTCGGCCGTATGCTCGATAAGTCTGGCCGCGGCAACCACGTATCGTTTGGTGATGGCGCGTCTCGCCCGATGCTGCGGCAGAACGCCACAACAGGCGCGTACTACCTGGAAACGGATTGGGCAGATGATGGGGGGGCGACATCCGCTATCGACTTCACCGCTACTGACGCTATATCGTTTTTTGTGGGGGCAAGGAAACTCAGCGAAACCACCGCCGTGCTGTTTGAGCTAAGCGCAGACATAAACACGAATAATGGGGCACTTACCGTAGTTACAGGTGGCGCCACGGAGCGGTATCGCGCATTCTCCAAGGGCACCGCCGTACAGAGTGTCACGGTTACAGGGGCGCAGTACAATGCCCCCCACAGTGCTGTACTTACAGTATATGCAGACATATCGGCCCCCGATCTGCAGATTCATGTGAATGGCGCACTCTCCGCGCAGAGTTCCTTGTCACAAGGCACTGGCAACTATGGTAACCGCCCCATATACCTGTTCCGGCGCGGCGGTACCTCGTTGCCATTCACGGGGCGCTGCTATGGCCTGATCGGTGTAAGCCGCCTGACCACCGCTGCTGAGGCAGCGAGCGTCGAGCAGATGCTGGCGCAGCGCTTAGGAGTGACATTGGCATGAGCACTTACACGCTGAGCGTTGTCCAGTTGTGCCCGGACGCCTACGCCGCCTCGGCAGACGCGATTGCCGAGGCGTCTGGCTACGGGCCGGGAAACCTGTCCGTGCGGCTCGGCCACGCCGACGGCTCGACCTGGTGGGGCTGCCACGCCTGGTGGATACCCGAGGTGCTGGCAGCAGCGGTAAACCCGCCGGATGAGATCCCCGGCACCGCCGACATCCTCCAGCACGTCATCACGTCCGTGGTCTACACAGAGGGCATGAGCGACGCCGAGCTGTCAGAGGTGGCGCTGCAGCACTGGCTATCCGCTTTGTCGGCCAGCGGGCTGACGGTCGTCGAGCCTGCCGAGTAACGCAACACACAGCACACAGGCCGCCTCCGGGCGGCTTTATCGTTTCTTGGGGAATCGAATGCGAACGAGCGAAAATGGACTGGCCTTGATCCGCCAGTTCGAGGGTCTGCGCCTGCGCGCGTATAAGGATGCCATCGGCAAGCCGACGATAGGCTGGGGCACCACGCGCGGCGTGAAGATGGGGCAGGAGATCAGCAAGGAGCGGGCCGAGGAGCTGCTGCGCGAGGACGTGGCGCGCTTCGAGGAGTACGTCGAGCGGATGGTCACTGTGCCGCTGACGCAGGGGCAGTGGGATGCGCTGGTGTCGTGGGTCTACAACCTGGGGCCGACCAATCTCGGCAGCTCGACGATGCTGCGCCGGCTGAACGCGGGCGACTATGCCAGCGCCGCGGCCGAACTGGAGCGATGGACGCGGGCCGGTGGTCAGGTTCTCGCCGGCCTGGTCCGTCGCCGGGCTGCTGAACGCGCGTTGTTCGATGGGGTGGCCTGATGGACTATTGCACCCTGTTCCCTGAGGGCTGGTGGGCGCACTGCTGCGCCGCTCATGACTCCGACTATCTCGCGCAGATCGGCAAGGCGCTGGCTGACGAGCGCCTGCTGCAGTGCGTGGCGGCGGCCGGCGATGGCAACCCGGTGTCGTGGCTGATCGGCGCCGTCATGTTCGCCGGCGTCGGCCTGTTCGGCCGGCGGTTCTATCGGAAAGCGGGGGAGGGGAAGGATGCCAGGACTGGCTGAAAGGGGCGCGCTGCTATGGCGGTGGCGAGCGGCAGAGGCTGATCGGCGTCGAGTAGCGGGGATGGCGTGTGAGGCGGCTTATCAGGCGCTCAGGGAGTGACAGCCCTGCGCGCTAGCTCCAGGCCGCGGCGGCAGCTGGCCAGCGCGTTGCTGGTCGCCTGTGGCGTGGTGCCGGCCTGGCGCGCGGCCTCTGCCGGTGCAATACCATCAACAAGCACCAGGCGCCGGGCTGAACCACAACCAGGTGCGAGCCTGCCGGCCAGCTGTCGTACTGCCGTTCCTCGGCGACCGGGTAGTACCGCCGGCCGCGCTTCTCGTAGAGGGTGGTCAACGGCGCTCCTCCTGCGGCATTCGCTCGAAGTAGCTGCAGATGACCACCGCATCGCTGCCGTCCGTGCGGTGGACCTTCATCTCGTGGAAGGGCAGGTTCTTGCAGTTGGTGTCGAGCCGGCGGGTGCAGGCGACGCACTGGCCGCCCTTGGGGAAGTAGTTCACTGGTTGGCCTCCATCATCTTCCTGTGCAGGATGCTGCCGTGGCCGATGCTGGTCAGCTCGTTGTGGTTCAGGTAATCGGCGCACTCACGGATCAGTCCGCGCAGCGCCTCGACCTCGGCGCGCAGGGCGTCGGACTTGCGTTCTGCCTGCGCCCTGCGCTCATCGCTATTTGTCAGATCAATGCGCAGCATGCCGTTGCTGTGCTCCAGCTCCCGGCACCGATGTGCCTGCTCGATCAGGAATTCCAGCGGTCCACCCTCGCGGTCCGCCGTCCACCCCAGCGCACCGGCAGCGGCCTTGATCCGGCCGCTGCGCTCCAGGCTCGCCTGCTGCACTACTTCCAGGTTTCGGCACCGCTGCGCCAGGGCGTCGTAGTCACCAGCCCGCACAACGTCCTCGGCATACATGCCGTGGATGACGCACTTGAAGCGCTTCACTTCGCTCATGCCTCGCCCCTCCGTTTCGCCGCTCGGCGTTCACGCTTCTGTTGGGCGCGCTCAATGGCATCGCGGTCGCTGTTGGTCATTTCCTTCGGGGAGCGCAGTGGCGGGAGAGCTGGCAGCAGGTGGAGCAGATGGCTGCTGAGGCCAAGGCCGGCACCGAGGATGGCGATCTTGCGTATGTTGTTCATGCCTCGTCACCTCCGGCCAGCAGGGCGTCCAGCTTTGACGCGAGCGCACGGCGCGCTGCGATGAACTCCGCCGTCGCGGGCTCAAACAGCAGCTCGGCTACCGCTTCTGCCAGCAGCTCACGTTGCACCTTCACGGTGTCCGGCTGCCGGGGAGTGGCGGATAGGGCGGTGCGAAGTTCCCGCGCGGCGCTCCGCAACGTCTCGGCTTCACCAGTGCGGCCATACTCGGCGTGCTCGTCAGCGTTTATCCACCAAGTGTCAGACAGATAAAACAGGGCAGTCACCAGCTCGCCCTGCTCCGCCCGCCGCCGCACCTTCACGGTGTCCGGCTGCTCGGCGTCTGCCAGCGCAGCGTCCGCCATGTCTGCGATAGCGTCCCAGGTACAGAGCTTCCCGGCGACTGGAATTCCGGAGCGGCACGCCTCGTTGCGGGCCATGCGGCTGATCGTTGCCAGCGCGTTAATCGCCCTGGCGGGCTGCTCGGCGGTGGCCGTGTAGTAGTCGACGCGCTTGTAGTCGGCGCCAGGGTTGCGCGCCATGGCCCGCCTGGCATCGGCCTCGCAATCGAAAAACGCGAGGAAGCCTTCCGGCATCATCTTCTTGATGAACCGCTGATCAGTGGTTGCATCGAACAAGACCCAGAAGGTACGCCGCCCCCGCAGCGCCACCTGTGGCGTCGCCGCGGGGGCGGCGCTACAGGCGAGTGCCGCTCTGTCCCGCCATGCCGCCCACAGCTGGCGAGTCAGCATCGCGTGCTGGTTGACGCACCGGCCGTCCTCATCGGCCGCAACATAGGTTTTTCCATTCCATTCGCCAGCGACTGCCCAGCAGTGCCCCCCCATCCACGCCTCGAAAAGCCGGCGCTCGGACTCGGTAGGCTCGGCGCCTTTCGCACCGATCTGGTACGCGGCTTCCTCGCTCGGCTCCTGCACCGATACCGGCGCAGCAGTGGTGGCGGCGAGACAGTCATTCCAGCCTGCGCGATACCCGCTTGCCTGGTTGCGGAAGTCGTCCGGCACGCTGTCGCTATCCAGCAGCGCATGTACTGCCGGCACGGCCGCCGTGGCGGGCTGCTGGGCGAGGGCGGCGCGGCGGTTCCAGTCTGCGACTGCCAGGCTCAGCTGGCCATCTGTCGCCGGCACCATCACTACTTCCGGCTCAAGGAAGACGCACTGCTCGTCGTGGTCAACGATGATGCGGTGCCAGTCCCGGTTGCTCTCCAGTCGAGCCGCGCTCCCGCAAAACGGGCACGGCAGTAATGCGATCTTGTCACTCATGGTCTGCGCCCTCCTGGGCGATTGCTGCGTCTCCAAGCGCGGAGCAGGCAATGCCGAGAATCACCATCACCGAACTCGGCTTCATCGGCGTATCGTCGATCACGAAAGTCTCGGCGCGCATTGCAATCCGCTTTAGCGCCTTCTCCGCCTTCTCCAGTCGCTCGGCCTGGCTGCGCAGGTACTCGACCAGGGCGAGGATGGTCGCGGGATTGGCGGCGGTGATGAATTCCGCGTCATCGCGGCAGATTCCCGTGCAGCTCATTGCTGTTTCGGCGTCGAACCAGTCGCTCGATGATATCGGAGCCGCCTTCTGCTCCAGCTCTTGCAGCAGATCCTCGTTGATGCTCGGTGCGGGTGCTGTGGTCATCTTCACTCCTTCGCCGGCTCAACCGGCCGGCAGGTCAGACATTGGCATTGGCCGATCCGGCGCATGGTCCGGCGGCAGTAGGTGGGGCGGTTCATGCGGCTCGCTTCAGTTCGGTGATGATCTTCGACACCGGCACCGGGCACACGGCGTTGCCCAGCAGGTGCACGGCCAGCCGGTGGTTGTCCGGCAGCTGGTAGTCGTCGGGGAATGACATGGCCGCCCGGCATTCCCAGCGGCTCAGCATTCGCATGCGGCCTCCCTTGACGATGGCCCAGCGGTCGCGGGTGGTGATGGTGCCGATTGGGCGGTCGAGGCTGCGGCCGGTCATGGTGTTGCCGTAGTAGCTCATCAGGAACGTGTCGCCGTGCTCGGCGCGACCTGCCGCCACGCGGGTCAGCGTGTTCTTTGCG
>Ga0172378_10001188_pt1 | contig 23915 bp, 14 predicted proteins | sample GrowelOW332metaG_FD_119755 | JGI IMG/M metagenome (GOLD analysis project Ga0172378, IMG submission 119755) | Groundwater microbial communities from an aquifer near a municipal landfill in Southern Ontario, Canada - Pumphouse #3_1 metaG | ecosystem: Environmental > Aquatic > Deep subsurface >... | reverse complement strand
TGCACGAATTGACAACGAAGTGAAGGTTGCATCAATTGACAACGGAGTGAAGGCCGCACCATTTGTTGAGGCCGTGGCTCCTGAAGAGACTGCAATAAAAACGACAGCAACGGAGAAAAAGGTGGAAGAAAAACCGGCAGCTCCCGGGGGAGAAAAACCTGTGGAGAAGAAAGTGGCCGAGAGAAAACTGGAGATCCCTCCTCTACGCAAAGGAGCGGCAAGAATTCTGCGTCGTATTGAACTTCCTGCTGAACCGTCTCCCTCCCGTCCGAAGAAAAAGAGTAGACCTGTTCCACGCCCGGGTTCTACTCCGCGTCCAAGTTCTCCTGGACGTCCCCCTGTTGCTGGACGTCCTCCTGTTGCTGGGCGTCCCCCTGCTCCCGCTCCGACTGGCGCCCCAGGAAGCGATGCCCGTGGAAAACGTAAAGGGAAAAAAGTGGGGCACAGTGAAGAGCGTGATCAGGATCGCCGCAACAAAAGGGGTGGGAAGAATGTCAAGTATACCCACTTCGGTCCTGATTATGGTGAGACGGATGGCCGCGGTCGTCGTCGTAAAAGTAAAAAAAATGCCAAACCAATACAACTCGCTGCTGAGATGAAGGCCAGTAAACGGAAGTTTACTGTCTATGAATCCCTCAGTGTTGGCGATCTTGCCCTGAATATGAAGGTCAAGGCGGGAGAGATTATCGGTAAACTGATGGGGATGGGAGTTATGGCTACCATCAATCAGCAGGTCGATTTCGATACCGCTGTCATCATTGCCTCTGAATTTGAGTACGAGGTTGAACAGGGCATCACAGAAGAGATTGGACTGCAGCTTCTCGAAGAGGCTGAAGAGGGGGGATCCCAGAAAAATCGTCCGCCGATTGTTACCGTCATGGGCCATGTCGATCATGGAAAGACATCCATCCTCGATGCTATTCGCAAAAGTGACGTCGCTGAAGGTGAAGCCGGAGGCATTACCCAGCATATCGGGGCCTACAATGTTCGGTCTGCCGCAGGAAACATCACCTTTGTTGATACTCCAGGCCATGCCGCCTTTACGGAAATGCGTTCCCGCGGTGCTCAGATCACGGATATTATCGTATTGGTGGTTGCTGCCGATGACGGTGTCATGGATCAGACGAAAGAGGCAATTGCCCACGCCAAGGCTGCCAATGTGCCAATTATTGTGGCAGTGAACAAAATCGACAAGGACAATGCCGATATTGAGCGGGTGAAACGTGAGCTTTCTGAGCTCAATCTGATGCCGGAAGACTGGGGTGGCGACACCATGTTCGTGGAGACCTCTGCCAAGAAAAATATTGGTATCGATGCTCTCCTTGAAGCCATTATGCTCCTTGCCGAGGTCCTTGAACTCCATGCCGATACGAATCGCAAGGCACGTGGCCGTGTTGTTGAAGCTCAGTTGCATCAAGGGCGCGGCGCAGTGGCCACCGTATTGATACAGGACGGAACTCTGCGCACCGGTGATTATTTCATCGTTGGTCAGTTCAGTGGCAAGGTTCGTTCCATGCTTGATGACCGTGAACGCAGGATTGAGGTGGCTGGTCCCTCCATGCCGGTAGAGGTACAGGGGCTCTCAGGTGTACCGAGTGCCGGGGATGAATTTATCGTCGTTCCCGATGAGAAAATGGCGCGGAGTCTCAGTCAGGAACGGAGTTTCAAGGTTCGTGAAAGTGGTCTCGCTGTTAAAAACCGCGTGACTTTTGAGAATCTTTTTGATCAACTGAATCAAGGGGAGATCAAGGAATTGCGCGTGGTTCTCCGTTCCGATGTTCAGGGGACTCTTCAGGCCTTTGCCAAGGCTGCAGAGGATCTTTCTACCGATGAGATCAAGGTTAAGGTGCTGCATGAGGGTACCGGAGCTGTAACAGAATCGGATATCCTGCTCGCTTCAGCATCCGACGCGATTATTATCGGCTTTAACGTTCGTCCGTCTATCAAGGTAAAAGAACTGGCGGGAAAAGAAGGTGTTGAGGTTCGCTCCTATGATGTCATCTACCACGCTCTTGACGATATCAAAAAGGCGATGGTCGGCATGCTTGCCCCCTCCTTTGAAGAGGAAATTATTGGGACCGCTGATGTTCGCGATGTCTTTAGTGTTCCAAAGATTGGAGCTATTGCCGGTTGTTTTGTCCTTGACGGCAAAATGCAGCGTGGGGTGGGAGTGCGTGTCCTGCGTGATGGAGTGGTGGTTTATACCGGGAAAATTGATTCCCTCAAGCGCTTCAAGGATGATGCGAAAGAGGTCCTCAGCGGCTACGAGTGCGGTATCGGGGTTGAGAAGTTTAATGATATCAAAGTTGGCGATCAGCTTGAGGCGTTTATCATGAATGAAGTGGAGGCTACCCTTTAATCATGGCCATATGGAATCCTAAACAGACGCTTGACGATATTGGTCTCGGTGAGAAAGGAGCACGCAGTGGTAAACGCTCTGACCGGGTGGCGCGTGCCATCCAGCAGGAGGTCTCTCTGCTTCTCGTGGAAAAAATCTCAGACCCGCGTCTCAGTGGTGTTTCTGTCTCTCGAGTGGAGGTTACCTCCGATCTTGCTGAAGCAAAGATTTACTACACTGTACTCGGCGGATCGAAGGCGGTGGCCGAAGCTGGCAGGGGATGGAAGCGGGCTTCAGGGTTTGTTCGCAGCCACATCGCCCACACTCTTAATCTGAGATTTACTCCTGTTCTAAACTTTTTTTACGACAACACTGTGGAGAAGGTGGCGGAACTGGAGGAAATTTTTCAGGAAATCGACAGGGAACGGAAGGAAAAGCCATGATTCCACAACAGGTTCTCGATGATCTGCGCAACAGCAGCAAGATTGTTGCTGTAACGCATATTCACCCTGATGGAGATGCCCTCGGATCATTGCTTGCTTTTGGTTCCATTATGGAATCACTGGGCAAAGAGGTTTTCTGTCTGCTTGAAGAACCTGTTTCGCATCTCTATTCTTTCCTGCCTGGACAGCAGCGATTGAGTTGGGATTTTAAAGAAGTACGGGCGTTTTTTGAAGAAACCGGAAAGGATGTGACCGGTGTCTCTCTGGATTGCGGGGATGCCTGGCGCATCGGCAGTGATATTTATAAGGAAATCTCCGCAGCAACCCCCTTTGTTGTTATAGATCACCACGCCTCCCATAAAAAGTTTGGTAACAGCAGCTGGGTTGATGAATATCGCTCTTCCACCGGGGAGATGCTCTATGAGATCGCCGAGGCCCTCGACGCCGAGATCAGTTGGGAGGCGGCCTATAATCTCTATGTTGCCATCATGACCGATACGGGGTCTTTCCGCTACGAAAACACGAGTTCCCGTACCATGCATATTGCAGCAGTACTCCTGGAGAAAGGGGTGAGTGCTGAGGATGTGGCCGCCAAAATTTATGATACTTACAGCCCGGCCCGACTTCGTCTGTTGCAGAGGTGCCTGGGTTCGGTGACTCTTCTTGAGAACTCTCAAGTCGCTGTCATGACTGTCTCCCGGGAGATGCTTGCCACCACCGGGGCATTGATGGATGATGTAGAAAACTTTATTAATATTCCCCGCGCGGTAAAGACTGTGAAGGTGGCGGTGCTTCTTAAAGAGGGGATTGGTGGGCAGATTTCTGTCAGTCTGCGCGCCAAAGGCGAAGTTGATGTGTCGAAGGTCGCGGGTTTTTTCGGAGGCGGAGGTCATCATAATGCCGCTGGTTTCCGGATTGCCGGCAGTACCCTGGAAAAGGCTGAGGTTCAGCTTCTCAAAGTTCTTCACAAAGAGTTGCAGGAGTGACTATGCAGGAAGAGGACGCTGCCCTGCCTGCCGGAGTGCTGTGTGTTGACAAGCCCCCCGGCCTTACTTCTTTTGGAGCAGTGGCGCGGGTGCGACGTATTCTTGGTATTAAAAAGGTTGGTCATGCGGGGACGCTTGACCCCTTCGCCACTGGTCTGCTGATTATTTGTGTCGGACGATCGGCTACCAGACTTATCTCGCAATTCATGGCGGGTGAGAAGGAGTATCTGACAACTTTGCGGCTCGGCATTGAGACGGAGACCCTTGATCCTGAGGGCGCTGTCGTTTGCAAAAGATCCGTTGGGGAACTGTCGGAGGAACAGGTTGAAGATGTCCTTGCCACCTTTCGAGGTGCACAGCTGCAGCAGCCGCCGATCTATTCTGCCTTGAAACACAAAGGTAAACCGCTTTACTGGTATGCCCGTCGGGGAATTGCGGTGGAGAAGGAGCCGCGGAGGATAGTCATCTCTGAGCTGGAGCGGATAAGTAATGGCTTCTGCAGTGATGCCGATCCAGAGCTGAAGCTTAGAGTTCGCTGCAGCAAAGGAACTTATATCCGGGTGCTGGGAGCAGATATCGGCGAGACTCTCGGCTGCGGTGCATATCTCACGGCTCTGCGCAGAACCAGGAGCGGGTTTTTCGGGTTGGAGAAGGCAGTGACCGGGGACGACTTTGAAGCGGAAGATGCACGGGAGCGGTTGCTCTCGAGGATGCTTTCTGTTGAGGATGTTGTTAAATTGTTGCATTAAAAGTTGGGAATGGATAAGTTCCAACCGATTCAGGGAGCGGTTGTCGTTCCCTCACTCTGCGAGCGAGGATAAGTCCCGCAAGTGGTAATTCAGACCATTGAGGAAAAGCATGGCCCAGTCAGCAGCACAAAAAAGCGAAATCATTGAGAAATTTAAAACTCACGAAAGTGACACCGGTTCTACTGAGGTTCAAATTGCATTGCTCACCGACCGTATTCAGTACCTCACTGAACATTTCAAGGTGCATAAAAAAGATCATCATTCCCGTCGTGGTCTCCTCATACTTGTTGGTCAGCGCCGCAGTCTCCTTGACTATCTGCGCAAAAAAGATATTAACAAATATCGTGATCTCCTGCAGACGCTCAATCTGCGGAAGTAATCAGTGATTGATGTTTTATAAAGACACCCCGGGGAGATTACCCGGGGTGTTTTTTTTATAGGGAGATTGAGCCCGTCGGCATCAATCCCCAATGCAGTTTCCACCGGTAAGTCCGGTGAAGCGGAGCATCTTCACAGGGAAGGCGCATCCGTGTCCGAATCCGAAAAGAGCATACGGGGCTGGTGGAGAATCCAGTCAAGAACCTCCTTCTTTATGGCACATTCCGTTGCCGTTGGGCCACACGCCTATCCCTGATGCACACATCTGGAGTAAACATGTTTAACAAAGTTGAAGCTGAAATCGGTGGAAAAACCATCTCCATTGAAACAGGAAAGATCGCGAAGCAGGCATCGGGAGCTGTCATCGTGCGTTCCGGCGACACCGTAGTACTTGTTACTGCCGTGGGTGCAAATTCTGCACGCTCTGACGTCGATTTCCTGCCGCTGACCATTGAGTATCAGGAAAAATTGGCTTCTGTGGGACGTATTCCGGGCAATTACTTTCGTCGGGAAATCGGTCGTCCGAGCGATCGCGAAGTTCTCACCTGTCGAATTATCGATCGTCCTGTTCGTCCGCTTTTTCCGAAAGGATGGCGCAACGAAACCCAGGTTATCGCCACTGTACTTTCCGCAGATCAGGAGACGATTCCGGATGTACTGGCAATGACCGGGGCCTCTGCCGCTCTTTCTCTTGCGAATATTCCCTTTGCAGGTCCCGTGGCTGGTGGCCGTATTGGCCTTATTGACGGCGAATATGTGCTGAATCCCACGGAGACTGAGCTGAAGAAATCCGCCATGGATATCATCGTCGCCTGCACAAAAAATGCAGTAGTCATGGTCGAAGGGAAAGCTGACGAACTGAGTGAAGACGAGGTTCTTGGCGGGATCTTCTATGCCTTTGAACAGCTTCAGCCGCTTATTGACATTCAACTTGAGCTGCAGAAATCAAACGGAAAAGAAAAAATTGTCGTTGAAGCTCCGGTTATTGATGAAGCCCTGAAGTCGAAAATCAAAGAGATCGCCGCCGGTGGCCTTGCAGAGGTCTTTGAGACCGCTGACAAAATGGTGCGCAGCGAAAAATACTCTGCATTGAAAAAGGCTGTAAAAGAAGAGCTTGATCCGGAAGGAGAGCGCAGCGGTGAAATCTCCGATCTGATTGACTCCTGCCGTAAAAGCTACATGCGTGAACGCACCGTCAATACCGAGACCCGGATCGGCGGTCGTGGTTTCACTGAGGTTCGCGACATCAACTGCGAAGTGGCTGTGCTGCCCCGCACTCATGGTTCTGCGCTCTTCACCCGTGGTGAGACTCAGGCTCTTGTCTCCGCGACCCTCGGCAGCGAACGCGACAAGCAGCGGGTTGAGACCCTTAACGGTGAACTCAATGTCCGCTTTATGCTGCACTACAACTTTCCCCCATACTGTGTGGGTGAGGCCCGTATGATGCGTGGTCCCTCCCGTCGTGATATCGGTCACGGGACTCTTGCCAGCCGCGGCCTCTCCGCCGTGCTGCCTGACGAAGTTGATTTCCCTTACTCCATTCGTATCGTCTCTGATATCATGGAATCCAACGGTTCCTCTTCCATGGCGAGCGTCTGCGGTGGCTCCATGGCCATGATGGACGCTGGTATTCCAATCAAACGCCCGGTTTCAGGTATCGCCATGGGTCTGATCAAAGAGGGCGACAAAGTTGCCATCCTCTCCGATATCCTCGGTGACGAAGATCACCTCGGCGACATGGACTTCAAAGTGGTTGGAACCATCGACGGTATCACTGCGCTGCAGATGGATATCAAGATTGACGGTGTTGACCGTGACATCATGGGTACCGCGCTGGCTCAGGCCAAAGAGGGTCGCATGCATATCCTCTCTGAGATGGAGAAAGGTATCTCTGGTGCCCGGGATGAGGTGAGTGATCATGCTCCCAAATATATGGTGCACAAAATCAACCCCGACAAAATCCGTGATATCATCGGCCCCGGTGGTAAGATCATCAAGGAACTTTCCGCGGAGTTCGATGCCAAAATTGAAGTGGATGATTCCGGTCTGGTGAAAATCTTTGCTCAGAACGCTATTCTCGGCGAAGCGCTGCTCAACAAAGTAAAGGCGATTACTGCCGAACCTGAAATTGGCGCAACCTATCACGGTGTTGTTCGCAGTATCAAAGAATTCGGCGCTTTCGTGGAGATTCTTCCTGGGACTGACGGTTTGGTTCACATCTCTGAACTCGACCATAAACGGGTGGCCAAAGTCTCCGATGTCCTCAATGAAGGGGACGAGGTCGATGTTAAAGTGCTTGATGTGGATAACCGTGGACGTATCCGTCTCAGCCGCAAGGCTCTGCTGGAGAAGCCTGCTGAATAATTCTTAGAAGTCTTGAAGTATATTTTTTACCGGAGCCCGTCTGCAATTGCAGACGGGCTCTTTTTATGTGAGAATGCGGATTCAAATTCACCCTGTTGAGGAGATAAAATGAAACTGATTGACTGGCCGCTGCTTTTTGTTGCAGAAAATCTCGCCGATGGTTTTGATGCCCGCCGCTTTCGTGTCCTTATTTCAGAACTTGAAAGGCGGGGCATGTCTTTTCGTGAGTTGCACGATCCGGCTCAACTGCTGGAGACCTGCTGGACACGAAGGAATATCGTCGGAGCCGTGGTTGACTGGTGCGGCGGCAACATTGCGGAGAAAGAGAAGCAGATTCTCGCGTTGAAGGGGAAGTTTCCTGAGCTGCCTGTCTATATCATGACCGAAAACGCCTCCGCAGAGGAACTCTCCACGGCGCTGCTTTCTGTTATTGACGGTTATCTCTACCTTGATGAAGACTCCATTCCTTTCATGGCCGGGCGTATTGAGGATGCCACCAGAAAATATGTGGAGCGGCTCTATCCGCCTTTTTTTAAGGAGCTGATGGAGTATGTCGAGGACTACAAATATCCCTGGCATACCCCGGGACACATGGGTGGCGAGGGTTTTCTCAAGAGTCCGACAGGGGTGGCCTTCTACCGTTTTTTTGGCGAAAATATGATGCGCTCGGATATCTCTGTCTCGGTTCCCGAGCTTGGCTCTCTGCTTGACCACAGCGGAGTGCTGCGCGTCTCCGAGGATAATGCCGCCAAAACCTTCCGTGCCGACCGCACCTATTATGTTCTTAACGGCACTTCCACTTCCAATCAGATTGTCTGGAAGAGTCAGGTGACGGCCGGTGACTTCGCTCTTGTCGACCGCAACTGCCACAAATCCATCCACTATGCCATGGTTAACACCGGGGCGGTGCCGGTCTACATGAAACCCCGCCGCAACGCCTGGGGGATTATCGGGCCGGTACGGCTGCAGGAATTCAGCAGGCGCGCCGGGCTGGAGAAGCTTGCTGCCGCAGGGCGCAAGCCGAAAGACGATGAGTTCTTCACCATGTCGGTGCTTACCAATTCGACCTATGACGGTCTCTGTTATAACATTGCGTTGATTCACAACGAACTCAGAGAGCATGTTCGCTATCTTCATTTTGATGAAGCGTGGTTTGCTTACGCTGCTTTCCATCCGCTTTATCAGCATTTTTACGGGATGACCGATGAGGTTGATGTTGAGAGTTATCCCCCCGTTTTTGTTACCCAGTCCACCCATAAACTGCTTACTGCCTTCTCGCAGGCCTCAATGATCCATATCAAGAACGGCAGTGAAGAGGCCATTATTGACGATGAGTTCAACGAGGCTTTCATGATGTACAGTTCGACGTCACCAAACTATCCGATGATTGCCTCGCTGGATGTGGCCACGGGGATGATGAAGGCGGATGGCCTGCAGATGAGCGAGGATAATATCCGCGAGGCAATCACGCTGCGTTGCAGGATGCGCGCTATTGAGCGCGAATTGGAGGAGAAGGGGTGCTGGTTCTTTTCCATGTGGCAGCCGCAGTTTGTCGAGCAGAAAGGGGAAACGGTGGATTTCGCCGATGCTGATGCCGATCTGCTGCTGGAGGATCAGCAGGCGTGGATTCTCAAGAGCGGTGAGAGCTGGCACGGTTTTGCAGATATTGAAGAGGATTTCATTCTGCTTGATCCAATCAAGCTCACCTTTCTTACCCCGGGATTTAGTGCAGAGGGTAAATATGAACCCCGCGGAATTCCGGCGGCTATCGTTACCGACTATCTGATGGAGAAGGGGGTGGTGGTGGAGAAGACGGATACCTACTCCTTTCTCATTCTCCACTCTTTCGGGACAACAAGGGGTAAGCACGGAGAACTGCTCACCTCGCTTTTTGCTTTCAAGGCGGATTACGACAAAAACACTCCTCTGGAGCTTGCCATCCCCCGTCTGTCTGTAAAGAACTCCCGCTATCGAGGTATGGGGCTGCGTGATCTCTGCGACGTGATGCACCGCTTCTATTGTGTAAATAATTTTCTCGCCGTGATGGACGAGGCCTTCTCTTCTCTGCCGCCGCAGGCGATGATTCCTGCCGAGGCAAGTGCCTGCGTGGTGCGCAAGGAGGTTGAGTATGTGCGTCTGCAGAATCTGGCCGGGCGAGTTCCAGCGGTGATGGTGGTCCCGTATCCGCCGGGGATCCCGGTACTGATGGGGGGGGAACGCCTGACAGAAGATAATCTTGCTATCCTGCGTTATCTGCAGCTTCTTGAGATTCTTGAAAATCGTTTTCCGGGGTATGCCCGGGAGATTCACGGGGTGGAAAGTGATGAGGTGCAGGGGCGGATACTCTACCGTCTGCTCTGTGTGGTCGAAGAACCGGTTGAGGCAGAGGACGAAATTCCGTGAGGTGGAGAAAATCCGCAATGTTGTGATGATTATGTCTAAAAGTGTACTTTGCTGAAATTACGGGATCCTCTATAATGGGGACCCTGATGGCAGAAGAGGGGGCCTGGGAACCACTGTTCGTCCTTTGGGTATTCAAGAGACAACAGGAGAAAGGCTGTACAGAAGAAGAGACCGTTGATTTCATTGTCTGCTAAAAAATGAACTTTTCTGTTAGTCTGAAAGAGGGGTGTTGGTGTGGAAAAGCTTATGATCTTTTTCGAAAACAGGCTATGGTGAACAAACTTTGTGCTTCAAATGAGTAAAGATTTCGATTAACTTCCAGGCACAGGAAAAACATTTACCGAACCTGTGCCTGGATATTGTGATGATAACGTTTTTATTGTAACGAAGGAGTTGGAATAGAGATTCATTTTTCAAAGTTTCTGTAGAATAATGGCTTACTTTTCAGCTGCAGGCAGCAGCTGTCTTAACTTTCCGGCTTACTTTTTAGATCAATAGAAGGGCCCCTTGAAAAACCTTGTCTTTCATTCATATTGGAGGTTCAGAAAGAAATTTACCGCAGGCAGAACTTTGCTGTTTTGAGGATAAATTTTTGACTGTAACGAAGAAGATGGACGAAAGACTGGTTATTCGATGTTCCCATAACACTGGAGCACCCATGACTCGTTTCCTGCTGGTTGTAGTACTGGGAATTATCATAGGACTGGGCATTGCCCTGGTCAGCGCAGAGATGATAGAGAGGACTGCTGGCGTGGAGTTCTGCTCCTCCTGCCATTCCATGGAAGGGATGGTTGAAGCCTATGGTAATGCCACCCATGGCGGCAATAATAAGGTGAGCTTCCGCGCTAAATGTACTGCCTGCCATCTTCCCCACGACAATGTTCTTCACTACATCATAGTGAAGGCCGAGAGCGGTATGAAAGATGTCCTGGGCGAGGCCTTCTGGGTTGATTCCGTTGACTTCGTTGGAAACCTCAAAAACCGCGAGGAGTTTGTCTATACCTCCGGCTGTCTTCAGTGTCATGATATGGAAGCCATGAAATACGATATCCCCAAAGCGTATCTGGCTCACAAAGATTTCAAAAACGGTGTCGTTAAATCATGTGTAAGGTGCCATGAGCATGTCGGGCACAAAAATATCAAGGACCATCTGGTCAAAAATGAGAAGTAACAGGAGGAGAAATATGCGAATACTTTTATCGCTGCTCTTTGTTGTCGGTCTTGTCACCTCTGCATACGCAGGAACGGTGGAAAGTGCGGTGAAAACTCTGAAAGTGGATCACGGTATTTCTCCCGAAGGGCAGAAATGTGTGCAGTGCCACCAGGAAAAGACCCCGGGTATTATTGCTGACTGGAAAATGAGTCGGCATGCCCATGCAGGTGTTTCCTGTATTGACTGCCATACCGTTGACAAGGGCAGCCCGATGGCGGCGCAGAATTGTCCGGGCGTGAAGGGAAGCGAGATGTATGTCAGTATCCTCGTTTCCCCGAAAACCTGTGCCCGCTGCCATGCGCAGGAGGTTGAGCAGGCCAGCAAAGGTGGCCACTCTCGAGGTGCGCTGCAATATCAGGATCCCAAAAATCCCGGGTATAAAACTTTCTTTGAGGGTCTCGTTAGAACCCATGAAGGTCAGAACCACCCGGAATGTGTCGAGTCTTCCAATATAACGGGCTGCATGCAGTGTCACGGGTCCATCATCAAGCTTGATGAGAACAAACGGCCTACTTTCCAGACCTGGCCGACCTATGGTGTTGGTACGGTGTATCCTGATGGTGCCATCGGGAACTGTGTGACCTGCCATACCCGCCACACTTTCAAAATCTCTGAAGCCCGCAAGCCCGCAGCCTGTGCATCCTGTCACCTGGGCCCGGATCATCCAGATATCGAAATCTACAATAACTCCAAGCATGGACATATCTTCAACGCTGAAGGTACCACCTGGAACTATGACTCTGCACCAGGTGCATGGCAGCCGGGCGACTATCGTGCTCCTACCTGTGCCACCTGTCATATGAGCGGTATCGGTGATCTGAGTACCACCCATAATATCTCTGAGCGTCTCTACTGGAACTTGTGGGCTGGACGTTCCGAGGTTCGCAATGGTACCGATCCGATGGATCCTCTCGTTGGGAATGGACCTGAAGGTCGCCAGAAGATGAAGCAGGTCTGCAGTAACTGCCATACCGCACTGCACACGGAAAGTTTCTTCAAGCAGGCTGATCCGCAGGTGAAACTCTACAACGAGTCCTATTACGATGAGGCTTTGAAAATGAAAAAAGCCCTCGCCGAGAAAGGACTGCTTAAGGAAAATCCCTGGGCTGATACCTTCCAGAACACGTTTTATCATATGTGGCATCATGAAGGACGCCGCATGCGTCAGGGCGCTCTGATGGGTGGACCGGACTATGCACACTGGCATGGTGTGTTCGAGACCATGCAGGATCTGTATGAAATGCAGAATATCTACAACAAGCGCATGGAAACCGGAAAGATTGAAGACTGACGGTTAACATCGCAGGCAGTAAAAAAAGAGAGGCTGTCCCGTAAGGGGCAGCCTCTCTTTTTATTTGTCTGGAATAATACCATTTACATTTTGTATTGACCAGATAACGCAACTGCGTAGACATCTTTTTTGGCGATTACGAATGAGTAATAATTCGTGTTTATCCGTGTCCATTCGTAGTTCCTCTTGCAATTTGTAACCACGAATAGACACGAATTTTCACGAACAGGGACAACACATTAAACGAAAACGTTTGTATCCGAAGTTAAGCCGTACAGTGCCCCAGGATTATTAATCAACTTTGGGAGTCATCTGAAAGTCGGGATTGAGCGTTTTGTTCTCTGATATTCCGTGGTTTAATATCATTTACATTTTGTATTGACCAGATAATGCAACTGCGTGGACATCTTTTTGGGCGATTACGAATGGATAAACAGAATGTAAAATTGATCGCAATGGTGATAACGGTGGCATATACATTATCATTGGTGAAAAATCGGCACAACAGTGATTCCGGCGATGATGTAGAGACAAGGCATGCCTTGTCTACACGGTGACGATAAACGTAACAATAACGGTGGAATGACTTGTAACGCATGGCATAAACTGGTAGCAATTCCCATAATTATGAAGAGCAGATGCAACCGAGATTGGACCTCCTTAAACGGGGGCATAATTTAAGAGGAATGGTATAATAATTCGTGTTTATCCGTGTCCATTCGTGGTTCCTCTTGCAGTTTGCATGGCTCAGGTCCCGCAGAAGGTTTGAAGTACCCGCTCTTCAACTTTTGGGGCTTTGGCAAATGCAGCAAACTCAGGTTGTTCCGTAAATGGTGTCTGGAGTAGCTGCAGGAGTTTGCGGGCAGGGGTAAAATCATCACGTTCCTGTGCCGCGAGTATGGCCTGTTCGATGCGGTGATTCCGGGGGATAAAAAGTGGGTTAACGCCTTTCATTCGCTGGCTGGTCGTCGCGGGTTCTTCTGTTTTTATTCGCGTTTGCCACTTTTTCAACCAGGAGGGAAGTTCGGTATTGTTATGAAAGAGAGTGCAGAAGGGTGTGGTATCTCCATCAATACACTCTGCGAGGTGATGGAACGTAAGGGTGAAATCCGTTTCCTCTTTCTGCATGAGAGCAAGCAGTTCCTGCAACAGGGAAGAATCACCCTTGTGGGGGGCTTCGACACCAATCTTGCACAGCATCGCCTTCGTCAGCAATTGCAGAAATTCCTGCTCAAACGATCCTGTTACCGTCTCTATAAACTCCTCCCCATCCTGGCCGAAAAGCGGTAGCAGGCAGCTGCCGAGTCGGTGGAGGTTCCACTTCATCACCGAGCCCTGCGCCGAGTAGCGATAACGGCCGGAGAAATCAATGGAACTGAAGACTCTGTTCGGGTGGTAATTGTCCATGAAGGCGCAGGGGCCGTAATCGATGGTTTCTCCGCTCACGGCGATGTTGTCGGTGTTCAACACTCCGTGGATGAACCCCAGCGCCATCCACTGTGCTGTGAGTCGAGCTCCGGCCGAGGCAATGGCTGCAAAGAGGTGATGGAAAGGTTTTTCGCTCTCTGCAGATTCCTGGTAGTGACGGGCGATGACATACTCTGCGAGCTGGCGTATGGCTTCCTCATCATTGCGGGCGGAGAAATATTCAAAGGTGCCAGTCCGTACCAGTCCGGAAGCGACCCGGACGAGAATTGCGCCGGGCAGCGCGCCTTCACTCCGCACTACTTTTTCACCACTGGTCAGGACTGCAAGGGAACGGGTGGTGGGGACTCCAAGGGCATGCATTGCCTCACTGACGATGTATTCGCGCAACACCGGCCCCAGAGCTGCCCGGCCATCACCGTTGCGGGAAAATCTGGTTATACCGGAACCTTTGAGTTGGAGATCAAACCGTCGTCCGTCCGCAGTTACCTTTTCTCCGAGCAGAATTGCCCTTCCGTCCCCGAGCTGTGGTACAAACGAACCGAATTGATGACCGGCGTAGGCCATGGCAAGGGGCTGAGAATCGGCGAAGAGAAGATTGCCAGCAAGGCAGGCGGTCAGCTCTGGTTCCTCCGAGTTGAAGGGGAGTTCAAGTTCTTCTGCAAGTTCGTGATTAAAAAGACGCAACTCAGGAGCCGTCACCGGAGTCGGTGAGCAGAGTTGATAAAATTTCTCCGGCAGCTGCAGGAAGGAGGTGTCAAATCCGCAGCTGAGGCGGGCGTGGGGTATGAACATGGCGTCTCTCTGTGTTGAGTGGGAAAGAGGGCTTTTCAGTATTTGTTTAAAATTATCCATAAGTTGCACAAACAAGGGTTGTCGCTGGATTCAAGTAATAAGGGAACATCGAATAATATGGACGAAAGACTGATTATTCAAGGGACCCTTATGTCATGAGATCTAATGCAGGTAGTGTTCGACAGCCACCTCGTCAATCTGTGCAGGTGCCAGAAATTTTTCAGCATACCGGAGATAGAGACCACTGGAAAGGAAGAGTCGGAAGAGATCCGGGTCGATATGACCATTTTGGGCCATAGCACTTAAGATTTTCACGGCTTCACTCAATTTTTTTGCCTTCTTGTAGGGGCGGTCCGATGCCGTGAGGGCTTCGAAAACGTCAGCGAGAGTCAGGATGCGGGCTGGTATGGAAATCTGGTCCCCTTTCAGTCCGCGGGGATAGCCTGTCCCAATAAGATTTTCATGGTGGGCACCAGCGTATTCAGGAATCCTTGCCAGTTTTTCGGGGAAGGGCAGGGGTTCAAGCATGCGGATGGTAGAAATGACATGCTCGTTGATTTTGTAGCGATCCTCCGGTGTCAGCGTTCCATGGGGAATGCAAAGGTTGTAGATTTCTCCCTGATTGTAGAGCTGTTCGGGCATGTGCATGGTGAATCCGGAGAGCTGGGCGGTGGCTTTCTCAGATAATGGACGCTCAATGATGTGTTCCGGCCGATCTGCAAGCAGCCGTTCCCGGCAGGGGAGCTGAGGCGCGGCGGAGGGATAGCGCTTCAATTCGGCATGACTCAGTCCCAGGCGATCACTCAAAGTGCGTGTCCAGGTTCGCCGGGCGACAACCTTGATACGCGCCACGTTTTCCGGTCCCATGAATTCGCTGCCGATATTGCATTGAGCCACAAAGACAAAGTCATCCCTGAGCTGCTTTTGAGTGGATTGCAGGGTTTGCAGACAGGTGCCCTGATCGGAGGTTCCCTGTGCCAGTGCTTTCCAATAGTCAATTTCAGCGTCACGCAGCAGCACTTCGAATCGGGTGCGGATTTCGTGAATCCGGTTGTGTATCACTTCTAGTTTTGTTCCTTTGTCCACAATATATTCCGGCGTAATTATCTTGCCGCAGTCGTGCAGCCAGGAAGCGATGCGAAATTCCCTCCACTGGTCTTCTCCGGTGAAGGCGAATTTTGCGAGGGGGCCGGTGTGCATATCGCTTGCAGCCCTGGCGATCATTGCCGAGAGCACCGGAACCCGTTTGCAATGGCTTCCAGTGCAGTGGGATTTTTTATCGATGGCTGCGGCAATAAGTTTGATGAAGGACTCCAGCAGGTCACGCTGTTTCGTTGCGTATTCCTCGAGGGAAGAGGCCATGGACACCATGGAATGGGAAAGATTTATGATCTCCGTGATGTTACTTGTGACTTCACCAACGTCATCATATTGTTTTTTAGTGATTTTTGCGTTTTCTTTTGTCAGGGCGTTGATCGGATTGATGATCATTCCGGCCAGCATCCAGACCCCTGGTATAAGAAGCAGCAGCAGCCCCAGAGTCGCGAGGAGGGCGATGTATATTTTCTTCATATCGGGAGCGATGCTGTCCGCTACAGGGGCAAGGAATCCAATGAAATAATGCTCCCCAGACATTTTTTTGAGAAGGTGCACGTAGGTGAAATACGCTTTACCCTCGATGTGTGTGCGCTGGATTGTTCCGATCTGATTGTTTTCGCTGGCAAGCTTTATCAGCTCCTGATGCTGCCGCTTTATGAGGCTGATCCGGGAGGTGGTTGACGTCTTGTCGTGCCTGGGCCATTCCCCGGGGGTCAGGAAGACTGGTTCCTGTTTTTCTTCGAAAATGAGTTTGTTTGCTATGCCCTTATGGGTGATGATGTCGCCTTTGTCGTTGAAGATAAAGGTATTGCTGCGTGGCGGCAGAAGTTTCTGGTTTATTACGGTATGTATTTCTTCCAGAGAAATATCAATGCCGATGATCGTTCTCGTTGCGACGAATTTCTTTGCGAAGGTCACACCGGGAATGGTGAAGTGTGCGAAGAGATAAGGCGGGCTTATGACCATGCCGGAGGCCTCTGATGCCATTCGGTACCAGAGAAGATTGTTTGGATCATCGCGTGTCGCTTCGTCTGCTGAGGCACGCAGTGTAAGATTCTTATCAAAGAATTGGGTGGTCTTTATTCGTTTGTCGCCACGTTTTTCGATATGGATGGTGACCCACCGGTCGTCGGGGTTGGCATCGGGATATTTTTCACTGTTTTTCAAGCTGATCACTTCGAAGAAATTTCCGTCGGAATCGGTACTATGGATAGCGTGTACTCTATTGTTTTGTTTTATGAGGCCGATCAGTAGTGCCCGTTGTGTCGACAGCAGCTGACCCTTCGCTGTCGGGGATATCTGGATTTGACCGAGCATGCGCAAGAGGTCGCGGGATTCGTTGTTGAGGATATCCAGCTGTTCGCCGATTTTTTCAGCCGTTGCGGTGAAGATCTTTTCTGCGGTGTTTTCTGCGATTTGCCGGTCAAAGTAAAAATGCACGCCTGACAACAATCCAGCAGTCAGACAGAAAGCAATGAGGAAAAGTGATAATACCAGAGTCCGGATTGAAATTACGGGGTTCGATCTTTTTTTCATATTTTTCCCTTCAGAGTTGGTGGAGGAAATGGGTTCCATTGATCTTTTTTTCATTGCAGAGCCCGGGGAGTCTGATCAGCAGGACAAAATCATCACTTTTCCCGGTTAAAACTTTTCAAACGAATACAACAAGACCGGACGAACAGCCGATTATAAACTCACCAGAGGAGCTGGGATGGAAATTGCTATAAAAGCTCCTGAAGAGGATGGTTCTGGATCTCGGCCCGGATTCCGACACGCAGCAATGAGTCAGGTATAAGTTGCCCCCTTCAGATAACTTTTCGATCGTATTGGTGTATGTTGAAGGACAAGATTATTCAAGGTACCCATAACTTTGATATCGGAGTATAGCGCTTACCTCGACGTCTCGTTCTTTGCTTTGTCGGAGGATAAATTTTTGACTGTAACGAAGAGGATGGGTGATTATTCGATGTTCGCATAACAAAAAAAAGGCCCCGTTCCTCACTGAAGAGAAGCGGAGCCTGAATTCATGACCCTCACAATGCTTTCAATCTTGGCAGGATGACAGTCTGAAACCAAACAATCACTTGTCCTTTTCTTGTAATTGTTTGGCAATAGAAAGTAAACTAAAAAGAGAAAATTAAAATTGCCCGAAAGGTTTTCCAACACAAAGAGAGCTGTTTTTCCGCGAAGAGTAAAGATAAGGGCTTTTCCGGTTTTTTGGAAAGCTATAAGAGGAATATGTAACCCATTGAATTATCACAAGAAAATAAACTTTTAGAGGCATCTCTTACGCGCTTCAATTCTTTACGTATAAGAGTATATCTGCTTTTGCCATCCTGGTTTCTTCATTTAGAAAGCTGTGGTAAACTAACGTAGTTTTAACCAGATAAAAGAATATCTTTTTGGGGGAAGAGATGGCACAAAGATTTTTAAAGATACTCCTCCCGTGGGTGGAGAAGGAGCGGGGACTTGGCCTGCTCAACCAGTATGAGGAGTTGCGTTTCTGGCAGGAGGAAATCTCGAAGGAGAACTTTGTGGTCAACGTGCTGGTTGAGGCGGAGAGGAGCGAGATGATCATGGATATTTTTGAGCGGACCTTTACCGGTATCAAAGGCTTTCATCTTATCGTTTTCTCCGTGGCGGCTTCACTGCCTCGCCCCCTGGGAATTGAGAGGGAGAAGAAGGATAACGGCGAGAAGACGGAGGAGGAGATTAAGGAAGAGAAGCTGGCGAAGGCAGCGCGGGTAAGCCGGGAGGAGCTTTTCGCCTCTATCTCCGACAGCGCGCACCTTTCCCGTACGTTCATGGTAATGACTGCGCTTGCCGCAGTGGTCGCTGCTGTCGGTCTGCTCACCGATAATGTGGCGGTGATCATTGGCGCGATGGTGATTGCCCCCTTCCTGGGGCCCAATGTGGCATTGGCGCTCTCTACCTGTCTGGCCGAAAAAGAGCTGGGCAATCGTGCCTTGAAGACCCTGGCCGCAGGCATTTGTCTCGTGCTGGTTCTTACGATATGTTTTGGGTTCTGCTGGCAGCAGTTCAACCCGCAGACGCCGCTGCTCACTCTCGGTGAGATTACCGCCCGCACCCGGCCGACTCTTTTCGATGTTGTGCTGGCCTTTGCCTCTGGTTGTGCCGGAGTGTGGGCTATTACTACCGGGACTTCCTCCACCCTCATCGGGGTGATGGTAGCTGTGGCCCTGCTGCCGCCGCTCACCGTTGTTGGTCTGCTGGTGGGTGCCGGGGAGCTGCAGGCGGGGCTCCGTGCTTTTTTGCTCTTTGCGACTAATATCATTGGTATCAACCTCGCCGGGGTGCTTACCTTCCGTGCCCGCGGTGTTACCCCCCGTACGTGGTGGGGAGAAGGGAAGGCGAAGGCGGCGCGGCGCCGGGCTGTGGCACTGTGGTCACTGTTACTGGCGTTGCTGGTGGTGGTGACTTTTTCTTCTGCTGCTCAGAAAATTATGCAATGAAGAACGCGGAGTGACAGATCACCACGCCTTTTGGGCTGGGGGCTTTCCTCGGAAAAGAGAGGACGGACGACCAGGGTGGCGCACAACACGGTAAAAAGAATCTCTGTTTTCAGCTTTTCTCGTAAGGGGACCTTGAAGAATCTTGTATTTCGTTCATCTTCGAGATGCAGAAGGAAATTTACCGCAGGCATAATTTTAATAGCGGAGTATAGCGCTTACCTCGACGTCTCGTTCCACGCTTTGTCGGAGAATAATTTTTTTTGTCTGTAATGAAGAAGATGGGCGAAAGACTTGTTATTCAAGGTATGCTTAAAAGCAGCAAAGAATATTTCAAGGGCAGGACATGCCCGGTCAGTCTGTGAAGTGAACGGTGCAGTAAAGCCGTCCGCAACAGGAACCCGCCGAAGTTCCTCACGTAGAGAACGTGTCGGTGCCGTAGAACTCCCTGGCCTTTAGGCCGGGGAGGATGGCAACATTTTTTTATTTTCCTTTACAATACCATGCCACTGCCATTCGAGACTGAGGCTTTTCCCTCGCAAACACGATACCGTCTACGGTTTATCTTCGGCTTTCTTTCCTTCGGACTGCTGCTGATAACGGTGACCATAGCTGTTCTCTACTACCGCAGTTTTCAAGGGATACAGGAGCAGATTCGTCAGAATTATCAGTACGCCCTTGAGCAGCGTCGCTTTATCTTTGCTCTGACAAAAGAAATTGAAGAGACTCTTTCCGGACTGCAGCGCAGCCCCTTTCTTACCCGTTTTCTTGAAATACCGATTCCCGCCACCCGCCAGCGGCTGATTGATTTGTTTCTCTTCACTGCTGAGGATCATGCCGATTATATGCAGGTTCGCTATATCGACAGGAAGGGGAATGAAGTCGTTCGCATAGATCGACGGAAGGCCGGGCAGGCGCCGCAAATTGTCAGCGACGATGCGCTGCAGGACAAAAGCGGGCACTCTTATTTTACCGGGACAATGGCAATGCCGGAGGGGGAGTTCTGGCGCTCCGATATTGATCTCAATATAGAGAAAGGCAAGATAGAAGTCCCCTGGCGGCCGACTCTGCGCGTCGCTGCGCCACTCTTCCAGAATGGTCAGAGGCGGGGAATGATAATCATCAACATGCTTCTTGAGCCACTGCTTCAGCGTCTTGTGGAGTCGCAGGATTTCACTGTGTTTCTCATTGATGACAAGGGAAACTATATCTACAGTGCCGACCCGGCTCTGTGTTGGAGTGTGCAGCTCGCTACCGGTCATAACCTGTTGCGGGAAAATGGACTGGAGGATCTCCATCTCAGCGGTGGCAGAGATATCGAAGCAAAGGGATTTTATTTCAGTTACGGGGGAAAATTTATAGAAAACTCACAGCATGTTTTCCTCGTTTTCAAAGAAAAGGGTGAATACATCAACCGTCTGCGGCGGGCCAATAACTTCACCCTGCTGTGGATGCTCCTTTTCCTGCTGGTAGTCAGTATCCCGCTTGCCTGGTATCTCTCGGGGTATCCGCTGCAACTGCAGCGAAAACTACGGGACACGGTGATCCGGCTGCAGAAGTTTGATGTTATCATCGACCGCTTTGTTATGGTGCTGCACATGGAAAAAAACGGCCGTATTATCGATGCCACCTCTGCTTTTCGCAGACAGTTGAAGCTGGATTCTGACGAGGTGGCCGGCCTTAATTACGCACACCTTTTTGAGCGCCCGGAGGACGGGATTGACCCGCGTAATGGGGGGGGGCTGGCGGATCTCCTTGAGGCAAAAGAATTGAAAGGGATTGCTGGAGACGGTCGCAGCTGGTGGGTTGCGCAGACAGTCTCTGGTGAATGCAACGGTGAAGAGAGCTTCTATACCATCATCCTCACCGACATCACCGAGAAGAAAGTGGTGGAGAAGATGGCCATCACCGATCCGCTCACTGGTATATGCAACCGTCTGGGAATTGACAATTTTCTGCGAGGAGAGTTTGCCCTTGCGGAACGGAATGGCACGCCTTTTTCCTTTATCATTGCTGATATCGATTTCTTTAAAAAAGTCAATGATTCCCTTGGTCATCAGGCGGGGGATGATGTCCTTAAAGAACTGGCACAGATTTTCATAACTCAGGTCCGCGGCTCGGATCTCGTCGGCCGTTTCGGCGGGGAGGAGTTTGTTTTTATTCTCGCACAGACCATGCGTGACGGGGCTGTGACGTTCGCCGGGAAGCTGCGTCAACTGGTGGAGGATTTCAAATTTTCACCGGGATGTCCGGTGACGATCAGTTGCGGAGTGGCACAGTACCATCCGGGAGATACCTCTGAATCCTTATTGAACCGGGCAGATTCCGGATTATATGAAGCAAAAGAAAGTGGCCGGAACCGGGTGGTGTTCAGGGACGTGCAGGAGGATTAAACTTTTGGTCCCTCCGATTGTGAGGTCTTGAGAAGAGCACAAAGGCAGTGTGGAAACAGCAAAGCGGATTCCAGCCCCGTGCCGGAATCCGCTTTCTTGTGTACTGGGAGCATCGAATAATCACTCATCTTCTTCGTTACAGTTAAAAATTTATCCTTCGACAAAGCGAGGAACGAGACGTCGAGGTAAGCGCTGGACTCCGATATCAAAGCAATACCTGGGGAAAATTCCCTTCTGTGACTCGAATATGAACGAAATGTAAACTGTTTCAAGGCCCCCTGTTGTATATTTCGTGACGATTTATTTGAAGTCAATCAGCTCGACATCAAAAACCATCCAGGCGTTGGGCGGAATCGGTCCGCGGCCCTGTGGCCCATAACCGAGCTCGGGCGGGATTATGAGAACACGCTCCTCGCCTTTTTTCATATTAAGTAACGCCTGATCCCACCCCGGGATCACCTGGCCGGTATCAACTTTGAACTCAATCGGCTCCCCGCGGTCAACTGAGCTGTCGAACTTGGTTCCGTCGAGCAGACATCCGGTATAATGTACCTTGACGAGGTTGCCTTTCTGCGGAAACGGGCCTTCACCCTCTTTCTTCACTACATATTTGAGACCGGTGTCGGTGACGTGATGATTGGGCCATTTCTGATTTATAAGGTGAAGCTCTTTTTTCTGAGCCTCTTTCTCGCTGTTGTGTTTGTCTTCGTCGAGATTGTTGAGCAGGGAATCAAAGGCGGCTTGATCACTTTTAAAGGCGTTGGCCTTCTTGCCAACACGAATAATTTCCACGGTGTTAATGCGGTCACCCTGGGCGATTTTGTTGACTACATCCATGCCTTCAACCACATGGCCGAAGATGGTATGTTTCCCGTCCAGCCAGGGAGTGGGAACGTGAGTGATAAAAAACTGGCTGCCATTGGTGCCGGGGCCGGCGTTGGCCATGGAGAGGATGCCGGGTTCATTGTGTTTGAGGCTGGGTTTGATCTCATCGGGGAAGGTGTAGCCCGGGCCACCGGTGCCGGTGCCGAGGGGACATCCACCCTGGATCATAAAATCAGGAATCACCCGATGGAAGGTGAGCCCGTCGTAGAAACGGCTGCCGGAGGCCTTGCCGCCGCCGAGGTCTTTGGTGCCTTCAGCGAGGCCAACAAAGTTGGCAACGGTGAGGGGGGTTTTTTCAAATTCGAGTTTGCACAGAATCTCGCCCCTGGAGGTGTCGAATCTGGCGTAGAGTCCGTCTTTGAGGGTCTCTGTGGTCATTGCGCTTTCTCCTGATAGAAGTAATAAGAAAAGGGTTGAAAACAGGATTGTCAGTGTCTTCTGCATGATGTTTCCCTGTTGGGAGTCAAAAAAATCTAAAAATAGTAATGGGAACAGCAAAGTGAGAAACAAGGTAGTGAGAAGCATAGAGGTCGTCAAGGATATTTCTCTGATCGGGGTGGAGAGCAATGAAGAATAAAACAATCAAACTGGTTGGTATTAATGGCCGTTATACCCACTCCTGTCTGGCCATTTTTTATCTGCGTGGAGAACTGGAACGACGTGCCCCGCAGCTCGACCTTGAGCTCTGCCAGTTCACCATCAACGACAACCATTTCGAGACTCTGCTGCGTCTTGCCTCCGGAGAACCGGCGGCAATACTCTTTTCGGCGGTGATCTGGAACAGCGACCGGGTGGAGCGGCTGATTATCGATCTGCGGCGAATTCTACCGCAGACGCTTCTTGTGGTTGGCGGTCCTCAGGCTGAGGTGGTTGGGGGCAATCTTCCCGGCATGCGGTTGACTGTAGTAAAGGGAGAAGTGGAGGCCCTGCCCGATGCCTTCTTCTCCGGACTTGTTGAAGGAACACTGGAAGAGCGATATGAGGTCTCTTTCTTTAAGATGAGCGGGCGCGACTTTGCCTTTCCCTATCGCGATGAAGATTTTGTCGGTGATGATGCCCCGCTGGCTAACCGCCACGTTTATTATGAGAGCTCCAAAGGCTGTCCTTTTCGCTGTTCCTACTGCCTCTCCTCCGTTGAAACCGGTGTCTACCACAAAGATCTGCAGACGGTGAAGGAGGAGCTGCGTGCCATCCTGCGGCATCAGCCGAGAATTATCCGCTTTATCGACCGAACCTTTAATGACATCCCCGAGCGGGTGATGGGAATCTGGCACTTTCTGAAAGAAGAGGGTGGAGAAACCTGCTTTCATTTTGAGATGGCACCGGACCGTTTTACCGAGGAGATGTTTAGCTTCCTGGAAGACGTGCCGGTGGGGCGTTTCCAGTTTGAGGTTGGAATCCAGTCCACCGACCCGCAGGTACTCGATGCTGTGCATCGTACAACGGCAGGGAAGGCGGTGCGGGAAAATATCTTCCGGTTGTCGGCAATCGGCCGGATTCATCTCCATCTTGATCTCATTCTCGGGCTGCCCTTCAGTACGCGGGAGAGCTTTGCAAGTTCTTTTCGTGACGTCTTTACCATGGGGGGGCACTATATACAAATGGGACTGCTGAAGGTGCTGCCGGATACCGAAATGGCGCGGCGGGCGGTGGAATACGGTATGGTCTGTACGGCGGAGACCCC
>Ga0172378_10001187_pt1 | contig 23927 bp, 7 predicted proteins | sample GrowelOW332metaG_FD_119755 | JGI IMG/M metagenome (GOLD analysis project Ga0172378, IMG submission 119755) | Groundwater microbial communities from an aquifer near a municipal landfill in Southern Ontario, Canada - Pumphouse #3_1 metaG | ecosystem: Environmental > Aquatic > Deep subsurface >... | reverse complement strand
GAGATAGCAAAGAAGGCTAGAGGGAGAGATGTATCTGACGGTGAATTAAAGAGTATGATTTTTGGTGGTCGTGTTTCCAAGAAGAAAGTTGGCGGTCTTCCTGCTTTTGCTGATGGTGGCGAGGTATCTGGCAATAGTGATTCTGTTGGAATTGAAGAAAAGATACAGAAGAGTCTTGGCAATGTATTTGGTGCAATAGAGAAGTCTAAGGAAAGTATAAAAAAGGAATCTGAATTACCCGGCAGAAAAGATTATTCTTATAGAATGGATGCCATATCTAAATCTATTAAGGATTGGTCAGAAAGAGCTTCAAAAGACGACGCTACTGCTGCTGCTCTGGACACAATTTCGAAGAAGATATTAAAGATTAAGAATGTAGTTGGTATTGTTGAGTCTAGAGATGACGACAAGGGAATACAAGACAGATCCAACAAAATCCTGATTAGCGCCATTCAAAAGACATTAAGTGGTGATATGCCTGGCGATAAATTAACTAAACTTTTAAATAACTCTATTCAAAAGTTTACTAATATGGTTAGCACATCTATTGATGGTGCGAATGCTGGTTCCAAGTCTCTTAGAAAGTTTCAGAAAGATGAAGACATTGCTTATAAATTAAACAAAAAGTATGAGAAGTCTTTTGGCGACGATAATACTTTGAGTGAGTTTCTTGATTCTGTTCGTATTGAGAGGGGCCTTTTTATTAAAGAAGCTTCGAATTATACTGATGATGCGGATTTGATTGCAAGAAGCATTAATAATTTTGCTGAGAAATTAAAAACACTTGAGGATTTATATAATACTAATGAATTAGCCAGGAAAGAAGGCAAGAATATAGAAGAAGGGTCTCTGGCTGATTTAAGTACTTATACGAAAGGGATTGCTTCTTCTAATATCAAGGCCGAGATACAAGACATTGGTAAAAAACTAAAAGATGCCACTAAACAACGCCGTTCTGAGATAGATCCCTATGGTGAGAAGGCTTTTATTACCAAGCAGAAAAAGTTTGAGTATGAATCTGAAGAAAGAGAAGCGGAGTATAAAAAGTTTGGTGTTAGTAAAGACGAACAAGGCGGACTTAAATATTCGGAAACGGACGACAAATTAAAATTAGGCGTAGACTTTGCTAAATTTATTGAGGAATTAAGTGAATCTGGCGACAGGTTATTAGATTCCTCTCCTAGTGAAGCAACCACCAAGGGCATTGAGAAAATTGAAGAAATATCTAAGAATGTTTTGCCGAAGATAGAGGATTTATCTTCTGTTGGAGAATTAAATGAAGAAGCGAAGAAAGCTCTTGGCAAGTTATTAGAAAAGATAGAGTCTTCTTCTACTATAACTGAAGTGAAAGATAATATTAAAGAGTTAGATGAACTCATTAAGAAGATTAAAGAGACCTCTAATTCTACTTCTAATTTAGGCGATGTAGCCAAAAGACTAGGAGGTCTCTTTAATGAACAGTCTAAATCCGTAGCGAAGAGTAGCAAAATTTTTGGTGAAAGTCCTGCTGGCATGATGGCTTATGGCGCAGCCATTGAGATTGCTGGAAGAGAATTGATAAAACTTGGCAATGCGAATGTCAAATTTTTAGTCGACATCTCCAAGATGAGGAAAGAGATAATTGGTTTAAAGTCTGTCACAAAGGACATTTTTGGAGATGATGGATTAGATGAAACCAGAATTAGTTTGAAGATGACTCGTTCTGAGATGCTTGCCAATGGAGAAGCCTGGAATGGTTTTTCGAGGATTGTTCGTGCTACTGGTGTTGACATGAGTTCTTTGACAGGTATTGCAGACAATGTACGAGAGCGTATGGGTAATATTGATTCGGGCGAATTAAAAGAATTGCAGAGCATCTTTGAGAGCTTATCCGGCAAACAAATTGATGTTCTTATTTCCGGGTCAGGGACATTTGATGATAAGGCGAGTACTTTATTGAATTTGATGGACAGTGGGAAATTAGATGTCGCCATTGAAATGATGCAGAAGGGCGCTTTTGGTGATATAGGCGAAGAGAATATGCTTGAGATGACCGAAGGTGATCGGAAGCTATTAGAGAAGCAACAGAATGCGAATATGCTTCTTGAGAATATTAATATGGGGATACAGTCTTTAACTACCATTATTCCTGGGATACAGTATTTGCCTGTATTGTCTACTTTATCTTCTTTAATGACTAATGGATTAACAAAAGCTGTTGCTTCTTTTTCTGTCATGAAGGGAATATGGTCTCATACGAAAAAGTCTTCGATGGCTTCTACTGGCAGATATATTAAGACTAAAGATATTGAATTGTCTAACAAATCTGGTGATAAAGACGTTCCTGTTATGTCCAAGGGAGCAATGACATTAATTGGTATAGAGATTGCCGCTGCTATAATGGTTAGCCTTGGGTCATTTTTAAAAGGCCAAGACAAGGAAGATAGAATAAAATCAAAGAGAGATGAAGTAAGCAAGAGGAATGATTTGGGTGAAATGAATACTCTCGGTAGTAGTTCAATGGTCGGGAGTGATTTTAGTCGCACAGGGAAAGGTGCTACCGGGGCGATTTTACAAAGTGCTGGTACTGGAGTGGCTATTGGCGGCGCTATTGGTGCTGCTATTGGTTCGATTGTCCCTGTACTTGGGACTGCTATTGGAGGCGTGATTGGAGCGGCTATTGGAGGAATTGGTGGAGAGATATATGGTGCTGTTAAGTACTGGACATCTACCATTAAGTTTTCTGAGAAGACGATGCAATATTTTGAGAGCGTCACCAAACAATATGAGAGCATATATGAAAATTATGGAGAGCAGATAAAGAAGCAGAAAGAAGAGATGTATCATTCTATGATTGCTCTCCGTGAGTTTGATTCTGCGTTAAAGATGTTAAGTAGTGGTGTTATGTTTACTTATCAGACTTTGATGCAACAGACGGCAGAATCTGGTTTAAAAGGGATTGCTTTAGGCGGTGGTAGCACGTCAGATTTTAATGAAAATTTAAAGACAAAGGTTGATACCGCCGGCAATATCTTTTTGAAGACAACGAACATGATAAATAGCATGCGTGTAAAAGCTATGGAGAAGGAAAATATTTCTGCTGAGTCTAGAGCAATTATGTTGCAAAAGAGTACACAATCACAAGTAGAGGCCCTGAATAAATTTATTGATGGTGTGATGTCTTCGTTGGGTCGTTTTACGGAGATACCATCTTTTGTAAAGGCGCTTGCTGGTTTAGATATTGAGTCTATGTCTTTAGAATTTGGTCAGAAGGGTGGTTTTGGCGTTGGTTTTTCTGAATCCAATTGGAGCAAAGGGATCCAAGAATTAATTGGGTCTCAGAAGGATGTTTTTGTAACTGCTCAAGAGGGATTTGAGAGAATTAACAATATGATTTCGAAGTTGGAAGAAACCAATCAAAAGACGATTAAAGAATTAGAAAAAGTAGTAAAAGGAAAAGGAACAAAAATAGATAATATTGGTAAAGATATTGGTGTAAGTGGTTCTTTAAAAGAAGAAGTAACGGATGCTTCTGGCAAATTAGATCGAGTAGTTGTAGATAATAACAAAAAGTTTTTAAATGAGCTTGAGCGCACCTTACAAAAGCAAATCACTACACAGAGCGAGGCTGATGGAGTTGATGAAAGTTTTAAGGTACGTTTACGAACAATGCAATTTTCTGGAAAAGATCTTGGTGAGAAGTTTGATATTTATAGTGATGAAGATAAAGCCAAAGAGAGAAGCAAATCCGATTTGAATAAAGACAGAGAGAGTATTTTAGATACTTTGAAAGTCCTTGCAACCTCTGCTGACGCACAAAGTGACACTAACGATATGTCTGATCAGTTAGAAAAATTATTGAATGATAAAGAGATTGCGTCAATTGTAGGGAAAGGACAAAAGGATTTAAAAGCAAAAGATTTGTCAAAATTAAGTGAGCTTGCTGAAAATTTCAATTTAGATGCAATGACTGCTTTTATTAAAACCGATCAAGCTAAAAATTCTGGTATTGCCGATTCTTTGACGCGGTTAAAAGAAGTATTAACTGCAAAAATGGGTATGTCAATGGCTGGTTCTGTTGTTGATATAGAGAAAGTAAATCGCGATGCCATTAAAAAAGAATACGCCGACATGTATAAATCTTTTGAAGAGACTGCGAGTAGATTGGCTGCTTCGATGAAGAAATATATTGAAACTCCTATTATTCATTGGATAGAACAGCAGAAAAACATTCTTTCTGGGATGGAAGGATATTATAGTACTTTTGAAGGTACTGATAAGATGTTGGCACAACAGAGAAAATTGGCTGAAATGGAATTAAAACAGAAACAAGAAGGGGAGAAAAAAGCCAAGACAGAATATAAGAATAATATTGGTGTGTTAAAAGATCAATTTGCACAAATTCCTGGTCTTAGCAAAGAGTTCAAAGATGCTGGATTAGAATTTTTTAATGCTCTTGAGAGCAGAGATCAAGTAGCCATAGAATCGGCTCAAGAAAAATATAAAAAAATGGCAGAAAAAGAACTGAAAAATGTGGAAAAGAATGTTCCTACTAAAGAGGAAGAAGAAAAAGAACAATCTGACATAGACAAAGAACGCGCAGGAATACAAAAAAAACTTTCTTCTTTGAATGAAGGAACAGGAGAAATATCGGCAAATGCTAATTTAATGAAAAGACTGGAAAAAATTAATGCTGAAGAGATTAAGGCTGGCCTCCTCCTTGGCGGTTCACAATATTTTGAAAGAGATAAGGAATTAAAAAAAGAACGAGAAAAGTATAAACAGGGTTCTATACAATATGATATGATTCAAGCATCGAGGGAAATTTTGCATTCAAAATGGTCTGGTCGAGGAAGAAACGACGATGCAAGCCAACGGTTTGGTGAAAATGTTGAAAAGTTAAGTGCCGAAAACACATCCAAACAAGCTGAAATTAAAGGGCGAAAAAAAGCGTTGTTTGAAGAAAACAAAGGTGTTTCAGAGAGACAAAAAACCTTAGACGACAAAAAGAATGCTCCTGAGAAAACCAAAAATGCCATAAAATTAGCAGAAGCAGATGCCAATAAGATGGTTAGAACAAGTGTTACTGTACAAGAAATAGAGAAGTCAGCAAAACTTGCCGCAAAGTATATGTACGATATTGCTCAATCTCAAATTGATTTTAAAAAGAAGATGCTTGGTTACGATGAACAAGCGAATGAATTACAGAAGTCATTGATTAGTGAAATTGGTGGTACTCCTGAATATATTTTGAGTGTTGAAAGACAAGGCGTTGCTCTCGCTTCTAAAAAATTAGAATATGAGAAAGATCAATTAAAATTAGCCGAAGAGGAAAAAGCAACAGCAGAAGAGATGGCTGTACGTAAACTTGCTGTAATTACCGCCGAGAATGACTTAACTCGTAAGAAGCTCGGTATGCAGAGAAACATGATTGAGCAGATTATGGGGTCTGTGATTGGTGGCTTTACCAGCATTGGAGCGATGAAGGGTTCTGGCAATTTAGCCAATGTATTAGGGCAAGGTTATTTAGATGTTGGTGGTGGCATGTATCAAAGTCATCAAGGTGGCGCTGGTAGTTATCAGGAAAGGATATTTAATGCAAGAGCAGGTGGTGGGGAAAATACCGCTGGTGTTACAAGGAATATTCCTCCTCAAGGAAGGGCAAGATTAGCTAAAGGAGGAATAGTTGGAGGAGAAGTAGTTGGAGGTATTCCGGGTAAGGATTCTGTTCCTTTTAATACTCCTAATGATGGAACTTATATGCTAATGCCCGGAGAGACTGTTTTGAATGAGAGACAAAGAGATCGTCTTTCTGAATTGATGGGAATCAGCAACAAAGAATTGTTTGATATTTCTAATACAAAAGGCAATGTAAAAAGGTTTGCTTCTGGTAAAGCAGCAGATACATCTGCCGTGAAAACTCCGAATGAAACAAAAGGAAAAGGGTCTAAATTTGTTTTTGATTATACTGGTAGAGCGGATGAAGAATTAGGAAAAGATCCTGCACAGGATACGGCAAAACTTTTAGTTGAGATTAGAGATTTAATAAAAAACATTTTTTATAAAGGTACAGGTGGAGAAAATAAAGAAAAGCCAAAAATGATAACTGCCGCTGATAATGATCGTGCAATTGCGACAGCCGGGAGTATTGAAGAGGCTTCTGATGCCAGTATCTATGGTACAACAAGAGGAAAAAAAGAAGTAGACCCTCAGGAGCCTATAAATAGACTTGATACTATTGCGGACATTTTAAGAGACGGGTTTGTAGATACTATACAGGCAATTATTAGTTCTAGCAATGGCAATGGCAATTCTCCTAAAAAAGAAAGTCCCATTGAAAAAATTCAGAAAACAGGACTGAATGCTGCTTCTTCTATGGCAAAAACTATAGTAGATTTTATTCCTGGTTTTAAAAAAGTTGGTGATGCTATTGATAATACTAAGATTGGTTCTTTTATTATAGATGGAATGTCTTCTATGATGGAGACAAAACAGAAGAGCGCTGTTGATGGCATGATTTCTCCTTATAAATTTGGCAAATCGGGTATGATGGAAAAGAAGGCTTATGTAACTCCTACTGTAAAAGAAACTGCGAATGTTGAAACGGCTCCTGCAACACCCGTAGATGAAAAAAAGAATCCCCCATCATCGTCTAATAAAAAAGAAGACGATAGTAAAGATGAAAGACAGGGTAAAATAAAGGTTGAAATTTCATTGAATAATGATATGTTGGAAGCAAAAATAAAAGATGGAGTTACAAGGGATGATGTTGCTGTAAGTATTGTAAAAACAGGTAATAGAACCACTAAAGTTTAAAAAATCGCTATGAGTGAATCAGTATTAAATACAACAAATAATATTTATGTAGTAAGCGGTGATAAATTAACGCCATTGGTTGGGGATGTTGATTTATATGATTACGACTATATTTCTTTCAAAGATTGTGATATTAATGTTTTTGAAGAAGGGAAAACAGACAGAAGTTATACTGAATTAAAAAAGGAATTAGAGAACAAAGGGTCGAGATTATATGTTTTTTCTCTTGCTGATGCTTCTCCTAAAGATCAAAGTATTATTGGTGCTTCTCGTTGGAATGATTACAAAGGATTATCTTCCTGTATTGTTTCTGCTAGTGGTGCTGTTGTCCCTCGTCCTTATATACCTGGAATTATTGATGCTACTCCTTTAATGGATAATGGCATATATAACAGCGAAGATTCCAGCAATAAAAGTATAGTGGAAAATGGTATAAATTGGTACACTAAACGGCCTATTCAAGATGCTGGAGAGAGGAAGGATAATAAATTAAAGGCTGGATATATTGATATGACTTCTGCTATTACGGAGAATGAGAGAGAGATTATAGAGGGTGATGGTAAATTTGCAATTAAGAGGCGATATTATCCCAATTTTATGGGGAACGAAATTGGTGCTTTTGCTTTGATTTGTAATTTTGTTGAAATTTTTCCTCAAGCAGAAAAAGAAAATGTGCCGAAGATAGTATTGTCAATTAATCATCAGATTCCCAGTACCGCAGACAGCGAAACCCTTACAACACAAATATCTATTATGCCTTCTGAAGGCGTAATAGCACAAATAAGTGGTTTTGGTTCAGCTATAGTCCACGGTAGTTTATCTCGTGGAGAATCAAAAATTAAACCGCCTCAATGTGAAGGAATAGAAGATTTTAATAACGCTTATATTTTATATATCTATCCTGTTTATAATGGTCTTGTAATTACTAGTGACATTTTAGATGGTATAAAAAGTAGTAATACTCTTTTCGTACCTATGAAGAATGATGTTTCTTATGTTAATGAATTAAAAAATCCGGACATTTCAGAGTTTCCTGCTTATTTTCAAGAGCACATAGATACTATTCCAAAAGTCTCTCTTAAAATAAATGAGAGATATGACAATTGTTTTCTTTACGATAACAGCATGTTGTTATCGTGGACGAATGCAATTGGTGCTTTTGCTTATTGTCCTTTGCAGTTTTCAACAATTTTTAAAATGAGATATTATTTTTTAGGGCAACAGAGTTTAATCGAAGATACAACTATAAATTATTATGCTGTTCCGATTTATTTTAGAAATGGTTCAAAATATCACATTAATAATATTGATAAAGAAGATCCGGAATTAATTGAAGGATATGAAATTGGAAAAGAAGTAATAAGTGGGATTTCTTTTACCAATGGTGTTTTTGCTTTTGATTTTAATATAAAATCTTCTATTGAGATTAAAGCTACTGAAGAAGGAAAAACAGAAGTAGACTCTTATACTGCAAAGTTAAGGCCAATAGAATTATATGGTTTTGTGTTTATCAAGAGATTATCTGGAAGTTTTAACAATATGAGTACGGAAGATGGGGAATTTGATTGTGACAGTAATATAACAAGTGAATTGTTGGAGAATCTATATTCTTCTTATGGTGCAAGAAATAGTACATCTGGAATATATAATAATGATAATGATTGGATGGAATATATTACAGATATTAATGTACAGCATTCTATTAAAGGGACAAGCGGAGGTTTTACGTTAGACAAATATTCTATGATGAAAAATTTATATGATTTTCCATCTCAATCCATAGGAGCCTTGACCTTGTGTGTTAAAAACGGGCCTCACGGAAATGTTGAATTCTCTCATAGTGTTTATGATAATACAAATGATGGCCAAGTATTTAAAGGATATGCTATGGAAATTGCCAATAATGTTAGTTCTGCTCCTGAGATGAATGTCCAGTTAGAAGGAATTAATAAAAAATTAGAAGATATTAAATTAATACACGCTCCATTTTGGGATGGCAATCAAGTTTTTGGTGATAGTGAGTCTGGAAATGGTACTGATGTTCTTTCTTTTTTCAGAAATTATACTGGTTGTAGAATAAGGTGTAGTGAGAAGTTTACAAAAACGGACTTAAAAGATGTCAGATTGCCAAGGTCTTATACTTATACTAATCCGTCTACTTATTTTAAGAATGGAACGACCTGCCTTTCGGCTTTAGAAGACATAGCTGAAAAGATTAATCATCAATTTATTATTCAGCCTAATGGTGTTGGTTATTTTTATGAAATGAATGATTATGGATTGCCTTATTGGTTGTATGATGACGATAATTCTTCTAAAATGAATTATAGTAAATCAGATATTATTTCTTTTAGTGTAAAGCCCAATTTAGAGAATCGATTTAATTATGTTCTTACTATAGGATTAATTAAACAAGATAAGAACAATGAAAAGATAGATGATCTTGGATGGTTGCCTCAGGTCAGAGATAATAATTTAGGTGATATTAATAATGGATTCCCGTGGTCAAGAATTATTGTAAATGGTTTTCCTGGTGTTTTAAATAAGAATGAATTTGAAAAGCTTCACAGTAATTATATAAAAAATTATAAAACAGAGCTTTTTAGTGGAAGTATATCAGTGCCTGGCTATCCTTATTTTTTTATTCTTGATATTATTACCATAGATGGAATTAAATATTATATAGATGGCATATCACACACCATTAGCTTGACATCAAAGACATGGACAACCAATTTGAATATTAATCCACTACCGCTTTTATAAGGATTTAAGATGAGTGTTTCTAGAGGAAAGAGTTTACAAGACAAGTTTATTAGTCAGCAAAGCAATATGGTTTTTGATAGAACAATTGCTGCTATTCATGGTTATAGTACAGGGTATTTGACAGGAAGTAACAATGCTAAATATGTAAATAAAATTATTGATTCTACTAATTTTGTTATTGTTTGTGGTACAAGCGAATGCGCAACAGAAGCAAACCCAAAAGAAGAGTATTGTTTTTAAGAGGTAAAAATGTCATATAGTAATTTAACAGATCATTTTAGTTTGCCATACATGAAAAGTGGAGATGTATTGACAGAAGAGGGCGAAAGTTTGCAATGGAAAGTTGTAGACAATTTATTATATGCTTTTGCTATGGGCTTAACAAATATGATTTTAAGGGAAGGGAGCTATAGTGTCACTCAGGATATCGACGACAATTATCATTTGACAATAGAGCCTTTAAGTGGCGTTTCTTTTGCGGGGGTAATCAATAAAAGACTTTGTCTTTCCAATGAAACAAAAACTTCTACTTCTTTGTCTATTGGGGCAATTAATTATGTATATGCTACTTATCAGTTTTCCGTTGATTTAGAACCGAGCACATTTACTTTGGTTCCTTCGATAGAGACATCGAGTAGCATAACAAAATTATTAGTTGCTACCATTGATATGACTGGCGAATCTCCTATTATAGATACGACAACTGAAAAAACTTATTCGACTTCTATTTCTTCTCATATGAACAATAACATTAATCCTCATGGTACAGTATTAAAACAATCGGTTATAGAATGTAATCAGGGTGATTTTGTTGAAATGGATACAGAAGAATTAACAATAAAAAATTTATCTATTTATCCAAGTATTTATACTACGCTTGTTTCTGCTGGATCAACCGGAGTAACCTGGAGTGAGGCAGGTATGACACCAAAATTTGCAACTGTTTATGGTGAGGAATCTGTAGGAGAGATATATTGGTCTATTAGTGGGTCGGTATTAACAATTAAAAATACCGGGGCAACTGGTGTTACAATGAATGTAAAAATTGAAATTGAGGAATCTGTTTAATGTCAGACTATACTCAAACAAGTAAAACCATAGCGAGTTGTCAAATAACAGATGGGACGTTGGTTTCTTTTCATAATGACAAACCGAATCAAGCGGGAGCAATTAATTGGCTTGATTCTGCCGGAAGAATAAAATATACAATGGTTATTTCGGCTTCTGATATTTCTAATGGGCATAGAATGTTGCTTTGGAATCATTATTATTTAAGAGGCAGTATTGATCTCAATTCAAGAGTGGTTCCTTTTTTGTCTTATCTATCTGAACAAGAATATGATGAGGGTTTTAATGGAACAATAGACGAAAACGATACTCTTGATATTCCTTCGGTCGGAGGTTTTTCTGTTAAAACAGTTTACCCTTTATATGAAACAATTTGTCCTGCTATTAGTTCTATTAGAGAAAATTCAAATGCAAACATTGTATTTTGGTCTAATTTAAAGTCGGGTGTTACACAGAATGACAATATATATAATGCTGAAAATATTTTTAAGGTTTCGAGTTATGATTATCAAGGCGCCATAGCAGCCGGAGTAACAAGAAAGGCTTTATGTTCTGCTACAATTAGTTTTGAAATGTTGAGACAATCTGGAGGAGGTTTTGCGGATAAAAGATTGATGTTTATTCCTGTGATTAAGAATGTTAAAATATTAAACTTTTCTGATGGCGCTATTTTTGATTTTTCTGGTGGTGGAGGAGGAGGAATTGGTAGACATTCTCATGAAAGCAACAGTAATAGTGCCGGTGGTTATGCCTATAGTGTATTTGCTCCTGGTTCCAGTGTTAAACCTATTTCTTGGATTTAGTGGAGGGGAAAATGATATGTATTAGATGCAAATCTGGTATGGAAAAAGAAAATTTTCATAATGTATTAATAGACCGCTGTCCTAAATGCGGTGGCGTTTGGCTTGATAGGAATGAGCTTGAAAAAATTTTGATAAACAGAAAATCCATAGTAGAAAAAAATTTATGGTATGATATCAAGACGGAAATATATATAGAAAAGAGATTTCCCATGATCGGCGATTGCCAAAAATGTGGTGGAGACATTGTTGAGTATGAAAAGGATGGATTGGTCTTAGAAAGATGTATTTCTTGTAAGGGAGTCTTTTTTGACAAGAAAGAATTTGATTATATCTTGTCTTTGTCTGCTTTTACAGGTAAATTAAAAAGAAGTATTAAAATAATAGTAAAAAGCGTATTACAATGGCTGACGAAACCGAAGAAACAAAAAAGATTATAACAAAAAAGTTTGAACGCGACTTTGAGAAGCCGGCGTGTTTTGAGTATTGTTATATTGATAAAGATTTTTGTCCATTCTATAATAGGAAACAAGAAGATGGTTCTGTTATTGATACAAAATTTGATATTGAAAGATGGACTGATAAAGAAAAAGATACAGTCTATAATATCAATTATGCGCTTAAGAAGGCTCCATATCAGCAAGGGGTTCCAATAGAGGAACCGGATTATTCTGGTATTGATGAATACACGGAGAAAATAAATTTTGAGAAAGAACACACCCCTTTTTCTTGTTGGGGAGATGGGTCTGGTTTTGAATATGATACAATGTCGGAAAACACCATTGGTCCAAGAGAAACGATGGAATCTACTTATGATATAGCAGATTTTGGTATTGAACATAATGTATTAAAAATGAGTCCGTGGAATGCTTGGATAGAGAAATATCAGAAAGACTATCGTTTTGCTCAAGTCTCCGACTTAAATGCTACAACCAATTTGTTTCCAAATGTAGATGATCCCTGGATGTTTACAGAATATGTCTTTAAGGGCAAAGAAGTTGGAGAAATTGTAGTAGAGCCACCGCTTTACGACGAGAAGACTCTAACAATTAATAACGCAGATATTTCTGTTGAAGAAGAAGAATTTTTAGAAGACAATTTATTGGACAAGTATGATAAAAATCATTATGTGACAGAGATTGTAAGAGAAGAAACTGAACCCGGAGAAGAGATAGAAGAAAAATTATATTATAACACAAAAAGATTTAGACAGATTGTTAATTGGGATGTGTTTAATAGAGACGAATCCAAGAGAGAATTAAATTCTTTTAGTGTAAATGATATGGGGGTTAAACTTTATAAGGTTGATGTTAATGTTGAAAGCATTAAATGGGGTGAACATGGGAATATACCTCCGCATACTTTGAACATGACCGCTCCGTCTAATTGGTTTGAATCCAGACAGGTAGGGAAAATAAAACCAAAATATATTGCTCATATAGGCACACCTTTTTATGCTAGTAGTTATGGGGTTCTATATTGGTATGAAGATGAAGCTTATGTTGATGGAATAGAAGGAAGTGATTTAACGAAGGTAGGTGATACTTATACTTATGTTGTTAAATCTGATGGAGCTAATGGTGTCAAACAAAATATGCCATCGACTCTTTGGGATACTACAAAAGGTCTTTTAAGAAACAATGTGTCTTTGCAAGAAAGGGCGAAAAATACTGGTGATTTAATACATTGTGGGTGTGAATTTTTTTCTTGTTCTAGCGGAATTTGTAGGTGCGCTGCTTTAGATGGAGCAACTGGAGATGAAAGAGATTATCTGTCTGGTCAGTTTGATAATGTAAATCAATGTATGAATAATGTTGCTGGTACTTGTACAAAGAGAATACAGGGAATAAATTATCCCTTATTGGCTACTTATGAAGGCATAGCAGCTAACAGAAGTGAGTATCTTGAAAGTATGTTTGGTGTTTATAGTGGTGAAGGGGCTGATCAAAGAGCCTGGTCTGACAGTGTTATGAGTGGTTCTGTTGGATTGCCATCCGCTGATATGTTTGCTGCAATGGGGGCTTACGCATCTCCGGCAAGAGGAAGACCAGATTTAACTAAAGAGACTTCTGTTTCTGTATGGTATGAGACTTCTTTTGAATTTGTATATGAAGATATTAATTCTGTTGAAATGGATTTTGGTGGAGTTGGAGAATTTAAGCAGAATGCTACTATTAAAAGAGGCTCTGGCAAGCTAGCTATTAATACGGAAGACAATAGTAGTCCTTTGTCGGATGGAGGGGCAGATAGGTTTGCTTTTGGAGATTTAGATCAGATTAGTTTTCATCGTTGGTTTACCTCTGTAATGCATTGTCAGAATTGTGCTTATTGTAATGATACGTATGGCAAGATTAATATGTCAGATGGTTTTGATCCATACAATAGAGCTGGTGGTGATGGTTCTTGTAGATATTACAAAAATAACAAAGATGGCAAAGAGTGTCCTACAGACAATGTGCCGAAGAGGGCTTATGAATTTCAAATGATTATGGGGTTAGCCTCTGGATATTTTTTACCAATGAAAAGTCTTTGGATGTCTTTTAATGAACAACAAAGATTGGATTACAACGTAGATTTTTTATATAGTCGAGTTGTTGATAGTGTTGTTGACGATGTAATAACTTATAAAAATGAACCTATTAATGATTTGTTTTTCTTGCCCGTATTTGTTGGTAAAAAAGATGATGGTTCTTATCCCGCTTTAATTACAGGAGCAAATTCAGCAGATATACTTGCAAAGGCTCCAAGTTCTCTTGGCGGCTATAATGTTTATGATAATGTGGCTTATGTTATTTACTGTAAAGAAGATGTTAGTTTATCAATGGGCGGGGCAAAAATTAAGAGTGGAGAGACATTAACAATACCCGTAGAAATTATTAATTACATAAAAACATTAGACAGTTATGATGAAGAATTATTTGGAGAAGTCGTTGATGGTAGTGGCAAATGTTTATTAAAAGACAGCTTTTATAAATTAGGAATGATTCGTTTTGATGGTGAAGTATTCTTTTGGTATGATGCTTTGAAAGATAATGGTGATTTATATGATACTTGGTTTGTAAGAGCCGATGCAAATTTTCCGATGGCGAGTCATAATAGCATGATTGTTGATAATGATGAAAAGTTTATTGGTGGTTTTCACCCACAATATAAGGATTATCATGAACGCGGTCAAGAATTTTTAATGGATGTTGAAAGTGATTCTTATCGTGATGCTATGGGTGATATTACTGACGATTATGATCATATGGGAATTGCCCAACCTGTCAATAAAAAAGGATATTGGGTTGACTTTTCAGGTAAGTATATTATAGAAGAATATAATACTGATATAGACAAAGAATTGTCTGGAGATCAGGATAGATATGAAACTGGTCATGTTGGTAAAACAATTTCTCATAGAAAAAGCACAACTTCTATTAATGTAGAAGATGGCACGAAGAGTTCGCCAAGGACAATTAATTGTGCTGTTCAATCTAATGATTCTTATGAGTTAATTTATAAGTATAAATACGATAAGGGAACTGCTCCACCGGTATATGACAATGGATTGACAGGTGGATTAAAGGGATGGCTTTATCCAGAAGCGCGTCCTATTTATACTGATGATACTGGCAGTGAGTATTGGGCGCCTCCTTATACTGCCGATTTATTTGCTTTACCTACGATGAGAATGTCTGCTCATTGTAAAAATTGTGGATATTATCTTGTTTTCAAGTATCACGATATGATTTGTCCTTGGTGTGGAGAAAGACTTGTAACTGTGCCTGGGAACAAAGGTGTTGGAGTTATAGACGGAAAGAAGTGGACTGATTTTTTTTCGGAAGAAACAGGAGAAACAGGAGAAGAGGTAGAAACGGGAGAGGTTCAACATGTAGAAGTGTTCCCTGTTATTAAAAAGTTTTTTAAGATAAAAGCGATAGGAAAAGCACAAGTATGGGCGCCACCAGGAACCAGTATTCACAAAGATGCTTATTTTTGGAAAAATCCAACTGTAGTAAACAATGCAATTAAAACACAGATTAAAAGTAGACTTGGCGGTAAAAACAAGAATGGCGTTTGGGCTTTCAATGGGACATCAATTGCCAGTGAGTTTACTATTGGTTTACCAGAACAGATAGGTACTTTTAAGCCCATGCCAAAACTTGAAAGTGTTGATAAAGATGAAGGAGAATTCTATGCAAATATAGTTTGGGACGGTGTAACAAAAGAAGATCGAGATATTTATGCCTCTTTTAATGATATTATGCCCCATCAAATGATTCCCGGCTTTGGCTCTTTTAATCCTACAAACGAAAATTTAATGTTGCCATATTCGGAAAATTCTGATGACGGATTAAAAATGATTACGGTTGATGAAATTAAGAAATTAAGAAATACTCTTCAGCCCATGTTGGGATATGTTTCCGATTTTGTTGAACAAAGAGATTTTGATATAAAAAGAGCTTCTTATTCAGAAAGAGAAAAGGCAGAATATCCACGTTTTTATTATAAAAGAAAATGTACTTGTCCGCCAATTGTTCAAGCTATTGCAGAAAATCGTGGGGATAGTTATGTGCAATTTTGGAGTGGAGACCCTGATTATGGAGCTGTACGAGAGTATTATCCTGCTGGTCATAGTTGGTGGAAATTGAATAATGTGATTGGAGCCAAATATGATGATCAAACTGGTGGTTATTATCATTTTAGTGGTTATAATCCCTGGGGTGGTGGCAAATGGGTACACAGTAAGGCGTCAATGTTTTTACACGGATTGCTACCATTAGACAAAGAGATAATAAGTGCCTATATTGTTATTCATCCAGCCGGAGAGCCATATAAAGAGCCAATAGGTCGTGGATGGAATGGCGTAATTCATTATTTGCATTACCATCCTTTTACAGAGGATCACGCAGGGCATGATGGAGAAGGGCCGCATTTGCATGGTCAAGCTGGATTTTTGGGGACGTTTGATGAAGAAGGAAATTATACACAGGCAGAAGGTGGAAGCATTCGATTATTGGATGAAAGTGACTATTATCAATGGGGTACAGACGGAGATAAATATGAGATGTCAAGTGGTGATTATATATCTACTGTTAATGATAATTTTTCTTCAACAATGACTAATGTTTGTGGTGTTTATGACAATAATTTTTGGAAACAAATAGGAGTTCCCGTTCAGTCTGTTCAAAATAGCGGACTGGTTTATTATAATCAGTCCGCTATTTTAAAAGAAGACATAAAATTCAAATATGTTTTGATACAAGGCGAAGAATTAAAGATACAATATTCTTTTTCTGAAATATGGCGAGTAAAAACTGTAGAAGAAATGGAGAATCTTGTTGACCGTCATTTATCAGATATGGAACTTCAGGTAAGTGATGGAACAATAGAAGGGACGACAAAATATAATTTTAGTCAGTGGACTTCAAAAATGTTAAATTCGATTATTCCAGAGAACACGCAAAATATACCGGGTTATTTTAATTATACGGGGGTTAATTCTGCAAATATTTACAGTTCAAATTTTAAAATTGGTACTAATAAACCGGAATATTTTGATGGTCCTGTTATTGTTCAGAATGATGGCGGCGAATTTGGTGGAGGAGGGGCTAGTGGAGGTTGGGAAGGAGAAATTCCTACTTCTTATAGTGGTGGTGGAGAAAGCAATGCTGGAATTGTACCGAGAGTAATAGATGTTACCAATATTGTTAAGAAATTATATAATAAAAGAATTGACCGTAGATTTATGTGTATTGGTGGAAAGAGTATTGTTGAATTATTGAATACGGTTTATCCAACAGTATTAGGTGAGGGTTTTTATCCTGAACAAATAGAATGGACAGGAATAGGAGCAATTCAAGAGGAAGACATTATAAATGCGGCAACATGGAATAGTCAAATAAGAGCCGATGGGTTTGAAGGATATTTATTAAATGATACAAGTACATATCCTGATTTAGATGATATAGGGAATCCGGTTACTCCTGATGATAGTGGTGACAGATATGAATTAAGTCCTGCTAATATTGAATTATATATTGATTGTTTAACTCCTTTTTGGATTAATAGTACAAACAAATATTATCAAATTAATGTTTCTTCTAGTGATCCAGAATATACTTCTGATAAATTTAATGAAGTGAAATCATTGGTTGAAGAGCACGTATTAGATAGTTCTAAAGTAATAACAATCTTACAAGGGATGTTTGGTGATGATTTTGTTGTTTCACAATCAGGGTCGTCAAGATTTAAAATTGCACAGTCTGAAGAGTCTACATTGACTAGTATTAATATTTTAGATGTAAGAAATAGCTGTTATGATGTTTTTGGTTTGTCTATTGGTAAATATTTTGCTGTTCAGAATAGATGTGTAGATGTAAGCGCAAATTCAGATGGCTTTCATCCTTCGTTGTTGTCTAATGGTGGTAATTGGGTATTTAGTAATTATCATGACACTACTCAATATTTTGTAATGGATTTAGCACGAGCGCCATTAGAATATAGCGAATCAAATTATAGATATACACCTCCTATGGTTGATTGTACTGCTTGTGTTTGTCCTAATTCTGATTGTGTTTGTTCTGATATACCAACAGGAATATGGGCAAAGAGTAATGGCGAAACCATGACGGTTGGAACTACTTCTTGTCCTGCTTGTGGAAGCAATTTAAGTGGACAACCAGGAGCCGTATCAAAGCCGGGAGATGGCTTATATACTTATACCTATGATTCTACTTTTTACATTGATGCTTTTGTTGCTGGATTTCATGTCGTTCCTAGAAGTGGTTCTAGCTATCGTGTTTCGATACGCGCTCATGATGAGGACGCTTGGCTAACGCTTGCAAACGTCGTATATGATGAAATCAATGAACAGTATATAAAATACCCCTGCTATGGAGGATCGCAGTCTATTGAGATATTAGACGAGCCTCCTACTGAATTTGTATTAAACACTAACACCTATAGACGAGCCAGATTTGTTATTGTTGAATGTGATGGTGTTAGGGATAATATAACGTTGTCTTATCTTGTTTCCGAAGCAATAGATATAAACAATCGTTATAAAATTGTAGTATCTGGCAACTTTTCTAATATGGGATTGTATAATTTTAGCGGTCTATCCGCAAGTGGTCTAAAGATAATAGATGGCTCTGCTGAAACAACTTCGTTACCTATTATAACGACAGAAGTTAATTCAACTCTTGATAAAATGACAATTTATTTTGGAATTAAACTATATAATGAGACGGGAGATTCTATTTCTTTGAATGTAAATAAGTGGACTGGTGGGATTAATGAGTTTAATATTTATGGTTCTCATTATAAAGAATCAGAATTTAAGATTACCGATCATGAAGAAACCCTTTCTTTTATTTTAAATTCGGAAAATTTGTCTTTTGAATTGCCAGAATATCCTACGCAGATTTTAAGTATTAGTTGTGGAAAGAATGGTTTTGGAGGTATTGAACTTGTTGAAACAGAAACAAAATCATCTTTGAGATGGAAGACAGAGGAACATAATGTATATACTGCTAACGGTACTGAAATAACCATAAAGAAAATTATTGGTGGGAATTATTATTTTGATTATGTTCACAACATGATATACATACCACAAGATGACGAGAGTGGTGTTTTGTTTGCTGATTTTGAAGAAAATTTAATAGGGACTTCTTATTCTTATAGTGTGTTGCCATCTATGATTACTATAAAATATTGGAGTGGCAACGGTTATGAGTTAGATTTAGTTGCCGAAGCCATAGAAGAAGGCCCTTCTTATCAAGTAGAGAAAGATAGTATAACAGTAATTGAAAACGATTCCATACTGCCTGAAAATGGAACAACAGTATTAATGCAAGGAGTAGGAGAAGATTCTGTTTCAAGAAAAAATATAACTTGGTCTTGTTATAATAAAGAGTCTGCAACTTTAGATGAAACAACACAGAATTTAACTGGTGGGACTTGGAAAATGCCTACTCTTGCTTATAATGCTTTATATACAGACAATGACAAAGAATTCGTTGATTTGTTTGGTGTAAACAATAGTAAAATAAAAGGAAGAGCGAAGACGGTAGTGACTTTTGTTGGAGGCCCTAATAAGATTGTTAGTGGCAATTTATATGTAAAGGCACCATCTCAAACGATTAAGACAGATCCGTTAAATGGCGATATTGTTACCTATGAGAGAACGGGAGGATTAGAAAATGGATGCTTTGTTGTTTCTTTAAGAATGTTGCCGTGTGAAGGGAGAAAGACTCTTGCTTTTAGTGTTCCTACTTTAATTGTGTATGCTGGCGAGAGAGATAAAACCCAGCCGTTAGATAGTACCGGTGCTATAATTAATCCATAAGGGGTATTGCCTTGAGTATTCCAAAATTAAAAGTATATAGATTAGATAAAGAGTATATTCAATCAAACGATACCGACATACAGAGTGTTAATGCTGATGAATTATATCCTGTTGTGCCGAAGCCATTAGACCCGAATTATGCTAATTTATTGGTTGGTGTAGAACATCGCGATTCCGCTGTTGTATTAAAGGATACTGTAGACGACACAGCGGGTACTCCTACTCCTTATTATGCAATTGTAGGCATGAAGCCTATTTATGATGAAGAAGGAGAAATATCAAGCTATAGTTTTACTACTACAGATAAGGTAGAATGTGATGGATGGAGATTAGATAAAAAATCTATTAAGTTGTATCTTAAGAAGACACCTCTTTCTGAAGTTGTTACCGGAGAGATTGGAGAAGATGCTTTGCCGGAAGATATTGCAGAATGGACAGAATATACAAATAAAGAAAACTGGAGAATTTTGTTTGAAAATGAAACAATTGCATATGATGACACCGGCGCAGAAATAGAAGATATTGAATCGAATGCTTCTTTAATTGTTGGTAGAAGAGAAAAGAAGTCATTGTCTATTGAACTTGGGTCTTTATTGTTTTTAGATAGTGCTTTTTGGGTTGATGAATTGTTGAGTTTGGATGATTACACTGATTTCAGGCCCATAGACAGAATTGCTATAGAATATCAGATGTATAAAGATGTATTGAGTGATGCTTTGGTTTCCGATTATGAGACAGATTCAATTATGCCTTTTGGTAACATCTATAATGGAAAAAGAACTGGTTTTGCAAACAGCAAGGATTATCCTGACAAATTATTAATTAATGAAGGAAATTATGTATTTAAGAGGCAGATTTATCCATTAAGACAATTAGTTGCTCAAACACCAGCAAAAGCATTATTGGTTGAAACGAATGATTTTTATCAAGATGTAGAAATACAATCAAGTGGCACAATAGATGTTTTCAATACTGCGAATTGGATTCAGAGTGGAGAATTAGCTCCTGCTCTTTTTGAAAGAATTACAGTATATGATAATGAAGGCGCAGCGCATGTTATCTATAAGGAAATGGAACTAAATACACAGTATACAAGATCTCCATTGGTTTCTTATGTGGATGGGGAGATTAGAGGAAAATATGTGTTTAATTTAATTTCTAATTATTATAGGGTATCTGATGGAATTGGCGGAAGTTCTATTAAATTTCCTTCCGAGGTTTTCATTCGTTACAACGAGGTTGATGATTGTATTGGCGATGTGTTTGATTTTGATTATGATTACAACAAGCTTTCTGGAGAAACCATAGTTGAAAATGATACTGTAGGAGAATATGAAAATACTGGTGTTTGTACTTTTGTTTCTTCTCCAGATGGATATATTTATAAGAAAAAGAATATCTTGGCAATACAGAGCACTTCGGGGTCATTAACGGAAAACGATTTAGAAATAACTATTACTGACCCCGCAGTTTCTCAGTCTTTTATTCTTCCCGATGGAGCTTATTTTGATGCAAATTATCCATTAGAAATTTATGATAATGGCGTTAAAATATATGATTCTGTTAGTGGTGATGTTACGGATTCATATGCTGTTTCCTATGTTGAAGATACTGTATGGACAACGATTACTTTAACCCTGGATACTTCTCTTGTTTTACCAGAAGATGTGATGGTTATTTATTATGAGAAGAAACAGATTGGTTTTGGAAAAGTTTCTGGAGAGACTTATAATTACTGGTGTATGGGATATAGAGTTTCTTGTTGGGAAAAGAGTGAATTAACCGATACATTTGTAAGTCCGCATCCAAATTGGGTATCGAATCATTTGAATAACAATCCTGATATATTTAAGGGATATGTTGTATATGAAGGAACTGGCTCTGAGGGAGCACCGACATCCGGATTAACTTATTATTTTTTAGAGAATGGGTACAACATCTATTATCGTGATGGTTATGTTGTTCTTTCAGAAATGGTATCTAAGATATTGACCATAAATGAGGCAAAGAATTTTGCGGGATTTGACCCCGAAGATATGACGGTTAATGGATTCAAGACCTCTACTTCTGGGGTTAGGGCTAATTATGCTTATTATGCTGGTTTAATAAATCTTACTGGAGCAATAGTTAGAAATTATAGTGCTAGAGGTAGCCAATATCTTTATAAGATATTTGATGATAACCTTTACCCTGATTCTATTGAAAAAAGAATGATTTTAAGAAATGATTCTTACATGCCCAGCTTTTTTGAGTGTGGCGGGAAGAATCTTCCAGACATTAATATGTTTGAGGGAGAGTTGCTTACAAAGTTTACATCGACAAGTGTTACCTATGGTCAGGGAATTAGGATAAATACTGTTAATAACCGATTAAGTTCTGTTTTATTTAATTTTAATACTTCCAGCAATAAAAGTTGGATTAAGGTTTTTGTAAATCATAATTATAGTGGTGAAAATACCATTATAAATGACGAGGGGACTCAATTAATAGATGGCGATATTCCTGTCTATTGTTTGTATTATGATGGTGTAAGTGTTTCATTGCCTTATGAGAGTGGCAGTTTATATATTGGAGAAGATGATGTTACTCCTGTTGGATTTGTTATTGAGGGGAGTGATTTGGTAGAGATTGAAAGAATGGATGATATTTTTCCAGAGGGTACTAGTTTTTATGGGACAGAAGCTGAAGATGTGGTTGATACTATTTCATCTTTTACTTATAGCAATGAGTCTTGGAATTATGATGTTGTTTTTGAATTGTTGGGTTATAGAGGCAGTAGTAGTGTAGAATTTTTAGTATATCGCCAGGAGCGTGAATAATGAGTGTTATTGATGCCAGTTTAAAATTAAAATATTTTGATGTTATTTATACAAATCCAAAAACGGTCTCTGGAGGTATTATAGCGTCAAACGCTTCCGCAGAAGGAAAAGATATTGTTTTATCTTGTTATAAGAAAAGCGATTTAATAGCGAGAGAAACGAGCGCAATAGTAACGACTACTATAAGTCTTGTTGATGGTGTTGAACCTGAAGGAAATTTTACTGGTGAAGATGATTGGAATGGGATTTTAGATAGTATTGATTTAACAAAATGCCCTTATAATAAATATGATATTCTTTTAAGAAAAGTGGTTGGAGAGACGACCACTTACGATATCTTTATTAATATTATGGATGATGTTATTGCTGGTGATGGCTATCAAATATCTTCAGCCAATTCTGAAGGAGAAAAAACGGTTCAATTGTTCTATGACAACGTTGATACAAGTGAAGATAGAAAGGTTGGGAGTATTACTGGTGAGGAAGAATCAATAACAGGTGAAGGCCCCTATGTTGTGTTGGAAAACAAATATTTGCCTTTTGGTTCTATAGTCTTAAACGATAACTTTGGCGATCTTTTTACAAACGAGATTTTGATTAGAAGAGAATATGTTTATGAGACAGGAGAAGAAACCACTTCTGTTGAGTTTTTTGATGATATCGTATCTTCGTCTGAAGCCGACGCGGTTCAAACTTATTCGATAGGCCCTGATACAATAATTGTTGGAGGAGTAGAAACTCTTTCTGAATCTGTAACAGAATTAGATAGCATTTTAACACATTATGAACAATCTTATTTACAGGATGACTTTTTAATTTTTGCGTTCATTCGAGACAGTGGGACTGGCAATATCGGACCTATAGTTGGGATTGAGAATAAAATAGTTTATTTTAATGTCCCTTTTTCCACGTCTGTTGTTAATGGCAAAGTTTATGTTGGTTCTTCTTCTTTGTTATCGGAAGTCCCGTTTACAATGGAATATGATTATTCTTTGTCGGATCCCCCAATTACTGATTTTGATGAAATTATTTTCAATAAGGCAAAAATAAGGTTTGTTGAAGACGGCCAAGAATTTGTTGAATATACCGGGGAAGATTTTAGTTATCTTTATGAAGAAACAGAAAATGTTTATACTTTTAATGCTCCTTATGGTATAGCCCCGCCCTCAAGTCCAGAAGGATGGACTATTTCTGGCATTAGCAGCCCTGCTGACATGAATGGTAATTTTATGAAAACCGATGATATTGCTAATGATTTGCCCGTTTATAAACATGAAACTCTTGATTATTATATTCAATTAAGAGATGACAATATAATTGCTATAATATATAATGGAAATTCTT
>Ga0172378_10001186_pt1 | contig 23947 bp, 22 predicted proteins | sample GrowelOW332metaG_FD_119755 | JGI IMG/M metagenome (GOLD analysis project Ga0172378, IMG submission 119755) | Groundwater microbial communities from an aquifer near a municipal landfill in Southern Ontario, Canada - Pumphouse #3_1 metaG | ecosystem: Environmental > Aquatic > Deep subsurface >... | reverse complement strand
GTTCCTTCATAATAAAAAGAACAAAAATATAATTTCAAATCGTCACGCTAAAAAATGACCCGTAAAGTATAGTATATCAATAATTTCAAAGAACTTTTTCTAATTTTTAGTGGACAGTAGTGAATTCGTATAAGTAAAACTTTTCCTTCTTACGTTTTCACATAATTTAACTTTGACCTTTATTCCATCTAACTTCCACCTTCCTCTCACTATGCTCCCACCCTCCTCTCACTATAATCTCACCATAATCAAGTAAATTCTTCAATCCTGTTTCACATTACTTAACAATGCATTACTGACACATCACAAAAAAAACGCCGAAGAATTATCTCCGGCGCTTTATTATATACAATTTAAATCTATTAATCTTACAAATTTGGATTAATTGAACTCCATTGATCAATTGGAGGAACAACGCCTAAATCTATAACTTGTGTGCGAAGTGCTTTCAAATGCTCATAACTTTCGTTCAATGATGCAATTTCTTCTGCTGTACCTTTAACTGGTGCATAATGAACTCCGTCTTTATCAATGGTTGTTTCCATTCCCATCATGATGTGATCATAACCTTCTGTGCTAACATAGCAACCTGCAGGCCAACGGAAAGATTCGCCACCCATTGCTGCACGAATCATTTCTACTGACACGTAAGCAGGACTTTGGAATGATGAACGTCCACGCAATTTGATAATATTAGAACCTCCTTTAATAACACGCTCTTTCAATGCAACCCATTCTTCGTTAGTCAATTTATCGGTGCCAATAAGGTCGGTAAGTGGTGTGCCTTTAACTTTTGCTGTTGATGCAAAAACTGCCATTTGCTCACCGTGACCACCATAAGTACGTGTGTTAGTAACTTCACTTTGTTTTACACCAAAATGTTTTGCTAACTCACTCTGCAAACGTGTGCTGTCCAAACCGGCAAGAGTGGTTACCTGACTTGGCTTTAATCCTGAATAAATCAATGCTACCAAACCGGTGATATCTGCTGGATTGAAGATAACTGTCAAGTGCTTTAAATCAGGACAATAGGTTTTAATATTTCTACCTAATTGCTCTGCAATTTCTGAATTTCCTTTCAACAAATCTTCACGAGTCATACCGTCTTTTCTAGGAGCACCTCCTGAAGAGATCATAAACTTTGAATCTGTAAATGCTTCTTTTACATCTGTAGTGAATGTAAGATTTAAACCTTCTAAGCCACAGTGAAATATTTCCTCAGCAACACCCTCTAATCCTGGTGCATAAACATCATACAAACAGATGTTGGGAGTTAAACGCATCATGGCAGCAGTCTGAGCCATGTTTGAACCAATCATACCGGCAGCGCCAACGATTGTTAATTTGTCATTAGTTAAGAAGTCCATAATGAATAATATTTAGTAAATTTATATTGGTCTTTTCAGAGTCCAAATTTACAAAAACTTCTTCACTTTAACATGGTCCTTACTAAAATAAAAAGGAAAATTGTAACCATAACCACCCATAAAAAGTAAAAGAATTGCTTAATTTTTGTGAATATCAAACAATTCTTAATCAATTATGAATATTTGCACTTCTATTTTAAAATTAATTACTATTTTTGTATATTATAGAAAAATATAAATGATATGTTATTATTGGCATTATCAAGAATCAACATTTCAGATATAACATGAGTACTTATATTTAAACTAGAATCATGACTAAAAACTTTTTTCGATCAAGCGATAACAATCCGAAGAATATTCAAATCCGGAAAAGTATTATCAATCACTTTGTTACAGAAGGAAATGATACAATTGCGGAATTAGCAAAACTCCTTGACTTAAGTGTTCCTACAGTCACAAAATTCATTTCTGAACTTACAGAAGATGGCTATTTGATGGAATATGGCAAAATACAGACAAATGGAGGTAGGCATCCTTTACTATATGGATTAAACCCATCATCTGTGTATTTTGTTGGGGCCGACATGACACGCCATCACCTAAGCATTGCGCTGATGAACTTTAGGGGCGACATAGTGAACTATCAAATGGGAATTCAATATACTTTTGAGAACACCCCTGAATCATTTGACACGCTTTGCAAACATATTCAGGACTTTATCGACAAAACAGGTAGCTTAAAGGATAAAGTATATAATATAAACCTCAATATTTCGGGACGTGTAAATCCGGAATCCGGATATAGTTATAGTCATTTCTTCTTTAGCGAAGAACCTATCAGCAAAATATTATCAAGAAAACTGAATATAAAAGTTGGTATAGATAACGACACTCGCGCAATGGCCTACGGAGAATTCATGAGCGGCATCGTGGAAAGCCAAAAGAATGTTCTTTTTGTGAATATTAGCTGGGGACTTGGAGTAGGAATCATTATTGATGGAAAATTGTACTACGGCAAATCGGGTTTCTCGGGTGAGTTTGGCCATTTCCCCACTTTTGATAACGAAATTATTTGTCATTGTGGTAAGAAAGGATGCCTCGAAACGGAAGCATCAGGACTTGCAATTCATCGCAAAGTGCTGGAACGCATACAAAATGGTGAATCTTCAATCCTTACTGAACAGGTAAAAGATCTTAGCAAACTTACACTTACTGACATTATTAAAGCAATAAATCTGGAAGATCCGTTGTGTATTGAAATCGTAGAAGAAATAGGCGCAAAACTTGGTCGTTATGTTGCAGGACTCATCAATCTGTTTAATCCGGAGCTGGTCGTTCTGGGCGGACAAGTAGCAGAAGCAGAAGGTTTTATACTGTTGCCTATCAGAAGTGCTGTAAGAAAATATTCCCTAAACTTAGTGAATAAAGATACTCAAATTGTTCTTTCCAAACTTAAAAATAAAGCTGGAATTGTTGGCGCTTGTATGGTTGCAAGAAGCCGACTATTTGATGAATTTGAAGAGGATTAATCAATTGCTCTTTTCTAATTCATTATCCTTATTCCTTCGTATTCAATATTCTTATTCTATCGTGACTGGTGCTTCAAAACAATTTTGAAGACCTAATGGATCTCTTTTATCTATTCTAATTCCATCTCGTTAATGAGATGTGTAGCACCTGCGTATTTGTCAATGATAAACAAAACATAACGGATGTCAACAATTATACTTCGTTGATAATCTGGCAAATATTGTATGTCACCACCCACTCCTTCCCAGTTTCGGTCAAAGTTTATACCAATCAATTCACCTTTATCGTTCATCACAGGACTTCCTGAATTACCGCCTGTTGTGTGAGTTGTTGCTGTAAATGCCACCGGCATCTTGCCATTTGGCAATCCATATTTACCAAAATTTTTTGGTTGATACAGCTCTTTTAATCTTTTCGGAACGATAAATTCCCAATTGGTTGAATCTTCTTTTTCAATAATTCCGTCCATCGTCGACTGATATGAATAAACCACAGCATCTTTTGGCTGATATCCATTTATCACTCCGTAACTTAATCTTAAAGTCAAATTTGCATCTGGAAAATTGGACTTCACTCCATCCATCGCTATAATTCCTTCCAAATAAGTCTGACGATTTTTCGCAAATGGGATATCAAATTGACTCAACTTCATATTTAATAATCTTGACTCATTCATAACTGATTGAGCAAAATTGAACATTGGATCTTCCTTCAATTTCTTAAGTTTCTCAGAATCATTCATAAAAGCTTTCAAATTCTTTTCGCTTCCAAAAATAGATTCTTCAAAAACATACGTCACAAACGCAGAAGACTCACCTTCAAACTCTGAATATATTAAATCAAAATACTTCGGCTGAGAATCGCGTGCTACCTTCTGAATATAGGCTTCAAGCATTTTTGACGAAACTTTTTTATCTACTTCCGGATTATAATCTTCATTAGCAAACGATCGATAGTCCAATTCCAGTTGAGCCATACTTTTTTCTATTTCTACGTTATCTGCTCCATTTTCAAGTGCTGCAATCAACATATTCCTACCAACTTGGGGAACTTGCGCAAACTCAATTCCTCGCAAAACTCCTTCATTGAGCATCCAGTTTCTATATCTCAATGCCGACCTTTCTTTCACTAATCGGTCAATAGTATCAAGTGCTTCCTTATATTTTGGTTGATTATTTCTTTGAGACCATTCCAGCAATCGGTTCTGTTGATCCAGTTTTAAATGTTCAAAATCACGCAAACCAATTGCCCAGTTTGTACCTATTGCATTTTTATATGAATTAGTTGAACTCGAATACTTTGAGGCATATTGTATTTTAATATTCGGATCTTTCAACATTTCATCCAACATTGCTTCCTGACGAATCTCTCGCATATCTATACGGACAGCATTATCAATATCCCTACGCTCTGTCACTTCCCATGATGTATAATATTTATGAGTCGTTCCTGGAAAGCCCAAAATCATTGCAAAATCGTTTGCCTTAACGCCTTTTGTGGATATTTTCAACCACTTTTTTGGTTTCAAAGGTACATTGGATGGTGAATAAGTAGCCGGATTGCCATTTTTATCTGCATAGATTCGGAATACAGAGAAATCTCCTGTATGTCTTGGCCACATCCAATTATCTGTGTCGGCTCCAAATTTTCCTATAGAACTTGGCGGTGCTCCAACCAACCTTACATCTGAATATACCTTTTTAGTGAACATATAATATTGATTCCCATCGTAAAACGGCTTGATCTCCACTACATTACCGGGATTCTCAGCAAGGAAATCCTCACCAACTTTTTCACGCGCTAATCCATTAAGATAAGAAGGAGACAAGAAAAAGATACCATCCTTATCCCTCGACTTATCTCGATCAAGACAATTCTTAACATAGGAAGTCACGTCTTCTATCTTTTCAATAAAAGTGATTGTCAGCCCTGGATTCGGCAACTCTTGCGACCTATTCATTGCCCAAAAACCATCATCCAAATAATTGTGTTCCAATGAGCTATGACTCTGAATTGCGCCATATCCACAATGATGATTCGTTAAAACAAGTCCTTCTGAAGAAACCATCTCTCCTGTGCAACCGTTACCAAACTGTACAACTGCATCTTTAAGTGAATTCCCATCAGGATTATAGATATCATAGTCCTTTAGCTTCAATCCTAACTTTTTCATATCTGCGTACTTCTGTTGTTTTAGCAAATTAAGCATCCACATTCCCTCGTCTGCAGAAATACTAAGAACAAAAAGACAGAAAACAATAAACAAAAGACTCTTCTTCATTCTATTATAGTTTAATTTAGATGGATAAAGATAATAAAAAAGTTACAGAAAAGAATTGAAAGTAAGGTTTTCATTGTATATTTGTCAGATATACACTAAAAGATAACACTAAAGATATTATATGAAATTACAGAGAACCACAATACTTATATTAATCTCAATTATACTATTCAATTGCAACGAAAATGATAAATCATCCAAAAACCAATCCTTACAAGAAAATCTATCTGTCATTAAAGAAAAAACAATTGTAGAAAAAGATATAATTCGTCAACTAATGGATTCTGTTTTGTACGATTCACTTTTACTTTATACGGCAAACGGTGATTCGACAGGACGATGGCCGGTAAAAAACCAACCAGTCCCGCTGGAAGGTGCCATTTTACCGTATAACCGGGTGGTTGCATATTATGGAAACCTGTATTCCAAAAAAATGGGAGCATTCGGAGAACACACTCCGAAAGAAATGTGGAGGCGTTTGAATAAGGAGGTTGAGGCGTGGGAAATTGCCGATCCGAAAACACCAGTTGTTCCGGCAATTCACTACATTGCGGTAGTTGCACAAAATGATCCAATGACAGATGGAAAATACCGAATGAGGATGCCAGACCATCAGATTGATTCTGTTCTGAATATAGCAAAAATGGGAGATGCCATTGTTTTTCTGGATATTCAGGTAGGCTTGAGTACTCTCCAAGATGAAGTACCTGTATTAGAGAAATATCTGTCCATGCCACAAGTACATCTAGGTATCGATCCAGAATTCTCAATGAAGGATAAAAGCAAACCCGGCACAAAAATCGGTACATATGATGCAGCAGATATTAATTATTGCACAGAATATTTAGCTGAACTAGTAAAGAAATACAACCTTCCTCCAAAAATACTTGTAGTACATCGCTTTACAAAAGGAATGCTTACAAATTATCAAAACATAAAACTTAAGGCAGAAGTGCAGATCGTAATTGATATGGACGGTTTTGGTCCCCCTTCAATAAAACACAGTACTCAGGAAAGATTTATAAAAACTGAACCTGTTCAGTTCACAGGATTTAAGCTCTTTTATAAGAACGACCCCAAATCGCAACCTTATCACATGCTCACTCCCGATGAGCTACTGCAATTGAAACCACGTCCGGTTTATATCCAATATCAGTAGATAAGAATCCATATTCTATCATTAATATATTAAATTAACCAAAAAGAAGCCCTAACAATTGAGTTTTCCACCGAAAACAAGTAATTTTGTGGCCAATTGAATTATAGTCATTTACAGAAAAAAATGAATTTAAAAGAACGTACTCCTCAATTTATTGCCGTAATAGGCATATTAGTGATTCTGCTTGCAATCCTGATTGGATTCCTGGTGAATAAGAACTCGAAGATTAGCGAGTTAGAACAGAATACAGAAATTAACAAACAAGAACTGGAAGATGAATATGAAGCCATATCTCTTCAATATGAAGGTTTTAAGTTTAGTGTTAAAAATGATTCATTACTTTATCAGCTGGAAAACGAACAGGCAAAAGTACAACGACTTCAGGAGCAGCTTCGCCAGACCAATGCGTCTAACACAAATGAGATCAAGAGATTGCAAGATGAATTAAGATCATTGCGCGCTGTTTTAAAATCATATGTAGAGCAAATTGATTCACTGAATAGACAGAATGAGCAGCTGCGTGCAGAAAACAAGCAAATCACCCGTCAATATCAAGAAACCCATCAAACCCTTTCACAGGTTTCAGAAGAAAAAGAACAACTGTCTGAAAAAGTGATGCTTGCATCCAAACTAGTTGCTACTAACATTCGTGCTAAAGCTGTAAACGATAGAGGCAAGGAACAAAGTCGTCTGAATAGAAGTACTCAATTTGTTGTATCATTTATAGTATCAAGAAATATAACCGCAGAACCAGGTGAACGCACAATATTTGTCAGAATTTTAACTCCCGATGGCGGCGTACTTTCCAAAAGCCAAGGGAATATATTCCCTTTTGAGAGTGGCAATATTCAATATTCGATGAAACGTACAATTGAGTATGGAGGTGAAGAGACATCAGTAACAATGTACTGGGATATAGAGGAATACCTTTTGCCAGGGACTTATAAAGCAGACATTTTCGCAGATGGCAGCCACATAGGATCAACCAGTTTCACGATGGAATCCTGATTCCACAACACTTAAAACTAGTGTTTTTGTATTAATTAACTTGCAGTCGTGCAACGTTTTGTTCTGTCACTGCATCTAACCTATTAAAGGATATTACCCCTCTTGAATATTTAAAGGATGAATAACCATTTTGTTGTGTACAAACTTTTTATGCTGATAACTCTTTGTAGTGTAACAGGAAATGTTTATTCACAACATACAAACAATGAGTTTAAACTTCAGTTAAAGAAATCACTAAACGGGACAAACATCAAACCCGAATTACGACAATTGCCTAAAAGTCAACCGTTGCAAGTCCGGCCATTAATCGAGGAGAGTGAAGTAATAAAAGTATCTCCAACAACCAAGCTTCCAAGTAGATACGATAATATTCAAACATTGAATCCTGTCTCTCCTGAAGAAATTGTAAATATGAATTTAAGATATACAAACAAAGACTATAAAAGTCAGTTAGCAAGATCTTCTATTGACTATTCAGACGGGAAAGTACACGCGATACCCGATGCCCGAAGTATAACACAATCTGCTCAATACACGCGTAACGACTATGGTTTGGGAGTTTATGCCGATGAAGACTCCCCTGAATTCATGCGTAAAATAAGGAACAAAGTCACACCAATTTATCGAGATATAGATTTGGATCCGATACGAACCATTCAACGCATTAAATCTCGTAACCGACAGAAAAAAGTGGATGTTATTCTTAAAGCCTACGATCAGAAATAGATTATTGACTAAAATACGAGCAATACTTTTTCAATATGTTATAACCATAAACAGGTTTTTTTTTGCTATGTTTGTCGTTTCATCTTCAAACTAAAGTCCATTAATTGCATTACTAAATAAGACCCATTACAAAATAATATTCAGTAACAAAACAGAAATTATGTATCAGAACAATTTGATAAGAAACTTAAGCATTGCCTTTTTATTTGCAGCAATCCTGGCGGGATGCAATTCAAAAAACAAAATATCTTCAGAGACTCTGTCATACTCTAATCCACTGCCAGTGGCGTTTGGAGACCCATATGTACTATCAGCATCAAACGGAAAATATTATATGTATGGAACCGGCGGAGTAGAGAATGGATTTGGCGCATATAGTTCTGATAATCTTATCGATTGGCAATACGAAGGACAAGTATATTCAGGAGCAAGTCCCGAATCTTGGACCTTGAAAAACTATTGGGCACCTGAAGTATATGAATCAGACGGTAAATATTATATGTTCTTTAGTGCAGATTGGAAAGAAAACCCAACCAACGAATTAGAGAACTTTCGCATTGGCGTAGCTGTGTCGGATAATCCAACGGGTCCATTCAAAGAAGCATCCGATAAACCACTTTTCGATCCGGGCTATCCGATTATTGACGCCAACATTCTGAGCATCAATGGCAAAACCTATCTTTATTATTCACGATGTTGCTATAAACATCCAGTAGAGAGTGAGGTAGCAGTCTGGGCCCGTTCTCAAAATCTTTTTGATGAAATAGAAGAAAGTTGGGTTTACGGTGTTGAGATTTCAAATGATTTTACATCGATAATTGGCGAACCTGTATTGTTGCTTCAACCACCTACAACAATGGATAATCCACAGACAGAATGGGAAAGTCGTTCCGTCACCAGCGGCGAAGTAAATCGCAGATGGACAGAAGGTTCATTTGCCTTTGAGAACAACGGCAAGATATACATGATGTACTCTGCCAATTTCTTTGGAGGTAAGAATTATGCAGTAGGATATGCAGTGTCAGACAATCCATTAGGACCATTTCAGAAAGCATCAAATAATCCTGTTTTAGAAAAGAATGTTGAACGCGGAGGCGAAGTGACCGGAACCGGTCATAACAGTGTAGTTTGGTCCAAAGACGGCAAAAAGATGTATTGCGTCTATCACGGTCGCACGGCAAAAACAGGAGAAGAAAGAGTCGTTTTCATTGACGAAATGAAGATAGATGAAAACGGTCGCCTTACAGTAGAAGGTCCATCTACAACAACTAAGGAATTATAGTGAAGAACGTTCGCGAGGGCTGGCAAACGGAGTCAAGGTTCCGTAACGACAACAAAAGAATTATAGACGACAATAAAATAGATGAAAACATTTTCCATTGAAGAGAAAGAACAGATCGAGAACGTGATCCGTGAATGTAAGCTATGCTTTGTTGGTATGTCCGACGAGAATTCCGTTCCTTATGTTCTTCCGATGAACTTTGGATATGAAGAAGGCGTTATATATCTTCATTCGGCACAAGAAGGGCGTTCTATCCGAACATTAGAGAAAAATCCCCAAGTTTGCATTACGTTTTGCACTGAACCTCAACTCATTCATCAACATCCAGAAGTAGCTTGCAGTTATAGGATGAAAGCCCAAAGTGTGGTTTGTGAAGGAAAGATCATATTTGAAAACGAGTTCGACGAGAAAGTAAAAGCTTTGAATATTATCATGCGTCAGTACACAGACAAAACGTTTAAATATTCACTACCAGCCGTTAATAATGTAAAGATCTGGAAAATGAATATAGACAAAGTCATGGCAAAAGAGTTTGGAGTAATGCAACCCGGCAGTACTTCGTACAAAGACAAAAACGAATTTTGAGCGAATTTTGAGCGAGTATTAAGCGGGTTTCTTATGGATTATGTGTAGATTTTGAGCATGTTGTGTGCTGATTTTGATAGATTTTCAAGAGTGCAACGAGAATGTTTTGCTTGCGACATTTGCGTGTAATAAGTTTATTACGCGAGAGTTACATGAGTGACATGCTTGAGTTATGGAAATGAGAAGATAGCGTTTTGAGAGTGAGATGAAAGTGCGATGAGCGCATTCTTAGCACCAGATTAAAAGATAATTAAACGAAAACTAGGATGAAAACGATAAAACTGACGATATTGATATTAAGCTTTTTAGCACCAGTTCTTGCAGCTGAGCCACCAAAAGAGCAAAAAGTCAAGCCAATAGAAATGACCAAAGCTATGTTTTTAGAAAAAGTTATGGATTACGATAAGAATCCCGAGACTTGGAAATATTTAGGTAACAAGCCCGCCATCATAGATTTTTATGCCGTTTGGTGCGGTCCCTGTCGCCTTACCTCACCCATTCTTGCCGAATTGGCAGCCGAGTATGGCGATGAGATTTATGTATACAAGATAAATATTGACAAAGAGCGAGAGTTAGCAAAAGCATTTGGTATTCAAAGCATTCCCACATTTCTGTTTGTTCCAATGGACGAAACCCCTCAACTATCGATGGGTGCCCTTCCCAAAGAAGCATTCAAAGAAGCTATTGACACCGTTCTTCTCAAGAAAAAGCAAGAGAAAGAACAGTAATTTTTACACCCACCCCAATGATAACAAGTCTCCAGAACCCAGCCATTAAGAATGTAGCCAAACTATCGAAGAGTAAGGAACGCTCTCAACAGCAACTCTTTGTAATAGAAGGTGCACGCGAACTTTCGTTAGCCATGCAAGGAAACTATAAGATTAACAAAGCATTTGTATGTCGTGAAATGTTCGAGAAAACCAAATATCCAGAAGTACTGAACACACTTTCGGAAGATGATATATTAGAAATCTCAAACGATGTATTTGCAAAGATTGCCTACCGTGAGAATTCAGATGGTGTTGTAGCTTTGGCAAAGCCTAAATCACACACTTTGGGCGAATTACATTTATCACCCAACCCTTTTGTGATTATGCTTGAAGCCGTTGAAAAACCCGGCAATCTGGGAGCAGTGCTTAGAACAGCCGATGCAGCTGCAGTAGATGCAGTAATCATTTGCGATCCCCAAACCGATTTGTACAATCCCAATGTCGTCCGCTCAAGTGTAGGCGGCCTTTTTACAGTACAAACCGCAGTCTGTTCATCATACGAAGCCCATGAATGGTTGAAAGACAACAACATAACATCATTTGCAGCCGAGCTTGAAGCATCAGAATATTACCAACATATAGATTTCACTCAGCCCTGCGCTATTGTTATGGGTACAGAAGCAGAAGGACTTACCGATTATTGGTTAAAGAATGCCACAAAACGCATAAAGATCCCCATGCGAGGAAAAATCGATTCACTCAATGTGTCAGTCTCCACTGCCATCCTCACATTCGAAGCAATGCGTCAGCGCGGTTTTTGAGTTCAAAACCAGGAAGTTTGAACTTAACAGCTCCAAAATTGTTTAATACAGTTATTAAACATTCAAGTTATGCAATTAAGGTTATCAAAATATCCCACTGATGAACGTGGGTTAGAATCAGCTATTTCATCTGTCAAAGGAGTAAATTCTGTTGCTCTCAATAAAAAGAACAAACAAATCACTTTCAATATTGAGTCCAAATATAGTGATGATGAAGCAGATATCATTCGCGATATTGTTACTTCAGTTAAACAGTTTAACGGAGAAGTCGCCACGTCACAACAATCATATCCAGTACTAAATATGACATGCGCCTCATGCGCCTCAAGTACCCAGAACATTCTCACCTATGTACCCGGAGTCCTCACAGCATCCGTCAATTACGGAAACGGGAAAGGCAATATCACCTATATTCCTGAAGTTGTGACGACCCAGCAAATGAAAACCGCCCTTCAGGAGATTGGATATGACATGCTAATTGATGAAGAAGAAACATCACCCGAGAATTTAGAGAAGATTGAAAAGCAGAATTACCAAAAGCTTAAGAATCATACTATTGGTGCCATTGCACTTTCAATTCCCTTAGTAATAATCGGGATGTTCTTTATGCATATGCCCTATGCCAATTTGATTATGCTTCTGTTAGCCACCCCTATCCTGTTTATCTTCGGCAAACGGTTTTTTGTCGGCGCCTGGAAACAAGCACGCCATAGATCAGCCAATATGGATACGTTAGTCGCCCTTAGCACCGGTGTATCCTATCTGTTCAGCGTGTTCAACATGATCTATCCAGAATTCTGGGAACGTAGAGGATTAGAAGCCCATGTATATTTTGAAGCAGCCGGCGTAATTATCGCATTTATTCTATTAGGAAAACTATTAGAAGCCCGAGCCAAAGGAAATACGTCGACCGCCATTAAGAAGTTGATGGGACTACAACCTTCCACGGTCACTGTTTATCGCAACGATGTTGCGATTGAGATTCCAATTGCCGAAGTCGTTCTTGGCGATACCGTTTTGGTAAAGCCCGGAGATAGAATGGCCGTAGACGGCACAGTTACAGAAGGAAATTCGTTTGTAGACGAGAGTATGATCAGCGGCGAACCGATACATGTAGAGAAAGTATCCGGCGCCAAAGTATTTGCCGGCACCATCAATCAGAAAGGCAGTTTCCGGTTTACCGCAGAGAAAGTCGGCAAAGACACCCTTTTAGCACACATTGTAAAAATGGTAGACGAAGCCCAAGGAAGCAAAGCTCCCGTTCAGGGATTAGTCGACAAGATCGCCTCCATCTTTGTGCCTGTAGTCATCGCAATTGCCGCCCTCAGCTTTATCCTTTGGATGATTTTTGGAGGCGAAAACTCATTTGCACAAGCACTTATGGCCTTTGTAACCGTACTTGTCATTGCCTGTCCCTGTGCATTGGGATTAGCGACCCCCACAGCTATTATGGTAGGCATTGGCAGAGGAGCCGAAGAAGGCATCCTTATTAAAGATGCCGAGAGCCTTGAGAAGTCCAAGAACATAGACGTTGTTGTGCTTGACAAGACAGGCACCATCACCGAAGGCAAGCCAAAAGTGAGTGATATTTTCTGGTCAGCGGGAATCACGCAACAACAGCGCGATATACTATATAGTATTGAAGCCCAATCCGAGCACCCATTGGCAGAAGCCATTACCACCAATTTGAGTGGGCAAGCCCAATTGCTTGATGCAGTTCAGATAGAACAAGTAAGCGGCAAAGGCATTGAAGGTCTTTTTGAGAACCAGCGATATTTCATTGGAAACGAGAAATATATCCAATCATATCAAATAGAAATATCCAAAGAAATGAGCGATTGGATTTCACAAGAATCAGAAGCAGCCCATACCGTTTCCATCTTTTCAGACAAAGAAAAGGCCCTTGCAGCCATATCCATTACAGATGCGTTGAAACCCTCTTCCAAAGGAGCCATTGCGCAACTGAAACAAATGAATATAGATGTTGCAGTATATACAGGAGACAGTGAGAAAGTAGTTGCGTCGTTAGCTAAAGAGTTAGGAATTACAAACTACAAAGGAGGCGTTTTACCCGACGGAAAAGCAGAATTAGTGAAGACATTACAACAGCAAGGAAAGGTAGTAGCTATGGTAGGAGATGGCATCAATGACAGCGCAGCTTTAGCACAAGCCGATGTAAGTATAGCAATGGGAAAAGGAAGCGATATCGCGATGGACGTAGCGAAGATGACCATCATCTCATCAGATCTCACAAAGATTCCGAAAGCAATCCGCTTGTCGGAACTAACTGTCCGGACCATCCATCAGAACCTGTTTTGGGCATTCATCTACAACATTATCGGCATACCCATTGCCGCGGGAGTACTTTTTCCATTCACTGGATTCATGTTAAATCCGATGATTGCCGGTGCAGCTATGGCTTTGAGTTCAGTGAGTGTGGTTACAAACAGCTTACGACTCAAGAGTAAAAAGTAAAGACCGGCTGTTGAGTCTGATAAAAGGACCAGTGTATCCAGATAATTATATTGGAATTTTGTGGAAATGTTGAGTGAAATCAGTAAAAACTTGTCGAAAATTTAGTGAGACCATAGTGAGACCATAGTGGGAGCATGGTGGGAGCATGGTGGGAGCATGGTGAAAGGAGAATGAGAGATAGATCAGAAGAAATTGAGAACGAACAAACATAAACAAAAGTTGTTGAAAACAAATGAAAACTATACAATTCAAAACAAACATCAATTGCAGCAATTGCGTTGCAAAAGTGAAGCCCTTTCTTGATAAGAAAGAAGGCATACAAAAGTGGGAAGTAGACATTGAAAATCCCGATAAGATATTAACAGTAGAGACCGATTCGCTTATGGCTGAAGATATTGAAAAAACAGTCAAACGAACCGGATTTGAAGCTTCGGCAATACAATAAGAATGTTAAAAACGAAGAAATATTTGTTTTTTATCTCTGAATGCTTTTTCTTTGCGACAATATAAGACAAAATATGAATACATTACTTTCAAACGGATATTGGTGGCACCTCTTATTACTCAATAAGTCGTAAGGGAAAGTACAGTCAAGTCTTAAAAAGAAAGTTCATATAGAAAATTAAAGAAAGCCTGTCGCACCTGCGACAGGCTTTTTCTGTTTATGACAATTTAAAAAACAACATAATATGCAAAATTATTCAGTCGACAACAAAGGTTATTACGGTGAATTTGGAGGATCATACATTCCAGAAATCCTTCATCGTTGTGTTACAGAATTACAAGACTCCTATTTGAGAATTATGGAGAGCGAAGAATTTAAGAAAGAATTTGATTTACTGCTCCATGACTATGTTGGTCGCCCTTCCCCATTGTACCATTCACAGCAACTTTCAGACCATTACGGTTGCAAGATCTATTTAAAGCGTGAAGACCTCAACCACACAGGAGCACATAAAATCAACAACACCATCGGTCAAATTCTGATTGCCCATAAGATGGGCAAGACACGTATAATTGCAGAAACCGGCGCTGGTCAGCATGGCGTTGCCACCGCCACTGTGTGTGCATTAATGCAAATGCCCTGTATCGTTTACATGGGAAAAATAGATGTAGAGCGCCAAGCAATGAACGTAAAGAAAATGGAAATGTTAGGAGCTAAAGTCGTTCCTGTCACTTCAGGCAGTATGACCCTCAAAGACGCCACCAATGAAGCCATTAGAGACTGGTGCAGTCACCCCGAAGACACCCATTACATCATAGGCTCCACCATTGGCCCCCATCCCTATCCAGATATGGTAGCCCGTTTACAATCCGTCATCAGCAAAGAGATAAAAGTGCAGCTACTAGAAAAAGAAGGTCGTGACTATCCAGATTATCTTGTAGCCTGTGTTGGCGGAGGTAGTAATGCCGCAGGCACTATTTATGAATATCTCGATAACGAAAAAGTAAAGATTGTGTTAGCCGAAGCCGCCGGGAAAGGCATTGACAGTGGTTATTCAGCAGCCACGATCCACTTAGGCAAGATAGGAGTTTTGCACGGATGCAAAACATTACTCATGCAGACCGAAGACGGTCAGATAAAAGAAGCCTATTCCGTATCCGCCGGACTTGATTATCCCGGTATTGGTCCCATTCACGCAAACATGGCCACCCAACATCGTTCCCAGGTCCTTGCTATTACCGATGACGAAGCGTTGCAAGCAGCATTTGAGCTAACCCAAAAAGAAGGAATTATCCCAGCATTAGAGTCAGCCCATGCGTTGGCAGCATTAAATAAAGTTCCATTTAATCCCGATGACATAGTCGTTTTAACTCTTTCGGGACGCGGTGATAAAGATTTGGCAACATACTTTGATTACGAAGAACAATTAAAAAACAAATGATATGCGTTACACATTTCATACAAATACAAAAAAGATACTAGGCGATTTACATACCCCCGTAAGTATCTATCTTAAAGTCAGAGACACTTTTCCCCAGTCCGCATTATTAGAAAGTTCCGATTTCCATGCCAAAGAAGACAGCACCTCATATTTAGGATTAAAACCCATTGCCAGTGTTGAAGTCAATCGAGGAATCAGCACCGTCAAATTCCCCGACGGGAAAAAAGAAGAGCGCCAACTATCAGATTCTTACACTGTCTCAGATGCACTAAGTAGTTTTCTGAACGAGATTAAGGTGGATGGTGAAAAAAAGGAAATGTGCGGACTATTCGGTTACACCACATTCAACTGCGTTAAGTACACCGAACAGATCCAAGTTAAAGAAAGTAAGGACAAAAGAAATGACGCCCCAGACATGATGTATATACTTTACAAGTACATGCTCGTTTTCAATCATTTCAAAGACGAAATCACCATAGTAGAATTACTATCAGATGATGAGTCAAGCAATCTTAAAAAAGTAGAATCCCTGTTGAATGTACGCAATTTTGCTTCATATAACTTTTTCCCTGAGGGAGAAGAATATAGCACAATCACAGATGATGAATTCAAATCGTCCGTGAGGAAAGGCGTTGAACATTGTCACCGGGGTGATGTGTTCCAGATTGTGCTATCACGACGTTTTGTTCAGGACTTTACCGGCGACGACTTCAAAGTCTATCGTGCCCTTCGGTCCATCAATCCCTCCCCCTATTTATTCTATTTTGATTTTGGCGGATATAGAATATTTGGTTCATCCCCCGAGACCCATTGCAAGATTTCAGGTACACACATTCAAATTGATCCCATTGCGGGAACTACCAAGCGAACAGGCAATTATCAGGAAGATATGAAAGCCGTAGAATATTTGCTGAATGATCCAAAGGAAAATGCAGAACATACAATGTTGGTAGACCTTGCACGTAATGATTTGAGCAGAAACGCCCATAGTGTGGCCGTCGACTTTTACAAAGAACCGCAATTTTACTCCCATGTAATTCACCTCGTTTCTCGTGTCAGCGGCACTTTATATGAGAATACGAATAAAATCAAAGCCTTCTTTGACACGTTCCCGGCGGGAACCCTTTCGGGTGCACCAAAAGTACGCGCCATGCAACTTATCACTGAAATGGAAAAACATAATAGAGGAGCTTACGGTGGATGCATTGGATTTATTGGTTTGAACGGCGATTTGAATCAAGCTATTACAATCCGCACATTTGTAAGCAGAAACAACCAATTATGGTATCAGGCAGGAGCCGGGATAGTTGCTCAAAGTAACGACGACTATGAATTACAAGAAGTTAACAGTAAACTCGGTGCATTGAAAAAGTCTATTGATGCAGCTGCCAATTTATTCAATATTTGATTTACCATTATGAAAAAGATTCTTATTTTCGATAATTACGATTCATTCACTTACAATCTGGTTCACGCGGTTAAATCGCTGGGTTACAAAGATGTGGATGTGATTCGTAATGACAAAATCGACTTGAATTCGGTGGGGGTTTATGATAAAATCATTCTCTCTCCCGGACCAGGAATTCCTGAAGAATCAGGTGATCTGATGCCACTTCTAAAAAGATATGGAACCACAAAAAGTATTTTGGGTGTATGTCTTGGTCATCAAGCTATTGGTCTTAATTTTGGGGCAACAATTGTAAACATGCCAAAAGTGTATCATGGCGTGCAAACACCAGCAAAATTAATTGGCGACTACTCTTTGTTTGAAGGTTTACCATCCGAAATTCAAGTAGGCAGATATCATTCATGGATTGTGTCAAACGCAAACTTTCCCGCAGAACTTGAAATTACAGCCATAGACAGTGAAAACAACATAATGGCATTAAAACATAGACATTTAGATGTCCATGGTGTGCAGTTTCACCCGGAATCCATTTTAACACCCCAGGGTATAACTATCATTCACAACTTTTTAAAATAAACTACAATGAAAGAAATACTATATAAACTCTTTGATTATCAATATCTTTCTCGTGATGAAGCAAAAAAAGTGCTGTATGCAATTGTTAAAGGCGATGTTCCTGATGTACAAGTAGCCTCTCTCATCACTTCGTTTCTAATGCGGAGTATCTCGGTGGACGAGATTCTCGGGTTCAGGGATGCGTTACTTGATATGAAAGTGCAGGCCGACTTGTCGGAATTTAAACCCCTAGATATAGTAGGTACTGGAGGTGATGGAAAAAACACATTCAACATATCAACCACAGCCTGTTTTGTAGTTGCCGGTGCGGGATACAAAGTGACTAAACACGGAAATTACGGAGCAACATCCATTAGTGGAGCAAGTAATGTTATTGAACAACAAGGCGTTAAATTTACCACGGATATTGACACCCATCGTAGAAGCATTGATAAATGTAATATTGCCTATTTGCATGCCCCCCTTTTCAGTCCCGCGTTGAAGGCTGTGGCAAGTGTGCGTAAGAACTTGGGTGTGCGCAACTTTTTCAATGTCTTGGGTCCGTTAGTCAATCCCGTCCAGCCAGAATATCAGATGCTTGGAGTCTATGATTTAGCGATGTCCAGACTCTATAATTATATCTATCAAGAAGAGAATAAGAGATTCAGTATCGTTCATAGTCTTGATGGATATGATGAAGTTTCGTTGACAAGTCAGTTTAAAATTGTGTCTAACCAAGGAGAGCAGCTATTAACCCCAGAGGATTTAGGATTCAAACGAGTTAATCAGAGTGAGTTGTATGGAGGCGACACCCCAGAGGAAGCCGCACAGATATTTAGAAATATTCTGCATGCCGAAGCCACTGAAACACAGATGAACGTAGTTTTGGTGAATGCGGCATATGGAATTCAAACCATCGAACAGGAAAAACCTATTGAAGAATGTCTTGAAATGGCCCGTGAATCGTTATATGGCAAAAAGGCACTTCATACACTTAATAATTTTATTGAATTAAATAGTTGATAGCATTATGAAAGATATGTTGGATGAGATTGTTACATACAAAAGGATTGAAGTTGCTGACAAAAAGCAACTTATCCCCATTAAACAATTAGAACGAATTATTGAACAAGAACCCAAAGAACATCATTCTTTAAAAGAAGCGTTGCAACTTTCCGATAGTGGCATAATTTCTGAGTTTAAACGCAAATCCCCTTCCAAGGGTTGGATTAAAGAAGGCGCTAATGCAGAAAGAATAACAATGAGTTATGAGAAATACGGAGCGACAGCACTCTCTGTACTTACTGACAACAAGTTTTTTGGTGGTTCGTTGAATGACCTAAGAGAAGTTCGTAAAGCCGTTTCCATTCCCATTATGCGTAAAGAATTTATCATTGACGAGTATCAAATTTACGAAGCTGCTTCTGTAGGCGCTGACGCGATATTGCTTATTGCTGCATCTATCACAAAGGAAGAAAGTCGGCGTTTCACAAATCTTGCGCACACCCTAAAAATGGATGTACTGCTGGAATTGCATGACGAAAAAGAGATTCATTATATTTCTGATTCCAATTTACTGATCGGTATTAATAATCGTAACTTGGGTACTTTTGTAACAGATGTTCAAAAATCGTTCATGATGATTGACCATTTACCAAAAGAAGCCGTGTTGGTTTCCGAGAGTGGCATTTCTTCACCCGAATTAGTTAAGGAGTTACGTGATGCAGGTTACAAGGGTTTTCTTATTGGTGAAAATTTTATGAAAACGGCTGATCCCGGTGAATCGTTGGGAATTTTCATCTCTCAATTGAAAGCATTATGATTATCAAGGTTTGTGGCATGAGAGATGCGGATAATATCCGTGCAGTAGAGGAATTAGGCGTGGATTGGATGGGATTTATATTCTATCGCAGCTCGTCGCGGTTTGTCACTGAAGTTCCAAATTATATGCCACATAAAGCAAAACGCGTGGGAGTGTTTGTAAATGACGAATTGGAAAATATCCTGCTAACAGCTACCAACTTTGATTTGGATTATATTCAGCTACATGGAAATGAGACTCCTGAGCTTTGTGAAACATTAAAAACGCGCGGATTAAGCGTCATCAAAGTTTTCAGTATAAGGGATACCAAAGATTTTCAAACAGAAAAGTTTAAAACTTATGAGTCATTTTGCGACTATTTCCTTTTTGATACCAAAACAGATTTATTCGGCGGCTCCGGGAAAAAGTTTAACTGGGACATTCTTTATGATTATCAAGAAGATACACCTTTTCTGCTGAGCGGGGGTATTTCTAAAGATGATGTAGATGAAATAAAATCTTTTAAACATCCCAAATGTGTGGGAATCGACCTGAACAGTCGTTTTGAAATCGCCCCAGCATACAAAAACATTAAATTATTACAGAACTTTATAAAAGAAATTAGACAATGAACAGAATAGATACGTTATTTCAAGAAAAAAAAGAGGGAATTCTCTCTGTATATTTTACGGCTGGTTACCCGCATTTAAATGATACGGTTTCAATTATTCAATCTCTTGAAAAACATGGTGTTGACATGTTAGAAATAGGAGTACCTTTTAGCGATCCAATGGCTGATGGTCCGGTAATTCAGGCTTCAAGCACACAGTCACTTAACAATGGCATGAGTCTTCATGTACTTTTTGACCAACTTTCCAATGTCAGAGAGTCTGTTTCAATCCCGCTTGTAATGATGGGTTATCTAAATCCAATTATGCAATACGGGTTTGAACGATATTGCGAAACAGCTGCAAAATGTGGTGTTGACGGATTGATTATCCCGGATTTACCATTTGCTGAATATAAGGAATCGTATAAGAATGTGGCTGAAAAACATGGTTTGCACGTTATCATGTTGATTACTCCGGAGACTTCAGACGAGCGGATTCGACTGATTGATGAAAATACTTCAGGGTTTATTTATATGGTGTCATCGGCTTCGGTGACGGGTGCTAAGAGTACGTTTAGTGATAAAAACCTTGCTTATTTCAGTCGCGTGAATGATCTGAAATTAAGAAATCCCAGACTAATTGGCTTTGGCATTTCTAATAAGACGACTTTCGATGCTGCTTGTCAAAAGGCTTCGGGAGCAATAATTGGAAGTAAATTCATCACTTTACTGAATAGTGAGAAATCCATTGATGAGGCAGCACAAAAACTTGTGGATGTTGTTCGTTGAAACAACTTACTTTAATCTTTCCACTGAATTTCTGTTTGTTTTTCAAGCAGTCTGAAACTCTTGCGGTGAAGTGGCGTTATGCCGTAATTTTCTATTGCAAGTCGGTGATTACGTGTTGGATATCCTTTATTATTCTTCCAGTCATATACCGGAAAGTGTAAGTCCATTCGTTTCATATAATCGTCGCGATATGTTTTTGCAAGAATTGAGGCGGCAGCAATTGACATGAATTTGCTGTCGCCTTTAACGATACAGGTGTGGGAGACAGAGTTGTAGGGTCTGAAACGGTTACCGTCAACAATTATATGTTCCGGAACAATTGGTAGTTGGTCTATAGCACGGTGCATAGCTTCTACAGATGCCCAAAGGATATTCATTTCGTCAATCTCTTCGGGACTGCAAGTTGCAACGGCAAAGCATAACGACTCTTTTTCAATTATTGGTCTCAACTTTTCTCTCTGTTTCTCAGTCAATTGCTTAGAATCGTTTAAATCTTCACATCCAAAGTCATTCGGAAGAATTACCGCTGCAGCAAAGACCGGACCAGCAAGACATCCCCTTCCCGCTTCGTCGCACCCAACTTCGATACATTTGTCGAGTAAGTGATGTGATAATTTTGAATGAACTTTCATTTCAACAGAATTGTCAATTGTTTATCACCCGGAGGGAAATCCAATTCAAAATCAGTCGTTTCCGATTCAGAAATATCCAGCAAAGTAGTCATCAAATTTAACGCAGTCGCCATTTCAGGAGTAACCTGTTCATCCCCTGTCATATGCATCATATTTACCTGCACAATTACTTCCGTTAGCGCATTCATTATTTCTTGAGGGAATGGAATTCCCATATTTTTGAATTTACCAGAAGTACTATTTCGCACATAATTTTCTTGCTTTATAATATATTCATCCCATAGATCAGGATTTTCAGGAACAGATTTTACAAAACGGGTATTGATAGACAATTCATTATCCTTTAAAATAATAATCCTGTATGGAAAAGGATATTGAGAAAGACTGCCTGTCTCAACATCTATAATCTTATTCCCTTTAGAGGTAATGAATTCTGCCGCATCAGTAGAATGAAAATGACCTGTAAACACAACCTTAAGACCCTCATCTGCTAACTGTTCAGCATTTTGTTGCCAGTCGTCAAGAAGATAATTGGGAAAGAAATCAGATTGATAAAATATATGTTCAACAAGTCCATGATGCACCATCCCTAACATATTGATATTCCTTTTCTTTGCTTGTTGGAGAATATCAATTGCCCACGACATTGTTTGAGGTAAAATCCTACCAGAAGAGATTGTATTGTTGGTATTTTCTGCGTATTTGTTGGTGTCGAAATTTAATAACCAAGTGCTGTCGTTGAGCACCGCCAAATAGCTGAGTGAATGAGCATCTCGCGAAGTAGCGTTTCCGTATCCGAAATCGGCATAGATTGATGCGAATTCTTCTGCTGACACTGACGCAACGATGTTTGCCTTATCGCCAATATATGATTTCGAATTGGGAACATTTACATCGTGATTCCCTGGAATTACGAATGTTTGAATTCCTTTGTCCTTCAATGTTTGCAATTTCTTAGCAAATGCAGTGTGACTTTGTATGGAACCATGATTAGTTATATCTCCGGGAACAAGTAAAACGTCAACTCCTTCTGCAATAAGTTGATCAAACACATAATCTAATACTGCATGCAAATCTGCCACGTCCCTTCCGGTACTTTTTTCAAAAGCATCGAGTGCAGCGCCTGGTTCGGCTATATCTTCTGCTAAAAAATGAGGATCTGACAACACTGCTATTTTAAGTGGTTCTGCAGCAGTAACAGTAAAGACAAAGCAAAGGAATAAAAGTAGTGGAATTTGTTTCATGTTTATCATCTCATATATCCAAATACTTTATTCAAGAAACGTTCGAAGGGACTGTATTCAACTTTTAAATAACTGTCCATTATTTTACTGTTGATAAACACTTTATGAGAATTCTCATCCCAAACATACTCTACTAACTGAGGGTAATCAATATATGGATTTCTGTTTTTTTGAATCTTGTAAATAGCTTCGTTTCGTCGTACTTCTTTCAGACTGACCGGATCTTCTTTGTGCCATCTCAACAACATATCCAACGACCATTTAGTGAAACCAGGATATGTGTCTCCGCCAATCTGATCTGACTGCCATGATGGAATTTTATCTTCATAGGCAGTGGCCATATAAAAATATGTGCGTGCAAAATCTCCTTTGAAATCATCTATCGGTTCAAAAACTGTTGAGGTAAATTCGCCTGTTGTGTTCTGTCCTACTTTTGAGCCATTAGTTGATTTCCAGTAAATTATACCCACTTCACCTAATGGAAGATTTCCTCTTCTGTTGTTCACATATCCATCGGTTGGGTATATATGGAAAAGATCACAGTTCATTGGATATTTATCATAAAACCAGCTGCGAGGAACAGAATGTTCGCGGTTATAACAGTCTCCTTCTTTTTTGTATCTGCCACATCGGTTTGATGTGAAATTGAAATAATAATCTGCTTTTCCTGCTTCATTCATTGAATACATATCCCAAACTCTGTCTCGTCTTTGTGCATCGGTACTCTCAAAAGCAGTCCAAATTTTTGAATAGGAAATCACCTTTGGTTTTTTTATTATCTCAAAGAGTGCTGTCTTCAATTCTGCACCTCTCTTCCCTCTGATTGAAGCGTAGTAATTTTCTGGTATCTGCCCAAAAAGTGGGTTAAACGAAATAAGGGCAATTGAAATGAAAAGAATTATTTTTATGTACTGTTTTATCATATTCAATGAATGTTAATCATAAAGATAAACACAAATATACATAAAAGTCCTTACTTATACACAGACCCATAAAAATTGAGTGTTTATAAGTACTAAGCCACAACTTTCTTTATATTTGAATTTTTTAAACCACTAAAACACTCGATATGAAG
>Ga0172378_10001184_pt1 | contig 23953 bp, 12 predicted proteins | sample GrowelOW332metaG_FD_119755 | JGI IMG/M metagenome (GOLD analysis project Ga0172378, IMG submission 119755) | Groundwater microbial communities from an aquifer near a municipal landfill in Southern Ontario, Canada - Pumphouse #3_1 metaG | ecosystem: Environmental > Aquatic > Deep subsurface >... | reverse complement strand
TCACGAGCCGCTTCGTGAATATCATTTAATGATTGAATTTTAATTTCCATAATAATGATATTTTATGACTTTATTTTCCTAAAAACACAAATTTTCCACAACTTGCATACAGCATAAATAAGTATGGAGACGAAAATAATAGAAGCTCCAGATGGTACTTCCCAACGGTAAGACAGAAATAGTCCACCCAGACAAGAGATGAATCCGATGCCGATGGATAGCCATATCATTGTTTTGAAATGGTAGGTGAACAAGTTGGCTGTTATCTGTGGTATGGTCAGTAGTGAGATGGCGAGCATAACCCCAACCATTCGAAGGCAGGATACGATTGTCAGTGCGGCAAGCATAATAAGTATATATTCGAATAACGATACGTTTATACCTTGTGAGCGGGCGAATTCTCTATCGAATGCTATGCTGATGATGGGGTTGATATAGCGATAAAAAAAGAATATCAGGATTACTGCCAGTATGCCGAGCATAATAAGATCACTGCGCCCTATAGTGAGAATGTTTCCGAAAAGAAACGAGGTGAGGTCGGGTGTGAATCCGGTTGACAAGTAGCTGAATATGATACCTACGGCCATTCCAAAAGTCCAGAACAAAGCGATAGCTGAATCTTCGCGGACATCATTACGCTTGCTCAACCATTCGATGCCGAAGGCTGAAAAAACGGAAAAAATTGCAGCAGAAAGGATTGGTGATATACCGGCAAACAGGCCGATGCCGATACCCCCAAAAGAAGCATGGGTAATACCTCCGCTAATGAAAACCAGTCGGCGGGTTACGATGTAAGTACCGATAATGCCACAGGCAATGCTTGCAAGCAGACTACCCAATAAGGCATTTTGAAAAAATGTATAGGATAAAATATCCACTGTCCTTTGTTTGTTATTAATGATTTGTTGTCGGTTATTGCCGATTAATTCCGTTTCTTATTTTTCATTGATGAGCAGAAATACTTCATCTTTCATTGCGTCCGGCAGATTTATGCCTCGCAGTTGCAGACTGTGTACCCATCCGCCTATGTCCGTTTGCAGCATGGTATAGAGTATGCTACGAAATTCTTCTGTTTCTTCATCCGTATAGTCATTTGCAGCCTTCTTTTTGTATTTGTCCAATTCTTCGTCATCGTAATAAACGATTTCTTCTGACATTATATCAGCTATTGGACATTCTTCTCCGCAGCCGATACATTCTTCTTCATTGATTGTATCGCATGTAGTATTCTCTTCCGTTTGTTTTCGGACTGGTTCATTATCGCCAGTCATTGTTTGTCTCTTCACTTTTGTCTTTTGATTTTGACGATTTAAGACGAAGAAGAGTACAACGATAATGACTACCAGCAATATTAAAACAAATATCCACATATCTTTTTACGTTATCAATTCACAAAGTTACAGATTAATTTTCAAAATACCATTTTCCCTTTGTTTTTCTTTTAATGTATAACGTTTGAGTTCTCAGTATAGTTTTGACTTTCAGAAATGGTGAATCCCACGCCCATCAAGTCTCCCCAATAATTAGGGTAGGATTTTGAAACAACCTGGGGACTTGCAATTTTTATATTCCCGAATATCAATGAAGCCGGTGCAAAAGCCATTGCCATACGATGGTCTTCGTAGGTTTGTATTTCAGGATTACTGTTGGGTGTGCAACGTTCACCGTTCCAATATAGTACGTTATTGTTTTCTTCATGAAGGATAAATCCTAATTTCGCAAGTTCGGTTTTCAGAGCGGTTATTCTGTCTGTCTCTTTGATTTTCAGGCTTTCTAAACCAGTGAAGTGAAAATGCACATTCAGCAGACAACAAGTTACGACTAAGGTTTGTGCTAAGTCGGGAACGTCAGTAAAATCTTCTTCCAAATATTCGGGCACTGGGGTGTTATTCTTCTTAATATTGACACCTTCTTGTAGAAATTCAGTAGAAACGCCCAAACTGTTGAAGATATCAGCACATCTGCGGTCACCCTGATAGCTGTTCTGAAGGAGTCCCGGCAGTTCCATTATTGTTTTGGGTGAAGAGGAAAGAGCAACCAACTGATACCAGTAGGAAGCGGCAGTCCAATCACTCTCAACGGTAAATGGAATATCTTGGTAGGGCTGAGGTTTTACTGTGATGTTTTGAGGTGAAGTCCATGATACATCGGCACCGAATTCGTTCATAAGCCTTATAGTGAGGTCAATATACGGACGTGAAACAATTTCTCCTTCCAGTTGTAAGTGTAGGCCGTTATTCAGTATAGGGCCTATCATGAGTAAGGCGGAAATGTATTGTGAACTGATATTTCCGGTCAGTAATATATTATTATTTTCTTTCAAGTGTTGTTGTCCCCTGATGCGAAGTGGGGGGAATCCCTCTTTATTCATATATGTGATGTTTGCTCCCAATTGGCGAAGTGCATCAATAAGAATACCGATGGGGCGTTGCTGCATACGCTCTGTACCGGTGATAATGTGCTCGCCGGGCATTATGCTCAAATATGCTGTGAGGAAGCGCATGGCTGTACCCGCGGCTTTAATATCGATCGTCTCGCCCTTTTCAGTGAGCGCTTTAATCATCACTTTCGTGTCGTCGCAATCGGAGAGACGCTCTATCTCGTTTATACCTTGAGCCAAAGCATGAATAATCAATACACGATTACTTATACTCTTTGACGAAGGCAATTGTATTGCCGATTTGATGAGATTAGGTGGTGAAATTAAATAAAGCATCATCTTTTGTCGTTTGGTTTACAAATTGCAAAAATAAGTATTTTATCTGAATGCAGTTCTTTTTTATTCGCTTTATATGAGATTTTATTGTCTTCACCCGATTCTGTTAAATAATCGACAATAAAAACGAATGAAACTTAAAAGGGTTTTATAAAACGGATGGAATAAAAAAAACTCATATATCTATTTTATATTTGTATTCGTACTAATAACAATTTACTTATGAAGAAACAACTTTTATCTTTAGTCTTCGGACTAATTTCGGTTATAGCTATGTCGCAGGAACGACCGCTTTGGATGAGATATCCGACAATTTCTCCGGATGGAACGGCCATAGCTTTTACTTACCGTGGAGATATATTTACAGTATCTGTAAATGGAGGAAATGCATATCGCATTACTTCTAATTCAGCTTATGATACGAATCCGATATGGAGTCCCGATAGTAAAAAAATTCTTTTCGCATCTGATCGTATGGGTAGTCTGGATTTATTTATTGTAAATAAGGAAGGCGGTAATCCTACCCGCCTTACCACTTTCTCAGGAAAAGAAACGCCATTGGCTTTTGCGGATAACGATCATGTACTTTTTCTTTCTTATATTATGCCTTCAGCAGAAGATGCGGAATTTCCTTCAAGAACGTTTTGCCAGGTTTATGAAGTAGGTATTCAAGGAGGACGTCCGAAAATGTTTTCTTCTATGCCGATGGATTATATCTCTTTCAGCAAGAATGGCAAGCAATTGCTTTATACCGATAAAAAGGGTTATGAAGATCCTTGGCGCAAGCATGAACAAGCTTCTATCTCACGTAATGTATGGTCTTATACTCCGAGTACCGGCAAGTATGATCAACTAACACATTTCAAGGGCGAGGATAGAAATGCTGTTTGGGCTTCTGATCAGCAGTCATTTTATTATTTGAGTGAGCGGAATGGTTCTTTCAACGTTTTTAAGAAAAAAACGGGTGGGCAAGATACTCCTCAACAAATCACAAATTTTACTACAAATCCTGTCCGGTTTTTAAGTATTGCCGACAATCAGAAACTTTGTTTTGGTTACGATGGTGAAATTTATACCCTGAAACAGGGCGATAAACCACAGAAAGTCCAAATTCATATTTTGGCGGATACAAGCGATCGGCAACTGATTCGTGAGATCAAGACTAGCGGTGTTTCTGATATCGCCGTTTCGCCTAAGGGAGATGAAATTGCATTTATATTGCGAGGTGATGTTTATGTTACTTCTGTAGATTATAAGACAACTAAACATATTACTAATACGCCTGAACAGGAAAGAGATCTTAGTTTCTCTCCGGATGGTAAGAGCTTACTCTATTCATCGGAAAGAAATGGGTTGTGGCAGGTTTATCAGGCATCTATCGTTCGCAAGGATGAAAAACAGTTTACTTATGCAACGGATATTAAGGAAGAAAGGTTAACGAAGTCTGATAGCCCTTGTTTTCAGGCGACTTATAGTCCCGATGGTAAGGAGATAGCTTACTTGGAAAATAGGTCTACGATCAAAGTTATGAACTTGAAAAGTAGAGCGGTACGTACGATTATGGAAGGCAAATATGAATATTCATATATTGATGGCGACCAGTGGTATCAGTGGAGCCCCGATAGCAAGTGGATTCTTACTGAATATATAGGAATCGGTGGTTGGAATAATAGTGATGTTGCGCTTTTCAATGCTGATGGTAAGGGGAAAATGTATAATTTGACCGAAAGCGGTTATAGTGATACCGATCCCAAATGGGTACTGGACGGAAAGGCTATGATTTGGTCTAGTGACCGTGCCGGTTATCGTAATCATGGCAGTTGGGGGGCTGAGCAGGATGTGTATATCACGTTCTTCGATTCTGATGCTTATGATAAGTTTTTGATGAGTAAGGAAGATTTAGCCAGACTCGATGCAATAGAGAAGGATAAAAAAGACAAGGGAAAGGACAAGAAAAGTAAAAATGATAAGTCCGATAAATCAAAAGATTCCGATGAGGATAGTATAAAGGTTGTCGAACCTTTGAAATTTGATATTACTAATCATCGCGACCGCGTGGTCCGTCTGACCGTGAATTCATCTTTTCTTGGTGATTATGTACTGACTCCTAAAGGAGATAAGTTGTATTATTTGGCTACCTTTGAAAAAGATGCCGACTTGTGGGTGCATGACTTTAAGAAAGATAACACACATATTGTTTTGAAAAATGTGGGTGACGGTCATTTAATTATGGATAAGAAAGGTAATAATATTTTTATTTGTACACATGGTGCTATCAAGAAGATTGATCTTTCAAAGAAAGACAATGCAGCGGCTGCCAAGAATATTGATTTTGAGGCTGATTTGGATTATCGTCCTTACAAAGAACGGGCATACATGTTCGATCATATTTGGAGACAGATGAAAGATAAATTTTATCGAGTGGATATGAATGGTGTAAATTGGAAAAGTTACCGAAAGATATATGAAAAATTTCTTCCATATATCAACAATAATTATGATTTCACTGAGATGTTGAGTGAAATGCTTGGTGAATTAAATGCTTCACATACGGGTGCCCGTTATTATCCTTCCAATAAGGGTTTGTTGACGACAGCAGCTCTTGGTGTCTTTTACGATGATTCTTATCAGGGTGACGGTTTGCGGATAAAAGAGATATTGGATAAAGGTCCGTTTACGTTGACTCCGAACAAAGTGAAAGTGGGGTGTATTATTAATAAGATTGATGGACAAGAAATAAAGAAAGGAGAAGATTATTTTCCATTATTTGAAGGAAAAGTTGGCAAGAAAGTGTTGCTTTCCGTTTATAATCCTTCAACAAAGCAATATCTTGAAGCTACGGTGAAAGCTATCAGTTATAGTGCTCAGGTTGATTTATTGTATAAGCGATGGGTTGATCGTCGGAGAGCTACTGTTGATTCTTTGTCAGGCGGAAAGATTGGTTATGTACATATAAAAAGTATGGATAGTCAAAGTTTTAGAACAATGTATAGTGAGTTACTTGGCCGTTGCAGAAATAAAGAGGCAATGATTGTTGATGAACGTCATAATGGTGGAGGTTGGTTGCATGATGACGTGGCTACGTTGTTGAGTGGTAAGGAATATGTAAAGTATGTGCCGAGAGGTCAGTTTATCGGTAGTGATCCTTATAACAAATGGGTTAAACCGTCATGTATGTTGATTTGTGAAGACGATTACAGTAATGCGCATGGCACACCGTGGGTATATAAAACATTGGGCGTTGGTAAACTGATCGGTTCTCCTGTTCCCGGAACAATGACTGCCGTGTGGTGGGAAAGTCAGATAGATAAATCTGTTGTTTTTGGTATTCCCGAAGTGGGTTGTATTGATAATTCCGGTCATTATTTGGAAAATACCGAACTTGAACCGGATATCCTTATTTATAATGATCCCGCTTCTGTATTGAAAGGTGAGGATAAACAATTGGAGAAGGCTGTAAAAGTGATGATGAAGAAATAAAGAGTTGTGTTAGCAAAAAGGAAAATATTTTGTTTTAAATCAGTATTATAGTTATTTTTATATCTTTGTATAAATATGTCAAGATATAAAAATCTGATGAAAAACATTTTAATCATATTTTTCTTTTTGTTATTCAGCCGTTTGTCTGCCCGTAATATTTCGGTAACTCCCATACCAACAATAGGACAGCTTCCTGTAAGTGCCATTCATCGCGTGTTTCAAGATAACGAAGGTTATATGTGGTATGGAACGGTGAACGGTCTTTGTCGGGATGATGGGTATCAGGTGCAAGTTTTTCGTTCGGATATCAACACGCCCGGATTATTAAAGAATAACCTGGTTCAGTGTATTACAGAAGATAATGATAGGAAAATTTGGTTTGGTACGGACAATGGTGCCTATATACTTGACAAGAAGGATTACAGTATAACCCCATTGGATACTGTTCATTTAAAGGATAAAGGCATTTACCGAATATATTCAACTTCAGATGGATGCGTTTGGGTGTCTATCATGGGTCAATGCCTAAAATATGATATTCACGGGAAGTTGCTGAAATCATATCCTACACGTAATAGAGATGAGTCTACTTTTGTTCTCGGGTTCTGCGAAAGCAGGCAAGGAGATATATATTTGTCTTTTAATAATGGGCATCTTTATAATTATAATAAAAAGAAAGATTGTTTATGTTTGATATCTGTAAAGATGAGGCACTTGAATCCTACCATTATTATTCAGGATATTAAAGAAAATTATTTTTGGCTTGCTACTTGGGGAGATGGCATTGCCCGATTTGATCCTCATGCTTCAAGAGATTCAATACTCGTTTATCAGCCGATGCCTATCACATCAACGGGAAAGAAAGATGGAACGATTTTGTATATTGCTCAGGATGACACTTATCATTATTTGTGGGCAACGACACTTTGCGATTTAGTTGCTTATTCATCTAACAAAGGGGGACAGTTAAGCCAGACTGATGTTTCTTTTTTGTTTCCTGTTTCCAATCTTATGCTGAATGAAATAATTCGCGATCATTTTGGTAATATGTGGGTATCAGCTTTCGATCGACAGAGCTTTATTATCCATTTTAATGATAATTTCCCCAGATGTTATACCCTTCCGGCTTTACGACAAAGGGTTGATTATAATCCGGCCGTTATGTCTATTTCCGAATGCGGGGATAATATGGTTTGGTTATCACAGGAACGTTCCGGTGTTTTCCTTTATGATCTTGTTACTAATAAATTGTGTAGTTATAAGGATTCGCCGGCTACAAGAAATCTGTCTTTATCTTCTTCCAAAGAGATGGAAAAGGCTAATCTCCTTCATGGTGTTTGGGTGGTGCCGGAATATACTTTATCAGCTTATTGCTTGGTAAGAAAAAGCATGAATATATTAATAGCTGATAGTGTGAATTTAGTTGGAAAGGCTGTGTCCGGAAGTTTTATTAAGAAAGTTTTTGAGGATAAGTCCGATCGACTTTGGTTGGGTACAACCAACGGGCTTTATTGTTATGATACTCACACGAAGAAAATAAGTTCTATTAGTAGCTCGATAGGTATGGTGACAGCTATACGCGAATCTGATTCCGGCGAAATTTGGGTACTTACCGATAATAACGGCTTTTTCAGAATTAGTTCTGATGGAAAGCTGCATTCTTATTCTTCTGCGTTAAGTTTTTCTTCATTTGCATTTACAACCGATGGATATCTTTGGATGGGCACGGAAGATGGTGGGCTTTATCTTTTTAATCCACGGACAAACCAGCGTATTAATTATACGCTGGTTTGTGGCTTGAATGGTAATCAGATTAATCAACTCGTAGTAGATGAATTTAATCATTTATGGATTGATACTAATCAAAAATTGATAGAATTCAATGTACGTAACAAGTCTTTTTCTACTTATTATTTCAATACTGACAAGCCTCATTTGTTATCAAGGTTGATCCCCACCGCTGTTTGTGTGGGAGAAGACGGATATATATATTTTGGTGGTATACCGGGAATTTGTCGCGTTAAGCCTTCTAACCTTCTGGATAGAGAGTCCAGTCCTGTGAAAACATTAATAACAAATGTAAAGGTAATGGGCAATTCTATTATTTTTCTTCATAAAAACAACAAAAATAATTTGTTGCATATTGTGTTGCAACCCGGAACGCGTAATTTAGAAATAGATTTTTCGTCCTTGGATTATTTGAATGCCTCAAAGATAAGATACGCTTATCGTTTAAAGGGATTGGATAATGAATGGACATATACTTTGCCTGGATGTAACTATGCGCATTATAATCGGTTGCCGAAAGGTAATTATGTTTTCGAGGTCAAAGCTACTGATGCAAACGGATTGTGGAGTAATAAAATAACTAGTCTTCATATCTGTCGATTTCCGTATTTCTATGAAACCAGATGGGCTTACCTTATATATATAGTACTTGCTGCTGGTATTTTAATTGGGGCTGTATACGTCTTTATCCGGCACCAGAATAGAAAAAACGAAGAACTGTATTCTGATAGTAAGGAATTATTGAAGATGCGGAATTATTTAACTAATATTCCCGTATCGGATATAGAATATGAACAACTTGATGATTTGTTTATGAAAAAGATAATACAAGTGGTAGAAGATAATTTGTCCGAATCTGATTTTAATGTCGCTATGCTTGCTGAGAAAGTGAATATGTCGCGCTCAACGCTGACTCGTAAATTAAAAGATATTACCGGAAGAACGCCATTAGATTTTATTCGTCAGGTGAAGATGAAACATGCACGACAGATGCTTGAAGATAGGAATAAAACGATTTATGAGGTTGCTTTAATGATTGGCTATTTTGACCGGAAATACTTCACCTCCTGTTTCAAACAGGAATTTGGTATGACTCCCAGCGAATATCAAAAACATCTTAAATGAGATGAGATGTGATGAAAATTATCTGATTTAATCATTAACATTACTAACGCTTGAGCTTAGATTATGTATTTATTGTAACTTGATTTCTTTGGCCCCCGTACGGGGGCCATATGGTTTCCATACACGGGCTATATAGTTTCCGTACGAGGGCCGGAAAGACTTTGTACGGGGGCCGAAGAAATCAAGCAATAAATGGGGGTTAATTATAGAAGCGGACAAAACTAATAATGATGAAGTTTTGCTTAATGATGACGTAATCTCAATGCCATAAGTCTTAATATAAACATTGAAGCGTAAATAAAAGATTATTCAATCTGTTACTGCGGGGGCTAACTATTTTTTTATTTTCTGCTGTAGAAATAATAATAAATAATCTTTGCTTGATCAAATCAAGATTTTAATGTAAAAAACATCTTTGGTATGTTCTTTCTTTCAGTAAATATTAAAATCTCTTAAATACTAAGGGCGATATTCCTTTCATTTATGGGGTGTAAATGCGTCAAAAGATTTATTGTAGCTTATTATACCTCTTTTTGCTTTGTTTGCCCCCCTACTTTCTATTTTTAATTATTTTAATTTGCTTTATACTTAAGTAGGGCGTGTTCTTCTCAATTCTCGATTAAGTAGTTCTTATGTTAATCTTTAATTTAATAGTCATGAAGCATTTATTTTTATTGCTTACAATGTTAAGTGTTTCTTTGATGACTTTTGCACAACACAAAGTTATGGGAAAAGTCTCGGATCTTTCTGGCGAACCTATTATTGGTGCTAGTATTCTTATTAAAAACTCGACGGTAGGTACTATTACCGATCTTAATGGTAATTTTACGCTCAATGCATCCCCCAAGAGTACGTTGGTTGTTTCTTATGTTGGTTATATAACACAAGAAATTCCAATCACAGGTAAAAGCTCTTTGGTCATAAAACTAGCTGAAGATAACAAGACCTTGAATGAAGTTGTTGTTGTTGGTTACGGTACGCAACGAAAGGGTGATATTACCAGTTCTGTGGGTAGCGTAAGAGAAGACAATTTTATAAAAGGTGCCGTAAAGGATGTCGGGCAGTTGATTCAAGGTCAGGTTGCCGGTTTGTCGGTTATTAATTCAAGTGGTGATCCTACAAGTTCCACTTCTATTCTATTGCGTGGAAATACTACAATCCTAGGTGCCAGTACTAATCCTCTTATACTGATTGATGGAATTCCCGGTAGCTTTTCTACCGTTGCTCCCGAAGATATAGAATCGGTGGATGTATTGAAGGATGGTTCGGCCGCTGCTATTTACGGCTCACGCGGTACAAATGGTGTCATACTTATAACAACGAAGAAAGCAAAAGGCAATAAGATTAATCAGGTGGAATATAGTGCTTATGTAAGCACGTCATCTATTGCTAAGCGGTTGAAAATGTGTACAGCTGCTGATTATCGAAAACAAATAGATGAAGGTCTACGTGATGCTTCCTGGGATAAGGGCGATAATACCGATTGGCTGGATGAAATCACCCGTACACCTATAAGTCAGGTGCATAATCTTACTTTACGTGGAGGAAATACGGATACGAATTATATTGTAAACATCAATTATCGTGCCCTGCAGGGTATTATGAAACGCTCTGATGATAATGTTTTCAAAGGTCGTGCCGAGATCAATCATTATATGTTCGATAATAAATTAAAACTGAATTTTGGTATTTTAGGTAATCAAACGAAGTATACATCGACAAGTGAGGGTGGGAGCTTTAATACCTACACATATCGTCAGGCATTGATACAGAACCCTACGCAGCCGGTGAAGAATGAAGATGGTACTTGGTGTGAGAATACTAATATTTTCAATTATGATAATCCTGTTGCTCGTATTTACGAATGTGATGGTGATATGGATATTACAGAGTTGCGTTTTAATGGTAGTGCGACATTTAATCCAATTCATGATTTGACATTAAAGGCTTTGTTCTCTTATGACAAAAATCATAAGTATTGGGGCTATTATGAAACGAAAAATAACATATCTAATGTACGTGACAACAAGAATGGTTATGCAGCTGTTGGTGCTGATGTTGATCTGACTAAACTAATGGAACTTACTGCACAGTATCAAAAGACAATAGGTAAACATAGTTTTAGTGTATTGGGCGGTTATAGCTATCAAGGCACGGACTATAGTAATGAATATGAGCGAAATTACGATTTCCCTACGGATTTATATAGCTATAAGAACATTGGTGCAGGTAATGCCTTGAAAGAGGGTTTAGGTACGATGTATAGTTATGCTTTGAAGACAAATCTGATCAGTTTCTTTGGAAGATTCAATTATTCTTTTGACAATAAATATCTATTAATGGCCAGTTTGCGTTATGAGGAAGCCAGTCAGTTAGCTAGTACAAAGGAGCCTTGGGGAACATTCCCCTCCATTTCTTTGGGTTGGCGTATTACAGAAGAACCGTTTATGAAACATCAAAAGCTGTTCAATGATTTGAAACTCCGTGTTGGCTATGGTGTTACAGGCAGTCAGCCAAGCGATTCATTCTTAGGTATGTCTATTCTGAGCTATGGTGATTACTTCTATTATAACGGTTCATGGATTAGAACTTTGAGTCCTTCACAAAATGCAAACCCCAATTTGAAATGGGAAGAAAAACATGAAACAGATATAGGTTTGGATTTTTCTATGCTTGACGATCGTATCAGTGGAAGTCTTGATTATTATAACCGTGCGATTCATGGATTGTTGTATGATTATTCCGTTCCTTCTCCTCCTAATTTATATACGACAACACGTGCCAATGTAGGCAAGATGAGCAATAAAGGTTTTGAGGTCATGTTGAATTTTGTGCCGGTCAAAAATGATAAATTCACTTGGAATTCTACTGTCACGTATTCTACTAATAAGAATAAAATGATCAGTCTTTCTAATGATTTATATCAGGCTTCATCAGATTATTTTGTTACAGGCTGGATTCAGGAACCAGTAAAGACGGAATCGCATATTGTGCGCATCGGTCATCCAATCGGCGAAATTTTTGGTTATAAAGTTGTTGATGTTGATGATAATGGGAAATGGATTTATGAGGATAAAGATGGCAACCATGTGGGTTATGATGATTTCTCTCATTCTTTTGAAGATAAAAAAGTATTGGGCAATGGTTTGCCTAAGTTTAATATAGGTTTCAATAATAATTTCCGTTATAAGAATTGGGATGCTTCCGTCACTATGCGTGGTGCTTTTGGCCAGAAAATTATCAATAGTGCCCGTATGTTTTATGAGAATCGTAGTCGTCAGGATTGGAATCGTCTGGAATCAGCATATAAAAAAGTCTTTGGAAAGGTTATTCTTTCATCAGAATGTGCCGAAGAATTCAATAGCTATTATATTGAAAACGGAGATTATTGGAAGATAGATAATATTACACTCGGTTACACGTTTAAAAATATTAAATGTAAATATATCAAGTCAGCCCGTGTTTATGCTTCAAGCAATAATACGTTCTGCATAACTGGCTATAAGGGTACTGACCCTGAAGTTTCCCTCTCCGGCCTAAACCCCGGTTATGATGATCGTGACCAATACCCTAATGTTCGTTCTTTTACGTTTGGTGCAAGTATTATATTCTAACATTTAACATTAAAATATCATGAAACTAAAAATATTTGTTCTTGGACTAATTGTCTCGGTTGTTTTCATGGGACAGTCTTGTACAAAATTGGAAGATACCAGCTATACTAGTATCCTTGCTGAACAGTTTAGCCCGACGGGCGACGATTTGGCTTCGCTGTTGGGCGCAGCTTATGTGCCTTGGCGGCAGACTTTCTTGTTGTGGAATGGTGTTGCCCGTGCGCAAATGCTTCCTTCCGATGAGGATGTGATTCCTGCGCGTCCCAATGGCTGGGTGGATGGTGGTGTTTATAAAAGAATGCATCAGCATAAGTGGACTACGGAGGATGATGTTCCTTTGGAGGCATGGAATCGTACGTATGTTGGCATTAATGCCTGTAATCGTGTGCTTTATCAGATAGAATCCGGGCAAATTGATATTGGTGATCAAAAGGATGCTGTTATCTCCGAATTAAAGGTGCTCCGTGCTTCCTATTATTATATTTTGGTTGATTTATTTGGCAATGTACCTCTGGTCACGAAGTTTGATGTAGAAGATGGTTATTTGCCCGAACAGTCTACGCGCCAAGAGGTTTATGAATTTATTATTGATGAAATTACTTCAAATATTGATAACTTGAAAGAAGATGTTAATACTGAGTACTATGGCCGTTTCAATAAATGGGCGGCCTATACACTTTTAGCTAAAATGTATTTGAATTCCGAAGTTTTTTCAAATGGTACACATAGTGATTATGATAAATGTATTGAAGCTTGCAATAAAGTAATAGAAAGTGGTAAATATGCCTTGGAATCGGAGCAAAGCAAAGTGTTTATTACAAAGAATGAAAATTCGTCCGAAATTATTTTCGCATTGCCTATAGACGCTGTTTATGTAAAAGATTGGAATGCTTTTGATTTTCATTGTTATTCTCTTGATCCGGCAAACCAGTCTACTTATAATTTTACTGAAACTCCGTGGGGCGGTGTTTGTTGCATCCCTCAGTATATTGATACTTTTGATCCAGATGATGAGCGTTTACAGAGTAGCTTTATTCAAGGTCAGCAATATAGTATAGATAGCGATTCTTTGAAGTGCACAATGGGTTCGATGATTGGTCAGCCATTGGCTTATATCAATGAAGTATCCAGTATTGATGCATCCCAAGAGGTTCATGGTTTTCGGTGGGGGAAATTTGAATATGCTATTGGCAGTACTAATGTTTTAAGTAATGACTTTCCTTTATTTCGTTATGCTGATGTCTTATTGATGAAGGCCGAAGCTTTGCTTCGTACAGGAGATGCTAATGATGCAGCGACTCTGGTTACGGAGGTCCGTAAGCGTAATTTCACGAATCATCCGGAAAAGGCTATAGTAACAGGGGAGCAATTAGAAGAAGGGAGTTGTTATGATTATGGCCGTAGGGATACAAGTAAAAAAACCGAAGAAGGTGGAGCTGATATCAAATATGGAAGGTTTTTGGACGAGTTAGGTTGGGAATTTACGCAAGAGGGACGTCGTCGGCAGGATATGGTTCGTTTCGGTGTATTTACAAGTAAATCGTGGTTTAGTCATGATGCGGATGGAGATAAAACTTATCTTAATTTATATCCTATTCCAAATGCTCAATTGTTGACCAATGCTAATTTGAAGCAGAATTCGGGCTATTGATTCTAAAATATGAATTGATTGTTGGGGATAGGAGAATTGTTCTTTCCCCCTGATATATATCGGATAAATTTTATTGTAATAAGATGAAAAAAACTATTTTAATTACTACAGTAGTTCTGATGATCTCTGTGGTGTCTTTTGCTCAAAATTATAAGGAAACTGATCAAGGAGTGACCGCTCATACACAGAGTATAAATATTGAAATATCCTTTTATAGTCCATCGATTGTTCGAGTATTGAAATATCCGGAGGGCATAAAGTGTAATAAGCAGAGTCTTTCGGTAATCATGAAACCGGAGCCGGTAGCATTAAATATTAGTACCGGAAAGGGAACGGTGTGTCTTTCTTCTGATAGCCTTTCGGTAGAGCTCAACCTACAGACCGGTCGAGTATTTTTTGCCAGTTCAAGTTCTAAGCCATTGTTTACCGAAAAAGATTATGGAACTCAGTTTATAACGATAAATGATGCCGGAAAGTCATCTTATGAAGTGCGTCAAGCTTTTATGCTTGATAAAGATGAGGTGATTTTTGGCCTTGGACAGCAGCAGAGAGGACGGATGAATCAGCGGGATCAAAAGTTGTTTTTGCGGAATACAAATACAAAGATTTGCATTCCTTTTATTCATTCAGTGAAAGGGTATGGGGTATTTTGGGATAATTATTCTCCAACAACTTTTATTGATAATCCACAGGAAATGTCGTTTGATAGTGAAGTGGGCGGTTGTAGTGATTATTATTTTATGTATGGGTATACAGCTGATGGTGTGATTGCTTGTATGCGAAATCTCACTGGTCAGGCGCCAATGTTTCCGTTGTGGACATTGGGGTTTTGGCAAAGTCGTGAACGTTATAAGAGTCAACAGGAATTACTTAATGTGTTACACAAATATCGTGAATTGAAAGTTCCTTTGGATGGTATCATTCAGGATTGGCAGTATTGGGGTCCCAATAAGAATTGGAATTCCATGAATTTTGATAATCCGAAATTTTCCGATCCTTTGGCCATGATTGCCGATGTGCATAAAAATCATGCTCATATTATGATTTCTATATGGCCCGATTTTGGTCCAGAAACCAAACAGTATCAGATCATGAGTTCCAAAGGAATGCTACTTAATTTTGATACTTGGCCACTCAATTCAGGGGTGAGGCCTTATGATCCTTTCAATCCCGAAGCCCGTGAAATTTATTGGAATTTTTTAAAGAAAGGGCTTGTAAATAAAGGTATTGATGCTTGGTGGCTTGATTCCACAGAGCCTGATCATTTGAATATTAAAGATGAAGATTTTGATCAACCGACTTATCTTGGCTCTTTTCGTCGTGTGCACAATGCCTATCCTCTGATGACTAATAAGGGCGTTTATGATCATCTTCGTCAAAACAGTAATGATAAACGTGTATTTTTAATGACTCGTTCGGCATTTGCCGGGCAGCAACATTATGGCTCGTCGTGCTGGAGCGGTGATTTGATTTCTAACTGGGATGTTTTTCGCAAGCAAATATCTGCAGGATTAAATTTTTCACTTTGTGGTATTCCTTATTGGAATACGGATATTGGTGGTTTTTTTGCCTGGCAATACGGAAATGATGTGAAGAATAAGGCTTATCAGGAATTATATGTGCGTTGGTTTGAATTTGGAACCTTTACACCGATCATGCGTTCTCACAATTCAAGTCCTGTGGCTGTGGAAATTTATCAATTCGGTAAAAAAGGTGATTGGGCTTTTGATGCTCAGGAGAAATTTATTAAATTACGTTATCGATTTTTACCATATATATATACGGAAGCTTGGAATATCACTCATCATTCCAGTAGTCTCTTTCGCCAGTTGATGATGGATTTTATTCATGACAAAAAGGTTTATAATATTGATGATGAGTATATGTTCGGTCATTCTATTTTGGTGAAAGTTATTACTGAGCCCATGTACGTCAAGAGTTCAGGCGAACATCATGAAAATTATAAGGAAGATTTCAGTACGGTGAGAATGACAAGTGTTTATTTGCCTGCAGGAGCAGATTGGTGGGATTTTTGGAATAATAAAAAAATATCTGGCGATCAGACAATAAAACGTGAAGTTCCTATTGATGTTACACCTTTATATATTAAGGCGGGCAGTATTGTTCCATTTGGTCCCGATGTTCAATATGCTGAAGAGAGAAATTGGGATAATCTTGAAATAAGGATTTATCCGGGGCATGATTGTGTATATACGTTTTATGAAGACCAAAATGATAATTATAATTACGAGAAAGGTGTTTATTCTACCATTACTTTCCATTGGAATGATATGAAGCGCCAATTGACGATTGATGCTTGCAAGGGTGTATTTCCTGAAATGTTGAAGATTAGGAATTTTAAAATCGTACTTGTGAATTCCGAATCCGGAATTGGTAATCAGCCTTTAAAGGCTGGTAAGATTATTTCTTATCGTGGAGTAAGAAAAGTTGTTAAATTTTGATTGCATTAAGTTTATTGTAGGTTGCGGGGGCTAGGGAAATAGCCCCCGCTGTTCGTATCTACTATTAGTCGGCTGTTTCGAAAGAAAGTGTATGGGGATAATCACTTTTTTGTATTTCTTCGGTGGAGATTAGAAATAGGTGTTATACCAATATTTTAGATTATTATATTGTGAAGAATATGCTGAAAAGCGATATTTAATATTTCTAATGATTTTACTTTCCATCTCTTCTTTTTCCTCAAAAAGAGCAAGGAGTTAAGTTGCTAAACTTAACTCCTTGCTACTAGCAGTCGGGGTGACTAGATTCGAACTAGCGACCCCACGCCCCCCAGACGCGTACTCTAAACCGAGCTGAGCTACACCCCGAAATGCGATTGCAAAGGTACAATTTTATTTCAAAACAGCAAATTTTGAAGCAAATTTTTTAGAGTCTTTGCCATGTCGTATTTTACGACATGCATTCTCTGTAGAAGTCGAGTGCTTCAAAAATAGTTTTTTTATCTGTGGTTTGATCAATGCTAATTTTTCCGATGTTTTTTAGTAAAGTAAAATTAACAATGCCTGCTGTGTTTTTCTTGTCATGCAGCATAAAGTTGTATAAACGGTCATATTCTTTGCAGTTGTAGGTGAATGTGCCATAATTATCTCTGATAAATCGGATGGTCTCGTGCATTTTGTCAGAAGGAAATCCCGTTTTTAAATGTGATAGGTAGAGCTCGCAAACGATTCCCCATGCTACGGCATAACCGTGAAGTATGGGGCGATTTTCCGCCAACGAAAGACTTTCGAAAGCATGTCCTATTGTATGACCAAAGTTGAGTGCCTTGCGGATGCTATGTTCTAGCGGATCTTGCTCAACAATATTTTCTTTGACTTGAATGGAGCTGCTGATGAGCTCTTTTAATTTGATATAGTCTATGCGGTTGGTGTCAAAGTTGATAAGTTCGGCCCAATGCTTGGTATTACTAATTAGTCCGTGTTTCAACATTTCGGCATAACCAGAGAAGACGTTTTGGTCGTTGAGTGTACGCAAGAAGTCTGTTTCGATAAGTACGCTGTTTGCAGTAGAAAAAACTCCGATTTCATTTTTTAATCCGTTAAAATTGATGCCTGTTTTTCCTCCTACCGAAGCATCAACCATTGACAGTAGTGTAGTTGGAATATTGATATAGTTGATGCCTCTTTTAAAAGAGGAGGCAGCGAAACCTCCCAAGTCGGTCACCATTCCGCCACCCAAATTGATAAGTAGCGAATGGCGTGTGGCTCCTTTGTCGCTTAGTGTTTGCCAAACGGAAGCAAGTGTTTTCAAATTTTTATTTGTATCGGTTGCACCGATGGTGATTTCTATTGCATCCTTTAAAATTGCTAATTCTGCTAGCTTTGGGAAGCAGAGCAGATGTGTTTGATCATCTGTCAAGATGAAAATTTTGTCATGTTGACACTTGTTTATAGCTTCTGCTAGGGCCTTTTCGAATTCTTCGCAGAGGATAATTTCTTGTTTACTCATGCTCTTTTGCTTTTTTCTATTGCAAAAGTAAAGAAAATATCTTTTTTTACTTACATTTGTTGCAATAAATAATAATATTGAATTATGAAAGCTTTATTGCCCGCTTTTTGTCGCCCTTTAGGATATGTTATTCTTGTGTTAGCATTGTTTATGCCATTTTTCCTTTTTATGAAAGGATTTGTGACTGATACCAATTTATTGTTTTATAAAGAATGTACGAAGTTGCTAATGATGATTGGTGCTATAATGATAATTTTCGCTTTGTCAAAGAATGAAGGACTGAAGATTGAACATATTCGAAATATATCGGTACGCAATGCCATATTTATTACCTTCTTGATTATTTTCGGAGGTATGCTTTGGCGTGTTTATAAAGGGGATATTCTGACTGTAGATACATCTTCTTTTCTTGTTTTTTTGATTGTGGATGTACTTTGTCAAGAATTTGGGATAAAGAAGGCAGAGTTAGAATTTTTTTTTAAAAAGAAGTAATGCGATTAAACCTTTGGTATTGTTTAGTGTCAAAAGAACAATTATTGTATTTTGATATTTAATTTTACCCACAAATGAAAAAACGATATCTTGGGATTGTGCTGGCGCTATTGATCGGCACTTTTACTTCTTTTGCTCAGAATAAGAGTATTACAGTTTCCGGGTTTGTAATTGAGAAAAATACACAGAGGCCTGTTGAACTAGCAGCTGTACAATTGCTTTCTTTTCCGGATAGTCTACAAGTGGCAGGTTCTACAACGCATGAAAACGGTCTGTTTCATTTGCAAAAAGTTAGTGCAGGAAAGTATCTGTTTAAAGTTTCTTTTTTGGGCTATCGGACTAAATATATTCCACTTGTTCTTACCAATGCTAAACCGCAAGTAAATATAGGAAATGTCTTGCTTTCTGATGATGCTATTTTATTGAAAGAAGCGGTTATAACGGCTCAGGCTCCGCAGGTGCAGGTGGTTGAAGATACCGTAGTTTTTAATTCTTCTGCTTTACGTACGCCCAACGGGGCTATGCTTGAAGAGTTGGTGAAGAAACTCCCGGGTGCTCGTATAGATGATAGTGGTACGTTAACAATCAACGGCAAAGAGGTGAAGAAGATTATGCTCAACGGCAAAGAGTTTTTTGGTGGGGATGTGAAGACCGGAATGCAAAATTTGCCGGCTAATATGATAGAAAAGTTGAAAACTTATGATAAGAAATCAGATTTGTCGCGTATTACCGGTATTGATGATGGTAATGAAGAAACCGTACTTGATTTGCAAGTAAAGAAGGGTATGAATCAGGGATGGTTTGGTAATTTGGATTTAGGTGCAGGTTCAAAGAGTCGTTATTCTAATCGTTTGATGATGAATCGTTTTGATAGTGGCTCACAGTTTTCTTTAATCGGTGGGGCTAATAATGTGAATAATCAAGAATTCTCTGGTGGTGGTGGCGGCGGGCCACGTTTTGGACAATCTAATGGCTTAACAGCTAATAAGATGGTCGGTGTCAATTTTGCTACTCAGAACAGTAAATTGGAAACTGGTGGTAGCGTACGCTTTAATTATTCGGATGCGGATATTTATTCTGTTAATTCTTCAGAACGATTTTTGGATAGTGGGAATTCGTATTTTAACTCAAATAACAAAAATAGAAATAAAAATACGGGCTTGAATGCAGATTTTCGCATGGAATGGAAGCCGGATACATTAACGAATATTATTTTTCGGCCCAATATTTCTTATAGTAAATCGAATAATCTGACTAATTCTTTATCAGGAACATTTAACGACGATCCATTAACTTTGGTTGAATCGCCTAATGATTATCTTGATTTTGATAATCTTGCAAATATTGTTGATTCTTTGAATCCTATTCGGGTAAATGGTATAAAAAAGTTGTCGCTATCTAAGGGCAATAGCTTTTCAACGGATGTTTCATTGCAGTTGAATCGGAAGCTGAATAATCGGGGAAGGAATATTACTTTTCGTGGGGAGTTTGGTTATGATAAAGATGAGAACAATCAGTATTCGCAATCAGTTACTCGCTATTACCAGACGACTAATGCCCCTGCTGATTCTATTTGGCAATATTATTCGCGTCCGGCGATGTCTCATAGCTATGCGGGTCAGCTAACTTATAGTGAACCATTGGCCAAGGCAGCATTTTTGCAGTTTAACTATAAATTGACATATACATATAATACAAGTGATAAGAGCACTTACGACTTGTTAGATTATCCTGATTGGAGGGTTTCTTCAAAATTGCCTAATGGATATCAATCAAATTTAGTAGATAGTTTAAGTAAAGATGCTAAATATGAGTCTTTTAATCATAATATGGCATTGGGTTTACTTTTTGTGCAAAAGAAGTATCGTTTGAGTTTGGGTTTGTCTTTTCAACCGCAAAATACAAAAATGTCTTATGTGAAAGATGATTATCAGATTGATACAACGAGAACAGTATTTAATATTGCTCCTGATATTGATTTTCGGGTACGCTTTTCAAAAGTTAGCCAATTGAGATTGAGGTATCGTGGAAAGAGTAGCCAACCGGATATGGAAAGTCTGTTGCCTATTACCGACAATTCGAATCCATTGAGTATCAGTAAGGGTAATCCTGGATTGAAGCCGTCTTTCACGCATTATATTTATGGGTTTTATAATACTTATAATGATAAATATCAGCGAAGCATAATGGCTCATTTTAGGGCTATGGTTACTCAAAATAGTATAGTTAATAGTACCGCTTATAATAATGAGACAGGTGGAGTTGTAACTCAACCCCAAAATATCAATGGCAATTGGTCTCTTTTTGGTATGTTTGGTTTTAATACAGCTTTGAAGAATAAAAAATTTACTGTAAATACTTTTACACGTACAAATTATACAAATCAGGTTGCTTTTTTATATGATAGTACAACAAAGTCGGATAAGAAGAATACTTCTACTGATTTGACTTTATCCGAAAACTTGAGTGGTACATATCGTAATAATTGGTTTGAGTTTAGCTTGAATGGATCTATTGATTATTCATCAGAACGAAATAAATTACGTCCGGCAAACGATCAGAAACCTTATACTTATGCTTATGGTGCTAGTACAAATATTTATTTACCTTGGAGTATGAGTCTAGCCACGAATATCACTAATAATTCCCGTAGGGGGTATAGTGATTCGAGTATGAACAAAAATGAATTGGTTTGGAATGCGCAACTTGCACAGTCTTTTTTGAAAGGATCGTTAACTTTGAGTTTTGAGATGAATGATATCTTGCATCAACAAAGTAATATTAGTCGTGCGCTGACGGCTAGTTTGCGTTCAACTTCAGAATATAATAGTATCAATAATTACTGTATGTTTCATCTTATCTACAAGCTGAATATATTTGGTAGTAAGGATGCCCGTCAACAAATGCGGGGACCTGGCCCTAGAGGTCTAGGTGGTCCTGGTGGCAGACGTTTTGGTGGTAGTCATAATCATCATCGTCCGTTTTAGTTGTTATAATACAGCTTTTCTTTGACTGTCTGTTTAAACAACAAAAGGCTTTGAACAATATTATTGTTCAAAGCCTTTTGTTGTTTAAAATAATTTGTTAATTTTGTTCCAATGATAGAATGGAGTTATATAGGTGCGCATATTACGGCAATAATTTTTGAAATTATTTACTTTGTAGCTGTTGTTGGTACAATTGCGGTTTTAATATTAGATAATCGTAATCCAGTCAAGACTTTGGCTTGGATTCTTGTGCTAATGTTTTTGCCGATAGTCGGATTGTTCTTTTACTTTTTTTTCGGAAGAAGCCAGCGTCATGTACGAATGATAAGCCGGAAGAGTTACAATCGTTTATTGAAAAGGCCTAAGGCCGAGTACTTGACTCAATATTGTGATGTTTTTCCTAAAGAATATAATCATTTAATTCATTTTTTTCGTTACACGAATCAATCTTTTCCTTTTGATGGTAATCGGGTGCAGGTATACACGAATGGGTATTCGCTTGTGCAGTCGCTAGTGTGCGAAATGCGGAAAGCGCGTGAGCATATTCATCTGGAATATTATATTTTTGAGGATGATTCAATAGGGCGTTTGATAAGAGATGTGTTGATAGAAAAGGCCCGTGAAGGAGTTGAGGTTCGTGTAATCTATGACGATGTGGGTTGTTGGCATGTTCCTAAAAGTTTTTTTGAAAAGATGATGGAGTGTGGTATTGAGGTTAGGTGCTTTTTAAAAGTTCGTTTTCCGTTATTTACCAGCAAAGTAAATTATCGTAATCATAGGAAAATTGTGGTAATCGATGGCTGTATAGGTTTTGTTGGAGGGTTTAATTTGGCCACACGATATGTGCGCGGTCTGTCATGGGGTATTTGGCGAGATACGCATGTCCTCCTTGAAGGGAAGGCTGTGCATGGTCTACAAACGGTTTTTTTGCTTGACTGGTATTTTGTTGATCGTACGTTGCTTACCGATTCTAAGTATTTTCCAAGGCTTGATAATTATGGTGATTCTCTAGTTCAAATTGTTACTAGTGAGCCTGTGGGTAAGTGGAAAGAACTTATGCAGGGCTTGACGATAGCTATTTCAAGTGCGAAAGATTATTTCTATATGCAGACTCCATATTTTCTACCGAGCGAAGAATTGCTTTCTTCGATGAAAAATGCAGCCTTAAGTGGTGTGGATGTAAGGCTGATGATACCAGAAAGGAGCGATAGTAGGTTGATTAATTTAGGTTCTCGATCATATTTGACTGATATTCTTGAAGCAGGTGTAAAGGTGTATTTTTATCAGAAAGGTTTTTTGCATTCAAAAATGATGGTATCGGATGATTTGTTATCCACAGTAGGTTCTACAAACTTGGATTTTCGTAGTTTTGAGCATAATTTTGAGGTGAATGCTTTTATTTATGATCCGAATTTGGCTTTAAAAATAAAAGAGATATTTCTTTTGGATCAGCGTGACAGTAAATCCATCTTTTTAAAGAACTGGATAAAGCGCTCAAAATGGGAGAAAGTTGTGGAATCTTTGGTAAGATTGATGTCTCCTTTATTATAAATCAGATGTCTGTTTTTCTTTTATCTGAAAAAAAGAGAAATTCACACTTCCATATATCCTCTTTTCCAAAAAATAGGGATTATTTTCAAAATTATTTTGTTTGCCATGTTCTAAGACAAATAATCCACTATCTTTCAATAATTTGTTTTTGAATATCAAGTCAGGAATTGTAGTAAGTTCCGGCAGATCATATGGCGGATCAGCAAATATAAAATCGTATTTTTCCTTGCAATGATTGATAAATCTGAAAGCATCTCCACGCAAAGGTATGCATTTGTCTGTTTTTAATTCTTTCAGATTCTGACGAATGAAAGCATGATGTACAGGGTCTTTTTCTATACTTATGACTCTTTCACAGCCATGTGAAAGCAATTCAAGACTGATACTGCCTGTGCCGGAGAATAGGTCAAGTGCTGTAATTCCTGATTCATAATCAAGGTATTTATTAAGCACATTAAATAAATTTTCCTTAGCAAAATCAGTGGTTGGTCGTGCTTTAAAGGTGTGTGGTATATTAAACCGTCTGCTTCTATAAATTCCACTTATTATCCGCATGTGTTTATGACTTGTAGATCTATAT
>Ga0172378_10001182_pt1 | contig 23988 bp, 19 predicted proteins | sample GrowelOW332metaG_FD_119755 | JGI IMG/M metagenome (GOLD analysis project Ga0172378, IMG submission 119755) | Groundwater microbial communities from an aquifer near a municipal landfill in Southern Ontario, Canada - Pumphouse #3_1 metaG | ecosystem: Environmental > Aquatic > Deep subsurface >... | reverse complement strand
TCAGGAGTGCCTTTGGGGGTGAGATGGAGTTTTTTATTGGTGGAGGTGCATTGTTGGATATTGAGTTGCAGCGCTTTTTCTATGCCATTGGGATTCCTGTATGCCAGGGATATGGGTTATCAGAAGCATCTCCAATTATCTCTTCCAATTCACTCAAACATATTAAAATGGGGACTTCAGGTAAATTGGTGGGCTATCTGGAACTTAAAGTATGTGATGTTGATGGAAATGAGCTCCCCAAGGGGGTTTCGGGTGAGATGGTCATCAGGGGCGACAATGTAATGAAAGGATACTGGGAAAATCCAAAAGCTACTGCTGATACAGTCAAAGATGGCTGGCTTTATACAGGTGATATAGGTTACCTTGATGATGATGATTACCTGGTGGTGCTTGGCAGATATAAAAGTTTGTTGATAAGTAATGATGGTGAAAAGTATTCTCCTGAAGGGATAGAAGAGGCCATTACCGACCAGTCGGGCTATATTAGTCAGTGTGTTTTACATAACAACCAGCAACCGTTAACAGTAGGGCTGATAGTACCTGCAATAGCTGCTATAAACAGTTATCTGGAGCGTGCAGGAATGAAACCGGGAAGCCCTGAAGCCATTGATGCTGCCTTAACATTGATACAGCATGAAATTAATGCATACTTCAAACATGGTAAGTATGCCGGTATGTTCCCTGAACGCTGGCTGCCTTCAGCTATTTGCGTTTTGCCGGAAGCATTCAATGAGAAAAATCATTTTATAAATTCGACTTCTAAAATTGTTCGTGGCAAGATTACTCAGCACTATCAGGCTGAACTTGATTTTCTCTATAAACCTGAAGCAAAAATCATTGTGAATGAGATGAATAGAAAGAATCTTGCGCTATGGTATGAAAAGCAATCGGAATAAATAATCCTGGTAATGACATAAGTCAAAAATAATACGAACAAAAGCGTATAAAAGGTTAGGGTAAAGTCCCATATTTTTGTCTATATACTAAGGGATACTTATTTTAAGAATTCAAGAATATTGACTGTTATATGAAAGCAAACGTTAGTAACAAACTACAGGTTTACATAATACCAGCCATACTTTTTGTGATTTGTTTTTGTTGGAAGCTGTTCTTTATTACCCAACGGGATATATGTATTGATGAACCTTTCACTATTTTTAATGCACAAAAGAGCTTAGGTGATATCGTGCAACTTAATGCTAATGGAGAACCTAATCCTCCGTTATTTATGATTCTGCTGCATTATTGGTTAAGGCTGTTTGGTGATGAAGCCCAGGCAGTAAGGTTGTTACCCTTGCTATTTAACTCAATTACTGTTCTGTTTATTTATTTTACCGGAAAGCGTTTTTTCAATTTCCAGGCAGGGTTAGTCGCTGCATGCTTGTTTATCTTTTCGAATATCCACTTTTTCCATGGCCTCGAAGTACGGACATACTCTCTGTTTTCAATGACAACAGCCGCTTCTCTGTACTTTTTTATGGTGTATTTAAAGAACAACAAGAGCATTAAATCTTTGATCTGGCTTATTATTTTTAACCTCATAATGGTTTACTCTCACTATTTTGGGTGGTTTGTCATTTTCTCACAGTTTATTTGTGGATTTCTTTATATCAGGAATTTCAAATTATTGTTACGGTTGCAGATCCCGACTATAGCTACTGTAATAGGTTACTTGCCTATGGTACCGATTATTATCCGGCAGTTTATGGATAAATCAAGCCGTGGCACATGGGTGAAACCTCCGACTCCTATTGAATACCTGAATCATTTGTTACTGTTCTTCAATAACAAGGAAGTAATGCTGGTTTTAATTTTAGTAGTAACGCTTGGGGTGATCTTCACTCTTTACCTGCTATTTAAAAAGAAATGGAAAGGCTTCAGCAAAAGTCTGGTGGTTTTACTCATCTGGTGGTTTGTTCCATACACCATTATGTACATGGTTTCATACGAAGTACCCATGTTCATTGGCCGTTACGTTCTGTTTAATACTATTGGGCTTTATTTATTTATTGCGGCTTTGGTTAGTTTTCTGTTTCAGAATAACAAATATCTTGAAGCCATTGCAGGGATAGTCATTGTTGTCTTTATGATGTTGAATTTCAGTACCCGGTCAAAGGTATTTGGGCACCGTGAAATAAAGAATACCGTTGATTTTATTAAAACGCATGAAGGTAATCCCGGTAACAGAATCATTATACTTTACCCGAATTGGTCAGACTTTCTATTTATGTATCATTACGACAGATCTTTATTTCATGACCCGGATAATTTTTCAGAAGCTTGCTTACGAAAAAAGATATTTCATGTGTGGAGTTTGACGCAAGCAAAGGAGATTATTAACAGGAATAAAGGCAAACGAATCATCTTATTTAAGGATAGTAATTCCACCCAGCCTGAGGAACGGTTTTTAGAGTACTTGGATTCAACCTATAATAGTGTTGAAAAAGCCTTTTTCCCGGATACCTTCCATGTAGGAATTTATGATACAGAGCAAGAAAAGAGGACTAAAGTCGTCAATAATCAATTTCATAGTATTCCTAATAATGGGAACCTGCCATAGATTGAAGCGGATATTTACAAGCAAGCAGTTTTTTTAAAAAGAACACAAAATAACGTCTCCTACCTATCTGATTTCTCTTCATTTTTGTTAATTTCACCCCGGTAAATTAACTATATGATGAAACTCCGGAGCATGCTAATAGCCATTGGGCTATGCTTCAATACTTGTTTTGCCCAGGTTGCAATAAAATCGCCTATTATGGTGACAGATGACGGGTTAACCGGGATGAGCACCTATGATTCGCTAAAGCTTTCACAGTTACCGGTTTTAAAATTACCTGAAGAAGCTACAAGGCGACTCATTCCCTATTCGGTTGACAATTCACTGAATCCATGGATGAGGCCCTTGGTAGCACAAGTGGGACTGGAGTGTGGACAGGCAAGCAGTATCGGGGTTGTTTTTACGTATGAGATGGATTACCTGCGAAACTCACCTGCTAATTTACCGGAGAATCAGTATGCTACCCATTTTGCCTACAATTTTGTAAATGGAGGGAGCAATGCAGGAGTTAGTTTTTATGAAACTTATGAAATACTGAAACATGCAGGTAACCCAACCGTTGCTGATTATGGTGGGATTGCTGCCGGGGGGCCTTCACGATGGATGAGCGGCTACAATCTGTATTATGATGCAATGCACAACAGGGTACGTGATGTTTACTCCATAAAGGTGAACACCATAGAGGGCCTGCAGACATTAAAAAACTGGATATATGACCATGGCAATGGATCAACAGCAGGAGGGGTAGGTTGTTTCTATGCTACGTATATACATCCTCCTGTTGTTTTACCTCCCGGAACCACTGAAGCCGGGAAATCAGTAATATACGAATGGGGAAATTCGGCAAACCATTCCATGTCGATTGTAGGATATAACGATTCTATTCGTTGGGATTATAATGGTGATGGGCGATATACCAACGATATGGATATTAACGCTGATGGATTGGTTAATATTCAGGACTGGGAGATAGGAGGTTTCAAGATGGCCAATACCTATGGCTCAATTACCGGTTGGGGAAACGATGGATTTGCTTATATGATGTACAAATCGGTTGCCGATGAGTTTCAACAGGGTGGCATTTGGAACAATACGGTAGTGGTAATTGATGTACGTGACAACTATGAACCTCAATTAACAGCAAAGGTAAATTTGAATTACCCCTGTCGGGATTTAATCAAGGTGATGGTAGGGGTATCGTCTGATACAAATGCAACAGCTCCTGATTATATTCTGCACTATCCTATTTTTGATTTTCAGGGTGGTTGTAATCCTATGCAGGGAACTGACGGGGAGCAAAATATTGAATTCGGGCTTGATCTGAACCTATTGTTGCAACACATCAATCCCGGACAAAAAGCCAAGTATTTTCTTCTTGTTCAGGAAAATGATCCTTTTGGTTTACAGACAGGATTGCTTGAGGATTTTGAGTTGATTGATTATACTAACGGAGGTAAGATAATAAGCAGTCATATTTCAGAACTGCCACTCGAGAATAATAGCATAACTATGGCTAGTGTTGATGCTACGGTTAGTTTTAACCCGGTGCAAATAACCACCGACACCCTGCCACCTATTCAGCTATACGGCAATTATTCAGCTCAATTACAAGCATCACAGGGAACACCTTCTTACCAATGGAAAATGGTACAGGATTATGTTCGCTTTGATTCTACCGCTGTTATGCCCCTGATAGATTCAATAAAACTCCAACCTTCATCAAACAGTAATGGTAAAGCCAAAGTTGAATTACCCTTTTCATTTCCTTACTTTGGTCAGAATTTTAACGAGGTATATGCCACAGTAGATGGCTATTTGATGTTTGAGAATTCACTCCTCCCATGGCCCTTTTATATTGAAGGACGAACATACTTCATTCAAACACCCATGATTGCACCAGCTTTATCGAATCCTTTTCTGGTGAGTGACGCAACCGATGGAATTTGGTATGAGGAAACTGCCGATTATGTGACTTTTAGATGGCGGCTTAGTATTAGCGGAGCAACAGGCGCCACCTTTAATGCTACTGCAAGGCTTTTCCCTGATGGCAAGATTGAAATCAATTATGGAGAGTACACTATTCCCTCTTTTGTGGAACGATATGCAGGGATTTCAGCAGGCGATGGTGAAAATTATGAGATATTGACCTATAACCCTGACTTTTCGCCATATAATGACCAGTTGGTCAGGTTTACTCCAACAACCCATCATCCCGGTATGGATTTGAGTTCTGATGGTTTGATTACCTGGCAGACCAATGAATTGAACAACAATCTGCGCTTCAAAGTTTGTGTTACAGACAAGTACAACCTTAAAGATTACAAAACATTTAACCTGAATACGGAAGGTTTAATGATGGAATATGAGATTGTGGCTGGTGATGATAACATCATTGGCTTTGGTGAAGAAGTACGCGTGACCCTTCATATTGCCAATCATAACAGTTTCCCGATAGGGTTTACTACCCTTAAATTAAACATTATTGATCCTTATATTATCGTGAATAGTGATCAAACCAGTTTTGCAGGATTACAACCCGGTGAGAGTATGACCATTGATGATGCTTTTCAGTTTACTACTCTGAATAACATTCCCAATGCTCATAAATTGCCATTCATGCTTACAGCATGTGCTGCTGAAGGTACTTGGCCGAGGGCAATTCAACTGACTGCCTTCAGAGCAGTTACTGAAATTGCCTCAATCAGAGTCATTGATGGCGACAATGGAATCCTGGAGCCCGGTGAAACAGCACTCCTCGAAATTAACATAAAAAACAAAGGTGGGGTGGATCTTACAAATGCTGTTGCATCCATCTCTTCAGGGAATCCTTACCTCACTATAATTACAAACACTTGTAATGTGGATACGCTGAACCCGGGTGAAATATGGCCATTAGTCTTTGTGGTAAGCCTGGCATCTGAAACTCCACTACCACAGTTAGTAGAAATCAACCTTTCCATTACCGGTGATAGCGAGTTTGAGTACTTTAGAACCATTCCCTTCTACACCAGTAGTATTAATGAAGACTTTGAAAGCGGTGATTTGTCAAAATTTGACTGGGTAACAGGAGGAGACAGACTCTGGTACACTGTTGATGTGAATGCATATGAAGGAAATTATTGTGCCCACTCAGGTACTATCATTGATAACGAGTTATCGGTTCTTTCACTTTATTGGGAAGCCGCTTATGCTGATTCGATCTCATTCTATTATAAAGTTTCATCTGAAGCCAATTATGATTTCCTGCTTTTTAGCAACAACAAGAATGAATTGGGAAAATGGGCAGGTAACCTGGACTGGACAAAAGCTAAATTTGCCGCACTGGCAGGTGAAAACAATTTTGCATGGAAATATACAAAAGACTATAGCGTATCAACCGGTGAAGATTGCGCGTGGATTGATTATATAGTGCTACCGGTTTTCGCTATTCATACTCCTTCAGGCAACAATGAAATGATTACAGCAAGGTTATCTGTTTATCCGAACCCCGGATGCGATGAACTGAACATTTCATATACCCTGAAGAAACCTTCACCCATACAGGTTATGATTTTAGATATGCATGGAAGGAATCTTTACAGTTATGAGGAGAATAGAACAATGCCGGAGGGTGAATATTTTTTGAAACCTGAATTTACAAATCAAAAACAGGGAACCTATATTGTAATCCTAAGGACCAATTCAGGGATACTGGCAAAAAAAATCATCAGAACTTCTTATTAATTAAGTCCACACCCTGTTTACTAATTGCGGGGTATTGTAAATTTGTCAAAGAAAATTGAATGAAACGAATCAATGGCTTGCAGGGTTCAGGCGCTAAAAGCATTCTGTTAATATTTTTGATTGTTTTACTCATTCTACCCGGATTGCAGAGCAAATATGGTTTGATTCATGAAGAAGCCCTTACCGGGGCATTCAAAGCTCCGCAAGACTCAACCTTGAAAGACTTTACATTGCATTCATGGTTCAATGGTTCCTATCAGGATGAAAACAACAGGTACCTGGAACAGCATATAGGATTCAGAAATTATTTAATCAGGTTTAATAATCAGATCAATTTTACTCTTTTCAAACAAACCAATGCCGAAGGTGTAATTGTTGGTCATAATGGTGAATTGTTTGAGGAAGATTATATAAAGGAGTATGTAGGACAATATTATATTGGTGATTTAGCATGGTTACAAAAAGCCACACAACTCAAAGCAGTTCAGGATACTTTATCACGTTTGGGTAAATCGTTGGTGGTTATTATTGAACCAGACAAAGCAAGCTTCTATCCTGAGCTTCTACCTTCAAAATATGGCGACTTAAAAAAAACTGTTTCAAACTATGATGAGTTTTCGAAACAGCTTAAAGTAGCCGGGGTGAATGTGCTTGATCTGAATCAATATTTTATTTCGAAAAAAGGGAAAACGGAATTTCCGTTATTTGCTCAATGTGGTACGCATTGGAGTTATTATGGATCAGTTTTGGCAGCAGACACTACGCTAAAGTATTTAGAAGCACTGCGAAGAGTGGATTTGCCAGATATGAGAATCGTTCGCAATGAAGTTCCTGACATTCCCCGGCATCCTGATTACGATATTGGGTTGGCTTTGAACCTGATATACCCTGTACCACAACCCGAAACAGCAAATCCTATTCTTGGATTCAGGAAAGGTTCTGGTAAAACGCGACTTCATGCACTGGTTGTAGGTGACAGTTTTTATTTTAACTGGTTCAATAACCACATCCCGGCTGAAACGTTCAGTAGTTGTGATTTCTGGTACTATAACAAAAACATCATCCGGAGTGATGGATCAAAGGCAGGAGTAACTTCGGACTTAGATTTGCGTAGTGAAGTGATGAAAAGGGACGTTATCATGATTATGGTTACCGGACGTTTTATGCATGCCTTTGCCTGGGGTTTTGATGAGCAACTTTATAACCTTTATTACCCGGGGAACCTGGATCCGATTGAGCACTTCGCAAATCAAATAAGATGCTATGGTGATGAGTTCCAACGAATGTATAAAGAATCAGTTAATAAGAACATCAGTCTGGAGGATCATATTCGCAAGGATGCAGAATATTTGTATTACACAGATTTAAAGAAAAACCCGGATAAGTACACATCTAAAAATGACATTATACTCTCCTATGAGATGGGAATCAGGCAAACCCCTGAATGGATGAAAGAGATTAAACGCAAAGCCAAAGTCAACAAGATAAGTGTGGATAAGCAAATACACTTAGATGCTGAATGGATATATGAAGACAAGTACGGTAAAAAAAAGTAACGTAAGGTTAATAGACCCCAACGGTTAGCATTGAGCATTGAAATGAAAGAAAACAGTAAAAAACAGTCAAGAAAGGATACTTGATCCCGACGGTTCTCAACTAGTTCTAATAAATATCAGTTACCTCTAATCTATCTTTTCTGTAAGTTTTTTGATCACTCTGAATTCCTGAAAGAATTCTTTTGCAATCACTCTGAGCAGGGTGTAGATAGGAACAGCTAAGAGCATACCAGGTAAACCGGCAAGGCCTCCTCCCATTATTATGATCAGGAAGATTTCAAGCGGATGCGATTTAACACTTTTGGAATAAATAACGGGGACCAGTATATTATTATCAATAAAATTAACCACCAGGAATACACTGGTAAGTTTAATGATTTCAGGTAGTAATTCATTAAATGAACCGAATGCAAGCGTAGCAGTAATGCCCAAAGATATACCTATTACAGAACCGATTATTGGCCCAATGTAAGGGATGATATTCATTATTCCTCCAAAGAACCCGATTAGTAAAGCATTCTTAATACCGAAAGTCCATAATCCGATAGTGATAAGTGACATAACACCAAGTACTTCAAGGAATACGCCTATAAAATAGCGCATTAGAAGGTTTTTAGAATTTGCAATTACTTTGCGGGTTGCTACATGATGTTTTTCAGGAATGATAAGCAAAAGGCTTTCTTCAAACAAATGTTCGTCTTTGAGAAAGAAAAAGGCGATAAAAAGTATTGAAAACAAACCGATAAAGATGCTACCTGTCATACTAATAAAGCTGCCTAAAAAGCTGCCAACGCTACCAAGATTAACAATTGATTTTGCTTTGATGACAATATAATCCTGAATAGTCTGGCCGTATGGGATTACACCGAATTCATGCAATCGGTTGTCAGTCCATTGCAAAGGGTCTTGGAGGTTCAGGGCTAATTTAGTAACATCTATTTTTGAAATCGTTTCTGCCTGACTGATGATAAGTGGAATAAAAACAGCTAACAATCCGAGGAAGAGAAGAAGAATAACCGACAATGCAAGGATAGCACTAAGTGAATGTGGGATGTGAATTTTTTTAATGTGTAATTTATCAAAAAATTGCACCAGTGGTTGCCCGATAAAAGAGAGAACGGCTGCAACAATTACCCATCCAATCAAATAAGAGAACCTCCAGATCATGAATCCAACAATCAGAAGGGCTAAAAAGTACCCTGTATATTTCAAAACCTGTTTCATGTGGAAGGATTATTGGATAGTTTTTTTGAAAATCCGGTACCTTTTATATACGATTCCTCCCATGCGTTCCATTTCCTTGCGCACCAATAGATTTGTTTCAAGTTCCAGATGGCTGTCAATATAATTTAAACCACGATTACGAGCCGATTCAAGCATCTTAATACCCATGACTACGTCAAGGCCCTTACCTCGATACTCTTGCTTAACACCCCCCAGTAAGAGGTTTAATTGCTTCGCTTTTCTTCGTGCACTAATAATCTTAAATATTCCAAATGGGATTACATATCCTTTGCTGGCTATGATTCCTTGGCTGATATCGGGCATGGCAATAATAAATGATAGTATATTACCCTGAAGGTCAGTAATTACTTTGATAAATTTTGGATCCAGAAGAAGAAGGTAACGGTTGGCAAAGTCGTCCATCTCACGTTCCTCAAAAGGATCAAAAGCATAAATGTTAGCAAAGGTTTCGTTTAATAGTTCCAGAATGGGATGGATAAGTGGCTTAATTTGCTTGCGACTGGTAAATTCAACTACTTTAATTTGATTGTTATTTATCGCCCTGGTATAAATATTTTTATAGAAATCGGGAATCACATCAGGGATAGGAATTTTATATACCACACAATCTACTTTTTTAGAATACCCTTCCTTTATGAGTAACTCGGGCATATAAGGGAAGTTGTAATTGGTTGACAGTACAACCGGATTATCATACCCTTCAATCATGAAACCCTCTGGATCTTTATCAGAAAATCCTAATGGACCAACAAGGTTGTCACAGCTTCTCTGTTTAGCCCAGTCTTCAATAAAAGATATTAATGCATGAAATACTTCAGGGTCGTTCCAGGTTTCCATGAAACAAAACCGCGCATCATTATCACCACTTGTCTTATTGTACCTGCGATTGATAATACCCATAATTCTTCCTACGGGTTTGTCCTCTATAAAAGCTAATGCAAGGATGGTATCGCAATGAAGGAATGATTTGTTTTTCTTCTTGTTAAAGAAACTTTTGTCGTCAAGATAAATGGGGGGTACCCAGTTTTTATGATCAGCATGGATTTTTGCAGGAAGATTAATAAAAATACTAAGCAAATTTCGAGAGGTAACCTCAACAACATTTATCTTCATGATACCTGATTAATTGGATAGAGTTGGGTACAATATTAATAAATTATTATAAAGATACAATCTTTAATCTGGATATTCTGACAAAAAAAGCTTTACTCAAATTTTTCTTCCTGCTTTCTCCTGCTTAGCAACATAAATATTGGTATATTGCAGCGTTAAAAAACTACTGTTATGAAACATAGTTTGTCACGTGAAGATAAAGAAGCGCTTTCAACCATTTCAAAAGGCAGACATAGAACGAATATTCTAAAGAAACCTGAACAAGCGGCACTTGCATATCTGGTTAGGCATATTCCTTCCTGTATTAGTTCAGATATGCTCACTTTTATTGGATTCATAGGGAGTTTAATAACCTTATTAAGTTTTATTCTGGCAGCATATGTTAACCGATATCTGCTTTTATTGGGTATTTTAGGGTTCGCTATAAACTGGTTTGGTGATTCATTGGATGGAAGAGTCGCATATTATCGCAATAAACCTCGTAAATGGTACGGATTTTCGCTTGATATTACTATTGATTGGATAACTACCATTCTCATTGGGTGTGGATACATTATTTATGCAAAGGGGTTTGCTGAATGGTTTGGATTTGGGTTTGTTGTAATGTATGGTTGGGCTATGATTACAACCTTATTACGATATAAAATTACTGATAAATACTCGATTGATACAGGCTTACTAGGGCCTACCGAAGTAAGAGTTGTCATCTCCCTGATTCTGGTAGCTGAGGTATTTTTCAGTGGTTCACTCATTTATACAGCAGCGTTAGCATGTATCGCTTTATTTATGGTCAATATTATTGATACCCTTGGGCTGCTTAAGATGGCTGACAATAGAGATATTTCTGAAAAAGAAAACAAATAAATTATAAAGAATGATTCAAAGGCTTTTCATTTTTGCAAAGGCACAAGCTTCTTCATTTACTGGAGGTTTAGTTGATTATCTCTTTATGATTCTCTTCACAGAATTCCTCAATGTAAGATACACATTTTCTATTGCTATTGGCGGAGTTATTGGCGCTTTTGTAAACTTCTATATAAATAAAGGCTGGGCATTCCGTTCAAAAGAAATTCCTTATAAGCATACAGGCTGGAAGCAGTTGCTAAGATTTGGAGTAGTGGTCATTAACAGTATCCTTTTGAAAGTCTCTGGTACTTATTTCTTTACTACATTCTTGAAAACAGACTATATTATTAGTCGTTTGATTACGGATTTAATTGTTTCAATTGGGTTCAACTATATGCTTCAAAGGCACTGGGTATTTAGAAAAGAGAATATCATGAGTAAACAGTATGCACCAAAGGAATAATAAGAGTATATAATTTATAATGTGGTAGTTTGAAAAAGCAAGTTGTTGAAATAAAGGACTTGGAAGAATTGTCACCCATTTTCAAGGGTGAAGCCGGGCATCGACGGGCAAAGATGTTTATGCGCCTATTTGCTATAAATAGGGTAAACAAGTTATACGAGCATTCTTGCGACTATAAAGGGGCTGATTTTGCGGCCCGGCTATTGAATGATTTGGGAGTGCAGTATGATATTGGTAATGCTGAAAGATTAAGAAATTTGCCCAAAGGCGCTTTTATTTCTATATCCAATCATCCTTATGGAGGTTTGGACGGTATCATGTTGATAGATTTAATGGCTGGAATTCGTCCTGATTATAAATTAATGGTTAACAAGGTGCTTTCTCTTATCGAAGCAATGGATGAGAACTTTATTTCAGTAACCCCTGTAACGGATACAAAGCCTTTAAATACTGCCAACATTAATAGCATTCGCGGAACCATAGCCCATCTGCAGAATGGTCATCCAATTGGGTTTTTCCCTTCAGGTGCTGTTTCTGATTATAGCTTAAAAGATGCCTGTGTGAGAGATCGTGAATGGCAGGAAAGTGTACTTAAACTGATTAAAAAGGCAAAAGTTCCTATTGTACCCATTCGTTTCATTGATATGAACTCTCCACTCTTTTATTTTCTTGGATTGATTAACTGGAAAATTCGTTTGATGAGGATGCCTTATGAGGTCTTTAACAAAAGGAAACAGAGGCCACGCATAGGGATTGGTGATATCATATCTGTTGAAGAACAGGAACAATTTACTGATGTCAAGTCCTTTGGTGCTTTTTTACGGAAAGCTGTTTATAATATGGGAGTACCCACTTCATATACACCACGAACGGTTTTGAACATGCCCGTGAAACATGATTAAGGTTAATGTAGTATAAGCTCTTGCAATTAAATGATTTGTGTAATAAAACGTTTCTGTTGATTAAAAGGATATTATCATCAAAGGGCTACATCCTTTGATCTGTCGGTCAGGGTAATTAAGTCGCTATCGTCAATATCTATGTACCCAAAGGCTATATCCTTTGATCTGTCGATCAGGCTAGAAATCGACTTCACTATACCAACCCTCTTTAAAAGTGTACTCTCTTTGATAAGCCGGTTTAGCATCTCAAGGTCCTTAGTATGAATTTTGTTAATTGCTGTTAAAATATTAATTGCTGGTAAAGTATTTATTGGTACAGCAATAAAAGAATGATTAATTTTAGCATCTCAGCAAGCATCTTGATGTTAATCATCATCGGTGCGATCATGAGGGAAATTCATTCATTTGGTTTAATCGAAAAGATGGTCTGTATGATAGTACAACCTATAAAAAAAAGTGCATTAATTACCGGAGGTTCATCAGGTTTAGGCCTTGCTTATGCAGAAATACTGGGTTTAAAGGGATATCAAATCATAATATTGGCCCGGAATACTCAACGTATTGATGATGCAGTTGAAATGCTTACTGGAAAGGGGATTGATTCCTTCGGTATCAGTTGCGATATCACTAATGAATCTCAATTAAAGAATTCGGTAGAGCAAATTAAGAATTTAACCGGGCAAATAGATTTCCTGATACTTAATGCGGGCCAGGTTTCAACAAGCCTGGTGAGTGATTATTCATCAGTTACTGATTTAAAAAGTGACCTGGAAGTGGATTTATGGGGCGTTATACAATCGGCTTACTTTTTTATTCCTTTTCTGAAGGATGGTTCAAAAATATTGATGACCTCATCGGGTTATGGAATGATGGGTGCTGCCGGTTATTCAACATATTGCGCAGCCAAAGCGGGGATTATCAACTTTGGCGAGTCATTGCGTCGTGAATTACTCCATAGAAAAATAGGTGTTTATGTTGTTTGCCCCGGCGATATGGATACTCCACAATTTAGAGGTGAAATAGCGGGGCAACCCCAATGGATGAAAGAGCAAGCTTCACCCCGTAAATTGAGAGATGTAAAATCAGAGGCCCAAAAAATACTATCACAATGCCAGGGAACATCAAAATTCCTTATTCTGCCCGACAATGATGCCAAGTTGCTATCAATAGTAATTAAAATACTACCCAGAAGACTCAAGGACAAACTTCTTGACAGGCTGTTTCCCCGACCCCGGTGAGAGCCCGGGATGAACAGCAAAACACTATTATAATTCTTTTCAAAGCTTCTAAAATGTCGTATATTTACTCATAATATAAACATATTCTATGGACTCAGACTTCTTGAAAGCTCTTGGCGGAAGTGCCCTTGATTTCTTTAAAACAAGCGGGAAATCATTTGGTGAAAGGTACAAACCGCTTAATGAATATATTACTTTGCTTGAAAAACATAAAGTGTTTTTTACGGCTAACCGTGTAATTACCTCTTTGGTTACATCTAATGTTGATGCCGAGATATCCGGGAGCAGCAAAAGAAACTACCTTAATTTCAGTTCACAGGATTACCTTGGACTTGCTCAGAGTGAGGAGGTAAAGAACGCAGCACATGAGGCTATTGATAATTATGGTGTTCATACATCTTCATCTCCTGTACTTTCAGGGAGGAACACATTGACCGAAAAGCTCGAAAATAAATTAGCAGATATAACAGGTACTGAGCAGAGTTTACTTTTTCCCGTGGGCTGGGGAGCTTGTTTTGGTGCTATTGCTGCTTTGGTTAACCATTCCGATCATATACTTCTGGATGCTCTTTCACATAACAGCCTCCAGGTAGCTTCATCATATAGTACTGACAATATTCATAAGTTCAGGCATAATGATGTTGACCATCTTGACCAACTATTAATACGTTTGCGTGAAAAAGAACCTAAGAGTGGTATCTTCGTCGTTATCGAAGGGCTCTATTCTATGAATTCTGATATGCCGGACTTGAAGAGTGTACTAGAACTTACAAAAAAATATGAAGCCATTCTGATTGTTGATATTGCCCATGATTTTGGTGCAATGGGGAAAAAGGGGCTGGGTATACTTGAAACAATTGAAGGCGATGACTTGAGCAATGTGGTATTAGTAGGAGCATTCAGTAAATCATTTGCAACAAATGGTGGTTTTGTTGCCGGTCCTGCATGTATCAGGAAACAACTTTCTATTTTTGGACCGACTTATACTTTCTCAAACGGTATTTCACCGGTGCAATGTGCTATTGCATTAAAATGTTCAGATATCATTTTTTCGGGTAAGGGGGATGAACTACGTTCAAAACTGAATGACAATATTCAGTGTGCCAGACGAGAATTCAATAGCAGAGGTTTTGTAACTAATGGGATTCCAAGTCCTATTGTACCGGTAAATATAGGTAATGAAGACCTCGCAAGGATTATTGGCCGGGAGAATATTCGCAATGGTTTAATGACCAATATCGCAGAATTCCCGGCAGTTCCAAAGGGGAAAGCTATTTTTCGTTTTCAGCTTATGAGTACTCATGAACATACTCAGATTATAGAAGCTGCAGAAATAATCAGTCAGGGACGAAAGGAAGCCCAATTGATACTTCAGTAGTACGCCTTACGGCCCCCATAGCTCTACCGATATTTAAATCTTAGCTCTGTAATGATTTCGATAGTGTTTTATTTAACGACCCCATAACTCTACCGATATTTAAATCTTAGTTTAATTAAGAAATCTTTGCTGATATTAAAATTATTGAAAGGTTCAGAAATCATTCAGGGAATTTATTGCTCCTTTGTAATCAGGACATCTTCATCAGGCAGTAATCGTTTTATCCAGCCTGCGCAACCATAGCCAATGGGTTAGGAATAAAGCAATGCTGAATAGAATAATTATGCTGCTTACAATAATACTTCGCTTAGCCTGGTGTAAAGCAGTTTGTATTTTATCCGCTTTAGCCGCTTCATACATGATCTGGATAGTTTTGTCATCAGGCGTATAGGCCTGGTTACTTTCTGATCCCTCCTTATTCTTTTCTTTCAGGATATCCATCTTATAATTCTCAAATGAAGCCAGACTGGGCGAATTTTGCATAGCATAGACTGGTCCTGCATGCAATGGATCTGCCAGATCAGTAATTGCCGGAATAATATTGGCAAGGCAAATGATAAATGTAATAACCGATACCAAGCAGACTATGTATCCATAAATCTGAGCCATTCGATGTGGTTTTTCCATCTTGATTTCCTTTTTAAGTTTACTCAAAGTTACTAAATAAAAATCTAGATGTCAATAACATGGGTAATATGTGGATTCTGAGGAGTTGGTATTAGATGGAGTCCTCTCGGATTAAGACGGCAGATCTTACAAAGATCAATAAGCTGATATTCTGTATTAGATTGAGTCTTCCAGGATTAAGACCCTAAATAAGCAAATGTTAGCAGGCTTATAAGCAAACGGAAAAAATGAAGAAATGATAGAATGTCGTAGTCCACATTATTAAGAAAGACTATCATAATTTGGGTTTGCTGAAAAATTCCACCTTTGACTTAATACTTATCGCGTTTGGCTTTCGCAAGTGACCTATAAATAACTGACCAATAAATAACTGATCTATAAATAACTGGCCTATACATAACTGGCCGTTGAAGCTAAGATTCGCTCATTAATGGCATATACCTGCTCTGTACCCATCTTTTGCGAAAATCCGTCAACAGTGAGGAATCAAATGGAGCTTTATCGCTGAAGCTAAGATACCCGAGAAAATATTGCATATCTCATCTCATGGAATCAATTGTGCCCATACTATCCAACGGTTTCCTGGGTTAAGCGAACGTTCAAAGGGTGTCGCAAATCCTTCCAGAGACAACAGCGCCGGACTGACATATCTGGAAGTCGATGCAAGCTTTTTAGGAGTATTACTCATAAATCCATGCATTAGTTACCCTAAATATAGCAATAATCCGCTAGAGGACAAGTTCTTTTTACTTTAACAACAGACTCTAAGTAATAAAATCTTCAAGCTGTCAGCCTCCAGTCGGCAGATAAATTTCCCCTTTCAGTTTTTCAATTCCTTCAGTGGATAAATCCATCAGTGAAACCATACGACGTAAAATCGGCTCTGTTTCTTCAAAAGGTGCTGCATCCATATATTTAGTACTTAGTAGATGGCGCAGACTGAATAGTTCTTTCCTTGTTTGGTAATCAAACATTCCACGGTTAAAAAACTGGCTTTCATCCAGGTAATTATAGGGGATGTTGGTAACTCTTCGGAAAACATTATGGCATGCAGTCAATGCTTCGCTTGAATTCATAGAATAGTGCGACCAATGATCCATAAAGCCTTCAATGTGCCATTTTTCCCTTACATCAGGTTGGGCAAGTTCAGCAAGGCTTTGAATGAGAAGTGGATATACCTGGTAACTGGCAGATAGATTGGTCAGCTTCAAGTCATTAAGAAAGTTGATTGTATTTGCCAGAGTTATCTCATTTTCTCCAGGGTAGCCCACTACAAAAGTCATTAACACATTAATTCCGATGGCATCTAGTTGTTCAATTCCTCGTTTTACTTTATAAGCCTTTTGATGCTTATTCATACGGTCAAGTTGGTCCTGATCACCTGATTCTACGCCTATCATTCCCATCCTCAGTCCTGAACGCTGTATGGCTAACAATTCCTGTTCTGTGTACTCACCTCCTCTCATAAAGCCAACCCAGTTGGCAAGTCCTGATTCTGAAAACACCTGACATACATCAAACAAGCGATTAGAGTTAATAAAGACGTTGTCGTCAGTTACATGAATAAGTGCGACATTACCCTTGAGCCTGTTTTTTATAAGATTAAGTTCCTTACGGAGACTTTCAGATGAACGAAAGAATATTTGGGGATATATCTGGCAGAAATCACAGAAACCACATCGGTATGGACAGCCAACAGATGTTCGAAGAGGTATTTTCAGGGGCATTTCATCCATCATATCCCATCGGGTAAAATCATCATTGAAGTTTACTTCTTCCGTTACTCTTTTTGTGAATGTGAATCCATTAGTTCCAGGTAAACATAGATTTGGAATATGGTCATACGATTTTTTGCTGCCATTATCAAGTTCACTGAGGACAGATAAGAATGATGAAATTCCATGTTTTGCCACTATAAGCACATCAGCTTCGTTTTGTGCATTACTGGGATGAAAGAAAATCTCTTTATACAGAGGGAAGACTTCAGGTGATTGCAAATGCCTTTTATACTGCATATAATGCTTCCAAAGAAACACTCCACCTGCAATTATTGCAACACCGGGGAGTTCCTTCCTGATGGAAATCAGTAATAAAATAAATGATTCACTCGTTATAATCATGGTAGTTGAGATGCATACTGCAAAAAGATCCCTGCGAGCCAGTTCTTTTAGGGTTTGAGTATCATACTTGTTGGTAAGTATGGTATCATAACCGTTTTGCCTGAGTACTCCCTGAAGATAGTAACCGGCTGATGGTATATCTTCTTCATGGCTTTGGATCCGGAGTGAATGGTTAGTATTAAATCCATCATTTGCCATTTCATAAAAAGCAGCAAGTGAAAGATCACGTTTGCTTTTCTTAAGCCGTAACGAATAATCAAGGTTAAACTGACTGGAGTCAATGAGGGGAGCTATGATGGCAATGGTCTTTTTCATAAATGGTATAATAGAATTTACAAATGTGGCAAATTTTTGTAAGACCTGTTTGCAAAGTTCTGATATTTTTGCAATAGCAGTCATACAAATAATGGTAAATACCTGGAAGGCATCACTTAAGCGACTGGATAGATGTCGCTGTCAGAGCTGAGGAGAGTTATCATTATAGTTAAATGAGTCAATGGGTTAATCTGGCTCCGGCTTCCTAAAGTAGTAATATTTTCACACTTAAATATTCTATCACCGAATCATCTTTATAAAGACCTTATTCCCTAATCCTGCAATATCTATAATAACAATAATATCAACTATATGCCCCGGTAACCAGCCTACTACTGTTAGTATTTTTCAACGGGAATGGGACTGTAGTTATGCCAGGTAATTTTAACGAAAGCTTAATCAACCTGTACGTTAATTTTAACTCCGGGAGTTTACTTTATACGGATACAAACCGCAAACAGAACTGAGACCAAGAAGTTGGTGATCACTTAGGCTCTCAAAGTCTGTCGCAATGGAGCTATAATGTAAACTCGCCCATTAACTAAATGCAAGGCTAATGAAGCATAATCAGATATTTGATATTTGCAGATGGGAGGGAAAGGATGGAAGGAAAGGATGAGAATAACAGGATGAAAGGGAAAGGATAAGAAGGATAAGAGGAGTATATTTCATGTGAACAATTCAAATCTAATATCGCTGAACTGTCTTTCATGGTTGAGCAACCAGCGTTTACGCTCCAGACCTCCACCATAACCAACCAGTTTACCGTCTTTACCTATTACTCTATGGCAGGGAATAATGATAGCGATTCGGTTGCAACCGTTAGCTGAGGCAACAGCTCTCACTGCATTGGGTTGTTGAATTTTCAGCGCTTGTTCCTGGTAACTTCTTGTTTCCCCGAAGGGTATTTCTGTGAGCATTTTCCACACTTTATTCTGAAATGGGGTTCCCGGTGTGTGCAGAGCAACCTCAAAGATTTTCCTTTTGCCTGTAAAATATTCTTCCAGTTCTTTATAAGCCTGAATCGTATGCTTGTTTTCCCCTTCAATGATATCAGCATCCAATAAGCGCTTAAGATCCTTTAGCTCGGTCTCTATCCTGCCCCTGTCAACAAACTCTAATAAACATAACCCTTCATCTGTAGCTCCGGTAAGCATAGGTCCAATGGGAGTGGTTATTTGATTTATTACGATCATTGTCTGATATGCTTTGGTTGTATGTGTTTTAATGGATGGCTAAAATTATCATTTTTAAGAATTCATTCAGGGTAAAGAATGAGATCGTTTTATCATGAGGTCATTCTTGAGTTAAACAATAATGATACATTAATTCAGTATAAGCTGATATCATCTGATCATGAGGTCAGATAAATTATTCAATTTATTAATGGACTTTCCTTAATACGATCTTCACTGATTCACCCTTATTAAGACATATCTTAATCATATTGACTTCGTTACCGCTTCTGAGGACTGCATTTACAGTTGTCAATGCTATAGAACCTTCGTCATCAGCTTTTATAGTAAAAGTTACATCTTTTTCTTTATCAGAAGTAGTAAACTTAAACGATCTAACTTGATTGGTTATCTCTAATCCGGAGACAACCTTAACGCTATTTTTATAAAGTGTAATTTTATCCCCATCCTGAAATCTGTCATCAACAAGATCTAACTGAAAGTCATTGGATTTTAGTCCAATCTCTTTTACTGATCCTGCACTTAGTTCACTTACATTCCTGACCCAGTTTGTAGGAATAGGCTTCTTTTCAATATTTTTCATCATGCTGTCAGGTATAGGGGCCTTTTTGATAACTTTGTTTGCTTTTGTAGCAAATTCATTCATACTTTTCTCTGTTAAAAGCGCCAGGGTTCCCGAAGCACAATTGATTAGCGTGCTATGTGATCTTGATTCAAATTTACCGGTGTAGATAAGTTTACCACCTTTCTTTTCGAAATTACCGTTTACTTTCATGAGGCAGAACTCATCTACCGGGGTCTTTGATTTTGTACTAATGATACTCTTTTCTTCGAAGTTTAGAGTTTTGGTCTTCGGATTGTAGTATCCTGTTATTCGCGCTTTAGTTTCCTCGTTACCATTTTCATCACACAAAGAGTAACCGGACAATACGTTATTGTTTAATTTGTAGGTAATTTTATAGCTCATGACCTCCGTATTCCCGATGACTATAGCACCTGTCAGCGTAGTTTGTTGAGCTAGAATGTTGAAACAGAGCGACAGAAAAAAAACAAAAAAAACGAACCGTATCCTATTATTTCTCATTACTTTTATTCACACAAAATGAATCAATGTTTAACTTAAATTTGTAAAGTTATGAAACTTTTATCATCAAGGATTACAGCAGTTTTGCTTTTGTCTTTTTTCATGCTGGGGTTTGTTAATGTAGCTGATGCAGCCTTCGCCGGTAAGAAGCAGGCAACAACAGAATCAGTAGTAAAAAGTAATACTGAAACAACAGTTGTAGCTCCAACTACTGCACCGGCACTTACAGCTACAGATGATACTGAGCTGATTCTACTGGTTATTTTATGCTTCATTCTTCCACCGTTGGCTGTTTACCTGAAATACGATGCTATCGGAACACCATTTTGGGTTAATCTGATATTGACCTTCTTCTTTTGGATTCCCGGTGTTATCCATGCCCTGTATCATGTACTGAAGTAAGCATTTTGCTGAATATTAAGAACAAAAAAGCACTTATCTGATTATGATAAGTGCTTTTTTTAGTGGCGCTACTTGAACTTGAATTATACACAAAAGTCATCAACAATAATTGTTATCGTTATTCTATCCAGAATACTTAGTGGTTAAAAAATAAGGCCTTATTTTTTAAAATAGATTATCTGACTAAAACCACTTGGTGGTTTATCAAGATTGCTGTTCACGCTTTTTACTGTAGTGTTGATTGACTATTTCCGAATTATTGCAGAAATAGCTCAAGTGACCGGACCATACTCCACAGGTTGGCTTAATGTGTCGATATATAGTACCGGCATATAGTACCGGCATATAGTACCAGCATATTTGAGAAAGATATACATATGAATAGGTGTTTCCTCAGTATCGGCGTATAGTGCCGACAAAGAGGAACGACATAAATAATCGACCTGGTTTACAGACGCAAAGTGCCGGTATATAGGAACAACATAAAGTGCCGGAATGTAGCCGCGGCATTTAGCACTGATATAATTTACAGGCATTAAGTATTAGTATAGTACCTTATTCCCTAATCCTGCAGCATCTGTAATAACAATAATATCAACAATAAACTCAAGTAACCAGCCTATTACAGTTAGTATTTTCAGCAGGAATGGGACTGTAGTTATGCCAGGTAATTTTAACGAAAGCTTAATCAACCTGTACGTTAATTTTAACTCCGGGAGTTTACTTTATACGGATACAAGCCGCAAACAGAACTGAGACCAAGAAGTTGGTGATCACTTAGGCTCTCAATGTCTGTCGCAATGGTGCTATAATGTGAACTCGCCCATTAACCAGATGCAAGGCTATTAAAGCATAATCAGATATTTGATATTTGCAGATGAGAGGGAAAGAATAGGAGGGAAAGGATAGAAGGAGTATATTTCATGTGAACAATTCAACTCTAATATCGCTGAACTGTCTTTCATGGTTGAGCAACCAGCGTTTACGCGCCAGACCTCCACCATAACCAATCAGTTTACTGACTTTACCATTTACCTTGAGGCAGGGAATTGTGATAGAATCCGGTTACTACGAATCAAGTCGGAGTGGTTCTAAACTAAACTGATTGGGATGAATGATAGAGAATTGGTTGTAACCGTTAACTGAAACAACAGCTTTGGTGGTATTAGTTTGTTTAGCTTTTAAGGTTTATCTGCAGTCCCTCGTTGGGCATGGAGGCTATACAGACTTCCATAAGGAGAAAGGTAAAAGGTAAGGGCTGGCCCGTTGTCCCTCGTCGGGCAGGGAGAGGTGTCAGGTATTATAGTATTAGCTTGTTGAGTTTTTAAGGATTGTCCCTTGTAGCTTCTTGTTGCTCCCGAAAAGGTCAGTCCATATATATGCGGTGATGGTGATAATAATAATTACAAACCATAGAGAATAAGTAAATCAAACACTTAATACACTATGAGTACACACAAACGAGCACCATAAAAATAAACAACCGCAATAATTGACTATCAAATTATTGCGGTTGTTATGTGTGGGCCCACCTGGACTTGAACCAGGGACCACCTGATTATGAGTCAGGTGCTCTAACCAACTGAGCTATAGGCCCGAGTAGCCTCTGTTAAACAAAAGGCTACAGATTTGAGTTTGCAAAGGTACGAAAGCCTTTAAAAAATACAACAATCTGCAGTAATTTTTTTATTTTTGAACTTTTAAACTAATATAAGCTATGAATAGGACTCTTCCTGATCTCACAGGGATAAAGAATATAATATTTGACTTCGGTCGTGTTCTGTTAAATATCAATCCTCAGTTAACCATGACAGGTCTCGCTCAGTTAGGTTATCTCCTGCAACATGAAAAAGCTGGGAAAAAGGACGATGATGTGGTTGTTCAGTTAGAAATGGGACTGATACTTCCTTCTGAATTTAAAACAGAAGTTATATCACTTCTTAAGGATGGAGTTACCGAAGAAGAAGTTATTCATGCATGGAATGCAATGTTGCTTGATTTTCCTCAAGAACGGGTCTCATTACTCAAGAGGCTAAAGAAAGATTATAAGTTATACCTGCTTTCAAATAGCAACCTGATACATTATGATTATTATACAAGAACATTTCTTGACAGGTATGGATTTGAATTAAGTACTCTTTTTGAAAAAGAATGGTATTCATTCAATCTGGGTATGATAAAACCTGATCCTGAAATATTCAGTTTTGTACTGACTGATGGGGAACTTAATCCTTCCGAAACTTTCTTTATTGATGATACCCTGGTAAATGTGGAAGCAGCAAGTAGATTTGGCATTCGCACATATCACCTGACCAGTGATGTAGATATCACTGAGCTATTTTAGAACAAATTGTCTGTTCTAATCAAATGGTAATTCTAAAACCATCCATCAGCAGATCTGTAAATTAGTCAGTTCTGCTGATGCAATGATTTTATGTCAACTATAAATTAGCTTTAGGGAGGTTTGGAAATTTGGCACTTATGATGATGTAACTGCTGTGTATCAAACATAAACCAGCTCTCGGCAGATCTGTAAATTAGTCAGTTCTGCTGATGTAATGATTTTATGTCAACTATAAATTAGCTTTAGGGAGGTCTGTAAATTTGGCACTTATGATGATGTAACTGCTGTGTATCAAACATAAACCAGCCCTCGGGAGGTCTGTAAATAGTCTGTAAAAACCTGTAAATAGGGTCTGCTGTTAAAGTAAAAAAGCCTTTTCAGCTAGCGGATTGATACTATATTTGAGGTTAAGCAATGCATGGATTTATGTGTAATACTCCTAAAAAGCTTGCATCGACTTCCAGATATGTCAGCCCGGCGCAGTTGCCTGTAGAAGGATTTGAGACACCCTTTGAACGTTCGCTTAACCCAGGAAACCGTTGGATAGTATTGGCACAATTTATTCCATGGGATGGGATTGTAATATTTATCGTAAGCACATTGGCATCAGTTTCACTGGTCGGCTACCTATATGCCCCGGGATAGTTATAGGTTCCCTTATCATAAATCATCATGCAATCCTGTTGGTTGCCCTGGCTCTTTTTACCGGACAGTCCATGGCCTGGAGAGTTATAGGTTCCCTTATCATAAAGCATCATGCAATCTGTATGACCTGGAAACAGTGGATTAAATATTGGTGAACCTCTACATGCAATATTTTCTCGGGTATCTCAGCTTCAGCGATAAAACTCCATTTGACACCTCCCTATTAACGGT
>Ga0172378_10001181_pt1 | contig 23994 bp, 19 predicted proteins | sample GrowelOW332metaG_FD_119755 | JGI IMG/M metagenome (GOLD analysis project Ga0172378, IMG submission 119755) | Groundwater microbial communities from an aquifer near a municipal landfill in Southern Ontario, Canada - Pumphouse #3_1 metaG | ecosystem: Environmental > Aquatic > Deep subsurface >... | reverse complement strand
GCCCTCGCAAACAAAACAGTCTTGCGGCTGTGCCATCCCATGGCACCAGGAAACAATGTAACCCTCGGTTACGAAAAGTTTAAAGAGCTGGTAGAAGAACGCTCAGATGGAAATATCAAGGTCCAGCTTCTTGGCAATTCCATTCTCGGTTCTGACCGCGTCACCATGGAATCCACCCAGCAGGGAATTTTGGAGATGGCATCCTGTTCTTCTCCAAACATGGCGAATTTTTCCAAGGCCTTCATGGTCTTTGACTTGCCCTACATCACCAGCCAGAAGCATCAACAACAACTCTATGACGCTCTCGACAACGGACCTCTCGGCAGATATCTCGATGCAGAGTCTGAAAAGATCAACCTCAAACCGATCATGTACAGCGAATACGGCTATCGTAATTTTGTCACCGCCAAAAAGTCTGTGCACAGCCTCGCTGATCTAAGGGGGCTCAAGGTCCGCACCACCGCCTCACCTGTTGAAGTAGCCGTTGCCGCAAAACTCGGTATGAACCCGACTCCGGTTGCCTGGGGCGAGGTCTACACCGCACTGCAGCAGGGAACCGTTGACGCCGAGGGAAATACCTTTTCCCTGCTCAACGACGCCAAGCACACCGAAGCACTGAAATACGCCACGGACTCCGCGCATAACTACTCCATGCATATCATGATGATGAACATGCGCCAGTTCAAAGCCCTCAATAAAAAAGACCAGGAGATCCTCCTCCGTTCCGGTAAAGACGCTCTCAACTGGCAACGCGGCATCACCGTTGAACTCGAGAAAAAAGCTGTACAGGCTTTCAAAGACAGCGGCATCGAAGTCTACACTCTCACTGACGCTGACAAAGAAGAGTTCAAGAAAGCAACCCGCCCGGTATGGGACGAATTTGCCGACCAAATCCCCGCAGAAGTCATCAAACTGGTGGAAGATACCCAGAAAGACATTCCTGCAACTCCGACACAAAAAACCACTGCAGAATAATCTGCTTTTTTTCGTAAGGACACATTATGACAACCGCTACCGCTCATGAACTGCCCGTTGAAGGCAACGACGGCAAGAAAACAGGCTGGCTTGCCTGGCTCGACGAGAATTTCGAAAAACCTTTTCTCATCTCCGGAATGGTCGCCATCATTCTTATTATCAGCTTTCAGGCCTTCTATCGTTATATAGGTTCGCACTTCTCCACTAATGCTGCCGGCGCAATCTGGACAGAGGAGCTCGCCCGTTTTATTTTTATCTGGATCTCCTATCTCGCCATTCCCATAGCGATCAAGAAACGGAACAACATCCGTGTGGATATCGTCTATGACCGCCTGCCGGAACGTCTGCAACGCATAAGCTGGGGTATTGTCAACCTCTGCTTCCTCTCCCTGGTCGGGGTCGTTTTCTGCATGTCAATTTTTCTCCTCTCCAAACAGCTTGAGTTTCCCCAGGTCGCTCCGGGAACGCGCATGCTCTACTTCTTTCCCTATCTTATCTTGCCCTTCGGTTTCGGATTGATGGGCCTCCGCCTCATTCAGGATTTGTGGAAGGATCACAAACGCTGTAGCTGGGGCGATATTCTTATAGGGGCCCTGTTCTTTATTGCCATCTCCCTTCCGGCTTTTTTAGCCACCGGTTTTTCTACGTTGACTATTCTCTTCGGCTACTTCCTGCTTTATCTGGTCATCGGAGTTCCCATCTCTGTCAGTCTCGGCCTCGCAGCCACCATGACCATCATCAATCAGGGGACACTGCCTATCGCCTATGTAGCGCAAACCGCGTTCACATCCATCGACAGCTTTCCCATCATGGCCATTCCCTTCTTTATTGCAGCGGGAGTCTTTATGGGTGCCGGAGGCCTTTCCCGCCGCCTGCTTGAACTTGCCGATGAGATTCTCGGTTCCCTGCCCGGCGGGATAGCCCTTGCGGCAATCGCCACCTCCATGTTCTTTGCCGCCATCTCCGGTTCCGGTCCAGCCACGGTGGCCGCCATCGGTGCCCTGACTATTCCGGCCATGGTTCAGCGGGGATATGACAAGTTCTTCTCCGCCGCCATCGTCGCATCCGCAGGTTCCATTGGCGTTATGATTCCACCCTCCAATCCTTTTGTGGTGTATGGTGTCTCTGCACAGGTCTCCATCGGCAAGCTCTTCATGGGCGGAATTATTCCCGGAGTGCTCACCGGCATATCTCTGATGGTATTCACCTACTTCTACTCAAAAAAACGCGGCTGGCAGGGTGTACAAAAAAAACGTTCTGTGGCAACCTTTATCAAAGCCTTCTGGGATGCCAAATGGGCTCTGATGGTTCCAGTCATCATCCTTGGCGGAATCTACGGAGGTCTGCTGACCCCCACCGAGGCCGCAGCCATTGCCGCTCTTTATGGTCTGGTCGTTGGTTTTTTCGTCTACCGTGAACTGAATCTGAAAAACATTGTCCCCTGTATCATGGATGCCTGCTCTACCTCCGCCATCGTCATTATTCTGATGGCCATGGCAACCATCTTTGGTTACATCATGACCATTGAGAAGGTACCTGATACCATCGCTAACGCGATGCTCGGTCTCACCGACAATAAATACATGATCCTGATGATGATCAACGTTCTGCTGCTGATTGTGGGGACGTTCATGGAAGCACTGGCCGCTATCGTCATCCTCACCCCGATCCTGCTGCCCATTGTCATACAAATCGGTGTGGATCCCGTTCACTTTGGTATCATCATGGTTGTCAACCTGGCTGTCGGTTTTGTTACACCCCCGGTTGGAGTTAACCTCTTCGTAGCAAGTGGCATTGCCAATGCCAAGATCGAAGATATCTCCAGGGTGATTCTTCCAATGATTGGCATAATGCTTGCTGTGCTTTTACTGATCACCTATATTCCGGCAATTCCGCTTCTGCTGGTTCACTGACAACAGAGCTGAGAGGAGTGATCTCCTCTCAGCTCTGCATATAAAGTGGAGGACTGCTGTCCTCTGCGCAACAGATAGAGAAAACTCATGACTTCAGACGAAATTCAAAATACAACAGGCTGGGTCTTTAATATTCAGAAGTACTCTGTACATGACGGCCCCGGCATCCGCACTGTGGTGTTCCTGAAAGGATGTCCTCTCGCCTGCCGATGGTGCTCCAACCCGGAATCGCAATCTTTTACTCCCCAGCTGGCCTACGCCCGCACCAAATGCATTACCCTCAGTGAATGTTCCTGCTGTGCAGAGATCTGCACTGCGGGAGCTATCACCCGGGGAGAAGATGACAAAATTGATATAGACTGGCAGCGCTGCAACCAGTGTCTCACCTGCACAGATGTCTGCCCCTCAAGTGCCCTCAGCCCCTATGGGGAGAAAATGAAGGTAAAGGATGTCATTGATCAGGTGGAAAGCGACGCCTCCTTCTACACCCGTTCCGGCGGCGGACTCACCCTGAGCGGAGGAGAACCTCTTGCCCAGCCTGAATTTGCCATCGCTCTGCTCAAGGAGGCCAAACACCGCTACCTGAAAACTGCAATCGAAACAGCAGGCCTGGTGAAAAGAGAAGTATTTCTGGAAGCAGCCAAATATCTCAATTACATTCTGATGGACATCAAATGTATGGACCCCGTGAAACACAAGGAGTTCACCGGGGTTGATAACACCCTGATTCTGGAAAATTTCAAGGCACTGCGTGAAGCCTTCCCGAACATGAAGATACGCGTGCGCACTCCGGTGGTTCCAGGATTCAACGACACGGTGGAAGATATTCAGGCTATCGTCGATTTCCTCAAAGGCCACGATGTGGAGTATGAACCACTTGCCTACCATCGACTCGGGCAACAGAAATATGTCAACACCGGACGGGAATACCTGCTCGGCAACATCGCCCTGCCCCAGGAAACTTTTGAGTCTCTGCAAAAGGTGGCTGGACAACACCCCCGCGCTATTATTAAATAAGGGACCCATAAGAGCTGTCTGCGCAATTACAGCTTCCACAAGTCCGGCGGGGAAGAACATCCTCCCCGCCTTTTCCTCTGACGCCTGCCTATGAAAGATCACCGCAACATTCTCGCCGACAACATAGAAAATATTCTTGCCGCCCTTGACGATGGCATCTACCTCACTGACGTGGAAGGGAATACCCTGCATGTCAATCCCATGTATGAAAAACTCACCGGACTCAAGGCAGATGAGCTGATCGGGCGCAATGTCCACGATTTGATTCAGCTCGGGATCTTCGATATAGTTGTTCATCCAGAGGTGATAAAAAAGCAAAAGCCCGTTACCACCGTGCAAAATCTCAAGGACGGGAAACGCGTTGTCCTGCGGGGATATCCCGTCTTCAATGACGGCAAAATCGCCCTGGTCATCACTATTGTGCGGGATGTCACCCTTGTCGGCCAGATGCGCGATGAGATTCGCGAGCAGCGCCACCTTATTTCCATCTACCACGGCCAGCGTGAGGCCCTGCAGGAGGGAAGCGAAGACGGGGTCTATACTGACCCGCAGATACAAAATATCATTAAATTACTCACGCGCGTTGCCACCACAGATGCCACCATCCTGCTGCTGGGGGAGAGTGGCGTCGGGAAGGATCGATATGCCCGCATGGCACATCGCAACAGTTCACGCCGCAACGAAGTTTTTCTCAAAGTAGACTGCGGCAGCATCTCTGAAAATTTAATTGAAGCCGAGCTCTTCGGCTATGCTCCCCGGGCGTTTACCGGTGCGTCCTCAACCGGAAAAATGGGCCACTTTGAAATTGCCAGCAGGGGAACCATCTTCCTTGATGAGATAGGTGAACTGCCACTCACCATGCAGGCCAAGCTGTTGCGTGTTCTCCAGGACAAAGAGGTTATGCCGGTGGGTTCTTCAGTACCACGCAAGGTAGATGTACGCATCATCGCCGCCACCAACCGCAACCTTGAACAGGAGGTGAAGGAAGGCCATTTCCGCGCCGACCTGTTCTACCGCCTGCGGGTGGCGGTAATTAACATTCCGCCACTGCGCGAGACTCCGGTCATGATTCCCCACCTCGTAGAGCATTTTCTTACCCGCTTCTGCAGCAAGTATAACAAGGATATTATCTGCCCTGAGGAGACCCTTAAATTCTTTCTCACCTATAACTGGCCCGGCAATATCCGCGAACTGGAAAACCTGGTTCAGAGCCTCGTCGTCACCAGCGAGAGCGAAGAAATCCTCCCCGAGCAGCTCCCACCGAGCATGGGCGTCTCCCCGTCCGATTGCTCTTCTTCCGCCACGCTCTACTCCTCCGGACAATCCTTCAAAGAGATCATGCACAATCTTGAAAAGCGTGTCATTCAACAGACCATCGACAAACAGGGTTCCGTTAAAGATGCTGCACAGGTACTCGGAATTAACCGCTCCACCCTTTTTCGCAAGATGCGCTAACTTGTTTTTACGTGTGAAAACAAGAAAATAAGAGAAAAACATGGACGTTCTTAAGAGGTCGTAGACATCTCTAATTTCAGCATTTTTCGCCTATTTTGCGGACAAAAAAAGCTGCTTGACCGCCTTTTTCTTTTCCCGTCCTTCTGTCTCCTTGTTTCCGTCCTTCCCGGTTTAATTTTGATTAACTCTTCGTTCTTAAATGTTTTTGTTTTTCACAGTTTTTTTTGAGAAGTTACGGGTACCCTGTAACGAAGAAGATGGGTGATTATTCAAAGTTCCCTTATGGGGATATCCCCCTTAGAAGCCCGTTGCATTTATGCACCGCAGGTTGCATAAATGCAATATTTTTACTATCTCTTTGATTTTACTTGATTTTATCTCTATCCCACCCCTAATGTTGCAAGGTTGCAACATTAGGGAACCGCGCTCAGCGTCTCCTCTCCATCAACTTTTCGCTTTTTTCATCCTCGTGTTACATCCTCACCATCTCTTTTCACCTCAGAAACATATCTTCTCCAAAAATTAATTTTATTTTCCCCCATATTTTCAATAGATTAGAACTGTTGTGAAATTTAGCAGCCGTTTGTGTGAATTTTTTTAATCCATAGAATTAAAAATAATCCTGCAGTGGCATGCCAATTGCTAACAAGAAAGCAGGAAATAAAACGGGCCTCCGGGTCCAAATACTTTGATTAATACGGCCGGAAATCGACCGAAACACTACAATTCAATCTGGAGCTTATTATGAATCAGTCATGCTGCTCTCCCCAGGAATTACGTCTGGAAGACAAAATCGCAGGAAAAGAAGACAAATACCGCGCAACCCACGAGCGTGTTTTTAAAATTCTTGAATCTTTCGATAACACCCGTCCCTGGATTGACCTTCAGCGTGCCCTCTATTTCACCCGTTCAATGAAAGAGACCGAAGGCGAAATGCTTTGCCTCAGATGGGCAAAAGCTCTGAAGAATATTGCCGAAAACATTGACGTCTATATTGATAAAGACAACCTCATCTGTGGTCGTGGTGGTTACGGCAAACGGTACGGAATGCTCTATCCGGAACTTGATGGTGACTTTCTTGGTACTGCTGTAAAAGATCTCCCCAGCAGAAAAGAGTCTCCCTTTGGAATCAGCCCGGAAGACGCAAAAATTGCAATTGAAGAAATTGCTCCTTACTGGAAGGGCAAGACCTACCATGAAGACCTCAATGCATGTCTGCCTGAGGATGTTCATGCCTTGACCTATGATGACAAAGATGGCCTCATTTCTCGCTTCCTCGTTAATGAGACCTCTTCTTTTCGCTCTTCTATCCAATGGGTTCATGACTACGAAAAGATCCTCAAGCGTGGTTTCAAAGGCATTCGTGACGAAGCAGTAGAAAAAATGGAGAAACTCGACCCGCTTTCTCCCATTGATGCCGTAGATAAAAAGCCCTTTCTTGAAGCAATTATTATCACCTGCGATGCCATCAAAACCTGGGCCAACCGTCATGCGGTTCTTGCCCGCGAAATGGCCGAAAAAGAGACTGATGTAAAACGTACTGCTGAGCTCTTCAAAATGGCAGAAATCTGTGAACGTGTACCCGAGTATCCCGCACGTAACTTCCATGAGGCTGTTCAGTCTCAGTGGTTCACGCAAATGTTCTCCCGTTTTGAACAAAAGACCGGTACCATCATCTCTAACGGTCGTATGGACCAATATCTCTACCCCTTCTATAAAGCTGACAAAGAAGCAGGGGTCATTAACGAGCAACAGGCAATGGAACTGCTCGAGTGCGTCTGGGTTGCCATGGCTCAAACTCTTGACCTCTACATCTCCCCCACCGGCAGCGCTTTCAACGAAGGCTATGCTCACTGGGAAGCTGTAACCATCGGGGGGCAAACTCCTGAGGGACGTGACGCTACGAACGAACTGAGCTACCTTTTCCTGAAATCCAAACGTGAGTTCCCGATGCACTATCCGGACCTCGCCGCACGGGTTCACAGCCGTTCTCCCGAGCGTTTCCTTGCTGAAGTTGCTGAAACAATCAAAGATGGTGCTGGCTTCCCGAAACTGATCAACGACGAAGAAGTTGTACCTCTTTATGTTTCCAAAGGGGCAACCTTTGAAGAAGCTCTCGACTATGCTGTCTCTGGTTGCTCTGAAGCCCGTATGCCAAACCGGGACACTTATACCTCCGGTGGTGCCTACATTAACTTTGTTGCAGCTCTCGAAATGACCCTGCACAACGGTAAAATGCTGAAATGGGGCGACAAACAACTCTCCATTGAAACTGGCGATCCGAGCACCTTTAAAACCTGGGACGACCTGTGGAATGCATATGTTAAACAACACACGTATTTCCTGAGAACTGCATTCTATCAGCAATACACCATCAACAAAATTCGTCCGAAGCACTTTGCACAACCCATGGGTTCTGCAATGCATGACCTCTGCATGAAACATATGATGGACCTCCATTCCCAACATATCCCCGAGGGAATTGAGCTTGGATATTTCGAGCACATGGGTCTTGGAACGCTGGTTGACTCTCTTGCTGCCATTAAAAAGTATGTTTACGAAGATAAAAAATTTACCCTCCAGGAAGTTATTGAAGCGTGTGACTGCAACTTCGAAGGGAAAGAAGATGTTCGCCAGCTGCTTATGAGCGCTCCCTGCTACGGGAATGATGATCCCTATGCAGACTCCATAGGAAAAGAAATCGACGTCATCAACGTAAAATATGCCAGAAAATATAGCGAAGAGATGGGCATGCACAACGATGTACGTTACGTACCTTTTACCTCTCACGTACCTTTTGGCCGCGTGGTTGCTGCTACTCCCAACGGACGTCTCGCTGGAACCGCTCTCTCTGATGGTTCTTCTGCTTCTCACGGTGCAGACAAAAACGGTCCAACCGCTGTTCTCATGTCAAACTTCACCACCAAGAACTATGGTATGCGTGACCGGGCTGCCCGCCTGATCAACATCAAATTCACTCCGAAGTGTGTTGAAGGCGAAGAAGGAACTGATAAACTGATCTCCTTCATCAGAACTGTTGTTGACCTTAAACTGTGGCATGTACAGTTCAATGTCATCAATAAAGACACCCTGGTTAAAGCACAGAAAGATCCGGTAAAATACCGCAATCTGATTGTACGGATTGCAGGCTACTCCGCATATTTCGTAGACCTTTCCCCGGATCTCCAGAATGACCTGATCCGTCGGACTGCTCACGAAAGAGTGTGAGATTGCTGGACAAAGCTGCACTCTTCTGTGCAGCTCCAAGAGAGAGCAGTTGAGCAGGAATCCCAAAAAAAGGATGGTACAGGTTTCATAACCTGCACCATCCTTTTTTTATTCCTAAAACTCTTCATGGTCTAAAGGAAAATGCACTTTCGCCCTTAGACCTCAACAGCGTTAGACAAATGACAAATCTACTCCTCGTCATGCTGGGCTGGTTCACCGGAGGCTTTGTAAATGGTCTTGCCGGTTTCGGAGCCGCAATGGTAGCAATGCCGCTTATTGCTTCTTTCATCGATTTTTCCCTCGCCGTACCGAGCTGCGTCTTGATTGTCCTTACTCTCAACTGTCAGGTCGGCTGGGACTTCCGCCACGATATTGAATTTCGTTACATCAAAGGCGTTCTTATCGGGGCACTCCCCGGAGTTGTCCTTTCAGCAATTTTTCTCCCTTTTATTCCGGAAGATGGTTTGAAGGGAGGCATGGGTATTTTTATTGCCTGCTATGCCCTTTACTCCCTCTTCTTTGAAAAATCCAAACATGGAGAACATGTTATTCACCCGGTCTGGGGGTATATCACCGGCATCCTTTCCTCCTCCCTGGGCATGGCTTTTGGTTTCAACGGTCCACCGCTCGCCGCCTATGTTGCATACTGCGGCTGCAATGCACGGGCGGTAAAAGGGATACTGGGTGCGGGTTTTATTGTTACCGGTTTTTTTATTGTCGCAGCCAAGAGCTCTGCCGGTCTCATGACAACAGACGTGATAAAAATCTGGGCGCTTTCCTCTCCCGCGGTTATCGCCGGCAGCAAGCTCGGGATTCTTCTTTCATCAAAACTTTCGGAACAGAAATTTCGGATCCTTCTCTTTATTGCCCTTGCAGCAATGGGGATACGGATCGCCTGGTCCGCTCTCGCATGAGGATGCCTTGAAACAGCTTGTATTTCGTTCATATCCGAGGCTCAGAAGGAAATTTGACGCAGCCATGATTGATATCGCAGTCTCACGCTTACCTCGACGTCTCGTTCCTCGCTTTGTCGGAGGGTAAATCTTTGACGGTAATAAAGAAGATGAGCGATTATTCAAAATGCCCCTGAAGAAATAAAGGGGGAAAATGACTCAGACAAACGTTCAATCGCTCTACGAAAAAGTCCAGCAGGACAGCAAAGCGGGAAGGTTCGAGGCGGCCCTTGACAGCCTCAACGAACTCCTTGCCCTCTTTGGAAAAGAGAGCCCGAATACCCCGGCTCTGCTTCTCAACAGGGGAGTCCTCCTTGCCACCTGCGAAAAATTTTCCGAAGCGCAAGAAAACTTCAAAACAGCGTCCGAACTCTTTGAAAAGAGGGGAAACCCTGAAGGCATGGCCACTGCAATCGGCAATACAGGGTCTATCCACCGTGACATCGGTGAATTTGAAAAAGCAATTTTTTACTATGAACGCGCCCTCAAGATCTTTATGGATCATGAACTTTTCCTCGGCATGGCCACCCAGCACGCCAATGTCGGCTATGCCTGTTCCCAGCTCGGGTTGGCGAATCTGGCAATTGAACGTTTCGAAAAGGCAGCAGAGCTCTATGACAGGCTGGGAGCAGTTGAACAGGGGGAGACGACGCGGAAAAACATCGAACTGCTGAAAAATACCGGAGAAGAAAGATGAAAGGACTGGATCTGGCCGAAAAATATTTTAATGACTGCGCCCTGCCGGTCTTCAAAGAGAAATACCCGGAACTACTGTCAAAAATAACCGTTGGACTGGCAGGAGAAGGCTCGGAATGTCTTGGGTTTGATGATGCTTTCTCCCGGGATCACGACTGGGGACCGGCCTTTTGTATCTGGCTCGATGGTGAGCTGTTTACGCAGGAAGGTCCCCGGCTGCGGGAACTCTACAACACTCTTCCAGCGGAGTTTGACGGTTTTAATGCACGGCAGACAAGTCAGTGGGGCGAGGGTAGAATCGGTGTGCTGAAGACAGAACGCTTTTACCAGAAATTCCTCGGAATTTCCGGGATTCCCGAGGACCTCACCCGCTGGCTCGTCACTCCGGAGATTACACTGGCAACGGCCACCAGCGGCCGACTTTTCCACAATTCAGATACCCAATTTTCCCGAACGCGAACGGCACTGCTTGACTTTTATCCCGACGATGTCCGACTGAAAAAGATTGCCGCCCGCTGCATGACAGGCGGACGTTCCGGTCAATACAATTATATCCGCTGCCTGCAGCGGGGAGAACTCTTTGCCGCCCGTCAGGCGGAAATGAATTTTTTCTCTTCAATTTTCTCCCTGATTTTCCTGCTCAACCGGGTCTACATGCCCTTTGACAAGTGGGCGTACCGCAAACTGCAGGAGCTGCCGCTGCTGGGCGAAACAGGCAGAAAAGCAGCAGAAAAATGTCTGATCGAATTTGAGCCTGCAAATCATATTGATATAATGGAAACACTGGCGAAAGAGATCATCGGAGTTCTGAAAGCAGAGGGACTCACCACCAGCCCCAGCGATTTTTTAGCAGATCACGGCCCGGAAATTCAGAACCATATTCAAGACGAACAGCTGAAAGCCATCGATGTGTGGTTTGGCTGAAACAAAAGAGGAAAGATATGAACACGAAAGAGTTGATTGCAGAAGTTGTCGAACTGGAAACTGAGATGTTTCTTGCCGTTCAATCCCGCGAACCAGCATCCTGTCAACAGAATCCGGATGGTTTTCGTTTCCACCGTTCTGTCACCTTCTCCATCTGGACACCGGCAATGCTGGAGAGTTACCGCACTCATCTGCTTGAAGCAAAAGATGAAGGGGTCAATCTCATCGCCAACAAATATGCACGGATGGAAAATCTCATCCCGCCGCAGAGTAAATCTCCCTATACCGACAAGATTGTTACCATGCAGACCGCATGGAACAGAGAGACGGAAGAGAAATACCCCAACCTCCATCGTCGTGCCCGTCCAGTCAGCGTAGATTCAAGCGATGCAACCTCTTTTGCAACGTATCTGCGCGGAGAACTGGAGACCTGCGGCAACGCAACCCTTGAACTCTACTATGAGCTTCTTCAGGAGTATGAAGTAAAAGGGGAAAATCCGGTGGAAGAAACATGGAGAAACATGGCCGTCGCTGCTGGTCATCAATCTCTTGATGACCTTGAAAAAGCACTTGGATAAAACGTAAAAAAGTGAGACCGGTCCCCGTCTTTCTGGAACCCCTGTCGAGGAAAGTCGCTCATGGGTACCTTGAAGAATCGCCCATCTTCTTTGTTACAGACAAAAATTTATCCTCCGACAAAGCGAGGAACGAGACGTCGAGGTAAGCGCCAGACTCTGGCAGCACAAAGTTATACCTGCGATAAATTTCCTTCTGTGCCTCGAATATGAACGAAACACAGGTTGTTTCAAGGTACCCTCATCTGAAAAAACAGACGGTTCCCCTCTCACTCCAGTGTTGTTTCATCAGTATTGCACTTTTTATTGATGAAGCGGGCAAGAACAAAAGAGTAGTCGGAGAGACGGTTAAAATAGACCAGAATTGCCGCCATGGGGGTTCCCTCGCAATCCTCGCTGGCTGCGAATGATATGATTTTTCGTTCACATCTTCTGCATATAGTCCGAACCATATGTGCCTGACACGCAGCCTGATGTCCCCCTGGAAGAATGAATTTCTTCAGCACGGGAAGTTCTTCCGAAAAAGCGTCAATATCCTGTTCCAGTCCTTTTGCATGGGATTCAGGAAAATCTTTCAAAAACTTAATAGCGCTGGAGCCCGGCATTGTGGCGAGCCATGCCCCTGCCTGGAAAAGGCCTATCTGAATAACATTAAGCTGTTCCGCCACCTGCTCAAAACCCTCAGGAAGGAGCGCCTTGAGCAGACCCACTGCAGAGTTCAGTTCATCGACATCACCATAGGCTTCGAGACGTGGTGAATATTTTGCCACCCGCTCTCCAGAAAAGAGAGAAGTTGTCCCTTTATCTCCACCACCGGTATAGACTTTCATTGTAATCCTCCATAGTAAAATTCGTGCGGTCCAGCGACCCCGCTGGAAAAAATTTGTTTCCATGGACACCAACATCAGAAGCGGAAAAAGCTGTACATATTTCTCTGCGTATTTACAAAGAGTTAATTGTACCACCTGAAATCGACGAAAGATATGGGCTTCCTCCTGTGCCTCCGAAAAACCTTTACACGGGGATTCTCAAAAAAAACAGCCCCCTCCTGCCCCGGCAAAAAACCTCTCTTAAAGCTCTCTGTTCAGGCCTGAAATGACTGGCCATCATTGTTATGAAACAGCCTTTATGGTATGGTGAAAAACCGCAGGCTTTAAATTCCTATAATTCCTTCCTGCAATCTTATCTCTCAAATATATCTGTATATTATCAATAAGTTAAAGACTAAAAAAAACTGTTTTCAGCCTTCCCCACCTCTTTCATTATTCACTTGACAGTGATATTGGTATTTTATACTTTGGTTGAACCAGCTGCAATATATTGTTTTTCCTGTTTTTTAGCACATAACATCGATTTGCAGTTGTAAGAGTTTCGTCTTTTCATGATTCAGGAAAACTTGAATTATGAAAGGAGTTAATCGCCTTCAAGGTTTCCAAAAGTGCAACTGGCACCACCGAAACATCCCGCTGCACCAGTGGGGTATCGCTTAGATTTCTTTTTTATGGAGAAACCGCAATGAACACGTCCCAGATTCAAGAACTGCAGAATATTTTTGGCAAAGAAGAAGTTCTCACCGCACCGGAAGATCTTCTCGTCTATGGTTATGATGCTTCACCGGTTGAGGTTGCACCGGAAGTCGTTGTCTTCGCAAAGACAACAGAACAAGTCAGCGAACTGTTGAAATTTGCTTACCGGGAAGAGGTTCCGGTAACCCCGAGAGGCCAGGGAAGTGGACTTTCCGGAGGCTCAATACCTCATAAAGCGGGAATTGTTCTCAGCATGGATAAAATGAACAAGATCCTCCACATCGACCCGGAAAACCGTCTTATTACAGTGGAAGCAGGGCTCACCACTTCAGAGATTGACCCGGCAATCGCCAAATTCAACCTCTTCTACCCTCCAGATCCGGGCAGCGTCAGTTTCTCTTCTATTGGCGGAAATGTGGCCGAAAATGCCGGTGGGTTGCGGGGGCTTAAATATGGTGTCACCAAGAACTACGTGAAAGAGATGAAGGTGGTTCTTCCCCAGGGTGATATTGTCACCATTGGTTCTAAATGTGTGAAACACGTTGCCGGTTTCAACATGGAAAGTGTTTTTGTGGGAGCAGAAGGGCTTCTCGGAGTCGTTACGGAGATTACCCTTGCCCTCATGCCCATTCCGGCCCACCGCGAGTCCGCACTGGCAATTTTCACTACCCTGAGGGATGCCGCCCAGTGTGTTTCTGATATTATTGCGGCAGGTGTTACTCCTTCCACCCTGGAGTTTATTGACAACAAGGCCATTAATGCTATTCAGGATTTCAAGGACTGTGGTCTGCCACGAGACGCAGAAGCCGTACTCATTATTGAATGCGACGGTGAAGAACATTCTGCAAAAGCAGAGATGGCAAAAGTGGAAAAGATGACGGAAAAAAACAACGTGCAAAAGTTCAAGATCGCCCAGTCCGCCGGGGAACGCGATAATCTCTTTGAAGGACGAAGAGTCTGCCTCAACGCACTTGCTTCCGTACGCCCGAACCTCATTCTTGAGGATGCCACCGTTCTACGCTCTCAACTCCCGGAAATTGTGGAAGGGGTCTCTAAACTTGCCGAAAAATATAAACTTGATATCGGTCTCTTCGGACATGCCGGCGACGGCAACATGCACCCGACTTTCCTCTATGATGCCAAAGACAAAGATGAGACAGCGCGGGTTCATGAGGCAGTAAAAGAGCTCTTTCAGCTCGCCATTGATCTCGGCGGGACCATCTCCGGAGAGCACGGAATAGGTCTTGAAAAGAAACCTTTCCTCGCTGACCAGATAGGCAATGAAGGCATCGCTTTGCTGCAGGCCGTGAAGAAGACTCTCGACCCGAAAAATCTGCTCAATCCGGGTAAGATGTTCGACATGCCACAAGATACCGTTCAGGCAGCCTGAGGGAGGAGCCATGCATATTCAGAAAGACGTCCAGGAACAGGCCCGGCAGCATCTCGCCGAGGCAACTAAAGAGTTCGACAAGTGTATGAAGTGTGGCAAGTGCCGCAACGTCTGCCCGGTTTTCAAAGAACTTGGAAACGAAATTTTTTCAGCCCGAGGTAAAAATAAACTCGCTGAAAAACTCGTCGCTGGAGATATCGAGATTACCGCCCGCGTCAAACAGGCGATCAATGAATGCCTCAACTGCAAGACCTGCGCAGCCAACTGTCCTGCTGGAGTAAAACCAGAAGAGGTCGTATTGCGCATGCGCTGGTATATCACAACACAAGAGGGCCTCCACTGGTTCAAAGCGCTCATTTTCCGTCAGCTCCTCTGGCGCAAATGGCCGATCACCCTCAGCGCGAAGATGGTTGGGCTTGCCCAGCGTGCCTTTTGCGGTATTGGACCGAATAATCCGGTCCGCCACCTTTTTCCCCTCTTCGGGTTTTCCAAGCGTCGTTTCTTCCCTGAGATGGCACTGAAAACCGGCCAGAGTCTTTACCCGGAAGTCATCCCGGCGAAGGGGAAAAAGAAGATGCGGGTTGGTTATTTCACCGGCTGCGCCGGAAACCTCATCTATACCAACGTGGTAACCTCAGTGGTGGAGATTCTCACTGCCTACGATTATGAGGTAGTTATTCCCAAAAAGCAGCGCTGTAACGGTACTCCGGTACTTTCCAACGGCGACTACGAGGGTGCACGCCGCCTGATGCAGTTCAACTATGACCTTTTCCAGAGCTACGACCTTGACGCCATCGTTGTCGCCTGCTCCTCCTGTGGTCTCGCTCTGAAAAAAGAGATAAAACAGTTTGTGGAAAACTCCCCCGAGCTGGAGGCCTTCACCGGCAAGGTCTATGATATTCACGAATTCATCGAAGATAACATTACCTTCGAGGACAAGGATCTTGGGAAACTGCCATATAAAGTTTCATACCATGATCCATGTCACCTGGTGCGCGGCCAGGGGGTAAAAGATCAGCCTCGGAACATCCTCAAGCGAATTCCCGGAGTGGAATTCCATGAGATGAAAGATGCTGCCGTCTGTTGCGGTTCCGCAGGAAGTTACTGCATCACCCACTACGACACCGCCATTAAAATTGACAATCACAAAGTGAAAAACATCCAGGATGCCCATGTGGATTATGTTGCCACCGGTTGTCCCACCTGTATCATGCATATTCAGGACAACCTCAAACAGCACGAATCTCCCGAAAAGATGCGTTACGTTGTAGAGATGCTGGCCGACTCCCTGCGGGCAGGCGGGAAGATCCAGTAAAGGAGATCTTGAATAACCAGTCTTTCGCCCAGCTTTCTTCGTTACAGGAAAAAATTTATCCTGTGCCTCGAATATGAACGAAATACAAGCTGTTTCAAGGTAGCCTGAAGACAACACCAGCCAGAAAAGGCGAACGGGTTTTTCCGTTCGCCTTTTCTTTATGATTCTTTCTTTTTTGAGACCGTCCCGGCAACCCCTCTCCCTGCAGAGATAACAGACCTCACCGCTTTCTCCCTTTTCCTTCCTTCGCAGAACACCTATAGTGAAAATATCGCAGTTCTCCAGCTCACCTCTACCCTCGGTTACCATGAACAAACCCGCAGAAAAAGACGCCCCCTTCGCCTCAACTATCCAAAAGGTACAAACCGACTTCGCCGCATGTGGTATTAACCTCACCTTTGTCAGCGAAAAGGAAGGACTGCCAGGAATCTGGTCACACCACCTGCAGGCCGAGGCCTGCCCGCTGCTGACCACCAACGGAAAAGGCTGCAGCGCCGAAGCCAGTCGAGCCTCCGCCCTTGGCGAGTTTGTAGAGCGATTCGCCACCGGCTTCTTTTTTACCGACTACGCCCTGCCTGATCCGCAGGGAGAGTTCTTTTTTCACCCCAGGGAGGTTCGCCTGCACCCCGGTGACCTGCGCAAGCCTCTGCATCGACAAAAAGTCGACAAACGCCTGCTCACTCCTGAGTTGCTGGAATGGTATGATACTGAACACGAAATAACCCCGGTACAACTTTTCGATCATAACTTTGACGATCTCGACCGCGGCATTATCGCCCTGCCCTTCAAACCTCTTTCCGCCGTGGACGGAGCTGACGAAGAGTTCGAAGCGATTAATTTTCCCCTCGCCCTGCTCACCAATCTCTACCTCAGCAACGGGATGGCTGCAGGCAACAGCCGCCATGAATGCCTCAGTCAGGCACTTTGTGAAATTTTTGAACGGAATGCCAAATATCGAGTCATCGGAGAGGCAATCGCCCTGCCTGACCTTCCACCAGCAGAAATAGAGAAATTCCCCAGCGTGGCCGCACAGATAGCCGAGTTGCGTACGCGTTGCCTTGTCAAAGTAAAAGACGCCTCCCTCGGTGGCCAGTATCCGGTAGTGGCAATTCTGCTGCTCACAGCAGATGGTGGAGCCTTCGCATCCTTCGGCTGCAGCCCGCGCCTCGACGTTGCTCTCTCCCGGACCATCAACGAGATTTTTCAGGGACGCAGCGCCGATACCCTGCAGGGATTTCCACCACCCACCATGCAGATGGAACGTTATGCAGCCCCGGAAAACCTCGCTTCGCACTTCATCAATTCCGTGGGTGAAGTGCCTCTGCACCTCTTCAGCGGAGAGGCAGACCATGAGTGTGACCTCACCCCATGGCAATTTGAGGGAGACAGCCAGGCAGAGTTCAACCGACTGCGCCAGATGCTCGAAAAGAGTGGCCACACTGGATATGTATTTGAAATTGAGGGCTTTCCGTTGCCAGCCTGTCAGATTGTCGTGCCAGGGATGTCGGAGGTCTATCCAGTGGATGAACTGCTCTACGCCAACCGCAACCGGGCCTCCTGGATTAGACTTCAATTCCCGCGCATCGTCGGAATGAAGGGGAAAAAGCTCGGAAATCTGCTGCGTCGCTTCGAGGAACTTGAGGTAGGCGATTCAGAATATATTGGTGACCTTCTTGGGATTGCCTTCGCTGAAGACACCGCCTGGAAACGTCTCACCATCGGCCAGCTCAAAGCAATGGCATGGCTGTCGATGTGCAGCCGCAGCGTGGCCGACCAGGAACGCATTGAAACCTGGGCCGAGACTCAGCGCTGGAGTCAGTGGACAGCAGAATACGGCATGCTGCCGCCCGAAGAGGCACGGACTTACCGTTTGCTGTCACTCCTGGCAGGAATGGAGATTGAGGGAAAACAGGAGGGATATGAAGAGGTCCTGCAGGCAGCCTTTTCCCGTGAAGAACTGACCCGGGCAGAGGATATTCTAAGCGGTGTAATACGTTTTCCGGGCCTTGAGTTCCCTGAGAACGGCAGTTTTGCTGGACTGTCCAAACAGCAGGCAGATATTGAGAAGATGTGGTCCCGCTATCGTGAGATGCTGCAGGGACAGAAGAAGGAAAGCTGAGGGCTCACTGCAACCGGACTTTCCACCGCTCCCGCAGATTAACCAGCACTTCATCCGGTACCATATTTTTCCCACCTGCAAGGCTGGTCCCCGGTCGATTATTGCCGTGGTAATCACTGCCGCCGGTGGCGATAAGATCAAATTCCTTCACCAGCCGCCGCAGCTGCCTGCGAAACTGGCGGGAGTGTTTGGGGTAGATAACCTCAAGACCGTCAAGCCCGACATCGTGCATCAGTCCTACTTCATAGTGCAGTTCAAGGGGGGTATAACCGAGAGTAAAAGGATGGGCGACCACTGCGAGGCCGCCAGCCCTGTGGATCATGGCGATGGCCTCAGCCACGCCCAGGGAACGACGCGAAACATAGGCGGGCTTATCTGCGCCGAGCAGGGTGGCAAAGGCCTCCTCAAGGGATGAGACGATACCCCTGGCCTGCAGCACCCTTGCAAAATGTGGGCGGCCGACCATTCCCGCCGCCCCCGCATTCTCCCGCACCTCATCAAGGGTGATATCATAACCCAGGGCACGCAGTTTCACCGCGATCTCCTCGTTACGTGTCTCTCGGCCGCCCTGAATCCACTTAAGCCCCTCCACAAAGCCAGGCTCGGCTGCGTCAAAAAGATAACCGAGCAGGTGCACATCTTTTCCCTTCCAGTGAGTGCTCAATTCCACGCCGGGAATTACCTCTATCCCATACTCCCGGCCCACAGTCGCTGCCCGTTCAAACCCTTCAGCGGTATCATGATCCGTCAGCGCAATGGCGCTCAATTTCAACTTTGCCGCAAGCCCCACCAGCTCCTCCGGAGTGCAGGTGCCATCAGAACAGCAGCTGTGCATGTGTAAATCAATACTCATATCAGTTAATTTCCAGTTTTTTCTTTACTTTTATGCCCGCCTGGCGAATATTTCCAGTACGGGTGAAGCCCCTGGATGCCGCACTTGAAATCAAATTCAAGGTACAGATCCTGCGCCACGAGATCCATCGCATACAGACCCCGCGTGCCGCCGGGGGTAATAACTGCCCTCTCCGCAGCCGGAACCGTATTGCACAAGGCGCCGAAGAGCCTGGTTGTTCGATGTTCCCTGATGAGGACAAGCCACTCATTCCCAACGTAGTCCCCGTGCCGCCGCCAGGCAATACTATTTCTGCAAGGTCGACAGCACAACAACCAGCAGGCAGGAGAGCATTTAATGCAATCCCGAACCAACGCCTGTTTTATTGAATCGTGCGAGGAGATCACCGTATTAATCCGTGATATCAGCTGGCTCGCCGTGGCAGAAAACACACAGGTGGTCGTAGGAACCTGGAACCGCACAGGGCACACACTCTACATCAGGGTACCTTGAATACAAGACTGGTCAATTCCGGCACCGGAGCTATCATTTCCAGCAAAGACTGCCGCATCTCCATGGACGACGAAATCCGCGAACGTTTCGACCTCGAGGCAAAGAAAGACCGCAATGAGATCAGCCCGCCTTCGCGGGGAATTCTCACCACCATTTTCCCCTTTCTCAATATCTGAAAAAACATGCTTGAATTAAAAGGCAAACTTGCCCTTATTCCTGGCGCGTCCCGCCCCATCGGCCGTGCCATTGCCCGTAAATTTGCCCGCAACGGCGCACGTCTGCTGCTGCCAGTCTTTGACTGGCCCGAATCAATTAAAGAAATGCAGAATGAATTTAACGAACAGGGCTGGGGCTTCACCACCATCAGCGCCGACCTGCGGTGCGAAAGCGAGGTGTTGCGCATCCGCAAGGCAATTGAGGAAACCGATGACCGCCTCGACTTTCTTATCAATAATATAGAACGCGGCGGCATGCCGGTGGTGCACGGCAGCTACGACCTGCCCCACAATAGCGACCAGTGGGACAGGGAGATAAACACCACCATGAAAGCAAAATGGCTCCTTTTCCATCATTGCTTCCCGCTTATGCAGGCAGCTGAAAGCAAGGGGGGCGCAGTGGTGAACATCTCCTCAGTGGCTGCGGAAACCGGCCGCAGCGGTGCAGTCGGCATGCTGTACAGTGACGGATACTCCGCCGCAAACCGTTCCATCCGCAGCATGACAGAATCCTGGGCGCGGGAAGCCGCTCCCAGAATTCGCGTAAACGAGCTGATGCTTGGCCTCGCCCAGGGCCGTCATGGTGAGGGAACCCGAGGCTGGACAGCTCTCGGGCAGGAGAAGCAGGAAGAGATATTGAACGAGGTACTGCTGCGGAGAACTGCCTTTGCCGAAGAGGTGGCGGACGCCGTCTATTTTCTCGCCGTGCAGGCCACCTATATGACCGGTTCGGTGGTCAAGATGGATGGAGGTTTGAGCCTTGGCGGCCGGCGGGTTCCACCGATGCCGAAAAGTATTCTCTAAGCTTTCCCCGGGGGAGGCAGTCAACCAGACTGTTATCCGATCCGCCAGCTTGTGTATCGACTGCGCATATCAGCCATCTCACTCCAGAGGAGACTGACGCTGGCACTCTCCTGTCCCGCGCCCCCCTGCGCAAGAATCTCTCCAAAGGGTGAAATAACCACTGAGTTGCCCCCCAGCACCCCCCCGCCCGACTCACCACAACCGTTGCAGGCAACGAGGAAAATCTGATTTTCAATTGCCCGGGCCTTCAACAGTGCCAGCCAGTGGTCAATACGCATCTCCGGCCACTGCGCCGAACAGATCAGCAAATCAGCCCCCTGCGCTGCCAGGCCGCGCGCCACCTCGGGAAAACGCAGATCAAAACAGATGAATCCGCCAATCTGCAATCCACCGGCCTGCATCAGCTGTGGCCGCTCCGCCCCATCAATAAAGGAGCGCTCCTCTCCGGGAAAGATATGCTGTTTACTTGACGGCCCAGCCACTCCCGCCCCGCTGCAAAGGTAGAAATTATTGCAGCATTTTTCTCCAGCCTTCTCCGCAAATGTTCCCGCCAGCACAATGCCATAACGCGCCGCAAGTGCTGCTGTCTGCTGTAAAAGAGCAGGTGTCTCCGCCGCCGCCTCGGCCATGCTCTCGTGACAGAATCCACTCGCCCACAGTTCCGGCATTACCAGCAGCGTCCCCCGAACAGGAGCCGCTTTCTCCAGTACCTTTTTCAGCGAGGCGACGTTGATCTCGATATCACCTGAAACCACCGGCTGCTGCAGAAATCCAACGCGGTTACACTTCCCTTCCATGATAAAATCTCCTCAAGGGTACCTTGAATCATTTACACATTATTCCGTGTAAAAAGTACCCTCTGGCAGCGCTGCAACTTCTGCCACCAGTGTGGCAATCTTCACGGATTCAATCACACCTGCATTGTAGATATCCAGTGTCTCATCACGGGCAAAGAGTGCCAGCATTTTCGCGCCCGGATTCACCCCGATCAATTTATAGAGATGCAGAGCCAGCGCGGCCACCTGGCGGTCGGGGGAGTCGAGATACAAGAAGAGGTCGGGCTGATGAATCCGCTGTCGCATTACCTCGGGAAAGCATTCCGCCACCCTTCCCAGTCCCCATAACAGCGCGCGCTGCAACATGGGAAGTTCAAGATGGTTCCCGTCCTGAAACAATTCTTCGCCATCCTCCTGCATATAGGAGACAAGCATGTGCAGATACTCGCGACGCAACACCTCACTCTGCGCAAGGATCTCTCCCATCGCCTCCGGTGCGCCCCAGCCGATTCCGCCGGATTCGTCATTGAGGCTCCACAGGAGCCGACGCATGACAACACGTGCTTCTTCGATATTTTCATCAGCAAGTTTTGAAACAACCGCGCCGAAGGCGGAAACCGCATGCCAGCGGACTATCTCCAGCGGGGAACAGATGGCGCTAAACAGTGGATTAACCAGGAACCTGACAGGACGGGTCAGCAACGGGCCGAATCCGCCACTGATGTCACCTTTAAGGAATTCTACCACTTCATTTTTCAAATCTCTTCGACTGGACATATTCTCCTCTGCGTTGAAATCGGGTTATCGTTTCAAAAACTGATAACCATCGCGGAGAAGTTGACAAGGGAATTATCCCTCCATGGAGTCGTCCAGATATTTCATTCCCTCCATCAGCAACCCCATAAAGCTGCCGACCACCTCGCAGCGACTCTCCTCACGGGAGAGCCCGGGGAGAAAACGAAAGCGGCCGCTCTCACTATTGAGCATGCGATAGAAGGCCTCCTTTCCTGTCAGGCTTCCGATTTTGGCCCCCACCAGTTCCCCCTCATTGAAAAGCATGGTCCCGCAGTCGCCGTCTTTAAAATTCTCGAAATCAAGGTTGAGACGGCCGGTCTTCTGACTGGAGTTAACCATCTGACAGAGCTCCACGGGGGAGATGTCAGAGAGCTGTCCGACCATCCCCGAGGAGAGTTCAACGCCACGGCGCCGATTTCCCTCATTGATACGGGAGACAAGTCGTTTATAAAAATAATCCTGCAGAGCCGGGTAGCGGTTGAGGAGTGACTTGAAGGCATCCTTTTCGAGCATCCCCACCGTACAGGGAGTAGCAGCACGCACCGTCTGGCTGATACGATCCCCTGAGAGCAGGCTCATCTCACCAAAGACATCACCCTCTTTTATTTCATCCAGAGCTATGCCCTTCTCATCGACAACCTCCGCATTCCCCGACAGCAGGATATTCAGAAACATTCCCCGCTGGTCCTTCTCTACAATGGTTTCCGCAACCTGGACCTTCTTGTAACGCAGCATACCCGCCATCTTCTGCAACTCCTGGTCACTGAGAACAGAGAAGACCTTAACCTTGCGCAACATGCTGCAATAAAATCGACATTCCAAATAATTACTGTGCTGTTGCACATCGACAAGCAATTTCATCTGTGAAGTAACAAAACCTCTTATCTTGCGATAACCGAAATGAATCTGCCCTCTCGTACAGCCGGAGCAGTTGAACACCGGAGACTCATTCCGTCCTGGAACCCGGGCCACAAAGGAATCCTGCGTAGAACAAATCCGTACAATGTCCTGAGCAAGAACCAGGCAGGTCTGTTTGCCGGAGGGCAACCGCAACAGGCCGTTTTCGACATGAAACTCCTCTCCCGAAAGGTAAATGGGGCAGGAATCAGTCTCAGTGATAACGAAAATACCGTCTTTAAATTCGAGGATTGTATCCATCAGTCTCCATTACTCAGATCGTCCGAAAAGGATTACCACAATAATCGCCACGACCACAGCACCACCAAAGAACAATGGCAGAATTTTTGACTGGTCAATCTGCATTCCGTTAACAAAACCGCTCATATAAGGCGTGCTGAGGAGATACCAGACCCCACCCAGAACTGCAGTAAGGAAAAGGCTGATCCAATTCTTTTTCCAGAGGCTGTACAACAGGAAGATTACGAAAGGGACAATAAAATACGGATTGTGAAACAATCCGGAAATATCAAAAGCCTGTAGCTGTTGATGCATCGCGGTAGACTCTATCCACTCGCCAAGTCTGTCCAGCACGTTCATATAAATCCTCTCTGTATCATTCTTTTTTTCTCCGGCGATTCCTCAAGATCAGGACATCAACTCTTCTTTCTTTCAAAGAAACACTTATTCTCCTTTTGATTTACCGCTTTTTTTATCTTTCGACAAGTAGTCAGGGTGGAGTACAGTGGCAAATTTTCTGTAAAGTCTGCCCGTTGGAGCTCTCCATGTTTCGCAAAAATTCGATGTTCGTCTCCCCTTCTCGTCCTTTCGCTCCGTGCGACAGGTGGACTGCAGGCCTGGGACTATATTCAACAATTTCGCCGTTGATGTCACCATGCGGAACGGGCCACAGGTCAGCATTCTCCAGTCATTACGGGAACTGCCGGGTTTCCTCGCCCTGCGACGGGTAACATATCTTCTCCTCACAGGGGACATTGAGGAATCAGTTTTTCGCCCATATTCTTCGTTACAGTCAAGAATTTATCCTCCGACAAAGCGAGGAACGAGACGTCGAG
>Ga0172378_10001179_pt1 | contig 24006 bp, 20 predicted proteins | sample GrowelOW332metaG_FD_119755 | JGI IMG/M metagenome (GOLD analysis project Ga0172378, IMG submission 119755) | Groundwater microbial communities from an aquifer near a municipal landfill in Southern Ontario, Canada - Pumphouse #3_1 metaG | ecosystem: Environmental > Aquatic > Deep subsurface >... | reverse complement strand
TAGACTATATTAAAATAGACTAGAATTATATATAATGAAATAACCATAATATATAATAAATTATGACAATACGAAACGGAGGCTGATATATGGCCAATTTAAACAGGAACAATCGAAATTCGACTCCACCTCAGAAAAATCATTTTAAGACGGGCTATTTTTACTTAATAGCTTTGCTTTTAATCGCTATTTTTGCTTATGTGTTTATTTCACAGTATCAAAGTACAACAGTTACTAATTATACGGACGCTGATATTTATACTACTGAAGTAGATGGCGAAGAAGTTTATGGCGGAGAGTTATACACTGTACTAAATACAAAGGATGTTAAATCGCTCTCATTTGAAGATCACTCAGAAGAAGGCGGCTATTTTTATTTAACCGGTAACTACTCTGAAGACAATACTGATGAATTGACATATTTTACAGCTACTATTGCTTCAGCTAATGAATCTTCCACGACCGCATATTTTTCGGTCATTGATACAAGAGTTTATAACGATAACGGAACAGAAGTTCAATACTATGGTCAAGAACACGGCGTATATTCACTCGTGGATTACACAACTCAGACAAGTTTTGTAGACTATCTTCCTACAATACTTCTATGGGCTGTAATTTTAATCGGAGGAGTATATTTGTTCTCAAGATTGACTAAATCTATTGGCGGCGGATCAAGCGGTGCGAATTCACAATTTAATTTCAACCGTTCACGTGCTCGTAAAGAAACTCATTCTAAAACTCGTTTTAAAGATGTCGCTGGATGCGACGAAGTTAAAGCTGAATTAGTTGAAATGGTCGATTATTTCCACAACGGAAAGAAATATACACGTCTAGGAGCTAAATTACCTAAAGGAGTACTTTTGGTAGGGCCTCCTGGAACAGGTAAAACATTGCTTGCTAAAGCTGTGGCTGGTGAAGCTAATGTGCCATTCTATTCAATTTCAGGTTCTGATTTTGTTGAGATGTACGTTGGTGTTGGTGCCGGTCGTGTTAGAGATATGTTTAAGGTTGCAAAACAAAATGCTCCCTGTATGATCTTTATCGATGAAATCGATGCTGTTGGTCGTCAAAGAGGCGCAGGCATGGGCGGCGGTAACGATGAACGTGAACAAACTCTAAACGCACTATTGGTAGAAATGGATGGTTTCGCTGACAACAACGGAATCATTGTTATGGCAGCGACAAATAGAGCTGATGTTCTCGATCCAGCTTTACTTAGAGCTGGTCGTTTCGATAGACAAATTACAGTCGACCTTCCGGATAAGGAAGGACGTGAAGGAATTCTTAAAGTTCACTCTCGCCGCAAAACTATTGGCAAGGATGTTGACTTTAAGGCAATTGCGAGCCGCACGGTTGGCTTTTCTGGAGCCGATCTTGAGAATATCATGAACGATGCCGCTATACTTGCGGTTCGTGAAAATAGAGAAGTAATTACAATGGACGATATAGACGAGGCTATCGATAGATCTATTGCGGGTCCTGCTAAGAAGACTAGAACTATATCTGAAGATGAAAAGAAACGAATTGCTTATCACGAATCTGGTCACGCTGTGATCGGTATTAAAATCAAGAATTCAGAAAAAGTTCAACGTATTACAATTATTCCTCGTGGACGTACAGGCGGTCACGTATTAATGACTCCTGTCAACGATAGATTCGTTCTCACGAAGAATGAACTTATCGCACAAATTACAGGATTGCTTGGCGGCCGTACATCTGAAGAATTATTCATCGGAGATATTTCCACCGGTGCATCTAACGATATTGAGAAAGCTACCCAAATCGCGAGATTGATGGTTACAGAATACGGTATGTCCGATTTAGGCCCTATTCAATACGAGAAGAATTCTGGCTCGGTATTCCTGGGTAGAGATTACAATTCAAACAAAACTAATTATTCAACACAAGTTGCATTTGAAATTGACAAAGCTGTTCGTGAAATTATTGATGAGGCGCACAAGCAGGCGCAAGATATCTTGAAAACGTATAAAGAAGATGTTGAACTTATCGCTAAAGTCTTATTGGATAAAGAAACTATAACTGCTGAACAAATCGATTATCTTCTTGAACACAGGTGTTTACCTCCAGTTAAAACTAAGGCTGTGGAACCTCAAAAACCCGCTGAGCCTAAAGCAACTGTTGAGGATACAAAAGCGGAGGAAAACCCCGATTTAGATCCCAAGCAAGTTAACCGTAATAACACTATAGATTCTATAGTCAAAAAGATATCAGGTATTGAAAATTCAATGCTGTTTATTGTTGTTGAATCTGACGATGGTTTAAAACTCACTGCTCGCGGTACTACAAAAGCTATTCAGCAAGCGTATGGTAAATACATTACCACTCAAATTGCTCAAGGAGCTAATCCACAAATAGTTAATAAACCTTGCACGACATTCATATACAGCAAACAAGAAATTGCAAATATGGGTGATTCTGCTGAAGACTTCGCAAAGGAAGTTGAAGATAGAACGAACGTACATGTTGTACTAATGAATATAATGGTGGATAACTTTGCAGCATTTAAAACTGCGTTGAACAAATCCACGGGAAATTCTGTTACCAAGGCTACTCCTCCTACAAAAGAAGGAAAGAAAGCTCAAGATGATCTTAAGAATTTGATTAATAAAGAAGAAGACGACAAATAATATTTGAAGTCCCGGGGGAAACCCGGGATTTTTTTGCGTCAAGGTTTTTGTTTGATTTTTGTTATGGTATAATTTCTTGAAATGAAAACACTTAAGATAGCAAATATAGAACTAAAGAATCGTTATGTACAAGCTCCGTTAGCTGGTTATACAAATTTTTCTATGAGAGAAATGGGCAGGCGATATGGAGCGGGTCTTACTTACACAGAAATGACTTCTTCGACTGCGTTGGTGTATGGGAACAAGAGAACTTTTGATATGATTCCTAACGCCACCGAAAAAGGCCCTGTAGCTTTTCAATTGTTCGGCGGAAAAAAGGAAGACATAATCAAAAGCATTCCGCTCGCGGAAAATTATGGAGAGTACGACATCTTGGATTTCAATGCTGGATGCCCTGTTAAAAAAGTTATTAAACAAGAGGCGGGTTCCTATTGGCTGACGAGGGAAGAAGAACTATATGACCTAGCTAGAGAGATGGTTAAAGTCTCTTCCAAACCTGTAACTTTTAAAATTCGTTTGGGTTACACCTCCGAAGATAGAAATTATCTAAAGGTATCCAAAATACTGGAAGCCGCAGGAGTATCCGCGATTGCAGTTCATGGGAGAACACGCGCCCAGATGTATTGCGGAGAGACTGATTACGATGCCATTAAACAGATAAAAGAGTTTGTGAACATCCCCGTTATCGCAAGCGGAAATATCAATTTAAATAATTTTAATGACATAGATAAAATCGTCGGAGCTGATGGATATATGTTTGGGAGAGCGAGCATAGGAAATCCTAAAATATTCGAAGATTTGATTCATTTGGAAAATGGCGAGCCGATTACTGAATATACAAAAAAAGAAAAGATGGATGATATTGTTACGCATTTGGATTTACTTATAGATGAAGTTGGCGAAGTTACTGCGTGTAAACTTTTCCGCGGATTCGCCGTGATGTATCTAAAAGGGTTGAGAAATATTAGACCGTACAAAAATGAACTGGTACAAGCTTGCACCAAAAAAGAATACATGGAAGCCTTGAATAAAATTAAAAATAACGATTAGCCATACGAGGTTAGTCGTTATTTTTTTCTCTTAGCGACTTGATAAAAGCTTCTAAATTCGTATCTGGGATTACTTGAACATTGTTTTCTAGCAACAATTTCGTAGTGAATCCTTGTCCTTTAACCATTCCACCGTCGAATAAGCCATTGTGAACGGATTTAAAGCCGCATGAGGGAGATTTCTCTTGCATGACGGCTAGTTGCACATTGTATTTCTTAGCCAGCTCTAAAGCCATCTGTGCGCCTCGTTTGAAAAATTCGGTGACGTCTTTCCCTTTTGATGACAGGACCTTGTTACCAACTATTTCGGAAGGATCACGAGGGGTTGGCAAACCTGAATCCGATTCTGGACAAATTGGGATTACATTGAAAAATTCGACGAGTTGTATAGCAAGGTTATTAGTTTTTGATTTACCGTCATATCTTGAAGGCACGCCTAGCAAGCAAGCCGATACAAGTATGCACTTTTTATTTGGATCTAGTTTCATTGATTATCTCGCTTATGTTTACTTCTGTTGTTTTATCGGAATTGATACGCTTAAGGTTGTGAAGCAACATTCTATCCTTTTTAGACATTTTAACATATAACCAGGCAAAAAGTGTTCCTAGCAAACCAATTACCGCCAACATAATTCCAAATGTGACGCGAAAAGCCATCGCGGGATTTGGGCCCGGATTTATTCCGGATTGATATCCGAAAGAAGCCGTTAGAAGCGCTGTGACTATAGCCGCTATAATCACGGATGTTCTTGAAAGAAACGTCCCCATCGAGCCTAAAGCGGCCTCTCTAGACACGTGGTACTTTAATCTATCTATATCAATTATCTCTGCCAGAAGCATATCTGGAGTTAATAACACTCCTCCATACATAGGCCCGATTAGCGCACAAGCTATACAACCGGTTATAAAGTTGTTTGCAAAGTACAAAAGAAACATCGATAAAGACAGCATGATGTATGATATTAACCATATTTTTACGAAACCTAATTTGTTGATTAGTTTTGACCATATTGGGATGGAGAGAAAAAGTGTGGCAAATAGGCACATGAAGACAATTGATTGTTGCCACCCTGAAACTCCCAGTACATATTTACAATACATTGGATATAAAGAAACGATAATTGCAAAGATGGCTATCGAAAAAGACTGGGCGAGATTGTAAATGACAAAGGACTTGTTCCCCATCGTTTCTTTAAACATCTTTTTGAATGAATATTTTACTGGAGTGGCGATTTGAGCTTTTACGTCATCTTCGACTTTAATGCTGCGCAGCATTATGAATACGCAAAGTAAAAACACCGCGCCATATATTATTCCAACCATGTAGTAACTGAGGCCGAGGTTATCTACGAGTATCGGTGTGAAGAAATAACACGCGGCCATTGCAAGAATTTCTAAAATGTGCTTGTAGGTTGCAGTTTTATTTCGTGAATTAGTAGTTGTAAATAACGTTGGATAAAGTGAATTGTAATTGGTGTAGAAAATTGTATTTGCGTTTTCTACAAAGACGGAAATTATTATGTAGTAGACAACAAAACCAACTGAGGAAAATCCGGAATACAAATTAACTGCGTATGTCAAAATCACAAATATTGGGACCCATATACAACCAAAAACCAACCACGGAATGCGTTTACCCCATTTTGATTTTGTATGTTCAGATAAAATTCCTGCGAGTATATCATCGACCGAATCAACAACAACGAATATTATTTTACATACAGTAGCCCACATCATGGTGACCATACCGCTATCTGTCCAATAACTAAGATTAAATCCGTGGAATAATTGTGTGATTAAGGTGACGCCAAAAAGGCCAGCTGCAAAGCCGATTGAAGAAGAGTGCCTTTTGTTAGTTCCTAGTTTCATGTGTTATTCCTTGCATATTACAATATTATATAATAATTTGTATTATAATAATATTTGTAATCGTAAGGAATATAAGGTGGGAATATGAAATTAATTATTGGATTAGGAAATCCCGGGACAAAATATCAACACACTAGACACAATATGGGTTTTGATGTCGTAGATATGTTGGCCGAGGATTTGCAAATAAATCAGTTTAAAAATAAATTTAATGGACTTTACGCGAGAGGCGAGTTTGAAGGCGAAACAGTATATATACTCAAGCCTCTAACATTTATGAATCTATCCGGCGAATGCGTTAAACCATTTGTTGATTATTTTAAGATTCCCGTTGAGGACATAATTGTAGTTATGGATGATATGGCTTTAGAACCCGGGAGATTTAGACTCAGGCAAAAAGGATCGTCTGGTGGACAAAAGGGATTGGGAAATATCATTACCTTATTAAAGACCAAAAACATAAAAAGAGTGAGGATTGGCACGGGAGAACCGCAGAATAACAATGTTATAGATTACGTATTAACCGTTCCTAAAAGAGATGAAGCTGAAAAAATATTGGAAGCCCAAGAAGAAGCTGTGCTTGCTATAAAATATGCCATAGCGACCAATTACGATAAAGCCATGACAAAGTTTAATACGAAGAAGCAAAAGGAATCAGTTTGATAATGGAAAACAATCCGTTAAGTCAACTCTTAAGTCAGGATACCCAAATTAAAGATTTCGGACGATTTTTGCCGGTAAAAGCCACCTCTTTAGAAACTCTAGCGATGGTGACGGGTCTAGCGTATAAGAACAATTCACAAAATATATCAGTTGTCTTGCCCACTTTATTTGAAGCTCGCAAATTCATAGGTTTATTGAACGATTATGTTGAAGAGCAAAACATATTATTTTTTCCACACGATGAAGTCCAAAGGATTGAAGCTATATCTTCTTCGAAAGAAATGTTGGAGGAAAGATTGTACTCTATGTCTAAAGTCACTTTCTCGAGGAGGAAGTATATTTTTGTCACGCATGCAGTTGCCGTAAGCCACGATGTAATGACGCAGGAAAGATTCAAATCAAATACTTTAATATTACACAAAGAAGATATTTTGCCGCCACTGGACTTAGTTAAGAAGTTGACGGATTTAGGGTATACCAGAGTTGCTCACGTGGAAAAAGTTTTAGAGTTTGCGTATCGCGGTGAGATTGTGGACATATATTCGCCTTCTATGATCAATCCAGTTCGTATCGAATACTTCGATGACGAGATAGAAGATATAAGAGAATTTAACAGCGGAACCCAATTATCTTTGAGAAGAATGAATACATTACTGGTTGTTCCTGGCCTTGAAAATCTATTTACAAAAGATGAGATAAATTCCGGTGTCAAAAAATTAAGAACAGAAATGAATTCCCTGAATGGAATAAGAGAAGCAGACAAAGAAGAACTAGTTAATAAAATATCCACGTTTTGCGACTTAGTACATGAAGAAGGAATAAACAATAACCAAGTTCGCTATCTGCCATATTTTATAGACAAACATAATTCGATTATTGAATATCTCGGTAAATCCCGCATACTTTTTTATAGGTATGACGATATACTTTCAATGGCGAATAACTACTATAACGAAGCCAGTGACTACTTTAATCAATTGTCTGAAGCGCATTTAGCCCTGGGAAATGAGATGTCTTGCTTCCCCTTAGCTGAAATATTAAATACAAGCAATTATCACGTGGAAAAAGTATTGGACGAATCATCAAGTTTGGATATAACGGATATTCCTTATCACTTCACAAATGTTTTTACTGCTCCTAAAGCGATTGACGAACTTAAAAAGGACGGGTATACAGTTAAGGTGTTTTTATCAAGCAACCATTATGAAAAACTTAAAGTTGTTTGCGATGAAAAAAACCTGTCTATAAGTCTAAATGAAAATATAGCGGCTGACATTAATGTTGTGATTGCCAAAAATTTGTCGAGAGGCTTTTTAGTCCCTAAGTACAAATTAGCAGTACTATCAGTTAATGAAATTTTTGGAGTGAAACCTGGAAGTTCATATTTTATGAATCGTTTTAAAGAGGCGAAAATAATTAAGAAATACCAGGATTTAATACCGGGAGACTATGTAGTTCACGAAGAACAAGGCATAGGGCGGTATTTGGGAATTGAAGAAATAGATGGGTTGGAATATCTACAAATTCAATACGCCGGAGAAGGTTCAAAATTGTATATACCGTTGAGGAAATATAAACTGATTAGAAAATATTCCTCGAAAGAAGGAGTACGTCCTAAGTTGGATCGTCTTGGCGGAGCAACGTGGGCAAAACGCAAAGCGAAAATTAGAGGAAGAATTGCCTACATGGCAGATAGACTGATAGAAATCGCTGCAAAACGCGAACAATTACCGGGTTTTGCTTTTCAAAAGGATGATGAATTTGAAAATATGTTTGACCAAGCTTTCCCTTACGATTTGACTGTAGGACAAAGAAAAGCGTGGGAAGAGATTAAAAAGGATATGATGTCGGAACATCCCATGGATAGATTGTTAACTGGAGATGTTGGATTTGGTAAAACTGAAGTGGCTTTTCGTGCTGCTTATAAAGCTGTTTTGTCCGGGAAACAAGTCGCTTTGCTTTGTCCTACGACTGTGTTAGCTAAACAGCATTTTGAAGTTGCGGTGGAACGTTTTAAAGAATTTGGTGTGGAAATTGCAATGGTTTCTCGAAATGTTTCCAAGAGTCAACAGGTTAAAATACTTAAGAAACTTAAAGAAGGAAAAATACATTTTTTAATAGGAACGCATAGACTCTTATCCAAGGATGTTGTTTTTAAAGATTTAGGATTATTGATAGTTGATGAAGAGCAGAGATTTGGTGTTACACACAAAGAAAAAATCAAAGAGTTAACCTCGAATGTAGATGTATTAACTTTAACGGCGACACCTATTCCTAGAACCCTGCAAATGTCTCTTTTAAAAGTGCGATCCCTATCCGCTCTGTCTGATCCTCCCATCAATCGTTTGCCAATCAAAACGTACGTGGTTAAATATGACAAGCAACTTGTTAAAGAAGTTATATCAAGAGAACTTGGAAGAGATGGTCAAGTCTATTTTTTGCACAATAGAATTTTATCTATTTATAAGAAAGCTGATGAAATTGAGAAGATGTTTCCTCACGCAAAAGTTGCAGCTGTTCACGGACAACTTCCAGCGAACGAAATGATGGATATAATGAATAGATTTTACGACAAAAAAATAGACATTTTAGTGTGTACATCAATTATTGAGACCGGTTTAGATGTTTCCAATTGCAACACCATTATAATTGAGGGCGCGGAGAATTTTGGATTGTCTCAACTATATCAAATCAAAGGTCGAGTTGGTCGCTCTTCTCGTCTGGCTTATGCATATCTAACGTATAAAGATTACGGAAGATTAAATGAGGATTCTCAAAAGCGATTAAAGGCTTTGAAGGAATTCACGGAATTGGGAAGCGGATATAAGATAGCAACTCAAGACTTAAATATTAGAGGCGCGGGAGATATATTAGGGAAAGAACAGGCGGGTTTTGTCGACTCTATTGGGTATGATGCCTATATGACTCTTCTTAAAGAAGTTATGAAAGAAAAGACTATACAGGAAAAAGCTCGCGAACAAAAACCGATCGGAACCAAATACGAACTATCGTTCTCTTTAGATTCTCATATTCCTTCTAACTACGCATCTGAATCTGATCGCATTAATATTTATAGAGAATTATTTGATATAGGCACGTTGGATCAATTGAAGAAATATAAAAAGCAAGCGCGAGACATTTACGGTAGATTCCCAGAAGAGATAGAAAACTGCTTCATAAAGAAAGAAATAGAAATAGAAATATCTAAACCATTTGTGGATAAGTTTTCCGAATCTATGGACCGATATGAAATAAGACTTACAAGAGAATTTTCAAACTCCTATGGAATTGCCTTTAAGATGAGAGACATATTTGAAAAATATGACGATTCTAAAATCACCGTACGTTATTACGGTAGATATTTTGTGATTAGAATAATCAAACAGGCCGATTACTTGTTCGATTTGTTGGATGTGGTTAAATCTATAACTAGTCTAGTTTAAAACTTTTAAATTTAAGCGGAACCTTTTTATCTTTGACGTCTTTGTAGAAAGGCACACAAACAATTTTTCCGTGCTTATTAATAATTACCGGATAAATTTCTCTTAAATATTGAGGAACCTTGTTGTTTCTTATGAAATTTTTTACGCTGGAATTTTTAATCTTAGTACCAAAAACATCATTCGGCTTATAGGGCCTAATGGTTACTGGAAAGTCAGAAGCCTTTAAATTGAACATTTCAAATTTGGTCAAATCAAGTTTGAAATTTTTGCTTTGAACAACAGAGGGAGACTGGACCAATATATTATATTGTGCGGTTTTAATTTTTTTGCGGAAGTAGAATGTGTGATAGTTTCGGTAGAGATATAGATCGTCGTTTAACTTAATGCATCCTGAAGCATTTGGCTTTTTCAAGTATTCAAAAGCCAAGTTTCGACTGGTTATCAATTTTTTGCTTCTTGTTCCTTGGATAGCGTTTTCCGTTATACGTTGGAATAAAAATCTCAACTGTTCTTCCTGAGATAGTTTTGCATATTGTGAGTATTTAACTAGCGAGCCGGATAATTTATCCAACTTGTTTAACTGCTCGAGCAAATCATCGTTCTTCTCATTTATTTCCTTTATTATTTTTTTGTGATCAATCAAAGGCAATTGAGTGTGACGAATATTGTTTCTTGTTCGTTTTAGATTATTGTTTGTAAGATCGTCGTAATAAGGAATGCCATTAAAATTTAAATATCTAATGATTTCTTCTTTAGTTATGTTTAACAACGGGCGGACAATACGGACATTTTGCACGAAAGAAACCGGAGCGATGCCCCAATAACTAACTAATTTATTGCGATCTTTTTGCATGAGATAAGTTTCAATTAAATCGTCTTCTTGGTGAGCGACAAAAATACAATCAAAATCATTTTCTTTGTTTTCTTTAGCGAAGATATTGTAGCGAACGGTACGTGCAGCATCTTCAAAGTTAAGGTTATTTCTAATTACTTGATTTGTAATATTTGCATCGTAGCTGTGAAGAGCAAAACCTAACCGATCACAAGTTTCTTTAACTATTTTCTCTTCTATGTGAACACGAGGAGAATCGTGGTAATTTACATAGATTGCTGTAATATTACTGAAACCTATCGTATATAAGCAATCCAAAAGAAAAGCTGAATCGGGTCCTCCTGAAAAGGCCACACCATATGCGTTATCTGTATCTAAGGGTAACGAAGATAAATTTTCTTCAACCCTGGCTTTTAGTAAACTAGTCATAATAAAAAATATTGTTCTCGTTTTCTGCGGAGTTAATAACCTCTCCGGTTTCATAGGAGGTGTTTTCTAAAGAGGATCTTAGTTCGTCATTTTCCGCTTTTACTCTCAAGTAATTCGCTAAAAGAAGAAATATAACGACAAGACAAACAACGGTAACTATGATAGAAACTATTGATATTAACCTATTTTTCTTTTCTAATTTCACTGTTCTATATCTCCTTTTATTTTATATAATTCTTTCGCTTTTTGTACGTTAGCGCTATTTCGTATTTCTAATACTTCTATGATAAGTTCTCTTTTATTGGGAATATTAAATTTCACGATATCCCCTTCCGAGACATCGCTTGAAGGTTTAGATATTTTATTGTTAATTGATATGTAACCAAGATTCAGCATTTGTTTTGCTACTTCTCTTCTTTTTATTAAACGGGTTACTTTCAAGTATTTATCTATTCTCATAAAACTCCTTACTAATACATTTTAGCGAATTTCTTATGTATTTGATAGGTTTATAGGCGAAAATCGTGTTTTATTTTGCCTTTAGTTGGAAATAACAACAATATTAAATATATTAAGGCACGAATGAATAAAATTAATTAAAAATAATAAATGAATTGACAAAAGTTGAAAACATGATATATTTGTAAGTGTTAGGAGAGAAAAATGTATGAACAATAAAATTTTGGGCCAATGCCCCGTTTGTAAATCCAAATTGCACGCTAGTGAACTTAAGTGCGATGATTGTGGAACTACTATAAGAGGAGATTTTGAATTATCAATATTTGATTATCTCACAGAAACACAAACAAAATTTGTAATCATATTTATGAAAAGTGGTGGCAATATTAAATTGGTTGAAAAAGAATTGGGTATTTCGTATCCCACAGTAAAAAAAATGTTGGAAGAAATCAATCTAGCTTTGGGAAATACATTTAATTCTGACTTGGTTGAAGACGAGGACTCTAGGGAAAAAATTTTGAATGAACTGAAGAATGGAACGATAAATTTCGAGCAAGCAGAAAACCGATTAAGACATATCGGCGAAAGTATATAAAGGAGAATATTATGACAAAGAAAGATTTCCTAAAGGCGCTTAAACAAAGTGCTAAAAACGCTCATATTAAAAATGATAAAGTTTTAATTGAACGGTACAACAAAAGATTTAATCTTGCTTATGAAGCAGGAATAAGCGAAGAAGAAACCTGCGAAAAATTCGGGGATGTTGAAGATATCATCAATAACTTTAAAACTGAAAGCGATGTTGAGTTTGACAAAGTAGAAGTAGATGTTGAGAAGGAAAAAAGAGCGTATACAGACTACAAAGACTTCTCAATAGATATTCAGTTAGTAGCTGATGAAGTTGATATTCGCCTTGCGGATGTGGAAAATCCTAGCATTGAATTTAACGATGCAAACCCCGATGATTACACAATAGAAGCTACTAACCATTTGTTCAAATTAAATTTTACGCCTAAGGCTCACTTCTTAACTCGCATGAAAAGAAATCATCTTATTGTTACCATTCCTGATATTCACTACAAAAACTTTAAAGTGTCTGTAGTTTCCGGTAAATATAAAATACCCGCATTGCGAGCAAAAAATATCTCGCTCAAGGCCGTATCTGGAAACTATAATGTGGTTTCAATGTTGTGCGATAAACTCGACATTAATTTAGTGTCGGGAAAGACCAAGATTGAATCACTGGAGTGCACCAATTTTGTAATTCACAACGTTTCGGGAAATGTTTCGATAGCTAATGCGATTTGCGATAATCTAATCGATCACTCCGTAACGGGGAATGTTATGATTGAAAGCGGAAATGTTAGGAATTCTGTTCTGGACGGTTTAGCAGCACGATTAAAAATCAACGGTATCAATCAATCGAAGTAAGAACAATTAAATTGCCTTTAACTAAAACCAGTCCAAAAATTATGGACTGGTTTTTTCGTGATAAATAATAAAGATAAACTGAATCAATTAGACATATGCATTTGGTCTTGAATTAAATTGAATTGTCGCTTCTTCCGAGTTTAGAGATTCAACCTCCATACCAGCCGGTATAGTTGTTGAATCGTTGAATTTAAAACTAGGGAAGACAGAAATTCCAAGTTGAGCTGTTTGTGTTGTGAATAAATCAGTGGAATCCGCTGTGTGATCTAAGGAGCCGGCTGACATGAAATCAGTACTTCCACTAGCTTGAACTAGAGAAGCCAAGGCAAAATCCTCTGAAGCGTGACAAAAACTGGCGGTATTAGATGAAATAACATCGTAAATAACATCGTTTGATTTTTCATCGGAAGGATTGTTTTCGAAGATTCCATCCCAAGTGTATTTGTTGGTAGTTGAATCTAGTTTAAACGCTCCTAGCCTTTGGTCTACGTGAATAACTTTAATGCCTGAAGTATCTATACCTTTGAAGTTGTAATTAGAATAATTTGTTGTTGCATCTAATTCATTTAAACCTGTCGGGGTGTAATAGGAAATGATTAAGTATTCATCAAAGCAAGTGCCATTAAAATTATTTGCAAGAATCAGTGCATCTCCACTATCTTGAAACGGCCGGAGTGTGTATGTTTGATTTATATCGACTACCGTAGGAGATATCCAACCAAGGCAGTATTTGGAAAAGGAATTGTGATCGAGAATGTTATAATCCATCATATCTAGTTTTCCGAGGGGTTCTCGGGCGAGTGAATCCGAAGTTGCATCGTATGAATAGTAATCATCAAGGCCCATGGTGTGCCCAGTTTCGTGAATAAATGTATGAGCGTCAATTCCATCGTCAGTTCCGTCATACATAAAGGAGTAACTCATCCACGAATATGCCTTTGCATGAATTTCCGAACTTGCGTGCTGGTCCCAATAAGTGTAGGCCCATAACAGGCTAGTTTGGTCGGAACTATCGTAGGGCGTGCAATATACTAAAGCGAAGTCATCGACATATCCGTCGCTATCGGAATCGTAATCCGAATAATTTAAATCCCCATTTATAAAATATTGAGTATACGCAGATTCTAAAATAGAATTAGTAACATTAGTTACCGAGGTTTCACCTCCCCTAATAGATTTTTGTAATTCTAAAGATGTTTTATCGGTATACACGAAATCCCCCACCAAGCCGGATATATTTAATTGATTATATGATGATTTAGTGTAAAAAGAGCTTACGGATTCCCAATAATTTGTGTCTTCAGAAGATCCGAAAAATGCAGTATTGATATCGTTTTTTATCTTTTTTCCAACATCTGTATCCTTCGTGACAGCATCTTTATCATTGCTGAAGACAATTGGTACAACAACAATTTGGGAATTCCCTTTTGAAGGCATTGTTTCTCTACCTGTGTTGGTAACGATGTTTTGAAAATAATTATCACCATTTGCAAAAACTTCTTTGCTGTTCGTATCGACATAAGTCGAATCAATATTGAATGGATTGTCAAAAGCACTGCACGATGTTAAAACCAGCAGTGATGAAGCGATTAACATCGCTAGATTTATTTTTTTCATTTTGTCTCCTCAATTATAACGTAAAGATTACGCAAATTAGTCGACGTAATCCCCTTGGAAATTAGTATCTTGGATAAAGATATTTAATTTGTTAGTGATGTCGGTGATTTCCAAGTAAATTACTTTTACATTATCGTCGACAAAGGTGATGGGATCTTCGGAATCACCAGTAAAGACAACTAAACCTTCTCTATGAACTATAGAATCCATTTCGTCTAGAATTCTTTGAAAATCATTTCCACGAAGTTCTTTAAATGTATCTAAACCTTGATAGAAGACGGGTTCAATATAGAACATAGAGCCATCTTCATTTTTATATAGCGTACAGAACTTATTTCTAAGATCTATCATTCTTTTTTTGTCAGCCCATTCAACGTAATTTTTCATTTGTGTTCATTCCTCTTTTTATTTGTATAATTTTTCAACGATTGACAAGTAGTCTTTTTTAGTCTTTTCCACAGAGTGCTTATTCACTTCATATCCAAGAATATGTACTAAATTAGAATAGCATGCGATTAGAGTGTTATTGATCATAATATAATCAAATTTAATCGAAGTGTTTGTTAAACTTATCATTTCTTCTAAATACATGTTAATCATGTTGATGTTTTCTAAGAAGGCGCGTGATTTAGGAAACAAGTCATCTATAATCTTATCTTTTTCTCTTCCGTTTTTCGCCTTGCGTAATTCAGCAAATATCTGCCCGTCTTTCTCGATCATTTCGTTTGATTGAGATGCTACCAAATTACAAATTGTAATCATTTTTTCATATGATCTAGATTGCTTGGATGGCTTTTTGAGCTTTATGTAAAGCAACTTTACCATCATGCGTAGAGCTAGTTCGATTTCGATGTAAGCAAGCGAGCCACCAAACAGCGGATTATTCGGATCGGACAACTGTTGATTTAGCTCGACATAGGTTAAATTATTTTTCATTAATTTCTCCTCCTTTAAATACTTCTTTATAAATTTCTTCTAAACTCATCTTCTTATACGTTATATCAGCAAAACCGATAGAATTCAATGAATAATACTTGGAACTATTTTTCGGCTTTTTTCGCAAAATTTTATGAGTTTCTAACAAGTGATTCTTATTCATAAACCCCAAGATAGTATTTGCTGTTTGATATCCTTGCGATACGTAATCCTCTGTCATACTAGGATCAAAGTCAATCATATTTAGAAGAGGCAAATTCATCATTGCGGGAAGTCCAAAATCCACCACAGTTTTTGGAAAGCCTTCGTAGTGTTTATTGTAGTGGGCATCCGTAAGGGGGACAATAAAAAGCATATCCCAATCATACTGCATCAACGGGAAGTATGGTTCATTGTCTGCTTTCATACAATCCACATACGTATTTCCTCTAAAATCCACAGGATCAAAAACCATAGGAATTGCAGAAGAAGCTAGCAAAACCGGCAATATTTCGTCTGCTTTTTTGTTGTTTAACTGAAAATAAGCTGGTTCGTAATATGTCTTGTCTTCTATTTCAATCTTGCGAGCGCAAGATGAAAATATAGGGATATTTGTTTTAAAAGCGTTTTCTAAATCAAAGTAGTTGAGAATGTATTCAATCAAGCCTTCTCTAGTGTAATATCCACCGCTATCAAATATAACGGATTTGAGAGAACTCAATTTGGACTCGGCTGGAGACAATATGGTCTTTTTGTCCATTTTTTGCCAAATCTCAACCATTTTTTTTGCATCGTGAAGCATGTAGAGAGATGTGAAAAAACTCCCGACAGAACCACCAGACATACAAGTGATTTGCGGAATTAAACCATATCTTTCCATCGCTAGATAAACTCCGATTTGATAAGCCCCACGGGCGCCGCCGCCATCGAGTACTAATCCGATCTTTGGCAAAGAATATTTATGACGTTTCATACATAATTATTATACCTGTTTGGTTTGAGTTTTGATTCAAAAATGAAAAAAATTTGAATTATACTTGGAAATGGGTATTAAAAAGATAAATTATTGTGAATCTCTAATTAGGATTTATTGAAACGCGGCAATATAATTGGTATCATATCACGAGAGCTATTATATATAAATATATATAAGACTTAAAATTGGGTGAAATATTCACTAGTAGAAATGAGGAAGAATACTTATGGGTGTATTAGAAAAGATTTTTAGAATAGATGCAAGAGCATTGAAGAAGATTACAAATAAGGCTCAACCTGTATTTGAATACGAAGAGGAAATGGCAAAACTTAGCGATGAAGAATTGAAAGCTAAGACTCCGTATTTTCAAAATTTACTGAAAGATCCTGAGGTGGAGGTAGACGACATTCTTCCTGAAGCTTTCGCTGTCGCAAGAGAAGCAGCTCGAAGAGTCATAGGACAATATCCCTATCCTGTTCAAATATTTGGTGCTACCGTTTTGAACGAAGGCGATGTTGCTGAGATGAAAACAGGTGAAGGTAAAACACTTACCGCTATCATGGCTGTTTATCTCAACGCACTTGAAGGCAAAGGTGCTCACGTTGTTACAGTAAACGAATATTTGGCAAAACGTGATGCTGAATGGATGGGTTCAATTTATAGATTTTTAGGATTAACAGTCGGTATTAACTTAAGAGAGAAAGATAAGAAAGCGAAAAAAGAAGCTTATCTTTGCGATATCACATATACGACAAATGCAGAAGTCGGTTTTGACTATTTGCGTGATAATATGGCTACTAAAGCAGAAGATAGAGTTCTTCGTGGATTGCACTACGCTGTCATCGATGAAGCTGATTCAATTTTAATCGATGAATCTCGTACCCCCTTGATTATTTCAGGAGGTTCTGGCGTTACTGCAAACTCTTATGAAACGGCAGATAGAATTGTTAAGTCTCTCCGAAAAGATAGAGATTTCTCGGTCGAAATTAAAAAGAAGTCTGTAAGTTTAACGGACTCAGGTATTGACAAGATTCAAAAAGCTTTCGGCGTTAAAAATTTATACGATCCCGAATATTCTGATCTTGTTCACCGCGTGCAGCAATCTTTAAAAGCCAATTATATTTTCACAAAAGATATTGAATACATGGTTAAAGGTCAAGAGATTAGTTTAATTGATTCCTTCACAGGCCGTGTTCTTGACGGACGTGAATACTCCGATGGACTTCAACAGGCCATTCAAGCAAAAGAACACGTTAAGATTAAACCTGAAACTATTACTATGGCTACTATTACTTATCAAAACTTTTTCCGTTTATACGATAAACTTTCCGGAATGACCGGTACCGCTAAAACTGAAGAAGAAGAATTTAGAAAAATTTATAACATGCGTGTTATCGTTATTCCTACGAATAAACCTTTAATTAGAAACGACATGTCAGATATCGTTTTTGGATCTGAAACCGCAAAGTACAAAGCCTTGCTTAAAGATATCAAAGAACGTCACGAGAAAGGACAACCTATTCTTGTTGGTACTCCTTCTGTCGAAAAGTCCGAAATCGTTGATCAAATTTTAACTAATGCGAATTTGCAACACGAAGTTTTGAACGCTAAAAATCACGAACGTGAAGCTCACATTATTGAACACGCTGGCGAAAAAGGTGCTATCACTATTGCTACTAACATGGCTGGCCGTGGTACCGATATTAAGATTTCCGATGAAGTTAAGGAACTTGGCGGATTAGCTGTTTTAGGAACAGAGCGACATGAATCAAGACGTATTGATAATCAGTTGCGTGGACGTGCTGGGCGTCAAGGTGATCCTGGCTACTCGAGATTTTACGTATGTATTGAAGATGATTTAATGAAGAGATTTGCTTCTCCCACCATGTTTAAAATGTTTGACCAAATGGGTGATGAAGCTATTGAATCAAAAACGATGTGCAGTTTAATCACATCCGCTCAACGTAAAGTTGAAGGACAAAACTTTGATACTCGTAAGACATTGCTCGATTACGATGATGTTTTATCTAAACAAAGAGAAATTATGTATTTCAAGAGAGATGAACTTCTCTACTCTCCTTCTATTAAAGATAAAATTCGCTCTTACTTTGAAACATTTGTGAAAAAAGCAGTGAGCGGATGTACTATTGAACAAGATCAGGAAGTTTTAATCAACGGTCCTGAACTAGTGAAATATTTGGTCCCTAAGTATCTTACAGCCGATAAAATCAGCGCAAAAGATGTCGATGGTTTACCTGTTGATGAAGTTGAAGATTACTTAACAGTTCTCTTGACTCACTTATATTCTAAGCGCCGCAGCGGTTGGTCAGATGCAACTGCTGATTACATTGAAAAAACAGTCGTTTTACAAATGACGGATAAAAGTTGGACACAGCACATTGATACTATGGCAAAATTGCGTGAAGGTATCTATCTTCGTTCATATGCTAATACCAACCCTCTTCAATCTTATACAAATGAAGGCTTTGAATTATTCAAGGAAATGCAAAATGAAATTGCTGCAAATGTAACATCAGCGTTATTTAGAGTTCAACTTAGAGCTCAACCTAAGAAACCTGCTTCTTCTTCAACAACTAAAGAAGTACCTTCGAATTTCACTCCCGTTACGAAGATCAAAGCTAACGACACTAAGAATGACTTAAAAGAAGCTAACGCAAAAGAAACAGAAATAAAAACATCTGTTAAACCTGCCATGGCTCCTGAAGCTCCAGTGAAAAAAGTAGCTGCTAAGAAGAATGCCACCAAGAAGACAGCACCCCAAAAAACGGCTACTAAGAAAACAGTCTCAAAGAAGACTACAGTTAAGAAAAACACGACAACAAAGAAACCCGTTGCTAAAAAAGCAACTCCAAAGAAAGCCGAGGATAAGGGACAAACTATTGGCAAGATAACTCCTGTCAAGAAAGTTGTAGCTGTATCAAAAACTGAAAAAAAGGCAAAGTAAAATGAAAGAACTTTACGAACTTAATAGTTTAGCAAGTAGCTCATCGACCCGTCTTGAAGAAATAAGGGGGTGTCTTTGACCTAGCTAAACTTGACGCTCGCGTTAAAGAACTTGAACAAAAAACATTATCTCCGGACTTTTGGTCTGATAGGGAGAATGCGAAAAACATCTCTACTGAACTTTCAAAAATACAATCTGAAAAGAATAATTATCTAAAACTCAATAATAAATTAAATGATATTATTGAGTCTTTAGCGTTGCTTAAAATTGAACCTGACGAGGAATTTCAAAAAGAGATTCAAACCGATTTAAAACAGCTGGGAAAAGATATTGCTTCTTTCGAGAATCAAATGTATTTATCCGGCAAGTATGACAGCAATAACGCAATACTAGACTTTCATCCAGGAGCTGGCGGTACAGAGGCACACGACTGGGCTGAAATGTTATATAGAATGTATACGAGATATGCTGAAAGACACAACTTTAAAATTGAAGTGGTTAATTATTTGGTAGGGGATGAAGCTGGGATATCAGCTGTGACTATTATAATAAAAGGAAAAAATGCATTTGGATTGCTTAAGTCTGAGCGCGGAGTGCACAGGCTTGTGCGGATGTCTCCTTTTGATTCATCGGGGGCTCGTCACACTTCATTTGCTTCAGTTAATGTTATGCCTGAATTTGATGACAAAATAGTTTTAGATATCAATCCCAAGGATCTGCGCGTGGATACCTACCGTTCCCAGGGCGCGGGTGGTCAGAATGTCAACAAGGTTGAATCGGCAGTTAGAATCACTCATATTCCAACTGGTCTTTTCGCAACCTGTGAGGTTGAACGTTCACAAATTCAAAATAGAGAAATTGCCATGAATTTGCTCAAGTCTAGAATTTTCCAAAAATTAGAAAACGAAAGATTGGAAAAATTGCGCAAGATTAATGGTAAAAAGAAAGATATAGAGTGGGGTTCTCAAATTCGTTCTTATGTGTTTTGCCCGTATACTTTAGTAAAGGATCACCGGACAGGATATGAAGTTAGCGACGTTGCTTCTGTTATGAACGGAGACATAGATGGGTTTATAATGGCCTACCATAGGAAGGAGTTCCACAATGAAAGAGATGTTTAATTTTAATTTGATTTGGAAAGATATCAAATACGATTTTAAGAGACAAAATTTAGCGCATACCATATTCAGGTATATGCTCATAATTATTGGCTCCGCTATTTTGGCTTTAGGCGACGCATTTTTCATCATTCCTTATGATATTGTTACAGGCGGAATTGCCGGTTTTGCAATTCTTGCAAATAGAGCTTTCAATTGGACTGATGTGAATATGACTATCACTATTGCTCAATGGGTACTATTCGTTTTTGGCACTGCGCTATTGGGAATACGGTTCGGGTTTAAAACTATTATTTCCAGTGTTGCTTACCCAGGCTTCTTATATTTATTCAGTTATATTTATGACAATAACGCTTGGGCACATTTACAAATAGTTGAAACTACTGTCGGCGGTGCAGTTCCTACAGCAATTTTGTTGATTGCTGGATTAGCTGGTGGTTCCCTTGTGGGAATAGGATGCGGATTAACTTTTGTTGGTGGAGGGTCGACTGGTGGAGTCGATTGTATTGCTTTAGCAATTGCAAAGTACTTTAAAGTAAAAACATCCGTTACAAGTTTTGTGATCGATGCTGCAATAGTTGGAGCATTTATGTTTATTGCAAGTGATATTAGACTGACATTGGTTGGTTTGATTGGAGCGTTTACTTGTGCCTTCTTGATTGGTTTAACATATAAAGAGGAACAAAATTCCTACGTTGCGGACATCGTATCTGAAAAGTGGGAACTTATCAACAATGAAATTAACTACAAGTTGGATCGAGGAACAACTTTGCTTCAATCTTTCGGTGGATATACCGGAAAAGAAAAGATGATGATTCACGTTGTTTTTTCAAAAGAGGATTACGACGAAATACTCAAATTGGTATTTAAATACGATCCAGAAGCCTTTGTATTTACAACTAAAGCTCACGAAGCGACCGGAGAAGGCTTTACAAAAATACCTTACCGCATTTCTCGTCAGTTGAAGTTCACAAAAAAGGACAAGAGTCAAAATATAGTGATTACCAAAAATAAGCTTAGACAAATGAAAGATGATAAATAGGAAAGAGGAAATATTTATGAATGAAAAAGAGTTGAAAAAATTTGAGAAGAATGTCGGAACGGTCGTAGTTGGTGCTGTCGTTAATGATAACCAGTTAGAATTAATTTTTAATGAAAAAGTGCTAATCCTTACAAAGAAGAAAGCATACAAATTCTCATCCACGGAAGACATAGGATCTATTGCATTAAATTGTATATTAGATTCAAAAATGACAAAATTTAACCGAGAAGGTTCACGTCTAAATTTCACATTTGAGAGCGATGATAAACCCGTGTATAATCTGTCATTTAAGACTTCAAAAATGACACTATAAATATATATTTGCAAAGGAGGTATTACTATGGCTGAAAACACGAAAAAAGACACGTATCTTGGTGAGCATCACGCTCAGGAAAAAGATAATAAAAATGCCTATGAACGCGGAAGAATAGATCAAAAGACAACATCTAGAATAGTGTTGATTGCGGTTAGTGCAGCAACTCTTATTTTAGGCGGCGTTTTAGGTATTAGTGGATATAAGATTAATGAGAACAACAACAGCGATATATCTCCCTTGACCAAAGAAATTTACAACTATTTAGTGGAAGATTGGCTTTACTCGGGAACCATAGAGGATTTACAGGGACAGTTAAATCAATACATGATAGACGGGATGCTCGACAACGATGGAGATCCTTACACATTTTACACAAGCACATATGAAGAGCAAGGACTCAACACTTCAGGCTCTGGTATTTACGGCGTGCGATTTGCAAACTATTCAGTTGAAGTTACCGGTGATAAAACATATGGGGGATTACTTGTATCTCAGCTGTATGATGGAACTTTCAAGGAAGCTGGAGTGGAAGAGGGTGACGTTATTATTGGAATCAAACATTCTGCTGATGACGAATACACCAAGGTTGAGACTATGACACCTGATGAAGCCGGAGATTTTGTCAAGCCAACCGAAGCTGATGAAGAGGTATATTTTGAGATAGTAAGAAACAATTCGATTCAAGAAATATCATGTACTACAGGCGACTACAAAGAGGTTCCTGCGAGCTTGGAAAACGATGAAATTATTGATGGAGAACGAGTGGTTACAGTCAAAGTTTCTACATTTTTAGGTGACAGCGTTTCAGGCGAACCGGCTGACATGAGCGAAGAAATTATTGATAATTGCTTATCTACTGGTGAAATAGATAGGCTGGTATTTGACATGCGTTCCAATGGGGGTGGCTATACTTATCAGGCGTCAAAATTGGCGAGTCTATTTTTACCTAAAGGTGATTTGATATATCAAATGGGTGATTTAGATGGCAACATGACTGATACTTACTATCAAACCAGCGATCCGAAATATAGTTTTGACGATATTAGAATATTGCTGAATGGCGGTTCTGCCTCTGCTACAGAATTATTTGCAAAAGCTTTGAAAGATAACGGAATAGCGAAAATATATGGAAGCCAGTCTTACGGCAAAGGGATTGCTCAATCAGTTATTAATTTGGACAATGGTGGAACATTACGAATAACTACAGGAAAAGTCTATGGGCCTGATGGAACATCTATACACGGTGTTGGAATTACTCCCGATGTAATTACAAACGCTTACGATAAATATACGGAGTATTTAGTGAGTTCGCCATACCAGGAAAATAGTTACCGTTTGACCTATAAGCAAGAGCAAGCTATAATCACTGATTTGAAAATGAGCGGAAGCGAATATTCATCGGTAGATTCATATACCGATGGCATTTCTTTGTTTCAAACCAACGAATCTATTGAGGTTTCAGGGGAATATGATAAGGAGACCCTTTATCGCATCTACTACAAATTACTCAAACAGTATTTTTCAGGGCAAGACGCAGAACTTGCAACAGTGGAAGGAAAATAGATGGAGCACAAATTAAACTACGTTCCATATAAAATAGTTTCGAATTACACTCCTAGCGGAGATCAACCTCAAGCTATTGATGAACTTGTCGACGGCGTTAGACAAAACAAGAAAGTTCAAGTTCTCCTTGGTGCCACAGGCACGGGTAAAACTTTTACTATGGCAAATATTATTAAAAAGACTGCTCGTCCCGCCTTAATTCTTGTTCACAACAAGACTTTGGCTGGTCAACTATACGCTGAATTTAAAGAACTTTTTCCGGAAAATAGAGTTGAGTATTTTGTCTCTAATTTTGATTTTTACAGACCGGAGGCCTACCTTCCTAAAAGTGATACCTACGTTGATAAAGAAGCTGTCATGAACGACGAAATTGAAATGATGAGAACATCTGCAATCAATTCTCTACTCACTAGAAGAGACACAATTGTTGTCGCTTCTGTAGCTTCCATATATGGCTTGACAGATCCGGAGGAGTATAAGAGGCTGGCATTCGATTTGAGAATCGGAGAAACTATTGATGTGCGTTCAGCCATGAAAAAATTGGTCGATGCGCAGTACAAACGCAACAATATGAATCTCGTTCCAGGTAATTTTAGGTTCAAAGGAGAATTGCTTGAAATAGCTTTATTCAATACAGAAGACTTAGTATTGAGAGTATATATCGATTT
>Ga0172378_10001178_pt1 | contig 24019 bp, 23 predicted proteins | sample GrowelOW332metaG_FD_119755 | JGI IMG/M metagenome (GOLD analysis project Ga0172378, IMG submission 119755) | Groundwater microbial communities from an aquifer near a municipal landfill in Southern Ontario, Canada - Pumphouse #3_1 metaG | ecosystem: Environmental > Aquatic > Deep subsurface >... | reverse complement strand
TGTACGAGAATGCCATGTACGGTTTTATCCTCATTCAGCTCATGAATCAGATCAAGGAGTTCTTTCTGACTGGTAGTTTGGGCAAGATGATAATCCCTATGTCCGAACCCTAAGGACAGGCAGGCTTGTTTCTTTCCTTGCACGTAACTTTGGCTTGCAGGGTCATTTCCTACCAGAACAACAGCCAATGTGGGAGGAAAACCATACTTCTCCACAAATGCATTGCAATCAGATTGCAGTGTTTCATATACTTTTTCTGCTACTTCTTTTCCTGTTAGTATCTGCATCGCTTCCTCCTCACATTCATTGTGTACAGTACCCTAAAACGTTTGTTTTTGGCAACAAACCGTGCATCTGGATTTGCCTTTCGGTACGACACTTACTATACTTATAAACAGGTATGCATACTGCTTCGTATCCAGTATAGTCAAAGCAACGCTTATTGTAACGGAACATTCATTGGAATTGTTCTCTACGTACATTGAGGTATTGAATGAAAAAATTCCTGCTACTTGGTTTAATGATGGGTATACTTGTCAGTTCGGCTTTTGCCGTTCCGTATTATGATAAGGGAAACCAGATGTTTTCGTTTACGATAGGAACATCCTTCCCTACGTTCACGTATTTTTTTGATAGCAATGAAATCCGTTCAGGTCTTGGAGAAGGGAATACCGGTGGAAAAGTTGGTGGTTATGGTGCGATAAGCTACCAGGTTTTCAACTCCCAAAATTCAGCAATAGGCGGTGAGATCGGATACGATTTCAACTTCTCCGCATCCAATATGCTGTTCACTGCAGTCCCCTTCTATGCCAAATACAGCCTCTTTCCTGTGCAAGGACAAGTAGACCTTCCAATTTCCTTCGGACTCGGTGGAGCTTACATTAAATACAACGATGCCTCGCTGATGACTCTGTTTGGCAATGTACAGGTCGGCCTTACCTGGTACCCTGGTGATAATTGGGGTTTTGGACTTACTACAGGCCTTTGGTTGATTCCGGAATTCAACTACAAGGAAGAACTACGAGCGGACAACGCTCTAGCCGGTTTCATACCGCTTACCCTTTCCATTACGTATAGACAATAGGAGCAGCAACTATGAGGACCAATCACAAATACATCAAGATATTTTCCGTTCTTGCTATCATTGCGGCAATTACCGGCTGTAATGCTGATGCTTCTGCCGGCCTATTCAGACAGATTAGTGAGTCAACTACTCCTGTGGGTATACGGTATAGGCAGATTCTAGGGATATCGAGCCCAGATATTTATTTCACCACGACAGAGGGAATTTACAAGACTGATACCAATACCTCGACTCAGATCAAGGCTAATACCGATGTCAGCCTCAATCGTGCAGCATACCTGGATAGTACCAATAGTAGAGTTTTGTTTTTAATCAACAATTCCGATCCAGATATTAGCAACTCAATAGTCAAGGGTGTTTCGATCGTCAGTCCTTATACTAAATATCCCAATCTTGCTCCTACATATGCAGCGCTTGACTCAGTCACTATTCATAATCTGTATACAAATGGTCTCTTTTTGCTCCAAGGAACAGATCCTGCAAATTCGAATGCCAAGACATTCGTTTTAGCCACCTATGACGATACTGTACCTGCTTCACCAGTATTTACTAAGAAAATCAGTTTCAATGAGATTGATAATCTACTTTCCGGCTACAGTCTTGAATCAGTATTGCAGGCTACCGGAAAAGAAACGGTTGCTATCGGTACTCAGCCGGTCATTGTATCGTTTGTGAATGAAGCGGGGAATTATAAGCATTTCATTACTGATGGAGCAACTTCCTATACGATCACCTTGAATACTCGGTTGGCAAACTTTGCAATCATCAATAGCAAGCTATACATCCTCACCATCGATGGAAAATTGTATCATGCTGGAGCTACTCCTGTAGGGGCTGCTATTGACCTCGGTTCAGCTACACCTTTGCTGGACATAACCAAGGTGTACGACGTCAATGCATTCATGTATGGAGTGTATGACAGTGGAACGAGCACGAACTATATCATCACTAAATCCAACAGCAAGAATGATCCTTTGTATGTAGTCTCGTTTACAAATGGAGCTACGACTGCTACAGGAAAATCGATTCGCTATGGCTATGGTGAATACCTCGACTCTGCAGAAATTGTCAGCACCTATGAAAAAGCAGCCAATGATCTTTTGGTAGCAACTGCTGAAAATGGCATGTTCGATATTACCATTATTCCAGCATCTATGAATGACGATTCAACCAGCAACGGAACTTCTTCAGTATCTGAAGACTACACGTTATAAACAAATTTGTAGGTAAGAGAACACCCCAAGGATTTTTCCCCGGGGTGTTTTCTTTTTAGCCTTTTCTTGTAGTCTTAGTTCATCCAACTGTCTTTTGTATCAAAGACTTGGTAGTTCTTCTTGTCGTCCATCACTACCTTGATAAGTCCATCGTTGAGTGTCAGATGGTACTCAGCCCCATATCGCTTGTAATTGCTGTAGACGGTCATGCTGTCTAGTTGATCGTGCATGGCAACAACTATCTTGGCATTAATGGTTCTGATCCATCTGAGGCTGTTTGAGGTATCACCCCCATGATGATTGGCTTTCGCCACATCTGACTGCAGCTTCTCTCCATACTTGGTTATCAGAGCACGTTCCTGAGCCATATACAGGTCACCGGAGAACCAAGCAGTAGATTCACCATACGTCAACTTCAACGCCAGAGATTGGTTGTTGATGAACTGGGTTGCATTATCAGGATAGTTTTGTGGATACGTTATCTCCAACGAAGGATTATAAACATCCACATTGATATGCTCACCGAACGGGAAGGAATCACCTTCACTAAGAATGGTAACAGGAAGGTTATACTGCTTCATGGCAGATAAAGCTGCCTTATTGGTATTGGTATCGTACTCGACGTTTGAACGATACACCTGTTTGACAGGATACCTGGCAGCCACCTGTGGAAAGCCCCCGATATGGTCAATATGCGGATGTGTAGCGACAAATATATCGATGGCTTGTACATCAAGAGCCTCCAAGGCAGCAAGCACAAGGTGAGCAGTCTCGGGATGGCCGCTGTCGATCAACATGACCTTCCCTTCAGGACTAATCAGAATCGTAGCATCACCACTCTTATCGACGGCTTGGGCACTCACCTCTAAATCGAGAAAGTACAGGGCTAATTTGCCTGGTTCTCTTGATAATTGTGTTGAAGCAAATAACGATATCGAAACAACGATACTTAGAAGTATTGAAAGAAAACGTCTCTTATGCATGAGTTTCACCCAAAAGTTTCATTACAGGGGCACAGTGATTGGTAAACACTCCGTCTACCTTCCAACTGGTCATCTTGGAGAGAAGTCCCAAGTCATCAATCGTCCATACATTCACGCCAACACCTTGGGCCTTGCATTCATCCACATGCGCTTTGGTGAGGAAGGCCCCATCAGGATGATAATACTCAACAGAGAAATTCTTAGCATAGCTGCCTGCATTAGCCAGTCCCCTGCCGCCAACCAAGAAAGCACACTGAATTTCCGGACACAGCTGTTTCATCCTGATGACTGAACCATGGTTGAAAGAACTTATCAGTGTCTGCTCTACCAAACCATACAGTTTGAGCATCGCTAGGAGCTTATCCTCAATACCAGGGTAATACATCAAATTGGTCTTAATCTCGATATTGGTAAAAATGCCATACTGTTTTGCCCATTGGCAGTATTCATCGAGGCAGGGTATGCCTTGAAAATTCTCGTTGGTACCGGCATTGATAGCCTGCAATTCAGAAAGCGTATAGGAACATACCAATCCTTTGGCATTGGTGGTTCGGTCGAGCATTTCATCATGAATGATAACCAGTTCCCCATCCTTGGAAAGATGTATATCAAGTTCCATGGACTTGCATCCGGCTTCTCGGGCCTTCTCAAATGCCAACATAGTATTTTCGGGATACAAACCACTGTAGCCCCGATGCGCGAAGACTCTCATGTACACCTTCCTTATTTCATTGCGGTCTTTTCATAACCGGTAAGCATATATTTCTGGAAAATGAAGAACAGGACTATTACGGGCAAAACAGCCAATACAGCGCCAGCCATAATTTCATGGTTGTTCATAGTGTCGAGCCCTGCGAATGTATTACGCAAATGAACCAAACCAACCGTCAATACCCTTCTCGTTTCATTCTTGGCAATGATTTTTGGCCAGAAGTAGGAATTCCAACCGTTGGTGAAGGTAACCAAGGTGATGGTGATCAGCGTTGACTTACACATAGGAACCAAGACTTTGGTAATAATTCCGAGCCGTCCCATACCATCCAGTTTTGCTGCTTCAATATAGGAATCGTCGACAGTAAGAAAAGCCTGACGCATCATAAAAATGTAATACGGACTGACCATCTCAGGAAGGATAAGGCCAAGGAATGTATCGGTAAGCTTCCAGTTTGCAAACATGATGTACAGAGGAATAAAGGTGACTTGCAGAGGAATCATCAAAGCACCAAGAACAATAAGAAATAAGAATTTCTGTCCCTTGAAGCGGCCCTTTGAGAACCCATACGCAGCAAGAACACCTGTCACTACTTGGCTTACCAGAATACCGGCAGTCATCACGATAGTGTTGTAGTAATATTTACTGAAGTTCGCACGATGGAGTACATTGCTGTAGTTCTCAAAATGCCACTCTTTCGGCCAAAAGGTAGGAAGGGCACGCAAGACTTCTTCTTGTGATTTCACGCTGGTAATTAACATCCAGTAAAGTGGAAAGAGCATGAAAAGAGTAACACCGATAGCGAAAACATATTGCAGAACGGTTGCGAATTTGCGTTTTGCAATCGCTCTCTGGTTGAGCAGTGTCGCTTGCTCAGGAGAAAGAGGTTCATACGTCATAGCTCACCCTCTTGCTGGAAACTTTCATCGTAGCTGCTGTAATAGCAAGCAGGACAATAAAGAAGAATACGGCAACCGTAGAAGCTCTATCCATTCTAAAGTCTTCCATGGCGTATTTATAAATCATGAATACTATCACTTCGGTGGACCGATAGGGACCGCCTCCGGTTAACACATCGACCGATTGGAAGACTTTCATTGCAGAGATGAATGTAGTTACAAACAGAAACAACGTAGTCGGTGAGAGCAAAGGCAAGGTGATGCGTGTGAACTGTACGAATTTACTGGCTCCATCGATGGATGCCGCTTCGTAGTAGTTCTTGCTGATTCCCCGCATGGATGCGATATAAATCATCATGCCGTAGCCGACGGTTCGCCACCCTGTAAGCATGAGGATAGAGCCTAAGGCCCTATTCTTGTCACCCAGCCAGTTGACTCGATTCTGTCCGAACAGTTCAAGCACATAGTTTAAAATACCGTTTTGGGTATTGAGTATCCAAATGAATACGACAGCTGCACTGGACATAGCCACATATTTTGGCAGGAAGACCAAAGCACGCATGATCGAGAACGAAGTACTAATACGATTGAGTATGATAGCAAAGAGCATGCCACCGACGATGGTGATGGTAAGCTCCCCGAGAGTATATAAAGCTGTTACTTTCAATGAGTTGATCAAGTACTTGGTACCAGATCCTTGGAACAGCCAGATCCAGTTTTTCATCCCAACATACGAAAAATTATCGTTGATGAGATTCCAGTTGGTGAAACTGATGCGTACCACCTGTACCACTGGATAGTAGACAAATATGCCCAGGAATACCAAAGCTGGCAAGATTGTTGTAAAATCTTTACCTTCCTGTATTCGTCTATGCAAGGATTTTTGCTGTTTCATTATGATTATGTATCCTTATCCAATATGAAAGAGATAATGCCGCCCAGCATAGTGCTGGACGGCAAGACAGTATACAAAAGACTATTCAGAGTCCTCAAGAACTTCGTTGATCTCTTCAGCCATCATTTCAAGCTGTGCATCAACCTCAACACCTTCGATCATGATTTGGTCGAGATACGATCTCCAAATGGTTGCCAACTGGTTCCAACCAGCATGCTGGATACGGGGATTGATCTCGTCAAGATTATCAAAGATTGCCTTGAAAGCGGGCTTCCTATTCAGGAATTCCTGACCTTCGCTGGTAGTAATGACAGAGTTTCTGGTCGGAATATACCCGGTTCCATCAGCCCACTTCATGTTTACGTCTTTTCCAATCAGATACTGCAGGAAAGCCCATGCAGCATTCTTGGTTTTCTGGTCGTTCTTTGCAGGAATGAGAAGAACGCTACCGCCGATCTCACTCTTCTTGGTATCGCCAGCAGGCAGCCATGCCATACCTACTTCAAAATCTTTTACCAAATTGACATAGGTGTTGTACAGCGAACTGGTGTGAATAACAGAGAATGCCTTCTGGTCGATGAAGTTCTGTCTCATGTTGGAAGATGCACTGGTACCGGAGGCCCAGTAGGTGTAGCCTTTTTTGACCCAGTCTTGGAACTTCTTGGTGAGAGCAGTGGCAGCAGGACCGGCAAGGTCTGTGCTGATACGATCGTCATTGACAATCTTCACACCGCTATTCAGGAAGAAGGTTTCAAAATACCACTGGTCCCAACCTGGGACAATGGTGGCCCAACGGGTGGTGGTGCCGTCAGCAGCTTTCTTGGTTGCCTTAGCAAGGAAAGCTTCCATGTCATCAATTCTGGTAGGAATGACAATGCCTTCTTTCTCCGCCATGGTCTTGTTGTAATACATAACCTGGGTGGAAATAAGGAACGGTACCGTAACCTGCTTGCCTTCATAGCTTGTGGCTGCAATCATACCTGCACCGAAATCATCGATATCATAACCGGTTGCCTTGATGTACGGTGACAGGTTCTCAGTCAACCCACCCTTGCCATATTCTGCTACATACGGAGTATTAGCAGCACTGAGGGCTGGGAGTCCGGTGCCTGCTGCATGGGCTGCAACCAACGTCTCATTAAGCGTGGTGTAGTTTCCAATGTACTTGGCTTCGACTTTGATCAAAGGGTTGGAATTGTTGAAACCTCCAACGATTTCATCAACCAACGGCCAATACTGCTGCTCAAGTGCATGCCACCATTCAATGGTAATCGGCTCGGTTACTTCATACGAAACTGCCGGTGCAGCAGGTGTTGCTACAACAGCCGGGGCTTTTTCAGCAGCAGTCGCGACAACCGCCTGAGCAGGTGCTGCAGTAGCTGCAGCTACAGGTTCTGTTTTCTTTCCACAGGAAATAAAAAGTGCAAATACTGCGGATAGAATAAGAACAACAGATAGAATTTTTTTCATCCTTTCCTCCAAATTATTTTTCCCTTATGTACAAAACTTCTCCATCTATAAGGGCATATCAATGCTACAGCCGTAAAAGTATGCCGTCAAGTTAATATTTTGAATTATTGTATAATAAATTGCTAAAAATCAATGAATATATTTATTAAATTTAAGCAATATTAAACAAAGCAATTGGAAAAGAATTATGTATGTTTTTGCAAAGTATCATATTGTTTTGTAAACATCGATTCGTTTATAGAGTGCTCTCAGAAACATAGCTGAGAGGATACAAGCAGGTCCTGCTGAAAAGAGAATTGATATAGGCAGAGCATAGATGCTTAAAAACCAGAGGCAAGTTATTACAATGAGCGTTACCGTTGTGGAAAGATGTCTAATGGAAAGATAAAATGCTTGTGAGACAAACCCCTTTATCGTGGAAGCCTTTATACTCATAAGCGCAAAGAGATGTAATCCTGGAAACAGCACCAGTAAGAACAGTGCTACCGCAACAAAAAAGAGAATGGGTATAGTATTAAGAAAAAACCAGGCATCAAAAATCAGAAACGATGTTGCGAGAAGCAATTGAAGGGTAACTGCAATTCCTTGTCTTAGGGACTTTGCAAAAACTGAAAAAAATGATTTGAATAGATATGATTCACACCCATCCAATACAGCAAAACTGTACCTATACAGAGCTATTGTCGCAGGCCCCAGGGTAATGATAGGCAAACTGCATATAAACCACAGCAAACCTGCCAGTGCGAGGGAATAGAATTTTTGCAGGAAAGACCAAACAGCGTTATCGGGGTCGAAGAGTGTCTGGATATTCAAGAGTATTCCTCGCTTTTCATAGATACTGATAGGTAGTATCATACGTGGATTGGAAAAGTGAGGCAACATAGGAATGAAGAGATGTAAGAAACCAAGCAGCATGAAGATTTTGGTAATTCTTGTGGGCTTGCTAGCAACAATCTATGTAGCTGACTTGCTTGTCCAACGTACCAAATCCATTGTGTTGCAGATATTTGTCGCAAATGACGACCAAAACACCTTTGAAGCTAAGAAAATTGAAGCTGAGCTCGCAGATGTGTTCTCGATCGGTAACGATGAACGGATTATTGTAGATGACTCACTGTATGTAGTATTCGATAGCAGCGATCCGTATGTTGAGTCCAGTCTCGCTAAAATTTATGCCTATATGGCGGCTAAGGAACTCGATGTACTCATCGCTCCTCTGGCGGTGGTTCAGCACTACACCGCAGGATTGCCGATGTTCGATTACCCCACCCTGCTCAAAGATGAACCAGAGCTCTTACAACACCTGCAACCTTACCTGATTCGCACAACCTCAGCAGACGGGCACGAAAAAGAATACCTGCTTGATTTGACTCAAAGCAGGTATTCCTCATCTGATGCCATGTATATGGCAATCCCCTCAAGTGCACCGCATCTACACGCAATTACGAACCTATTGAAGTACGTGTTTCCCCTCTAGTTGTCGCCTCGGACCTCATGCAGGATATCCCTAACTTCAGAATCACTGAACTGGTCATCAATTTCTTGGGAACTTAAGCCAAGGAACTCATGGCAGTTGTAGTGTATCCAGCGTTCATCATCGGGACTGTTGAGCACGTGCTTGCGACAGAAGTAATCGGGTTGAATTGGAAGCGGTTCCTCTTTCTTATACAAAGGCACCTTGTAATCAAAAACCACAATCTTCAAGTCCTCACGGGGAATACCCTTCTGCATGATTATCTGAGCAAGTGCATTTACTGTTTTGCCGGTATCGAAAATATCATCAACAAGCAAAATCTTATCACCTGTTCTCAGATGTTCAGGAGAATACGTCCAACCATCGACCATGACATTCGTCTGGCTTCTCAGATACCCATAGGAACGTGCAACCACAGCAGCATAGAAGACTGGCCTTCCCTGTTCTCTGATACGTACCATTTTATAATACTCACTGAACACATTGGCCATGTAAGCACCACCGCGCAAGGAAGCATAGATGATATCTGGCACGAAGTGATCTTGCTTGTACATCTGATGGGCAAGTTTTAATGCACTGTCACGAATAGTATCGCAACTGATAAATTCTTTGATCACCATAACTTCTCCTTTGCGGTCAGACTACCGTTAAAATTTCCAGACCATTCTTTGTACACGCTACAGTATCCTCAAAATGTGCTGATGGCAACCCATCAAGGGTAACGACCGTCCAATCATTGGCTAGAACCTTGACCTTATGGGTGCCAAGGTTAATCATCGGTTCTATTGCTAAAACCATTCCTTCACGAATTCGGGGATTAGGCATATATGATGAGGCATAATTGGGAATCTCAGGCTCCTCGTGTACCGCAAGGCCTACTCCATGACCGCAATAATCCCGTACTACTCCATACCCAAACTTTGTAGCATACTTATATACAGCAGATCCGATATCCTGGATTCTTGCATTTTTAGCCGAAGCAGCTTCAATGCCCAGAACCAGCGACTGTGCCGTTACCTCACAAAGTTTGCGATATTCATCCTTGGTCTTGCCAATGATGAAGGTGCGTGCCATATCTGAGAAATGACCATCCAGGTTGATGCCCAAGTCGACATCCACCAAATCGCCCTCCTTGATTATGGTTTTCTTGGAAGGAATACCATGAATCACTTCCTCATTGATGGAAATACATGCAGTAGCCGGAAACCCTTCATAATGAAGGAAAGCGGGTACGCCTTTGTGTCCGACAATGAATTCATAGCAATATTGGTCTATATCCCAGGTTGACATACCCGGTTCAATAAACGTAGATAGTTGCTCCATCAACTTTGCTGTAATATGGCATGATTCGCGAATCCTTTTGATCTGTTCTTCAGTCTTCAAACGTATCATGCCTATTCTGCTCCTTAACCGGGAAAAGTTGTTTCTGCATCGTATCGAGAATTCCATTGATGAACTTGTAGTTTACCTCAGTTGAAAAATCCTGACTGAGCTTAACCGCCTCATCGATGATGATGTGGGGATGGATATCACCAAAACGCAGGCAAAAGACGCTCATCCGCAAAATATTGCGATCGACGATGTCGATACGCTCAATCGGTCTATTAAGCGAGTATTTGCTGATCAACTCATCAATCTCAAAAAGGTTCTCCAACGTTCCCCGAACAAGGTACATTCCGTAGATTTTTACTTCTTCTTCCAGCTGTTCATGCTCTTCTTCAGTGTTCCCGCTGAAAATAGCGGGAATGTGAAGCACATCCAATTCTTTGTTAAAATCCATGGCGTACAATGTTTGTAAGGCCAATTCTCGTGCTTTATGTCTTGTCTTCATGTTACTTCTTATAGAGGATATTTACCGTTGCACTCTTGCGCAACTCATCAACAAGGCTATTGATAGCTTTGTAATAAGTCTCCTGCTGTTTGGCAGAAGAAAGCTCATTCTTAATATAATCGCGAATCGTGCTGGTAGTATTGGGACTGATTGCTTCATCCAAACCAAGAATCTTGGTTTCGTTGTATGCAAGGATTTTCAGGATATGATATCCAGTCAAGGACGTCACCACTGAACTGGTAGTTCCCACTTCAGTAGTGAATGCTACATCGAAAAAGGCATCGCCGAGTCCACTCAGAGCATCAGCATTATCCATGGTAAGCCAACCGATGTCGCCTGCTTTGCTCTTACTCTGAGGATCCTGTGAATAGTCAACAACAGCCTTCTCAAAGGTCAGGGTACCTGCTTTGATTTTTGCAGCCACATCTTCCAAGGTTGCCTTGTTCTTGGCATTCGCCGTTTGATCATCAGTCAAAGGAATGTAGATATGACTGAGCTTTACCGTTTCTGGACTGACAAACTGGGTTTTGTTTTTTCTGTAGAAGCTGCTGATTTCCGCTTCAGTGATGGAAACAGGCGTATTCAACGTGTCAGCCTTCTTCAGCCTGACATAGGAGTCAACCATCAATTGCTCACCTACCATTTTCCGATATGCCTCAACGGAACCAAAGTTATTTGTAATAACTTCAGCAAATTGTTCATCGCTAATCACCTGGTTGTAGGAAGCTTCCAAGTTTGCTTTTTGTGAAGCATACGCACTATCAATCATGCTATCAGTAATCTTGACCCCATCACGGGCGGCTCCCTGACGAAAGAGTTCATTGTTGATAAGAAGATTAAGTACCTGTAAAGGATCTATAGTCGCAGGGTCTTGTCCCGCTGCTTTGGCACTTGCTTGATATTCGGCAACTTCGGCATCGAGCTCAGCCATGCTGATAGGTGTAGTCTTGGTAAGCCTTACAGTTGCAGCAGGTGCTCCGATGGTGGCAGCAGCAAGTTGAAAACCAACAAGCAGCATGAGTGTGATAACAATTGCTCTACGTTTCATATACGATACTCCTAGGATCTTCATGCTCACAAGGTACTCTTTTGCAGGAAGAGAATCAATCAAATCTGCAGATGTTTGCCTACAGCCTTGGCAAATTCCACCTTCGGAATCAATTCACTCTTTTTGAGGAACATTCCTTCTTTCTCCATGACTTTCATCAAGGAAAGTAATGTTTTCATGGATCGAACCCCGCCTTTGGTGATAAAAGCCATGCAACGTTTTCCGGAAATCGAACCAGCAGTCTTTAAGAAACTTGATACTGATGAAGGGATTTTTCCTCCGAAAAAGGTTGGGCTTTCTGTTCCGATTACCAAATAGTCATAGAACGAAACGATTTTTCCAGTCTCAAGAGTCATATCCAGGACATCAACAACGTGTCCTTGAGCTGAAATACCCTCAGACAGCGCTTTAGCGATCATTTTCATTTTCTCATTGCCTTTTGATGCCGGCGCGTATAATACACAAACTCGCATGATACCTCCCTTGAAACAGCTACCGACCGCAATTACGCGGCCGGTAGTCGATAGTTAGAATACAGCTACCGTCCTAGTTTGTACTGGGTACAACTTCGGCGGGGGCAGCTTCACTGGCATTCCACCAGTCGGTTGTCTGCTGTACCTGTTCAGTGGTTACAGAATCGAGCAGTTTGTCTTGAGACGGTGTCTTGTTGACAAAGGCTACTACGAGAGCTAGTACCAAAAAGAGTACGGCAAGTGTTCCCGTGGCTTTCGTTACAACACTGCTTGCGTGTGAACCAAAGGCAGTATTGCTTCCACCACCAAAAATGCCACCCAAGCCTTCACTCTGCTCATCCTGTACTGCGACAAGAAAGATCAAAAGCAGGCTGACGATTACGAATAATACCAACAGAATAATGCTCAAAACACCCATTTCTCTACTCCGGTTACTTACCTATCGAAGTTCACAATCGGAAGGAACTGCTCCACTGAAAGAGAAGCTCCGCCGACCAATGCACCATCGATATGCTCCTTGGACATCAAGGCTTTCGCATTCGAAGCCTTCACTGAACCACCATACTGTATAATGAGCTCTTCTGCAACACCCTTTGTATAGAGTTTTGCAATAAGAGAGCGGATAAAAGCATGAGCTGAATCAGCATCTTCGGGAGTTGCTGTTTTCCCGGTTCCAATAGCCCACACCGGTTCGTATGCCAAGGTAATGTGCTTCATCTGAAGCTCGGTAACACCTTTCAAACCTTCAGTGATCTGCCTGGTCAATACTTCCTCAAGCTTGCCGCCTTCCCGTTCAGAAAGGGTTTCGCCAATGCACAAATCAACATCCATGCCTTGAGAGAGAGCAAGTAATACCTTCTTGTTGATAAACTGGTCGGTCTCACCATACAAGGCTCTTCTTTCACTGTGTCCAAGAATGACGTTGGTAACCCCGAGGTCCTTGAGCATCAGAGCACTCACCTCACCAGTAAACGCGCCATTGAGATTGTCGCTCATATTCTGGGCTGCAACAATAATGGACGAGCCTTTTACAGCCTCTACGACAGCGGGAATGGTAACGAAGGGGGGAGCAATCATTACCTTGGTTGTAGAGCCCTGCAAAGCCTTGACCAACTCCTTGGCGAAGGCAGCACCTTCGCTAGGGGTCATATTCATTTTCCAGTTGCCTGCAATATAGGGTTTTCTCATGTTATTTCTCCAATGCCTTAATACCAGGAAGCACTTGGCCTTCGAGGAACTCGAGGGAAGCACCACCACCGGTACTGACGTGACTGATTTTGTCAGCTAGATTGAACTTGTTGATGGCTGCTACAGAGTCTCCGCCACCGACAACCGTTGTTGCATTACTTTGAGCCAAAGCTTTGGCTACCGTAAGGGTTCCGTTCGCAAAGGAGTTGAACTCAAAAACACCCATCGGGCCATTCCAAACAACACTCTTTGCTTGTGAGACAGCAGCTACAATAAGCGCAACGGTCTTAGGTCCAATGTCCATTCCGATCAAATTTTGTGGAATGTCTGCAGAATCGATGGTAACTACAGCAGTATCTTCCTTGAATTCCTCACCACAGAGGTGGTCTACAGGAAGAATAACCTGTACGCCCTTTTCCTTGGCCTTTGCAAGAAAGGATGCTGCAGTCTCTTTGTAATCTTCTTCTACAAGGCTTTTGCCGATACTGTGACCCTGTACAGCAAGGAAGGTATAGGCCATGCCGCCACCAATAACGATGGTATTGCAGGTACGAACCAAACTTTCCAAAACACTAATCTTGCTGGAAACCTTTGAACCACCGATGATTGCAACAAATGGCTTATCAGGATTCTCCAGCAGCGGTGCCATGAACTTAACTTCTTTCTCAATCAGGAATCCTGCAAAGGAAGGAAGAAAGTGTGCAACACCTTCTGTGGAAGCATGAGCACGATGGGCAGTGCCGAACGCATCATTGACATACACATCACCAAAACTAGCCAGATTCTTTGCAAATTCGGGATCGTTGGCTTCCTCTTCAGCGTAGAAGCGAACGTTTTCAAGCAACAATACGTCACCCTTTTTCAGGCCGGCAACCTGAAGTGCCACTTCAGGACCAATTACATCCTTGGCAAGGATTACTTGCTTACCCAACAGCTCAGAAAAACGCTTTGCGATAGGCGCCATGGAAAATTCAGGGTTCTTCTTCCCCTTTGGCCGGCCGAAATGGCTCATGACCACAACGGTTGCACCATGCTCCAGCAAATAACTGATAGTAGGAAGAGCTGCCTGAATGCGGGTATCGTCAGTTACAACGCCATCCTTCAAGGGTACGTTGAAATCCACACGAACCAAGGCTTTCTTATTTGAGAAATCATAGTCCCGAATAGTATTAAGAATCATAGGTTTCCTCTTTTGATTGGTAGGGCGAAAATTGTATCTACAGCCCTAATGAGCAAATCAGGCCTGCTATACAACAGGCCTGACCCAAATGTGGAATAAACGTTATTTCACCAACTTCTTGGCGAGGTCGACAACACGGGTGGAATACCCCATCTCATTGTCATACCAGCTGATAACCTTGAACATCCTCTCGCCCATTTTCATGGTAAGAGAAGCATCAAAAATTGAGGAGTGGTTGTTGCCAACGATATCGTGGGAAACAATCTGATCCTCGGTATACTCGAGCACATAGCTCATAGCACCTTCAGAAGCCTTCTTGACTGCTGCGTTCACTTCCTCAACGGTTGCATCTTTCTCAAGAAGGACAACCAAGTCAACAACGGAACCTGCAGGAGTGGGTACGCGCATGGCCATGCCATTGAGCTTGCCCTTGAGCTCAGGAATTACTTCACTGACAGCCTTTGCAGCACCGGTGGTGGTGGGGATGATGGAGACAGCGCCGGCTCTTGCTCTTCTGAGGTCCTTGTGGGGCTGGTCGAGCATAACCTGGTCGTTGGTATAAGCATGGACGGTGGTCATCAAGCCGCGTTCAATTCCAAAATTGTCCTGCAGAACTTTGGCAAGAGGAGCCAAGCAGTTGGTGGTGCAGGAAGCGTTGGAGTAAGCAAGCAGGCTGTGGTCAATCTTGTCGTCGTTTACACCGCAAACGATGGTCTGGTCAATCTTGTCTTTTGCAGGAACGGTAAGGATTACCTTCTTTGCTCCAGCCTTGATGTGATCCTTATAACCACCCTTCGGGCTCTCTGCCTGGGTAAATACGCCGGTTGATTCGATGGCTACATCGACTCCGAGTTCTTTCCAGGGAAGTTCTGCGGGATTGCGCATTGCATAGACAGGAATGGATTTTCCATCAACTACGATGGCGTTTTCTGTAGCAACAACGCTCTTGGAATATACTCCATAGGTGGAATCGTATTTCAGAAGATGGGCAAGAGTCTTAGGATCGGTAAGGTCATTGATACCGACGATCTGAATGTTCTTATCTTCAAATGCTACCTTGAAAACATTGCGTCCGATTCTTCCGAAACCATTAATTGCAATTTTCATTGTTTGTTTTCCTCCGGGAATTCTTGTTGTGTATCGATATTAATATACTGTTTTCCCTCTCTAAGGGTCAACGTATATACTTATGATTTAACCACCAATTTCAATTGAATGATCTTGTGGCCGTCGATATCCTCGACGGTAAAAATAGCTTCATCATCTTCGACAGATTCATCCTTAAGGGGAATCCTGCCGAACAGTTCAAATACATAGCCACCAATGGTCTCAAACTCTTCCTCGGAGAGGTGGAGCCCGACCGACTCGTTGACTTCCTCTATGGATGTTCGTGCTTCAACGACAAAGGTATTGTCGTCAAGTTTACAAATTCCATCGTCTTCATCCTCATCGAATTCATCCTGGATTTCGCCAACGATTACCTCAAGAATGTCTTCCATGCAGACTATGCCGCTGACTCCACCGTACTCATCGATAGCGATGGCAATATGGACCTTTCTCAGTTTGAATTCCCTGAGTAAATCATCCAAGTGCTTGCTTTCAGGAATAAAATAGGGCTTACGCATCAACGCCTTGGCATTGAACCCATTCTCGATGCCATGCCTGAGAATATCCTTGGCATACAACACGCCGACAATATTGTCGATGGTCTGTTCATAGACCGGATAGCGTGAATACCCTTGTTCCTGGATAATCGTATAGAGATCATCCACATTGATATCGCTGCTGATAAACTGGACATCCACCCGAGGAACCATGATCTCCTTGACCGTTTTGTCCCTCAGTTCCCGTATGCCCTCTATCATGGTCTGCCGTTCTTCCAAATCTACCTTGGACTGCAACTCACGATCTTTGCCATCCAAGCTTTTCTTGAACAGACCTCTCCATGGCAAGCTCAACGTTTGCTCCCCCTCACTTGCTGTAGCAGTTGCTCTTGTTTCACCAACATCGGTTCATCAGCGTCATTGGTATGATGATCTTCACCCAATAGGTGCAAAAGACCATGAATCAACAGACGATGCAACTCCTCATCTGGTTCTACACTAAAGGATAGTGCGTTTCTTTTCAAGGTATCAAGAGAAATAACCATGTCTCCAAGGACACGAATTTCTTGAGGAAGTGATTCCGTTTCTTCAAAGACAACCTCAGGCCAGGAAAAATCTTCCACATCATCTTCCTGGACAAATGATAGAATATCCGTCGGTTCATCCTTGTCCCGATACGTCTTGTTCAATTCCTGCATAGCTGCATCACTGACAAAACTGACTGAAAACTCACAGCTTCCCTGTCCAAGCAAAACCAGCACTTCTTCCAAACGGTCTATGACACGCTGCTGGTCCACTTCCTGTTCATACGATTCAATTTCATAACTCACATCGATATAATACGTTTCCAAGCCTCTATTCTCCCCTAGTCTTTGGTTCTTGTTCTTCTGGATATTCAATTCTATGGTGATCACGTCCGATCAAAGTCTGGACAAAGGCATCCTCAATATGATCGAGATCGGTTATGGAAAGTTGTGAATCCTTGAGTTGATCCCGTTCAAACTTCCCCATAATGATGGCATGCACCAACTTCTGATATTTTGAATGATTTGGTTTCTTAATGGTTCTACTGGCAGCTTCAACACAGTCAGCAAGCATCACTATTGCCGATTCCGGGAAGGTGGGCGGATTTCCCGTATAGGAATAGTCATCAGCTTTAACTTCAACTCCGGCAAGCAGAGCCTGCTCTTTTGCCTCATTATAAAAAAACTGGATAATATCGTTGCCATGGTGTTGGGCGATGATATCCAATACTTCCTGGGGAAGACCGGCATCCCTACCCTTTTCAAGGCCAAGTTTCACATGGCTTTTGATGATGGCCGCCGATAAGCTCGGCTTTATGTCATCGTGCTTGTTCTCAGTCCCTTGGTTTTCGATGAAGTACTCAGGATGATCAGACTTTCCAATGTCATGGTAAATACCACCGACTCGTGCAAGCATGGCATTTGCCCCAATTGCTTTTGCAGCTTGATATGCAAGATCGGAAACATACCGCGAATGATTATAGGTACCTTGTGCAACGGTTCCAAGTCGGTCGAGGACGGGACTGTCTGAAAATGCAAGTTCACTAAGGCGATAGGAGGTGGGAATATTGAACATACGCTCACACAGCGGAACCAATGCCTCCACCAACACCAGACTTATAGTGATATTGAGAATCATACCCCCAATCAAAGGTAGTACCGACTGAAGGGCGAGTCCTATCAATAAATTCAATGAAAGGGCGGCAAAACTGCATATTACACAAGCATAGAACCAGTTAAACAAATCTTCCAATCGTTTGAAGGTATAGCGGAAAAAGTATAAGCAGATGCCTGCAGCTGTAAGGCTGAAGAAAAATGTCATGGCTGAAGCCTGGGGCATCAAGGATGCATAGCTGGACAACAAGAAGGCTGCTACCAAACCCAGACGCTTCTTGCTGGTTATATGAGCAGTAAAAAGCGGTGCAAAAAGAGTCGGGAGGAACGAATCAAGAAAGAGGATCGATTGTGTCTGCAACAGATGCGAGACGGCATACATGGCAAGCAAAGAAACAGCAATGGAAGCAAGCATGAGATTCAGATACAAATACAGCCGTTTTTCTGAATAGAGAAATTGAATGAAAACATACACGGAAATACTGGTGGAAAGCAGGATGAACACAGCCCTGCCGATCAACTCAAGCAATGTGTAATGGAAGGTCTCATTACTCATCCTCTCAAGCAAGGCTAATTGCTGGGCATTGATTACCGTGTCCTTGGAGATGATTTTTTCTCCTCTTTCAACCAAAACCACGATTTCCTGTACAGATTCAGCAGCATGTTGGCGTTGATTGAGGGTTTCAACTTCCTCATACACAATGTTTTCCTGCAACAGCCAGGAGAGAGCATCAGAAAGCAAGTATGGCTGGAACGTTGCATTAACGCTTCGATACCCTTCCATCCAGGCTTCCAAGCCATTTGCAAGATTTTCCTTGGTGAGGACTTCACTGAAAAGGTGAGCCTCTTTGTTGTGATTCTTCTCCATGGAAACGGTGTTCTGCAGCAAATACTCTTCATATCCTTGTCCCCTGATAGCTGAAACAACCGCCTGGGAGAAAAGTCCTTTCTTGAGAATCTCATCAGAAGTTTCTTCGAGAGCCTGTAAGAAAAACTGTTGGTCCAATGCACCCAAAGAAAGAATGCGTTGGATAACATTACCATCATCTTGTAAGGTTTCTTTGTCTTGGAATACTTGGATTTGTTCCGGCAATGGACTACGGATCAACGCTATAAAGGATTCAACGCGTTGGACGCTGAGTATCGTAGAACGCAAAGAGAAGGAGAACAAAGGAAGAATCGCCCTTTGTTTCTCTGCAATGAGGGCTTGCGTGCGAATTTCATCGATATAGGTAAAATTCTCGGTTGCATACACATCTTCGTCTGACAACTCGCCGATTTGGTAGTGTTTTCCCCTATCACGTAAGAAACTATCAGCCGACCTGCTGCTGAAGAGAGGAACCAACATGGCAAGAATAACAATCACAATTATGAGGGCGATAGACAACTGACGTTCAAGCTTATTCGGTTTGCTTTTTTCTCCAAGACCCAAGCGTTGAGCTTTCATAGGCTGCTCCGTTTCTGCATGTTCAAATCCTGGGCATAGGCATCGATGATACGGCTCACAATTCTTGAACGAACTACATCATGTGAGTCAAACAAGACAAACTCAAGTCCCTCAATACCGTTGAGAATGTGCATTGCATGCACCAATCCACTATCTTTGTTGCGAGGCAGGTCAACCTGACTGATATCACCGGTAATGATTGCATTGGAATTTTCCCCAAGGCGTGTCAAGAACATCTGCATTTGTTCTTTGGTGGTGTTTTGTGCTTCATCAAGAATAACGATGGCATTTTGCAATGAACGCCCTCGCATATACGCCAAGGGGGATATTTCAATGCTGCCGTTTTCTTCCAATCGTCTGATGTTCTGCACGCTGATCATTGCTTCCATTGCATCATACAAAGGTCTGAGATAGGGATTGATTTTCTGTGCCAAATCCCCTGGCAGGAAACCTAGGTTCTCCCCTGCTTCCACAATGGGTCGAGTGAGGATCAATTTATGTCGCTTACCCGAAAGCAGCAGGCTCAAAGCATATGCAACAGCTAAAAAAGTCTTGCCGGTTCCAGCTGGACCGATTCCAAAGACAATCTGACTATCTTCCATACTCTTGATGTATGATTCCTGGCGAGGGTTTTTCGGGTATGCGAAACGATTATGAACAAGGATATAGGGTTTGTCATTTGCTTGGGGTTGTACGAGCTCATCCAGGCTGACATCGGTATGTTTAAGGCTTTGGAATTCCATAAAAATTTCAGCTTCACTGAAATAGTGCTGGTGTTCAGCCACCTTTTGCAGTTTGGCTATCAATTGAAGAAACCGATTGACAACCATCTCATCCTTGCTGAGGCAAGAGACGGTATTGCCTTTCAGATACAAATCACAGCCAAGCAGAGCTTCAAGATAGGGCAGATTCCGATCATTGATCCCTAGCACCCGCTGCATCTGTTCTTCACTGGAGAAATCCACACTTCTTTCCATTCGCGATCCTATGTTGCCTGTGTACGAATCCATTCTTGGTTGGATTGCGTCCACTTTTCTTCTACATTCAACTCTGGGATGGTATTCCAAGTGAGGAAAACCGATACTGTAGGAACCCAGTTGTATTGGTTGTTCGATAATACAACACTTCCGGTGTATTTACAATTCAAGGACCAATCTCCCAAATAGTGAACCAAATCGAACGAGATTGAGCTTAGGTTGAATTGAGTATGATACCTTCCGTCCCCGGTTATATCAAAACTCCTCAATAAATCCTCCCACAAGAGCGGTAGTGAAAAGGAGCCTTGGTCATCGTAGTAGCGGAAAAATCCGGTATTTGAACTCTTGACCGAGAGCGAGCAATCCAAGAACTCTGCAATACTGAAGCCCAGGCTCCCTACAACATCAAGACTGCTGGCATAGCGATCAATGAAGTGAAAATTGAAGGAAGTATCCAAGCCGAGGGTAAGTTCAACACGTCGTTTCCATACTCTGAACGACAATTTCTTGGCACTGATGGTTGCAATCATCTTCTGTGAATGCAAATCGTGTACTTGCCCTTGCATAGTATACGTAAACGAGAGCGAAGGAACTTCTGCCTTGAATGTAAGTTGTTCCACCCAATCCTGAACATTCTGCGTAGTAAGAGCTATATAAGAAACGTTTTGAGAAATTTTAACAGCCTTTTTGAAAAATGAGGCACTCATGCTTTGTTGCAGCGAAAGAGCATCCAAGGCTCGTTGATGTGTGGTAGTAAGGTCGTAGTTTGCATCGACTTGAAACGTCCATGCAGGACGGGCATATTTTACTTGTCCAAAGAGAGCATCCTTCTGAAGGACTCCCGCAACTTCGGTCCAGCGAAAGGAAAGAGAAATTGATACAGGACCATTCGTATACAGCAGCCTTGGTAGCAGTGACTGGGTTACTGGATACATATTGGCAGTAATGGACGGCGTAAAAGTCCCAAATCCAAGGGTGATAGCCTTTTCTATTTTAACCTGATGGATAGTTACCGTATCTTTGGTGAATGCATATTCCTCTTCATTGGTGGCAATGAGTACCTCAGAAGTTCCAGTACTGCGGGTTTGGGTTTCTTGAAAGCGATACAGCCTTTGGCTGAGTGTATAGGAAAGACCGAGTATTGGCAGCTCTGCCTTGGTTACGCTGAACAGCTGTACTTCCTGATTATAGAACACATTCTTGCTCTGATCTTCCACGATGCTGAGTTGCGGAATCAGTTCCTGGGATAGCTTGAGCATCTGAGAATGCGGGGAAGCGGAGAGGATAAATGAGCCTTTAGTGAATGTATAAAGATATGCATCGTCCTGCCAATCCAAGGCTGTAGTTGTCTCGGTAACAGAATGTGTCAGCTTTTGATTGATCGAATACGTCAAGGAAAGGTTTCTCTCTGTAGTTGGGGATGATTTTGGTGTGCTTGAAACACCAATCTCATACGCTTTGGGCAACAAGGGTGGTAGTTCGAGGGAAGTCTGCTGTTCTTGCTCGATATCATCGGATGCCAAAGGAGCGGTGAAGGAAAACAGTGAGCCTTCCATGTTCATCTGTAATTCAGGGAGGATCACTTTCTTGAGCAAGTATCGGTACTCACCGTCCTGTTTCTGCCAATCCCACCTCGCTTGGGCACTGAGGCTTGTTATCGTAAGTGAAGACAAATAGGGAGAAAGAACTGTTTTAGGGAGTTTGAAAGAGCTGGTCAGCTTCCATGTGTAACTGGTGATATCGCTTGCGAAATCAAGAGGAAATTCCTGTGCTTTTCCCAAAGGGGCATCGAAGGAGAAAGCTGTCAGGCGATTTGCATAGAGCCTTTTTACCTTGGGATCGGAGTAATAGGGAAATTCCAGGCTCACATCTGCATACGTGGTATCCAGCTTGAGCAAATGTTCCCCATAGTATCGGAGGCGAGGCGCATCAGCGTATTCCGCTACCAATTCTTTCCCCTCGACATACAGAGCTAGAGAATCATGGGTGCCTATAGTAAGTTTTTTATTCAATAGGGTTATTTGCCCATTCAATGCGGTATGCAATCCTGCAAGTTCGTAGGCATCTGCCATCAGGCTCAGATACGAACCGCTACCTTTAGCCCAGTTCTGCAATCCTGATCCCGACGACCTATCCGAATAGATGGGGCCATCGGGAAAAAGGGCTTGATTGTTGGACGAAGCAAGCAGGCTTGCAAAACTGGAACTGTTTGCTTCCTGAAGTTTGGGATTGGATCCAAATAGTTCAAACGTAGTTGAGACAAACATCCCTCGTTCACTGGCAAAACCCATAGCAGGATTTCCTACCATCCTATTACCGGGAAATAAGAAGAAAGGAGTCCAAAAAACCGGCACCCTACCCATCTGTAAGGATGCACTTTGGACCATCAAGTCCCCTCCGGGTAAAAATTGGAGTTTTTTTGCCCTGATGGAGGAAAGGGGATCAACTTTTTTTGTGCCTATCCATCCGTCGGAATAGGAAAGGCTTGTAGTTTTACCTGCATAGGTAATCTGGGAACCGGATGTATAGAGAGTAACCTTTTGTTCCTCACTATTGGTTTTTTCACTTTGGGTGGTTGCTCCCTTTATGAAGAGAGACGAGCTGGACCAATCGAGTGTGATAATCGTACCATCCACTTTTTGCAGTGCGCTATCAATTTGTGGGTCTTCATAGGTTACTGAACCTTGGGCACTGAGCATTGTGTGATCAAGGTCGATGAGCATCTTTTGGGCGGAAAGCTTTTTCTCCTTGGTCTCTCCTTGTAGCTTGAAGGAAACTACAACATTTCCCTCCAGTTGGACGAGTGAGGAATCTGCATCCGTAGAGAGGGTATCCGCCTGGACTATGGTCATTTGGTATTGTTGCGAGGCATCCTGTTCCAAAGCGATGGGATACAGCTCAAGATCATGATAATCAAGAAGTGCTTGCCTCAATACATCTGTTTCTGCACTTGCAATATTTCTCAGCCGAGCCATTTCCAACAATGTCTGTTCATCCGCTTGTTGGATGCTGAGACTAAGCATCAAGCTATCTGATTGTGCATACAAAACTGAACCCATGATGTAAAACAGGGCTATAAGGCAAAGGATTCTTTTTTGTATTCGTTCAGCCTTTCTCATGGAACATCTGAGCAAGATAATACCCTGTGTGGGAGTCCTTGCATAGGGCAAGTTGCTCAGGAGTTCCAGTTGCTACGACCATTCCGCCGCCATCACCACCTTCAGGTCCCAGGTCGATTACATGGTCGGCCTGCATGATTACATCCAAGTTATGCTCAATTAGCAGTACGGTATTGCCTTGTTCCACCAGACGATTCAGTACTTCCATCAATTTCTTTACATCAGCAAAGTGCAGACCAGTAGTAGGTTCGTCCAGAACATATAAGGTTTTTCCTGTTCCATATTTGGAAAGCTCAAGACTCAACTTGACCCGTTGAGCCTCTCCTCCACTGAGCGTAAGTGCACTCTGTCCAAGTTTGATGTACTCAAGGCCTACTGAAATAAGGGTATCAATCTTACGTTTTATTTTGGGAATGGCGGAAAAGAAGTCACTTGCCTCTTCCATGGTCATCTCCAAAACCTCGTGAATATTTTTTCCTTTGTACCTTACGGCCAGCGTTTCCTTGTTGAAGCGTTTACCGTGGCACACATCACAGGTGACATACACATCAGGCAGAAAATTCATCTCGATCTTCAGTGTTCCATCACCCTGACAATTCTCACAGCGTCCACCCTGTACGTTGAAAGAAAACCTTCCGCTCTTATAGCCTCTCGCTTTGCTGTCGGGCAAGGAGGCAAAAAGATCGCGAATCGCAGTAAAAACCCCAACATAGGTTGCTGGATTGCTTCTTGGCGTCCTTCCTATCGGGCTTTGGTCGATATTGATAACCTTATCAAGATTTTC
>Ga0172378_10001174_pt1 | contig 24050 bp, 19 predicted proteins | sample GrowelOW332metaG_FD_119755 | JGI IMG/M metagenome (GOLD analysis project Ga0172378, IMG submission 119755) | Groundwater microbial communities from an aquifer near a municipal landfill in Southern Ontario, Canada - Pumphouse #3_1 metaG | ecosystem: Environmental > Aquatic > Deep subsurface >... | reverse complement strand
TTATTTGTCGTAAGGTATCCAGAAAGACAGCTAGCAGCAGTAACTGTTCCAGTCTTAGCATGAACTCTTCTATATCCGACTTTCCCACGTCCAAAACGATATTTCATAGTACCATCTATACCGGACACAGGCAAAGCTTTATATAGTGAAGCGAAAATGTGCGTATCATTATACGCATAGATTAAAAGTTGAGTCAATAATTTTGGCGAGACATAATCATAGGATGATAATCCACATCCATCAGTAATAATATATTCGTTCTTATTGACATTGATGGCTTGTAACAAACTAATAATAGCTTTTAAACCATCTTTAGTTTCTAATTTATAATTTTTACCTGATGTAATCTGAGCAAGATGAGTCAACATAGATTCAGCATATAAATTATCACTTTCCTTAAGCATCTCCTTAAGGACGGTGTAAAATGAAGTAGTAATTGTACTTACACATACCAAAGTAGAGTCTTCATTTATCAAGGGTACCTCTCCAAACGAGTACCCTTCTCCAAGAGGAACTTCAGTGTAGGGAATCTCTATTGATTTGGCTTCAATAGATGAAATAGAATCAATCTCTGAAGAAGTTAATGCATCGACAGATACAGTCGACTTATACATAGCCTCTTCTATGTTTGAGTCTTTAGAAACTCGATTGTTTAGCATAGAAATACCTCGCTGTTCCAATTTGCTTACTAGCGACATCATACAATAGTCTTGTGGGGAAAAGACATTAAGCTCTGCGGAAACAGGCGTATATATATCACCACTAATTTCAAAAATATTGCCATTCCTGAGCCACTGACGAGTCAGCTTCATCCCTTTTTTACTAGTTCTACGAGTAGTCGTTCTAGTTTTGTTAATCACCGTATAAACGGCATCATTAGGATAAATATCTAGTTTAGCAGGTTGTCCCATCATCCCTGGAGAGGCACGAACACTTAGACGTCCCTCCTGATACATCAATGGAGAAAGATAAGCTTGATATTCAGCAGGATTATCATCCCAAAGCCATCCACTACGCCAATACAATGAATCTGTTAAAGAGACATCTCCATATAACTCCCCTTTTATGGCGTGAAATGTATCACCAGCAAGTAAAGAGTCAAGCATCGAATCCATATCTGAAGAATCAAATGTAGGATCTGCTCCTCCTTTAAGATAAATGTCCCCAAAGAGAGTGTCATTTCGAACTATACCAGTCCGAAACATTGTTGTCTGGAAAGGAATATCCTTCGATTTACCAGCAAGTGAAGTGATAGACGTCAAGAGCTTCATCGTAGAGGCAGGACGAGCCATCTTTTGATCTCTGTGTGTATACAACATACGATGTTGATCAAGATCATAAAAACAAATACCAACATCTGATTGAATAGGTAAACTAGCAATTAATCGTTGTATTTTTGAATCTAATGCAATACTATCTTTCTTAAAAGTTGAAGTACTCAATTTACTTTTGTCACCTCCATCAGCCCAGACGAAGCTAATAGAAAGGATAGCAATATAAATTGCTACCCTTATTTTTCTAGATATTATGAATCTCATAAATTTCATTCTTCTTTAATGTTTATAAAAGGAGTTTTGCTTATTTCTTTTATAAACATTCCTTAATAATTTCACCCACAGTAGGATGAGGAAAAACAGTACGCTTCCATTCGCTAGCTTTACGTTTCATTCGAATAGCATTAGCAGCCTGTATAATGATTTCTGATGCTGGATTCCCTAATAGGTGTACTCCCCAAATACGTTGATCGTTCGGATTAATTAATATACGACATGTTCCATTCATACCTTCATTTTCAGCCACAAATCTCCCCGAATAAGCCATAGGTAACTCTTTCAATATATATGGAATACCTTTCTTTTTCAATTCTTGCTCTGTATATCCTACTCCAGCTAATTCTGGATTGGTATACAAAACACTAGGAATACATTGATAATTGATTTCATCGGTTCCTCCCAATAACGTATGAACAGCAACTTCAGCTTCACGAATAGCAGTATGTGCTAACATCGATTTACCATTGGCATCTCCACATAAATAAATATGATGAGAAGAAGTCTGCATACGTTTATTTTGAAGAATATTCCCTTTATCATCTTTGTCTAGTTTAAGATTTTCCAATCCAAAACCAGCTGTGATTCTTTTACGTCCAGTGCAAACTAACAATTTATCTACTACAATCGTTGCTTCTTGAACAGGATTTGTAGAGATTGCTATCTTTTCTCCTTCCATAGCAACAGCTGTTACTTTGGTAGAAAGTAAAAATTCGACACCCCGTTTGGCATATATTTCACGTAATTGCATAACTAGTGCTGCATCGAACATAGGCAATAGTTCGTTCATCATCTCTATGACAGTAACTTTTGAGCCCATACTGTTGAAGTAAGATGCGAATTCCATACCTATTACTCCACCACCTAGAATAACAATAGAATCCGGTATATCTGTACATTCAAGAGGATCCTTATGTGTCCAATAGGGAACGTCCTCAAGTCCTACTATAGGAGGAATTATAGATTCTGATCCCGTACAAATAAACATATTTTCGACGTAATAGAGTGAATCATTACAGACAATCTTGTGGTTACTCTTTATATAAGCCTCCCCCTTGATTATAATTACTCCTGCATTTTCCAGTCGTTGCTTGATTCCAAGAACTAATTTACGAACGACTTTTTTCTCCCTAGATACCATTCTCTTTACGTCAGGCTTAATCTCTCCACTAATAAGAACCCCATATTTTGATGCCTGCCGTGCTTGGTCTAATATTTTAGCACTATAAAGTAACGTCTTCGTAGGGATGCATCCCTCATTAAGACATACTCCTCCTACATTGTCTGCTTTTTCAAACAAGACAACTTTATACCCCTCTTTTGCTGTTTTCTCTGCAGCAGTATAGCCAGCAGGACCACTGCCAATAATGGCTAGATCGTATCTCTCTATATCATCCATAACTAAAGTGTGCATTAGCTTGTTACTTAATGACATGCAATGTAATACTTTTGTATTGGAATACCAACCAGCATGATGATAAAACATAAAAAAAATAGGAAGTCAATTAAGACTTCCTACTCTTTTAAATTTTGAGTATATTATTGAGTATATTATAATATTCAAATTAAACTCATCTCTAAATAATTACTAGAAATTACTTTTCATTTCTTCAAAATAAGATTGTGCATGAAGACATGCTGGACAAATTGCTGGAGCCTCTTCTCCCTCGAAGATAAACCCACAGTTACGACATTGCCATACAATTGTTTTATCTTTCTTGAAAACTGACTTATTTTCTACATTCTTTAGGAATGCATTGTAACGTTCTTCGTGACACTTCTCAGCTACAACGATCATACGATACATCTTAGCAACATCATCAAAACCTTCTGCCTCTGCTTCATTAGCAAAACGAGGATAAAGTTCACTCCATTCTTCATGTTCGCCTGCAGCTGCACTTTTTAGATTTTCTGCTGTAGTACCTATAACACCTGCTGGAAAAGAAGCAGTAATTTCAACTAAACCACCTTGAAGATGCTTAAACATACGTTCAGCATGCTCTTTTTCTTGGTCAGCAGTTTCTGCAAAAATTGCTGAAATTTGTTCATAACCCTCTTTTTTTGCTTTGCTAGCAAAATAAGTGTAACGCATACGAGCTTGAGATTCACCTGCGAAAGAAGTCATTAGATTCTTCTCTGTTTTTGTTCCTTTAATACTTTTCATATTGTTTATTTAATGATTGTCGTCGTATTTATTTGTCTAGATTTATTATATCACGATTTATATTATTGCAAGATACTAAATCTTTTTCTTTTTAGCGATGACAAATGTACAAAATTTATTGTAATGATTACAATAAATTTAGCTATTTATATAACAATACCCCATTTTAATCCACTTTTATGCTACACAACATATTTGTCTCATTATAATTATGTACTTTTGCAGCAAAATAACAACAATTTATATTTTATGATGACATTTTTCTTCAAACCAAAGCTTTGGCAAGAATTAAAAACATACAATCGTTCTAAATTCACAAGTGATGTGATGGCAGGAATTATTGTAGGTATTGTAGCATTACCTTTAGCAATTGCATTTGCGATAGCTTCTGGTGTATCACCTGAAAAAGGAATTATCACCGCTGTAATAGCGGGTTTTATCATTTCATTTTCAGGAGGAACAAAATTACAGATAGGAGGACCAACAGGTGCGTTTATTGTAATAGTTTATGGCATAGTCCAACAATATGGATTAGATGGATTAATGATAGCCACAATGATGGCAGGAGTCATTCTTATTCTATTGGGTCTCTTTAAACTCGGTACTATCATTAAGTTTATCCCTTATCCCATAATAGTTGGATTTACAAGTGGTATTGCAGTAACCATTTTTTCTACCCAGATAGCAGACATTTTCGGTTTACAATTTGGGGTAGACAAATTGCCTGGAGATTTCATCCAAAAATGGATCATGTATTTCAATCACTTCGATTCTGTCAACTGGATAAATACAGCTGTCTCAGTATTTAGCGTACTAATTATAACAATTACTCCTCGTTTTTCTAAACGAATTCCGGGTTCTTTGATTGCTATTCTTTTCATTACTGGACTCGTATATATTCTCAAGACCTACGTAGGGATTGACACTATAGACACTATTGGAGACCGATTTACCATTTCAGCAAAGTTACCTAGTTTCCAATTACCTAATTTCTCATGGGAAAATATAAGTAAACTACTTCCAGTAGGAATCACAATAGCTATATTAGGCTCAATAGAATCGTTACTATCTGCTACAGTGGCTGACGGTGTAACAGGTGATAAGCACGACAGTAATACCGAATTAATAGCGCAAGGTATAGCCAATTTAGCTTCCCCTTTATTTGGAGGTATTCCTGCAACAGGAGCTATCGCAAGAACAATGACCAATATCAACAATGGTGGTAAAACTCCAATTGCAGGTATTATCCATGCTACTGTATTGCTGCTGATTTTATTGTTCTTAATGCCTTTAGCTAAATACATTCCAATGGCTTGTTTAGCAGGTGTATTGGTTATTGTAGCATACAACATGTCTGAATGGCGTACATTTAAACAGTTACTTCGAGGTACAAAAAGTGATGTAAGTGTCCTACTAATCACTTTCTTCCTTACAGTAATATTCGATTTAACTATAGCGATTGAAATTGGATTATTGATTGCATGTCTTTTATTTATGAGACGTGTAGCTGAAACCACAAAAATATCTATCTATACGGATACCATTGATCCTAATGCCCAAACAGATATGGTCGTGAAAGATGATCAAATAAAAATAAAAAAAGGAATAGAAGTTTATGAAATTGATGGACCTTTTTTCTTCGGTATTGCTAATAGATTTGAGGAATTGATGATCAGTCAACATCATCATCCAAAAGTACGTGTAATTCGTATGAGACACGTACCATTTATCGATTCAACTGGATTGCATAACTTTACTAACTTCGTCAAGAAATGTAAAGAAGAACGCATTATGATTGTTCTTTCAGGAGTGAATGATAAAGTACATGAAACCCTTAAGAATAGCGGATTTTATAATATCATGGATGAGAAAAATATTTGCGAAAATATAAATGAAGCACTGAAAAGAGCAGAAGAAATTTTACCCAAATAGTCGCTTATTTTTCGATTATAGAGAAAAAAAAACTCAATTACCTATTCATTTGATGAATAGGTAATTGAGTTTTCCTTTATGTAAGATATTAATCTACAAGATGCCCAAGCAATGTAGCTGAACTACAGCTATCAACTTTGACCTGTACAAAATCACCTACCTTAGCTTCTTGTCGATCAAATACAACAACCTTATTCTGTTGCGTACGACCACATAACTGATCATTACTACGCTTTGAAGCTCCATCAATCAGAACCTCAAAAGTTTTGCCCAAATCACGTGTATTAGACTCTAAAGATAATTTATTCTTTAAAGTAATTATTTCATTCAGACGACGGATTTTAGTCTCTTCTGGAACATCATCATCAAGATGTTTTGAAGCGTAAGTACCTTCACGTTCTGAATATTTAAACATGTATGCAGTATCGTATGCACATTCTTCCATTAATGAAAGAGACAACTGATGGTCTTCCTCAGTTTCAGAAGAGAACCCACTGAATATATCAGTAGATAATCCACAATCAGGAATGGCTTTTCTGATAGCTAATACTCTATTAACATACCAATCACGTGTATACCTACGATTCATCAATTTCAATATACGCGAACTACCACTTTGAACTGGAAGATGCACATGATTACAAACATTAGCTTCTGAAGCAATCACATTTATTGTTTCATCACTCATATCTTTTGGATGTGAAGTAGAGAAACGGATACGCATCTTCGGTACGGCACGAGCTACCTGTTGTAATAAATCATGAAATTTCAACCTCTTTCCTTCAAGAGTTTCAAAATCATAAGAGTTGACGTTCTGCCCCAACAAAGTAACCTCTTTATATCCTTTACCTTCAAGGTCCTTTACTTCTTTGATAATACTTTCTACATCTCTACTTCGTTCTCTACCTCTAGTGTAAGGAACGATACAATACGTACAAAAATTATTACATCCTCTGGTAATAGATACAAAACCAGAAATATTGCCTTTGACTAGACGTGTAGGCATTATGTCGCGATAAGTTTCTACTTTAGATAAATCGACATTAATAGAAGGTTTACCAACTTCAGCAGCAGCAATCAATTGAGGTAAATCTAAATAAGCATCAGGGCCACATACCACATCTACTTTATAGTCATCAATTAATTTCTCTTTAACACGCTCAGCCATACAACCTAGCACACCAATGATTAACTTACGTCCTTTTGTCCGTAAAGTATTGAGAAACTTTAGTCGATTAATGATTTTTTGCTCAGCATTGTCTCGTACAGAACATGTATTGATAAAAATGGCACTTGCTTGTTCAAAATCTTCAGTCAAAGCATATCCAGCCATCTCCATCACTGTAGCAACCACTTCGCTATCAGCCACATTCATCTGACATCCATGAGTCTCGATAAAAAGAAGTTTAGGTACTTCTATAAAGGAAATAGATTTTGAGTCTATTCCTGCATTTTCTTGAGTCATACTTGTTATTTATAGATTAATAAATAGTTTACAAAGATACAAAGAGAAAATGAAAAACAGATATTATATACATTTATGGCTGTATTTTTATCGTAAAGAAATCAAAATAATTAAACCACACTGTTTTAATGCTAATTTCTATTATTTTAATATTAAAAATTCTTATTTTGTTGCATATTGAAACTTTATTCTTTATATTTGTGACGTGAAAGAAATATTAGATTTTTTCATAGTTAAGGTTTAGGTTAAAAGATATGGGGGACTGTGAAGTTCCCCCTTTCTTGTTTAATAGCAATTCGTGACATTTTAAAGCCATTTTATCTATCTTTTATATTCTTTTCTTACCCATAATCAACTATTATACTTACCTTTGGTTAATCAAAGTATGTATAACCCCCAAATAAATAAGCTATGTATACTATTATAACCATAGGAATTTTTGTCTTAGGATTCTATTTAATTTCTAAAGTAAAGGATAGCTTCTCAATAGAAGGAGAAGATACAGAAAATTCAAATACTACAGATACTTCATTATCTCAGACTCCAGAATCATTAGATAATGAGATAGGCGAAGATCTTGATCAATATTCTTCTACTTTTTTAGAAGGTCCATTATCAATGCACCCCAAAAAAATGGTATCTACATTTAAAACTGTAGAGAATTCATCTGATAAGAAGAGTCAATCTGTACAGGAAAAAAACAGAGATAAAGAACCTAAATCAATCCATAGAGAACATCAAAATCAGTTTTTAGCTCTCAATAGCCGTAAAAAGCTGCGTCAAGCTATCATATGGAAAGAAATTCTAGATAATAAGTTTATCAACAAATAATAAGAACAATGGCGTTTAAGACAATGACTGCGGCTGAAGCTGCAACTTATGTAAAGAATGGATATAATGTAGGGTTAAGTGGTTTTACACCTGCTGGTAGTCCAAAAGTAATTATTCCGGAAGTTGCAAAGATTGCTATATCAGAACACGAGAAAGGAAATGAGTTTAAAATCAGTCTATTTACTGGAGCCTCTACGAATGATTTCGTTGATGGTGAACTATCACGTGCTAAAGCACTTAAATATAGAGCTCCTTATTCTTCAAATAAAGATTTTCGTACTGAAGTAAATGCTGGTAATATAGCTTACAATGATATTCATTTATCACAGATGGCTCAGGAATTACGTTACGGTTATTACGGTGCAATGGACCTAGCCATAGTTGAAGCTATGGAGGTAACAGAAGATGGTAAAATTTATCTAATTACTGGTGGAGGTATCTCTCCAACTGTATGTCATGTAGCAAAAAAAATAATCATTGAACTTAATCATGCACATCCTGCTGAACTAAAAGGATTTCATGACATATATGAGCCAGCTGATCCTCCTTATCGTCGAGAAATTCCTATATATAAAGTAAGTGACCGTATTGGTAAACCATATATAGAAGTAGATCCTAGTAAGATTATTGGTATTGTAAATACTAATAATCTAGAAGAAGCTCGTCCATTTAATGACCCAGATGAGATAACTACTAAGATAGGACAAAATGTAGCTAAATTTTTAGCTAACGATATAAAACGAGGTATTATTCCTGCTGATTTTTTACCTATACAATCTGGAGTAGGAAATATAGCCAACGCAGTACTTTCAGCACTAGGTTCAGATAAAAATATTCCAGCATTTGAAATGTATACTGAGGTCATTCAAGACTCCGTAGTGAAATTGATGAAAGAAGGACGTATTAAATTTGGTTCTACTTCTTCTTTATCTGTATCAAGTGAATGCCTTAAAGAAGTCTATTCTAATATCGATTTCTTCAAAAAAAGAATAGTAATTCGCCCTACTGAAATATCAAATAATCCTGAAGTAGTTAGACGTTTAGGAATCATTTCTATAAATACTGCTATCGAAGCAGATATCTATGGTAATGTGAACTCTACTCATGTCTGTGGTTCTAAAATGATGAATGGCATTGGCGGTTCTGCCGATTTTACTAGAAATGCTTTCATCTCTATTTATACTTGTCCATCAGTAGCAAAGGGAGGCAAAATAAGTTCTATTCTACCAATGGTATCTCATGTAGATCATAACGAGCATTCAGTAAATATATTGATAACTGAACAAGGAATAGCTGACCTACGTGGAAAGTCTCCTAAAGAACGTTCAGAAATAATTATCAACAACTGTGTACATCCTGACTATCGTCCTTTAATAAGAGAATATCTTGCTCTATCAAATAAAGGACAAACTCCTCATAATCTAAATGCTGCATTTGCTATGCATACAACATTTATAGAAAAAGGAGATATGCATCTAACAGATTTCAATAAATATAAAAAATAATTTTATATCCATTAATAAGAAAAGGTTGTGTAATTATATATTACACAACCTTTTCTTATTTTCTAAAATCAAGTAGAGTAAAGCACTGCCATATAACCATACCAGCAGATACAGATACGTTTAATGAGTGTTTTGTTCCAAACTGAGGTATCTCTACACAAAAGGCAGAAGCATCTACTAATTCTTGTTGAACTCCTTTTACTTCATTACCCATAATGATAGCATATTTCTTAGTAGAGTCCAATTCCAATTTATTGAGCATTATACTATCCACCGCTTGTTCCACTGCTATAACTACATATCCCTGACTTATCAACATAGTTATACACTCCCTTGCAGACTCATGATAAGTCCAATCTACACTATTTTCAGCACCCAATGCAGTCTTATGCAATTCGGCATGAGGAGGAGTAGCTGTAATACCACAAAGATGTATATTTTGTACACGAAATGCATCGCAGGTACGGAATATACTTCCTATATTGTGTAGACTGCGTATATTATCAAGTACAACGACCAAAGGCAACTTTTCTACTTCCTTATATAGGTCAGTAGAAATCCTATCCATATCAAGTATCGTTTTCTTTTTATTCATAGAGCAAAGATACAATAAATATAGTAATGCACAACCTCTCAATTAATCAGTGAATTGGATGTGAATAACGGTGGAAAGAATGTGCATATCAAAAGAACAAAAAAATTAGGATTATTACAACCTACACAGCTATATAAAAAAAGAGATAGAAACAAAAGAAGTTATTCTAAATATATAAACTATTTATAAGCTACTATTTTTAGATATATCAACATGCAATAATAGAAATAGTTGCTAACTTTGGTAGATATCCACAAGGTGTTAATAAAAATAGAAGAAAGAGACATAGTCCTTCTATTAATAAGCTTTACAAAGGTTTTATAAGTTGTTTATAAAGTAGGTATAAGTATTCCATAGATAGTATTAAGTTATCTAGCAAGAAAAACTGATAATCTTTATACCCCTTATCCACTATCTATTATAATAACAAATATTTTTCTCTTTTTAAAAAGAACTTATATTCTAATATAATATACATCGTTGATAACATTTTAATCCTATGAGTACAATCATTTATGAGTCTCCCATTTTTGGACCTGTCCAATCCCGTCGTTTAGGTGTTTCGTTAGGAATAAATCTACTTCCTGCTAGTGGCAAGGTATGTTCTTTCGATTGCGTTTATTGTGAATGTGGATTTGGAAAGGATACACGAACAAAAGAAAATTTACCTTCTAGGAACACAGTCAAAAAACAATTGGAAAAAAAATTAATTGAAATGAGTCTTGCTACTCAATTGCCTGAAGATATCTCATTTGCAGGAAATGGTGAACCTACATTACACCCTGATTTTTACGATATTGTAAAAGATACAATACTTTTACGTGATCAATATGTTCCTTCTGCTAGTATAAGTGTATTAACTAATGGAGCTAATATACTAGATGAAAAAGTATTTCAAGGTTTACTTCTAGTAGATAATAATTTAGTTAAGTTAGATACTGTAGATATGGATTACATTCGTTTAGTAAATCGACCAAACCCATTTTATAATGTCGAGAAAATAATAAATCAACTGGTACGATTTGGAAAAAATTGTGTCATTCAAACTCTTTTTATGACAGGAGAATTTAATGGAAAATCTGTAGATAATACCACTCCAGATTATGTATTACCTTGGATTGAAGTTGTCATGAAAATAAGACCTAGAGAAGTCATGATTTATACCATAGATAGAGAAACTCCAGCTAAGGGATTAAAAAAAGCATCTCATGAGTCACTAGATGCTATAGTACAAAGATTAGAAGATCAAGGTATAATTGCTTCGGCTTCGTATTAATTAAAATAAAGTAGCGATTAACAATTATTTATCTTTGCTAATACCTTATAAAAGTAAATGTTTCCTATTATTAGAAAATAATTAAACGCGAAAGTGTATCCTTCCTATTGATTTTAAAAAAAATATTTAAGAACAGCGGCAAAATCACCTATTTATTTGTTTCTTTGTAGGATATTAGTACAATTAGCGTCCTCTTTGTAATGAATAGTAAAAATCAAGTATATTTTACTTCTTGTCCTCTCTGTGGTTCTAACCATTTGGTGAGTGAAAAATTATATACAGACCGATATGTATCTGGCGAAAAGTTTACTCTTGTTAGATGTAAAGGGTGTGGGTTTTTATTTACTCAGAATTTTCCAGATCAATCGATTATTGGAAAGTACTATGAATCAAAAAATTACATATCTCATAGTGATACACATAAAGGTCTTGTTAATAGCATATATCATCAAGTACGTAAACGGATGATTAATCACAAAGTTGCTATTCTTAGAAAAGCGCTAAGTTCGAATAAGATTGATATCCTTTCACCAAGATTGCTGGATATAGGAACAGGAACGGGATATTTTTCTTATTCCATGAATAAAAAGGGATGGAAAGTAACTGCTACCGAAGCCAATGAGTCAGCTCGTGCATTTGCTTTAAAAAAATTCCATTTCAAAATATTTCCTATTGAATCGCTTGCTGACTTTAAATCCAAATCATTTGAAGTAATTACCCTGTGGCATGTATTGGAACATATTCAAGATTTACATCAAACTGTTGATCGGTTACATCAATTATTGGTGGATAATGGGGTATTGGTTTTAGCTTTGCCTAATCATTCATCAATCGATGCTCAACACTACAAAGATGCTTGGGCTGCCTATGATGCCCCTAGACATTTATGGCATTTCACACCTGATACATTAGAGCAATTAGCCAATCAACATGGATTCGAAGTAGTAAAAAAGTATGCTATGCCATTTGATACCTATTACGTTTCCATGTTAACAGAAAAAGAACTACATCATCATATGCCTTTTGTAAAAGGCATGTTTAATGGTTTAGTTAGTCATATAAAATCTTTGTTTAGTGGAGTAAATTCAAGTAGTTCCATTATTTATATACTTAATAAGAAGACTGCTAATAAAAAAGAAAACAAAAATGAGTAAAGATAGAACGAAATCTGACCATAAAAATTGGGTTACTTGGCAAGATGTAGCCAATACCATGAGTATCATGATGGTTCTCGTTGTATTGGGTGTGGGATGTGTTTTTCTAATAGGATCTGATACGTTATCAACCTATGTGAAAGAACATATTACTTTTTCTATACTCCTAAGTGATAAGACGACTCCTACAAAAGCACTTGAACTACAAAATAAAATAAGTACCTACCCTTTTGTTAAACTAGCTACTTATATATCTAAAGACGAAGCATTAAAAGAACAAAGCGAATCTATGGGTGCTGACCCATCTGAATTTTTAGGTTATAACCCTTATAGAGCTAGTATTGAAGTCAATTTAAATGCTGTATATGCTAATACAGATAGTTTAAATGTTATCAAGAAAGAGCTTAGTCAAGAGACAAATATAGAAGAATTAGTCTATCAGAAAGACCTCATAAATAAGGTAAACCATCATTTGTATGTTATCTCTTTATGGTTACTTGGTATTGCTGCTTTATTTTCACTAATTTCTTTTGTTTTAATAAACAACATGATTCGTCTATCTATGTATTCAAAACGATTTGTTATACATACTCAGAAATTGGTTGGAGCTAGTTGGGGATTTATTCGTACACCCTTTATCACTAGACATGTGATCAGTGGATTATTTGCAGGAATTTTTGCTAATATAGTGCTTTTGCTTCTTGGTAAATGGATGCTAGATATACAGCCTGATTTAATTGTATTAATATCTAAGCAATTGCTAGTCCTAGTAGCATTGATCATGATAGGAAGTGGTGTATTGATTACTTTCCTATGTGCTTTATTCTCAATAAATAGATATCTAAAAATGAAGAGTGATTCACTTTACTTTGTATAAACTTTAAAATAAAGTTTTTAATAAACGCTATATAATGGAAAATTCAAAATTTGCTTTTACTCGTAGAAATTTTATACTAATTGCGATAGGTATCCTATTAGTCATAATTGGATTCTTATTAATGAGTGGTTCAGCCACTACTCAAGAAGTCTTTCAAGAAGATATATTTAGTGTACGCCGTATCCGAGTAGCACCAATGGTTTCTTTAGCGGGATTCATTGTCGTAGGAATAGGAATTTTAGTACGTCCCACAAATAACCAACATAACAAATAAAGATGAGTACTTTACAGACCATAATTATAGCCATAGTAGAGGGTTTAACCGAATTTTTGCCTGTATCATCTACTGGACATATGATATTAGCTCAAAATTTGATAGGAGTAGAAAGTACTGCTTTTGTCAAAGCATTTGATTTCATTATACAGTTTGGTGCCATATTATCTGTGGTTGTATTGTATTGGAATCGTTTTTTTAGATTGGATAGATCAGCACAAAAGCCAGGTGCTTCTAAAATTCAAAAGATGCTGCATCCTGTCAGTTTCTATGTACGATTATTTATAGCTTTTATTCCTGCAGCTGTTTTCGGATTATTATTTAATAGCTATATAGATGAACTCTTAGAAAGTGTTGTAGTGGTTGCTACTATGCTTATTTTGGGAGGAATATTGATGCTTTTTGTAGATAAATGGTTTACCGTATCTCCAAGTCAAGCAAAAAAGATAAATAACCATAATGCATTTATTATTGGTTTTTTCCAATGTATCAGTATGATACCAGGGGTATCAAGATCTATGGCTACTATTGTAGGAGGCATGACACAAAAACTTACTCGTAAAGATGCTGCTGAATTTTCTTTCTTCTTAGCAGTACCTACTATGTTTGCTGCTTGTGTATTTAAGCTTTTTAAGCTGTTTATTATAGATGGAGCCGTAATTTCTCCAGAAGATACCAAAAATATGATTGGTATCTTATTATTAGGTAGTTTAATTGCTTTTGTAGTAGGCTTATTATCTATCAAGTTTTTTGTTTCTTTCATTACAAAATATGGATTCAAGGCTTTCGGTTGGTATCGAATCATTGTAGGAAGTTTAATATTAGGTTTGTTAGCCGCAGGAGTTAGTTTTGAGATTATTAAATAACTATTTATTTTTATTCGAATTAAAAATATATGGCTGATAGAAAAATATGGGACTTTAAAAAAGGAGAAATTTTATATTTCAATAAACCTTTAGGATGGTCTTCATTTCAAGTAATTAAGAAAGTAAGAAATTGCTTGTGTATAACTATGGGTATAAGAGGTCTAAAAGGCCTAAAAGTAGGACATGCAGGAACTCTAGATCCCCTTGCTACTGGTGTCATGATTCTTTGTACAGGCAAGGCTACAAAAAGAATAGAAGAGTTTCAATATCAAACTAAAGAATATATAGCGACCATTCGTTTAGGAGCAACTACAGCTTCTTTCGATTTGGAACACCCTATAGATAAAACCTTTCCTATTGACCATATCGATTGTGCTATGGTCGAAGAGACGTTGAAACATTTCTTGGGAAGAATAGAACAAGTCCCTCCAGTGTATAGTGCTGTGAAAATTGATGGGAAACGTGCTTATAAGCTTGCTAGGGATGGAAAAGAAGTTAAATTGAAGTCAAAAGTACTTGTTATTGACGAAATAGAATTGATGGCATGCAATTTGCCCGATATAGAAGTGCGTATAGTCTGTAGTAAAGGAACCTATATACGTGCTTTGGCCCGTGATATAGGTGAAGCATTGCACAGTGGTGCACATCTTCTAGCATTAAAACGTACAAGAGTCGGTGATATCACACTTGATCAATGTATGGACCCAACGCAGATATGGGATTGGATTAAAGAACAAGATTTGTTCAAAGAAGATTAATAATAGAAAATATTTAAAAAATAAAAGATATGAAACTAAGTCAATTTCGTTTTGAATTACCAGAAGAACGCATTGCTCTTTACCCTACTAAATTTCGTGATGAGTCTCGTTTAATGGTTCTTCATCGGTCAACTGGTGAAATCGAACATAAAGTTTTTAAAGATGTTATCGATTACTTTGATGAAAAAGATTTGTTTATATTCAACAACACCAAAGTATTTCCAGCTCGTCTTTTTGGTAATAAAGAAAAGACCGGAGCTCGTATAGAAGTGTTTTTGCTTCGTGAACTCAACGAAGAACAACGTCTATGGGATGTTTTGGTAGATCCTGCAAGAAAGATTCGTATTGGTAATAAATTATATTTTGGCGATGATGATTCCATGGTTGCTGAAGTCATCGACAACACGACTTCTAGAGGACGTACATTGCGTTTTCTTTATGATGGTCCTCACGATGAATTTAAGAAATCACTCTATTCTTTGGGTGTGACTCCATTGCCAGATAATATTATTCGTCGCCCCGCTGAGCCAGAAGATGCAGAGCGTTTTCAGTCAATTTTTGCCGAAAAGGAAGGGGCAGTAACTGCTCCAACAGCCAGTTTGCATTTCAGTCGTGAACTCCTTAAACGTTTTGAAATTAAAGGAATAGACTGGTCATTTGTTACTGCACATGCAGGCTTAGGCAATTTTCGTTCTATAGATGTAGAAGACTTGACTAAACATAAAATGGAAAGCGAACAGATTGAAGTGAATCAATTAGCTGTAGATACGGTCAATAGTAAGAAAGATGAAAGACGTAGAGTTTGTGCAGTAGGTACAACTACAATGCGTGCACTTGAAAGCACTTATTCTACAGATGGACACCTCAAAACGTTTAGCGGATGGACAAATAAATTTATTTTTCCACCTTATGAATTTAATGTGGCTACTAGTCTGATATCTAATTTTCATATGCCTTTTTCTACTCTTTTGATGCTTGTAGCAGCTTTTGGTGGTTATGATTTAGTCATGCATGCCTATCAAGTAGCTATTGATGAGAATTATCGTTTTGGTACTTACGGAGATGCGATGTTAATCATAGACTAAGATACATGTCTCATCGAAATAGAATACTCTACTTAGGTCTCGGTAGCAATATTGGAGACAGAGCTCAATATATATGCAGTGCTATTGATTTGTTAGAAGAATCAATAGCACCTGTTATTATGCATTCTACGTTGATTGAAACCTCCGCTTGGGGGTTTGCCTCTCCTAATGCTTTTCTCAATGCTGTTGTTGCTTTAGAGACGGATTTAGAGCCATTACAATTGCTGGACATTACGCAACAGATAGAAATCAAACTTGGTAGGACCTACAAGCGAAATAATACCACTTTGCAAGACTATCACGATAGGACTATCGATATCGATATGTTGATGCTAGGTGATATGTGCTTTCATAGTCAAAGATTGGTTCTCCCTCACCCTGAAATGACCACTAGAAATTTTGTTATGCGTCCTTTTGCTGAGATACAACCCAACTTAGTACATCCGTTATTTGGTGTTAATATTCTGGAAATATGCAGTAATTTATAATCATTCTAATATTTATTACTTATCTTTGCCCTTGGATTTACATCCGTGGAAAGATTTGTCGATGCTTGCAACCACTCAAAATGCTAAACTTCTCCTTCGATGGACTTATGGTCTATTGACTTTTGCAAGCACTTATAAGTTATCCCGTGGATTAAATCTATGGGATTTTTTTGTGTCCCAGCATGAGATAATTAAAAGAATAAATCACTTAAATAAAAAAATATGGGATATTTATTTACATCAGAATCTGTGTCCGAAGGACATCCAGATAAAGTAGCTGACCAAATATCAGATGCTATCCTTGATGAGTTTTTGGCTTATGATCCAAATTCAAAAGTTGCTTGTGAAACATTAGTTACTACAGGCCAAGTTGTTCTTGCCGGTGAAGTAAATTCAAGTGTTTACGTAGATCTTCAAGATACGGCACGTCGTGTCATTGAAAAAATAGGTTATACCAAAGGTGAATACATGTTTGAAGCTAATTCATGTGGTGTATTTAGCTCTATACATGAACAAAGTGCAGATATAAACCGAGGTGTTGATCGTCTAGATCCAGCTTCTCAAGGTGCTGGTGATCAAGGTATGATGTTTGGTTATGCAACTAATGAGACTGAGAACTATATGCCTTTATCACTTGATCTTTCACATCGTATTCTAGAAGTATTGGCAGAGATACGAAGAGGAGGAACAGAAATGACTTATCTTCGTCCAGATTCTAAGAGTCAGGTAACTATAGAATATGATGATTCAGGCATTCCAAAAAGAATAGATACTATTGTTGTATCTACTCAGCATGACGATTTCATAAAACCAAAGGATGACTCTAAAGAAGCTCAATTAAAAGCGGATGAAGAGATGCTTGCCATTATCTACAATGACGTTGTCAACATTTTGATGCCTCGTGTAAAAGCTAAAATTACACATGAAAACATCCTAAAGATGTTCAACGATAGCATTAAGTATTATGTGAATCCAACAGGAAAATTCGTCATTGGTGGACCTCATGGAGATACAGGACTTACAGGTCGTAAGATTATTGTAGATACTTATGGTGGTAAAGGTGCTCATGGTGGTGGCGCTTTCTCAGGAAAAGATCCTAGTAAAGTCGATCGTAGTGCAGCTTATGCAGCTCGTCATATTGCTAAGAACTTTGTTGCCGCAGGTGTATCAGATGAAATTTTGGTTCAATTATCCTACGCAATTGGCGTGGCAGAACCAATCAGCATCTATGTCGATACTTATGGTAAATCTAAAGTGTCATTTACTGATGATCAAATAGCTAAGAAGATTCAAGAATTGTTTGATTTACGTCCCTACGCCATTGAAAAACGTCTTAAATTACGTAATCCAATCTATCTAGAAACAGCGGCTTATGGTCATATGGGAAGAATACCTCAAGTAATTACAAAGAAGTTTGCTTCTCGTTACTCAGAACCCAAAGAGATTGAAGTAGAATTGTTTACTTGGGAGAAATTAGACTATGTAGACAAAATTAAAGTCGCTTTTGGACTTTAAAAAGAGGCAGAATACTTTTGCTATAATGAATAAAAGAAGGATATATCTAACAAATATATCCTTCTTTCATTATTTTAAATTCTCAAGATAAGTAGCTAACTTAGCTACAGCTCTTGCCCTATGACTTATTTTGTTTTTAATATCATTTCCTAGAGTAGCAAAAGACTGGTCATATTCTTTTGGACAAAAAATCGGATCGTAACCAAATCCTTCTTGTCCCGATTTTCCTAGAAGGATATAGCCTTCTACAACACCCTCAAACTGATGTTCTTTACCATCGATAAATAAACTAATTACTGTTCGGAAGCGAGCGGTACGTTTGTCAAGGGGTATTGATTTTAATTCACGCAGTACACGTCTCATATTTGCTTCATTATCATGGCTTGCTACACCTTCATTGGAAACCGTATCCATGGCGCCATAACGTGCAGTATATACGCCAGGAGCTCCATTAAGTGCATCGATTTCTAAACCAGTATCATCAGCAAAACAATTTAGATGATATTCATTGTGTATATAAAGAGCCTTAATTGTTGCATTTTCTTCTAATGTAGTACCAGTTTCAGCAATGTCAGTTGTACATTTTATATCTGCAAGACTTAGAAGTTCTATATTTTTAGGCATCATTTTAGATACCTCTTCTAACTTATGTTTGTTGTTGGTAGCAAATACGAGTTTCATGTTGATTGAAATTTTTACTAGTTATTTGGTTTTTATATTACCCTTTGATTATATCAAATCCTTCGCCATAGACACCAATAACTTGACTCTGCGAGATGAATGCTTTTGGATCTATCATCTTTATTGTTCGGAATATTTGAATGCTCTGGCGTTTTCTTGCAAGTACCATTACAATTTGTGTCTCCTCTTTGGAATAGTAACCTTGAGCGTTGATAAAAGTGACACCACGACGTGGTCCTTTATTAATTGCATCAGCAATTTCTTTGTATTTCTTGCTAATAATGAGAAATTGTACTGACGACCGACTACCATTGACCAACAGATCAATAACATAGCCGATAATTACGAGCGTGACAAAACCATAAACTACTCTAGACCAACTATGGAAAACAAAATAACAACTGGAAATGATAATGATATCGCTATATATAATCATACGACCCATACCAATATCTTTATATTTATTCACTACAGCAGCTATGATATCTGTTCCACCGGTGCTTCCATTATTGATAAATACAATACCCATTCCGATTCCACACATAGCTGCACCAATGACACAAGCCATATCTTGTCCACCGCTACCCAGTATTTTTCCCTCTATATTCGATGCTACTATTTCTTGACAAAGCCACAATATAAATGTCATAGATATAATAGCAAAAGCAGTTTTAATGATGAATTTTTTACCTAGTAGTTTGAAAGATAATACTATCATCATGACATTGACAATGAGGTAAGAGTTCTGTACAGGAAAACCTGTAGCATAAAATATAATAGCAGCTATACCCGTGACTCCACCTGTAGCTATTTCGTAAGGTAATAAAAAAGCAGCCCAACCCATACAATAGATAAAGATACCCAACGTAATCATTAGGTAATCTCTTATTTCAAGCAGCATCAATTCACGCTTGATTGCTATTTCTTTCACTTTACTTTTAATCTTCACCATTGTTCCTTATTATTAAAATAGCAGTAAAAAAAGAGGTAAAAAAACGGGAGGTTGTCAAATACCTCCCGAATCATAGTATTGTTATCCTATAACGATATTAACGATTTTATTCGGAACAACGATTATTTTTCTAATTGTTTTTCCTTCGAGCCATTTTTGTGAAGATTCATGATTCAAAGTAGTCTTTTCTATCTCTTCTTGGCTTGTATCTATTCGGAAAGAAAGAGTAAATCTTGATTTACCGTTGAAGCTAATAGAATAAGTCACATTATCCTCTTTGAGACAATCTTCATCAAAATCTGGCCAAGTGGCATCACAAATCGATGATTCTTGTCCTAATTGATGCCATAATTCTTCTGCGATATGTGGTGCAAAAGGAGCTAATGCAATCAATAAAGGCTCTAATATCTCTTTTTTGTGACAATCCAATTTTTGTAACTCATTGCTACATATCATGAAAGCACTGATTGAGGTATTGTAAGAAAACTCTTCAATATCACGACTTACTTTCTTAATCAATGTATGCAAGACCTTAAGTTCGTCTTTATTCGCCTTTTCGTCAGTAATGATTTTCTTATCTTTTTGATCGAAGAATAAACCCCAAAATTTACGAATGAAACGATGGACTCCATCGATGCCATTGGTATCCCAAGGTTTAGATTGTTGTACAGGACCTAAGAACATCTCATACATACGTAACGTGTCAGCACCATATTTCTCTATGATAAGATCAGGATTCACTACGTTATACATAGATTTACTCATCTTCTCAACAGCCCATCCGCAGACGTATTTATCATTTTCTAGAATAAATTCAGCTGAATTAAATTCCGGTCTCCATGCTTTAAAAGCCTCTAAATCCAATTGGTCATTACTGACAATATTGACATCCACATGAATAGGGGTCACTTCATATTTATCTTTTAGACCAAGAGAGACAAAAGTATTGGTCTCATTGATACGATATACAAAATTTGAACGTCCCTGTATCATTCCTTGATTGACCAATTTTTGGAAAGGTTCATCCTTTACGGTATAACCAAGATCATACAAGAACTTATTCCAAAATCGAGCATAAATCAAGTGTCCGGTTGCATGTTCAGTACCTCCTACGTACAAATCTACATTTTGCCAATAAGCATTGGCTTCTGGACTTACGAGCATCTTATCATTATGAGGATCCATATAACGAAGATAGTAAGCAGAAGAACCCGCAAAACCAGGCATCGTATTGAGTTCTAGAGGATAACCATCTTCAGTAACCCAATCTTTTGCGCGACCCAATGGAGGATCACCAGCTTCAGTAGGTAAAAATTTATCTACTTCAGGAAGTTCTAGTGGCAATTTATCTTCAGGTAGCATATAAGGCATCCCATCTTTATAAAAAACAGGGAATGGTTCCCCCCAATAGCGTTGACGAGAGAAGATAGCGTCGCGAAGACGATAATTCACCTTGACATCACCAAGTCCACTTTCTTTGATATATATTTTTGTTTTTTCTATCGCTTCTTTAATCGTCAAACCATTCAGAATCAGCGGTGCATTTTCTGATCGTGATGGAATAGGTGAGTTCATCATGATACCTTCTTTGGCATCAAAACTCTCTTCACTGACATCACATCCCTCGATTAAAGGACGAATTTCTAGGTTGAAATGCTTAGCAAATGCATAATCACGACTATCATGAGCTGGTACCGCCATAGTGGCTCCTGTACCATATCCAGCAAGGACGTAATCACTAACCCAAACCGGAATAGGTTCCTCTGTCAATGGGTTTATAGCATAACTACCAGTGAATACACCACTAACTTTTTTATCCGATTGACGTTCTAGTTCAGTCCGTTTCTGAGTGGCACTTATATAGTCGTCTATTTCTGTTTGTTGAGCTGGAGTAGTCAATTGAGCAACTAATTCACTTTCAGGGGCCAATACCATAAATGTCACTCCAAATACAGTATCTGCACGAGTAGTAAACACATCCATCGCTACTTCTGAATTTTGTACTTTGAACGTTAGTTCAGCACCTTCAGAACGGCCAATCCAGTTACGTTGAGTATCTTTGAGAGAGTTTGTCCAATTGATATTTTCTAGTCCATCAAGTAATCGTTGAGAATAGGCAGATACACGCAAACACCACTGTTTCATGATCTTCTGAATGACAGGATATCCACCACGTTCGGATACGCCATTGACTACCTCATCATTAGCAAGTACAGTTCCCAATTTTGGACACCAATTCACCATTGTATTCCCAAGATAAGCAATACGATAATTCATTAATGTTTCTTGTTGTTGTTTCTCTGTCATTGCATTCCATTCTGCAGCAGTAAACTGTAGTTCTTCATTGCATGATATATGCACACCTTCAGTTCCTTCTTTAGCAAAATAGGAGACTAGTTCTGATATTGGTTTTGCTTTTTGGTCATTTAAGCAAAAAAAGGATTCGAACATCTTTTGAAATGTCCATTGAGTCCAATGATAATAATTAGGATCACATGTACGCACTTCACGACTCCAATCAAAAGAAAATCCGATTTTATCTAATTGATTGCGGTAACGAGCAATATTGGTGACGGTAGTAATGGCAGGATGTTGTCCTGTCTGAATGGCATATTGTTCGGCAGGTAATCCATAAGCATCGTATCCCATAGGATTGAGTACATTGAAACCTTGAAGTCGTTTATATCGAGCGTATATATCACTTGCTATATAGCCAAGAGGATGGCCCACATGAAGTCCTGCACCAGATGGATACGGGAACATATTGAGTACATAATATTTTTGTTTACTTGGGTCCTCTTTGACCTCATAAATCTTTTCGTCGCGCCAGCGTTGCTGCCACTTCTTTTCGATGTCTTTGAAGTTATATTCCATAATAAAACCGTCGTTCTTTTATGTGATTATTATTTTGCGCAAATATACTCAATTCATCGGACATTTTCGATTTGTCCTTCTCTTTTCTACTCTTATGAGGTGTAGTAGGTGCTTTTTTGACCTATTCTACTTTCAAAATGATTAATTATCTATTTTTTGTCCGTTTGTCTATTGTATCTCTTTCTTTTTAGCTACAATCATTTCTCTTTTGCGCTCAATTATCTATCTTTGTTTTAATTGGGAACATGCACTTCTTTGTGCATCATATTTACCAAAAGATTAAATATTCTATCAAATTGAAAGTACATGGCTAAGAACAATATAAAGGCAGAAAAAACCAATAGTGATGGGGTTGTCTTAACGCCTATGATGAAGCAATTCTTCGACTTAAAGCAAAAGCATCCAGATGCCATCATGTTATTTAGATGTGGTGACTTCTATGAAACTTATAGTACGGATGCTGTCATCGCTGCAGACATTCTAGGTATTACATTGACTAAGCGCGCAAATGGTAAAGATAAGAAGATTGAAATGGCCGGTTTTCCATTTCATGCCCTTGATACCTATTTGCCTAAACTAATCCGTGCTGGTCGTCGCGTAGCTATTTGCGATCAATTAGAAGATCCTAAAATGACTAAAGAATTGGTCAAACGAGGTATTACTGAATTGGTGACACCTGGGGTTTCAATCAATGACAATGTACTCGAACGTAAAGAGAATAATTTCCTTGCTTCCGTGCATTTTGATAAACAAAAATGTGGGGTTTCATTCTTGGATATTTCTACTGGTGAATTTTTAGTTGCAGAAGGTGTAGCCGATTATATACAGAAACTATTAATTAGTTTCAGTCCTAAAGAAGTACTTTATGAACGTAATCAGCATGTCCTTTTCACTGAGTTGTTTGGCGATGATTATTGTATTTATCCCCTTGAAGATTGGGTATTTACTACGCAAAATGCATACGAACGGCTCAATGCTCAGTTTGGAACTAAAAATTTAAAGGGATTTGGTGTCGAACAGCTAGAACAGGGTATCGTAGCTTCTGGAGCCATATTGCAGTATCTTTTGATGACTCATCATACGCACAATGGTCATATTCATGGTCTTTCACGCATAGAAGAAGAGCGTTATGTTCGTTTAGATAAATTTACTATCCGTAGTTTGGAATTGCTCAATCCGATGACTCCTGAGGGTTCTTCGCTTTTAAC
>Ga0172378_10001173_pt1 | contig 24054 bp, 16 predicted proteins | sample GrowelOW332metaG_FD_119755 | JGI IMG/M metagenome (GOLD analysis project Ga0172378, IMG submission 119755) | Groundwater microbial communities from an aquifer near a municipal landfill in Southern Ontario, Canada - Pumphouse #3_1 metaG | ecosystem: Environmental > Aquatic > Deep subsurface >... | reverse complement strand
CCTTCGCTTTGCTTAGCTTTGGGGACCCCGGAAACCACCCCACAAAAACGCTTTGCATTTCCGTGGGGACCCCGGAAACCACCCCACAAAAACGCTTTGCATTTCCGTGGGGACCCCGGAAACCACCCCACAAAAACGCTTTGCATTTCCGTGGGGATCCCGGAAACCACCCCACAAAAACGCTTTGCATTTCCGTGGGGATCCCGGCAATCTGAACTTCCCCCCCCTTTTCCCTCAGGAGTACTGAAGCAGATATCATCGTGTTATCATCGAGTGACCACTGCTTTATAACGGCTTGATATCGGCTTCTGCACTACTTGGAATAGTACGCATAGTGTGGAAATAGAATCTTGCCCTTTATGAATATCCAGCTTAAGCATAGCAGAGGGCAGCTAGTAACAACCTTGGTGCATGAACGAAAGAATAACAATTGTATGGAATGGTAAAGACAATAATGGCAATGTGTTTAGCTCGGTCATTACAGGCCTGGCTCCATGCACACAGTATTATGTAAGAGCTTATGCAACGGATGATTCTGGGATTACTACGTAGGGAGGTCTTGTATCTTTTAGCACTATCGATAATCAACCTCCCACTCCAGTGGCTATGCCAGCCAGTTCAATTACCACTACGGGATTCACCGCAAACTGGCCTGGCACCCTGCAACACGTTCTACTGCCGAATCCTTCGATGATCTGGTCTGTGAGAAATGGGGGATAATTCTTGACAAACAGATGCAGATACCTTATGCTTACTTTATAATGTAATTGTTTGTATTCAAGGGAGATAGATATGTATTTATCCGATGCACAACTGATGAGCGAAATCCGGCGCTGCGAATATTGCGCCACCAAACCCTGTAAAACAGCCTGTCCCTGCGACTGCTCTCCGGCAGATTTCATGATGGCTGCTTCTGGCGGAACAAAGTCCGACTTCAAGCGCGCTGCCGGCATCATCCTGGCATCCAATCCTTTGGGCGGGATTTGCGGTGATGTTTGCCCAGATCACCATTGTGTAGCGGCATGCTCCCGCGAGAAATTCGATACGCCCATCCAGATTCCCGCTGTACAAGCCACCATCATCAAAAAGGCCCGTGAATTGGGTGCAAATCCTGAGTTCATTTTGCCTCAGGAGAAGGGGATCAGGATCGCTATTATCGGCGGAGGTCCTGCCGGGATAGGAACCGCAGTCAGCTTGCGACAATTGGGCTATTCTCCGGAGATCTTTGATGCGGACAAGTTGGGCGGCCAGGCGGCTCTGATCCCTCCCGGAAGGTTGGATAGAGGTATGCTCATGGCAGATCTGATGTGGGTTAGTGAAGCTTTCAATATCGTACATCATCAGCAAAGCGTAGCCGATCCCAAAGCACTGTTTGAACAGGGCTACGCGGCAGTGGTAGTAGCCGGAGGGTTGAACGATCCCATCCGTCTGAACATCCCCGGTGATGAAAAAGCGATCTATGGCATGGACATCCTGAAACAACCCGGATGTTTCCTGTTTAAAGGCAAAAAGGTAGCTCTAGTGGGCGGAGCCATTGCAGCGGATCAAGCCCTCACTATCGCTCAGGCCGGAGCTGCACATGTGGAGATGATCACATTGGAAACCTTTGCCGAGATGCCACTAACAAAAGACGAAAAAGAAATTCTGATAGAGAATGGCGTACTTTTCAGCCATCGCACCCGTATTTCCGAGATTGTGAACGAGGGAGAACGTACGGTGGGGATCAAAGTACGTCCAGTGGTTTTACCCCCCGGCCAAAGCTTTCATCCCTCTCGCATCAAGGATGAAGAAGGTTCTTCCGAGCAATTTCGGAAATTCGACATGGTGATCATCGCTGTGGGTAACCGCCCCGCTTTCAGGATAGAAGGCAAAGGCATCTACAGCTCCGGTGACATGGTAAATGGCCCCAGCACAGTGGTGGAAGCGGTAGCTGCGGGGAAAAACACTGCTTTCAAGATTGATGCGGATCTGCGCAAGGCGGGGGACTATATTGAGCCAGGAAAAGCTACTAAGAGCACATATGTGGTTCCCGGTTGGAACAAGCTCCCCGTGCCGCTACAGACAGATTTCTTTGGGCGCAAAATGCGTTCTCCTTTCATCCTCTCCGCTGCTCCTCCTTCCGATGGTTACGAGCAGATGAAGAGCGCTTATGAAGCAGGCTGGGCGGGGGGCATCATGAAGACCAGTTTCGACAATCTGGATATTCACATACCCAGCGAGTATATGTTTGTTTGGGGCGACAAAGGGAAGACCTTCGCCAATTGCGATAATGTGTCCGAACATCCCATCGACAGAGTGTGCGAAGAAGTGGCGCGGCTTGTCAAAGAATACCCAGATAGGCTCACAATGGCCTCAACGGGAGGACCTGTTACCGGGCACGATGAAAGCGACAAAGCGGGTTGGCAATCCAACACCAAAAAGTTGGAAACCGCAGGCGCAATGGGCATAGAGTATTCATTATCCTGCCCTCAGGGTGGTGACGGTACTCAAGGCGACATCGTAGCGCAAGATCCGGCTCTTACTGCCAAGATCATCGATTGGGTGATGCAAATATCCGATCCGGAGATTCCCAAACTCTTTAAGCTAACCGGAGCCGTTACAGCCATCTATCCCATCATCAGCGCGGTAAAGGAAGTGTTTGACCGCTATCCGGAAAAGAAAGCAGGCGTAACCTTGGCGAACACCTTCCCTTCCCTCGGTTTCCGTAATGGGCAAGGGAAATGGGATGACGGCATCATCGTGGGTATGAGCGGCGAAGGGGTATTGCCCATCAGCTATCTTAGCCTTGCCAGAGCCGGCAGCATGGGAGTATTCATTTCCGGAAACGGTGGTGCAATGAATCATCATGATGCGGCGAATTTCCTGGCTCTGGGAGTGGGGAATGTGCAGTTTTGCACTTTGCCGGAACGCTATGGTTACACAATCATCGATGAACTGGAGAGCGGACTGAGTCACTTGCTCCAGGAACGTGGCATCAAGAGCGTGAGCGAGTTAATCGGCATAGCGCAACCCAAACCGATTAGGGATTTTATGGAGATCAAACCGAAGTACAAACACAGTTCGCTGAGGGACAAAGAACTCTGTGTGCAGTGCGGCAATTGTACCCGCTGTCCTTACCAGGCCATCAGTCTGGATGATGAGGGTTATCCCACAGTAGATGAAGAGAAATGCATGGGCTGCAGCCTGTGCGTACAGCTTTGCTGGACAAATGCCCTGGAGATGAGAGATAATCAACCCAAATAAAAAAACCCGTCGTGAAAGACGGGATTTGTAATATATCTTAGTGTTATCTAGAAGCTTACGGGGTTCTTTCTCATCTCGTACAATCTGCTGATCTCCAGCTCCAGAGGGCTGTTTGCGGATACAGCAACCTCATTCAGATCTGCCTTATCTACTCCACTAAAGCTATGTGGGGTGTATCCTTGCAGCTCTTTTATCAGTTCTTCTGCAAGATTGTTCCAATACGGGATATCTGCTGTTGCAGGAGAGATGAGTCCTGTGCTGTAAAACAGCCGTGAGAGCTCGCCAAACAGAGATGATCTGAGAGGATTCTGGAACAGTGTGAGCTTGCCTCCATCACCGATAGCATGCGCTTCCAGCTCCAGATAACTGGGTTCGGGAAGGATCAACTGGCAATCGCAAGCTTCAGCTTTATATGATGTTACACACACCTTGAACTTGGCATCTGCAGATGAAGCAGAGCCGAAGCTGATACTGAAATCAAGCGAACCTTCAGAAATTGGACGAGGATTAAGCGCCACAAATCCGCTGTGATTCATGTAATCCGTAGTATGCATAACATTCTTTTGACCAGCAAGATTCCACAACTCTCCGGCAAGGCCCTCTGGAATGCGGTTCTGGTTGTAGATAAACAGGCGCCCGGCCTTGGCTTCCAGCTTGCTCAGATCGGGATAACTCTCATCTGCAAACTTTGTAAAAGCGTCATCTTTCGGCATTGCAACCAGGATCAGCTTTTTCCCTTTCATCTGCTGCAAACGGAGCATACTAAGTAGAGTGCGGTTTAAACTCCCTACCAGTACATACTCATTGAAATCTGCTAGGCGTTCAAGTGGATTAACCTTCGGGCTGATATCCAGATACCTGTCGCTAAATGCTCTGTAACTTGCGTCCGCACTTAGTTCACAATTCAAGGCATTGGCTATTCTACTGGCCACCAACATTTCTTCCAGACTGATGTGAGGGCTAATTTCCACACTGCTGCTTCGCGATACTTTTAGTGCGCTTTGCATCAGATCCAAGGCCTCGCCCCAGCTGATCTGACTGTATTCGCCATTCTTTAGCATCAGAGGATTCTGAAGTTTGTTCTGGATGGCCTGCCAACCAAAGCGCCCCTTGAAACAGAGGTTTTTGCCATTGAATCCGGCTTCATCTGGAGTGGTGATACGCGCTACTTCCCTAGCCTGGATTTCTACTGAAATATCACAGCCCACACCACACAAAGCGCAGTTTTGCCTAATCTTATCTTTCGGAGCTGGATTCATTTTATAGTGCAGATTACGCTCCACCAGCGCTCCCACGGGACATACTTCGATGCATTTCCCGCAGCTCATGCAATTGGTCTGAGTTAAAGACTCTCCAAATTCAGGTGCCATCACGACTGTGAAGCCTCTGTATATGAAGCCCAGAACGCTTGCGCCCTGGATATCAGAGCAGGTACGCATACAGCGGGCACAATTGATACACTTGTTGGCATCACGAATGATGTAAGGATGGCTGTAGTCAATAGGATGGCGGGATATTCCACCCATAAAGCGATCTGGATCTATCTCGTATTCGGAACAGTATTTTCTGAGGGAGCATTGAGTGTTTACCTGACAACCACATTCGATGCAACGTGCAGCTTCTGCTCTGGCTTGAGTCTCGCTGAAGCCGGTTTCTACTTCGTTAAAAGTGCTCTGAGCCAGCTCCAAAGGGATCTCCGGCATCTTCTCACGGATTTTCTTCTTGAATCCTTCGTATTCCTTGTAGGATACATCCTGCACGCGTTTTGCCTTTTTGGAGTCAAAGACAAATCTCGCTTTTGGCAACTCTCCTTTCAGCAGGTATTCGCTGATGGCTTCGGCTGCTATACGACCATCCGCAATCGCTTCGATGGCAGTAGCTGCTCCGCGCTGGAAATCTCCTCCAGCAAAGATGTTTGCTACTCCGCTGTACATGGTGTGATCATCCACGATTGCAGTCTGCCAGCGGGAAATGGGGAATTTTTTGCCTTCCACTTCGTTTTCGGGCATGGTAAAGGGGCTTACATCCGGTACTTGTGAGATGGCGGCGATAATGCTGTCAAAAGCTTCTGTGAAGTATTCACCGGTAGGTTCTGGCCTTCTTCTGCCACTTTTGTCGGGCTCGCCCAAGCGCATCTTTTCGATCTTAACTTCTTCTAGAGTGCCATTCTCCCCCAGATACTCCACGGGATTACAGAGGAAGTGGAAATGCACTCCCTCGTGTTTCGCAGCTTCGATCTCGAAAGGCTCGGCAGGCATTTCTTCCTTGCTGCGACGATAGATTACGGTTACATCGCATCCCAGTCTGATAGACGTGCGAGCGCAATCGATGGCAGTGTTTCCTCCTCCTACGATAGCAACCTTCTTGCCTATAGCATAGGTATTGCCCTTGGCATGCGCTTTCAGAAAATCCACTCCCAGATAGCAACCGTGCAAGTCGCTTCCGGGCACGGGCATCGCCACGGCATTCTGTGCACCAACAGCCAGATACACGGCATCGTAATCCCGGCTAAGGCTTTGCAGATCAAGCTCTTTACCCAGTGCTTTACTGTAATGGATTTTCATGCCTCCGCTGCACATCATGGCGATTTCTTCGTCCAAGACCTTTTTGGGCAGGCGGTATTCGGGGATGCCAAAACGCAACCAACCGCCGCAAGCATCTTCCGCCTCATACAAATCTACAGTAAAGCCTTCAAAGCTAAGATAGTAGCCGCAAGTAAGGCCGCTTGGCCCACCGCCGATGATGGCCACTCTTTTCCCGTTGTCGCTTTTTCGTTCCGGAACGTACTGCCAGTAGTCTTTCAGGTCTTCATCCGCAGCAAAGCGTTTCAACTGTCTGATAGCGATAGGTTCATCCACTATCTGCCGGCGGCATTCCGCTTCGCAAAAGGCGGGACACACTCTGCCGATGCTTAATGGCATGGGAAGGGTATCTTTGATTACTTTCACCGCTTCGTGGTATTTGCCGTTGGCGATTAGCGAGACATAGGTTTGGATGTCCACATGATCCGGGCATGCCACCTTGCAGGGCGCTTCACAATCCGCATAGTGATCGCTGATCAGGAGTTCCAGCGCCATTTTCCGAGCCGCATGGATCTCTTCGCTGTCAGTCGTGATCTGCATTCCGGGGCTGATAGCCGTTCCGCAGGAGGTTACAAATCCCCGCTTGCCTTCCACTTTTACCGCACACACCCAGCAAGAGCCGTAGGGTTTCAATTCTTCGTCATTACACAGCGTGGGTATGTGGATGCCCTGACTTTTAGCCAGTTCCAGGATAGTTATGCCTTCGGGGGCTTCGATGCTTTTTCCGTTCAATATTACTTGCATGCTATATTATCCTTTCCTGATCGCGTTGAATTTGCACACTGTGTAGCATGTTCCACAGTGTATGCATTTATCTTGATCGATTATATGTGGTTGTTTGATGGATCCTGAAATGCAGGAGACCGGGCATTTCCGCGCGCAAGCCGTGCAGCCGATGCATTTGTCTGCGATCACTTCATAACGGATCAGAGCAGTGCAGACTCCGGCTGGGCAGCGTTTCTCCTCTATATGCGCCAGGTATTCGTCCATAAAATAGCGCAACGTGGTCAGCACCGGATTGGGAGCCGTTTTTCCCAAGCCGCATAGGGATGCTTTGCAGATATTGGAAGACAGCTCTTCCAAACGCTGAATGTCTTCCGGAACACCTTTTCCTTCGGTGATGCGAGTTAATATCTCCAGCATGCGTTTGGTCCCGATACGGCAGAAAGTGCATTTTCCGCATGATTCGTTTTGGGTAAAATTCAAGAAAAAGCGCGCTACATCCACCATACAGGTACCTTCGTCCATCACCACCATTCCCCCGGAGCCCATAATTGCACCAGTGGCATCGATGGAATCATAATCCACAGTGGTATCCAGCAATGACGCCGGGATGCATCCACCGGAGGGACCGCCTATCTGTACTGCTTTAAAGGGCTTTTCGGTCTTCATGCCTCCGCCAACTTTATAGATGATGTCCCGAAGCGTGATGCCCATCGGGACTTCGATCAGACCGCTGCCGGCGATCTTGCCTGCCAGGGCAAATACCTTGGTTCCGGGCGATTTGTCGGTACCAATCTTGTGAAACTCGCTTGCACCGTGATTGATGATCCAAGAGATGTTTGCCCAGGTTTCCACATTGTTGATATTAGTGGGACATCCCCACAAACCGCTGGCAGCTGGATACGGAGGGCGAAGGGTGGGCATGCCGCGTTTGCCTTCGATGGAATGCATCAAAGCTGTCTCTTCTCCGCACACAAAAGCTCCTGCCCCTTCTTTGATATGTAAAGTGAAATTGAAGCCGGTTCCCAGTATGTTTTGTCCCAAAAAACCATGCTCTTCAGCGGCAGCGATGGCCAGTTTCAGATGATGGATCGCCTTGGGATATTCGGCGCGGCAATATACATAGCCTTCATCTGCACCAATAGCATAAGCACCGATGATCATGCCCTCGATCACATTGTGCGGATCACCTTCCAAAGTGCTGCGATCCATAAATGCTCCGGGATCGCCTTCATCGGCATTGCAGACCACATATTTCTTTGTGCCTTTGGAATCACGGGCAAGGCTCCATTTCTTGCCGGTGGAAAATCCTGCCCCTCCGCGACCGCGCAGACCGGAATCCGTTACTTCGTTCAGGATATCTTCCGGTTTCATTGCTAGAGCCTTTTTCAAAGCGGAGTATCCGTCTTTCGCGATATAGTCTTCAATCGATTTGGGATCTATTACACCGCAATTGCGCAGTACAATCCTGGTCTGTCCTTGCAGCAAGCTATTGCAACTGCCTGGATGAGTGTCTGCCAGTATGATGTTGGCTTTCGGAAGCTCACCCCTGCGATATTCTTCGATAATGTCTATAATCCTGGCGGGATCTACTTTACCCAGGCTCAGTCTGCCCGCAGTGCCGCCATCAAGTTCCACAATCGGTTCTTCAAAACACATGCCGATGCATGCGGTTTGTTTTAGCTCCAATCCACCCTGGCGGTCATTGTATTCTTTTATTGTGTTGTACACTTCCAAGGCCCCGGCTGCTACTCCGCAACTAGCCAGGCCTACTTTCACTGTGATCGGTTTCATTGCTCCTCCACGAAAGAGTAACGCTCCAAAATGGCCGGTATGGCTTCGGGACTCAATTTTCCATAGGTAGTGTCATCTATCATAATCACCGGAGCCAGGGAACAACAGCCCAGACACGCTACTTCTACCAAAGTAAAGTTCATGTCACTGGTGGTATCTGCGCCTTCTTCCAGTTTCAAAGCGGAAATCAGCGCATCTTTGATGCTGTCAGCATCTGAAACATGGCAGGCTGTGCCTTTACAGACCCTGATGATGTGCTTTCCCTGAGGCTTCAGTTTGAATATCGAGTAAAAGGTGGCTACTCCGTAGATATCTGCAGCGGGTATACCCATTTCCCGGGCGAGGTAACGCATAACATCTTTGGAAAGATAGCCGAACAGGTGCTGTGCTTCCTGCAGGAGAGGGATCAGGACTCCGGGTTTACCCCGGTATTTTTCGATCATTGCGTCCAGCTGTGTGAGGTCTTTATCCATCGCAATTCCTTTTGCTTAGCTTTTGTGGTAACTGCAAATCCTGCAAGAGGATAACTGCGCTTACCAATACGGCGATAAATCTGAGTAAGGGCAAAATTGTCAAATAAAATATACAGTAACCAGCTTTTTGCCACTCCTGGACTGGTAATGAACACAATGGACAATTGATAATGGAAGCTTCCAGCAGCAGGAGATGACTTGGGTAAAGATCGCTGTCGCAATACAGACGTGAAAATGTCCTGATGTGCAAAGCTACAATACAGATAGGATAGAAATTTGGCAATTAAAAATCATCGGTGTGGGGGATAAAGAGTTATATAGCATGCAGATCATGCAGATCGAACGGGTTTACACAGATTATTCTGTTTGAAGAATGTGAAATTCTCGCTACGCACAGCTCCAACTGCAGCACCAGTGTGAATTCTGTAGTGCCGAAATAGATATAGTCCCGTTATCATCTAGTCGTCACTCGATGATAACGGCTTTATATCTGCTTCATATCTATTTCAGCAAAAGGGGGAGATAGCACAATGAGGGAAATACTGTTAACCCCGATGTCAGAATTCCGGAGGAATTATATTGACACTTTTGGCATATTGCTTGTTTTGGCATATATAGGTGGAAATATTAGTCTTATGGAAATCATCAGAACCATCTCTATGGTCAAGGATTATGACCTTGGAAAAGTAAAAGTAAGAGCATTGAACGGGATTGACGTCAGCATCTCTTCCGGGGAGTTTGTCGCCATAATGGGGCCTTCAGGATCAGGTAAAAGCACATTGATGCACATTATCGGCTGTTTGGACAGACCCAGTGCGGGAGAGTATTATCTGGATTCGGATCTTGTGAGTAAACTCCCTAAAAAGGCTCTGGCGGGCATCCGTAATCGCAAGATAGGTTTTGTGTTTCAGTCTTTTAACCTCTTGCCTCACCTGAGTATCCTGAAGAATGTAGAATTGCCCTTGATGTATTCTGGAGTCTCAGCGCGAAAGCGTCGTGCGAAAGCCTTGGAAATATTGGATGGTGTAGGACTCTCTGATCGTCTGAAACATAAACCCAATGAGCTTTCTGGGGGGCAGCGGCAGCGCGTGGCGATCGCCCGCGCTATTGTGAACGATCCCTCAATTCTCCTGGCAGACGAACCTACCGGAAACCTGGATTCTCAGGCTGGTGGAGATATCCTGGAAATCTTTGCAAATCTGCACAGGGCCGGCAATACGGTGATCATGGTTACCCACGATCCAACTGTGGCAAGCCGGGCAGACCGTATTATAAAAATCAAGGACGGACTGGTGGATAATGGCGATCTCGCTGAGTGAATCACTGCACATCGGAATTTCCGATATCATGACGCGTAAAGTGCGCAGCTTGGTGACCATTCTGGGCATAGTGCTGGGTGTGATGTGCATCATGGTGGTCTTGGCGATCTTAAGCGGGATGAACGCCACAACGCTCAGTTGGATGGAGGAAAGCGGAGGTATAAACAAGATTGAGGTGGGCAGGAATTGGGATTATGACTTCAGCAAAGGGGGATATGCCTCTCTGGATATCTATGAGGTGAACCGCATCCGGGAATTGATTCCCGAAGCTAAAGCGATGAATCCCACGATAAATCTTTGGGACTCTCAATTGCGTTTCAAGGGTACTACATACGACGGCCCCTGTCTGGGTGTGATGCCGGATTTTCAGATAGCGGAAAACTGGTATATAGATAAAGGAAGATTCATCAATAATCTGGATGTGCGAGAAAGCAGTAATGCAATCGTGCTGGGTTCCTCCGTAGCGCGTGATCTCTTTGCCGGTAAAGATCCTCTGGGGCAAAATGTTAGCGTGAATGGAGTGGTGTTTCGGGTGATCGGCATCATGACTGAGAAAGTGTGGATGAACGAATCTGGCGGTATGTGGAGCGGCAACGTGATGGAATACCTGAATCAGCGCAGTTTCATTCCGATATCGGTGGCAATGAATAAGTTTGGCGGCGATAATAAAGTGGACCAGATTCAGGTAATAGCACACAATCCCGAGCAAGCATTGGCCCTTCAACAAAAGCTGAAAGGCATATTACTCAATATCAAGCGTGGGAAAGAGGTGTTTCATGTCTCATCGGCAAAGGAAGATATGATGCAGATGGAGCAGAACGCAAAAATCTTCAGCATGATCTTTGTGCTGATCGGTGTGATCTCCCTGTTGGTCGGCGGAATCGTGATTATGAACATAATGCTGGCCTCCATCAAGGAACGCACGCGGGAGATTGGGGTCAGGATCGCCGTAGGAGCGCGCAGATTCGACATCTTCATCCAGTTTCTGGTACAAACTGTATTGGTAACCGGTATGGGAGGTCTATTGGGAATAATCTTGGGATACTCCATTCTGGATATGGTAGGCAAGTTTTTACAGATGCCCTTGATAGCAAATCCCTCGATGATAATGACATCATTGTTGGTCTCGGTGGGAGTGGGGCTGGTGTTTGGAATTGCCCCTGCCATCAAAGCAGGAAATCTGGATCCTGTTGTAGCCTTGAGGGAGGAATGATATGGGAAAGAAGAAACGAAGCGGAAAGTCATTTGTGTACAATATCTTAAGTGCAATCTGGCGTAAGCTCGTAGTTAGTTTGTACCGCATCTGGCTGAATATCAGCAATCCCATCCGGCGCAAGAAGTTGTGGAAGAAATCCAGCAGCTTCGTCTCCCTGGTGATAAACTGCAGCATCAAGAAACGGATCCCGCGGGAAGCTGGTAGCCTGGCCTATGTAACGATTTTGGGATTCATTCCCTTTATTACCTTTATCGTGATGATTGCTCCTGATCTGCCCTTTCTGAACCTGAAAGACAAGATTGCAGACGTGGTGGCAAAGAACTTCATTCCAGGCTCGGCAGAAGCGGTGATGGATATGATCAATGAGATGATCGCTCGGAGGATGGGGCTAAACATCATGGTCTTTGCCATCCTGCTGATATCCTCGTATCTGCTGTTCAATAATATTCGAGCCACTTTCGACAGCATCCTCAGCACTCATGCGCGGGAGAATCCCGATATTCTGGCTCAGTTTGTGAAGTTCTTTGGCACGCTTGTCTTTGGTTTCATTATCTTGGTACTGCTGTTTTCCAGCTCCTCTTTACCTATCATTTCGCGTTTGGTAAAGCTGAAGATATTCACCTGGCTGATGTTTATCCTGCCTTTTGTAACTCAGTTTATGGCGCTATATTTCCTCTATAAGCTCCTGCCCACTGCACGTATCAAACAGCGAAGCCTGATCGTGGGGACATTCTGGACTACCGTTATTTGGTCCCTGATCAAGACGTTTTTTGATTATTATATCTATAATATCACCAGTTATCAAGCCGTTTATGGCGTGCTGGCAGCTTTACCGATCTTCCTTTTCTGGATCTATGTAAACTGGCTAATCATTCTGGGGGGCATAGTCTTGGTGAGTGTTATCGATAAAGATGTGCGTGAAGAGGTGATTCAGAAAAAACCGGAACAAGTGGTAAAGGTAACCTTGGAGATGTACAGCGACAGTAAACTGAACAATCGCTTGGAAACATATATAAACAAGAAAGATATAAAAGATTTAGTCGATCAATTCGACGAGGATGGAATTCATGAATAAATACGCACTTATCAGCGTATCAGATAAAACTGGAATTGAGATTCTGGCCATGGGACTGGAAAACTTGGGCTATACGATTCTCTCTACCTCACGTACCGCCAAGCATCTAAGGCAGTTCTGCAATTCATTGGTGGAAGTGAGCGATTACACCGGCTTTCCGGAGATTCTGGACGGTAGAGTAAAGACCCTGCATCCCAAGATTCACGGTGCGATCCTGGCGGATCGGAATAAAGAGAGCCATTTGCGCAGCCTGAAAGAACACGATATAGGACAGATCGATATTGTGGTAGTGAACCTCTATCCCTTTGCCGAAGTGAGGATGGAGGAGAACAGCAGTCACGAACAGATCATAGAAAACATCGATATCGGGGGGCCCAGCTTGATCAGGGCTGCCGCAAAGAATTACCGCAATGTAACCGTGCTCTGTGACTATCGTGACTATGAGCCGACTCTGGAGCATCTGAAGCAAGATAGCCAGATCCCGGAGTGCTGGAGCAGTTATTTAGCGCAAAAGGCCTTTGCTATGGTGAGCAATTACGATGCTGTGATCGCTGATTATCTGGAAGACTTCCGCAGCGAAACCGTTCCGGAAGAGAGCATGCCTCCATTTATCGACATCAGCGCAAACAAGCATCAATCCCTGCGTTACGGCGAGAACCCACATCAGAAGGCTGCATTCTACACCTGTCACCCTGATGGCTGGAATGTATTGCACGGCAAGGAACTATCTTTCAACAACATTATGGATATCGATGCTTCTCTGAAGGCGATACGCTTGTTCAAGGATCCTACTGTAATCATCATCAAACACTGCAATCCTTGTGGCATCGGCAGTGGTAGCAATCTCTCCGAGGCATACCGGAACGCTTTTGCAACAGATACAGTAGCTCCCTATGGCGGCATTGTGGTGGTAAACAGGCGCTTGGATTTGGAAACCGCCGTGATGATAAACCGCATCTTCACCGAGATCATCATCGCACCTGGTTATGAGAAGGGAGTGCTGGATGTCCTGATGAAAAAGAAGAGTCGCCGTTTGATCTCTTACGAGCCTTCTTTCTTGATCAAAGCCTCAAACCGGTATGAGATCAAGACCATGCAGTGGGGTTATTTGGCCCAGGAGTGGGACTTGGTGGCGGAAGACATCGGATCCTGGAAGGTGGTGACTCAGCGACAGCCCTCTTCGGAAGAATTTGACGCCATGGTGTATGGCTGGAAGGCTGTAGCACTCTTGAAATCCAATGCCATAGCCCTGGCTTATCCCAATCAGATAGTAGGCTTTGGCATAGGACAGACCAGCCGCATAGACAGCACATCGATCGCGATATGGAAAGCTAATAAATTCAAACACGAACTCAGTAAAGCCGTATGCGCTTCAGATGGCTTTTTTCCCTATCGAGACAGCATCGATGAGCTGTATCAGGCGGGTGTGAAAGCGGTGATACAACCCGGTGGCTCCAAAGGTGATGAAGAATGCATTCAGGCCTGCGATGAGCTTGATATGACGATGGTATTTACCGGATATCGACACTTTAGACATTAAAATGTTTGACAGAATGGCGCTCGTGAAAAGATTGGCAAATGTGCTTGCGGAGATGTGTCCGAGTTGGCTGAAGGAGCACGATTGGAAATCGTGTAAACGTGTGAGCGTTTCTAGGGTTCGAATCCCTACATCTCCGCCACGACTTTTTTATTGTTCAGGGGAAGGCTTTTCACAAAACCCATCTTTAGTGCAGCTTGTAATAGAGCTGCATTCCCTTTTAACAAAACCATTTTTACGAAGGAGGCTCAGATGAGCACCAGAAAGATTATCATGATCGTAGTAGCAGTATTGATCGTACTGATTGCCCTTTCCTTTTGGACGGGCAAGCAGATTAGTAAAATAAGCCAGGTAGGCGTTCCAGTCACCCCTGTAGAAGCCGGAAGCTGGTTACACTTGAATCCCGGAGCATACATCCCTGAATACAGCGAGATATTACCCTTCAATATCTTTGGTATGAAGGAGATGAACAGTATGCAGGGATTGGTGGCCAAGATTCGTAACGCCAAAAGCGACAAGCGTATAGACGGTATCCTGATCGAGCCCATGGGCCTACAGGTCTCCTATGCCACTTTGCACGAACTGGAACTGGCAATACAGGACTTCAAGACCAGCGGCAAGCCCGTGGTGGCTTTTGGCGATATGATGAACCAGGGAGACTATCTGCTGGCCAGCTTTGCTGACGAGATATACATGGAACCCTCGGCTTCCGCAGGATTGATGCTTACCGGCAGCTCTGCCAACATCACTTTCTACAAGGAAGTCTTCGACAAAATCGGCGTGAAGATGCATGTGATCCAAGCCGGTGAGTTCAAAGGTGCTGGAGAGCCCTACAGTCAGACCTCTCTTTCTGAAGGAACCCGTGCCAATATCGCCGAGGTAATATCAGATCGCTTCAACCTGCTTACAGATGGCATTGCAAAACGTAGAAACATCACAAATGACGATGTTTTGGCAGTTTATAACAACCGTGAGGACTTCTTTATCTCTGCCGATCAAGCTCTACAGATGAAGCTGATTGACAAAGCTGAACCGCGCCGTGCCCTCATCGATAAATACGCAATCGACAAGGACAAGCTGGTAAGCACTTCATCCTATAGTGTGCGCTCTACCGCCAGCAAAAACGCTCTGGTGGCAGTAGTATATCTGGAAGGTAACATCATGGGCAGCACCGGTTCAATGGGTCAAAGCATCATCTCTCACGCAAAAGTAAGTAAGATTGTAGAGAGCATCGAAGCAGACCCTGCAGTAAAAGCGGTGGTGGTTAGAGTAAACAGTCCTGGCGGCAGTGCCTTGGAAAGTGAGTATATCTATCAGGAACTCAAGCGCTTGAACGACAAGATTCCCGTGGTGATATCCATGGGCGGAACAGCGGCGTCCGGAGGTTACTACATCTCCTGTGCTGGTCAATATATCTATGCTGATCCAGGTACCCTGACCGGTTCGATCGGAGTAATAATGATGCTGCCCGAAGCCACCGAACTCAGCCGTAAAATCGGCGTGCGTTCGCAAACCATCAAATACGGTAAATATGCCGGAGCACTAAACCCGTTGGAACCCTATCCCGCTGATCTCCTGGCTTCACTCAAACGCGATTCACAGGGCACATACAATGAATTTAAAGACCGCGTGATGAGTGCCAGAAACATCAGTCCTGAAAAGATTAACAGCATTGCTGAAGGTAGAGTTTACAGTGCAGAAGACGCTATGGCTTTAAACCTGGTGGATGAGATCGGTTCTTTGGATGCCGCCATTGCCAAAGCCGCACAACTGGCCGGGCTTCAAGACTATAGTTCCAGGAACTTCCCCCGCAAGAAATCCCTCCTGGAACTGATGAAAGACATTGAATTTATGAATATGCAATTGAAGAATCTTCTGAAGCACAGCGAATGGAATCTGGAAGAACTGGCAGAGGCCATAATGGCGAAGATTGAGCTACAGGAATGGCTATATCTGATGCCGATCAAGGTCGACTAGTATGCGTAAAAACAGTGTAAACACAGAAATCATTGTAAATGTGCATCCCTTGGAAAAGCGAGTAGCGATCCTGGAGGACAACCGACTGGTCGAGCTTTTTATAGAGCGCAAAGACCGCCAAAACCCAGTGGGAAACATCTATAAGGGCATAGTGAAGGATGTCCTGCCGGGCATGGGCGCCGCTTTCATCGAGATTGGCCTGGAACGCACGGCATTCCTGCATTACAGCGATATCGTATTGGACTTTCTGGAAATCTATGAGGACGAAAAGCCCCGTAAACGCCCCAATCCTGCCGATAGCTCTCAGATAGGGAAGTTGTTGAAACCGGGACAAGAGATTGTGGTGCAAGTGCATAAGGGACCTATTGGCTCCAAAGGCGCTCGACTTACCGGCCAGATTTCCGTCCCCGGAAAGTTCCTCGTTCTATTTCCCAATAAAAACAAGATTGCCATCTCGCGGAAAATTTTCTCACAGAGTGAACGCTCCCGCATCCGAAACATTCTTGCCGATGTGAAAGACCCAGCTTACGGATTGATAGTTCGCACTGAAGCAGATGGTGCAGATGAGGACGATATCCGTAATGAATACAAGGCTTTGGCCAAGACCTGGCGCCTCATCGAAAAGCAACTGCAATTCGCTAAAGCTCCGGTCTGTGTATTTGAAGAAAACGCTCTGGAAAACTTCCTGATCCGCGATCTCTTCGGTGAGCACGTTGATCGCCTCGTGATAGATGATAATGGCTTTTACAATAATATCTTACATCAATTGGAGGATATCTCTGCGGATCTGATCCCGTCTGTGGAGCTTTACAAGGAAGACAGCCCAATATTCGACGCCTGGTCCATAGAAAAGAAGATCGAGACCATTTTCCACTCCCGCATATATCTACCCTCTGGCGGCAATATCAAGATCGAGCAGACAGAAGCCCTGGTGGCCATCGACATCAATACAGGCAGTTTCACCGGCAAAAGCCACTACGATGAAACCGTGCGCAAAACAAATCTGGAAGCCGCTGCCGAAGCTGCCCGGCAAATCCGCCTGCGTGACCTATCCGGGGTTATCGTGATCGACTTCATAGACATGACAGACGATAAGTTCAAAGCTGAAGTGCTGGATATATTACGAAAAGGGCTCCGGCGGGATCGCGCCAAAAACAAGGTGTATCCTTTTACTGATCTGGGTATGGTGCAAGTGACCCGTAAACGCATGCGCGCCACTATTATGGCAAACTTCTCTGAACCCTGTCCCTTCTGTAACGGCAGTGGTCGCATCATCAGCAAAGATGCCGTGACCATGCGTATTTATCGCTGGCTGGTTCGCAGCGAGTACTTCATTCGCAATAAAAACCTGCGCATCATGGTGAATCCCGAGTTGCTGAATCACATCAAGGTACACAACGAGGAATTCATCAATTATCGGGATCAGATAGATTTTGCCGAAGACAGTGCGATAAGAGTAGATCAATTCAAGGTTTTCAGCTTACCAGGCATGGAGGATGTAACCTCGAAGTATTCTTGATACTGTTTCAAAAACCCAATTTGGTTACAATTCAGGCGGATACTCATCCGCCTGTTTAGTTGTGGAACGGTGAATACTAGTCCAATACGCGGTTGAACTCGGATAATGCTATTGGAGTGCAATTGACCTTATGTATATTAATGTATACCTCAGAGGTCACTGTGTACGGTTCTTCCCACCTTCAACCTCTCTGTTTCATCGGGATATGAAGCAGTTATAATCGGGTTATCATCGAGTGACCACTGCATTATAACGGCTTGATATCAGCTTCGGCACAGGGTTATCTTCAGGGGATCTTTCCAGTGGCGAAGCTGAGAGATGAGTTGGTTAAAGGAAACTAAGGTAGGAGGGAAGGCGACACATTTGCCACATATTCGTTGATAACATCGAAATCCCGAGCAAACTCCGCTCCGGTAAAACCCGTGATGTCATCGTAACTTACCTGTCTGAGATATTCTTGCAAATAATGGCGGGATAGGGGAAGATAAGTCCAATGCCAGGGTTCATAGCTATAGCCACCTTCTCGATCAGAGCTGTAAACTATATTGAATCCATAGCTTGTGGCGTTGTTTTGTAGCCATTGTAAGTTTCGTTTGCCAATGGGACTATCCCAAAAAGAGAGCTCAACTGAGCAGAAATCTACATCTGTGCCCCAGTGATGGCGGGATGTGGTAGGCATGGATGAACTTTTGAGGATCTCTGTGATGATACTTCGTTTGCGATCCTCATCCAAGCTCTCAAAGTGTTGTCCACCATGCAGTTTGATCTTTCGTTCCCAGATAGTCTTTTGGAGATCGAAACTCCAGGTAGCGGAGACCAGATTTAAAAAGATATCGTCCCTTGCGGCAGCAGCAACCAACGAATCCAGCGCTGCCTTTGTGCGTTTATGCAGATACATTCCGGGATAATAGTTGTAACTGTGGATGAGCTCAAAATCGGTATTCTCCGCGGGTTTGAACCTGCCCATAAGCAAGGGATTTTGAGACTGGTTCCACAGCAGGTGCCGGGCTGGAAATCGGGACATCTTCTACTTCTGTGGGAACCATGCCGCTTGTTCCGGCCAAGCAGGGCAAAATTATTATTGCCAAAAGGATTAGAAGCCTTTGTCTTTGTTCTGAGATGCGCTTAGGCTTCGTCCTCATCATCGACATCATATACAAGCTCGCTCAAAGCTGGCTTGCTGCTTTCGGGCAATTCTTCCACGTTGCGCAGTTTCTTCACGATCTGGCGGCTGCGATGGCTGGCGTTATCCAGTTCACGACCGGCTTCATCGATCTTTTTGCGGGTTTTATCCAAGACCTCTCCAAAGAGCCCAAATTGCTTTTTGACCTCTGCCAGGGTCTTCCACACTTCGCTGCTTTTCTTTTGGATGGCCAGGGTTTTGAAGCCCACTTGCAGACTGTTCAGCAGAGCGGAAATGGTGGTGGGACCGCAAAGTATCACAGAGTAATCCCGCATAATCAGTTCGAAGAGACCGGGGATGCGCAGGACTTCGGCATATAGACTCTCGAAAGGTAAGAAAAGTAGGGCAAAATCTGTAGTGACCGGGGGATTGATGTATTTGTCCCGGATGTCTTTAGCACTGCTTTTAATGCGATTGACAACCGCTTTTTGATAGATGCTGATGCTGTCCACATTTCCGCTTTCATATGCATCCACCAGCTTATGATAATCTTCGATTGGAAACTTGGCGTCGATGGGCAGATACACTCTGCTGTTATCGTCGTCTCTGCCGGGTAGGGCAATGGCAAATTCTACCATAGCATCACTGCGTTTATTGGGTTTGTAGTTCTTTTCATACTGCCCGGTAGTGAGGATATCTTCCAGGATGTTTTCCAGTTGCAATTCGCCCAATACACCGCGGGTTTTCACTCCGATCAGAGCTTTCTTCAAGTCCCCCACGCCGGTGGCAAGATTGCGCATTTCCCCCAAGCCTTTATGAACGGCTTCCAGCTGTTTGCTTACTTGGTTAAAGGATTCTCCCAAGCGCTTTTCCAGCGATGCGTGCAGCTTTTCATCCACGGTCTTGCGCATCTCCTCCAGCTTGTTCTCATTACCGTTGCGGATCATCTCCAGACGGTCTTCTACGCTCTTTTTGAGCTTTTCGGATTGTTCACTACTCAGGTTGCTGAGATCACCGAACTTTTTGCTCAAGCTTTCGGTGAGATTATCCAGGGATTTCCCAAGTTCGGCGCGGTTTTTGGCGGAATCTTCATTCATCAGTTTGCTCAAGGCGGAAAGGCTCGTACTCAGTTCTGTGCGGGAATCTCCGGCGATTTTCAATTGGCTGTCGCTGAAGTTTTTGATCTGGGAAGCAAGCTCGAGGCGATTGTCTGTATTCAGCTTTAGAAGGTCTTGCCTGAGGCTGTGGCTTTCGTCTTTCAAGGTGCGGGAAAGCATCTCCAGTTCTGCCTTTAGAAGCGTAAGTTCTTGCTTCTGATCCTGGGGTAGGCGTCGGAGTATGATTGTCATTAGGATTATGCTGATGGCCAATAGACCTATTATAATGTATTCCATATCATTTGCTCCCAAATAGTTGGGACTATGCCCGTGGAATGTGGGATTCCACGGGCTGCCCCATAGCTGCCGGCACTCATAAGTCTGTAGGGTGCCGGTGAATAGAGTGTTTATGCGTTCAGTTCAGGATAGAGCGGGAATCTGGCTGTAAGTGTGCGTACTTCCGCTTTGATCTTGGCCAGTTCTTCTTCGTTTTCGAAATTGTCGCGGACTCTGCGGATGAGGGCGGCGATGGTCTTCATCTCGTTTTCGCCCATACCGCGAGTGGTTACGGAAGGTGTACCCAAGCGGATACCGGATGCCACAAAGGGGCTGCGGGTATCGAAGGGGACTGTGTTCTTGTTGGCAGTGATTCCTGCCAGATCCAAGGCTTCTTCCATCTTTTTCCCGCTGGGACCGCCCTTTTCTTCTGGGCCTAGATCAATCAGCATCAGGTGAGTGTCGGTGCCGCCGGAGACGAGGTCAAAGCCTTCTGCCTTCAGAGCACTAGCCAAAGCTGTGGCATTGTCCACCACCTTTTTCATGTAGGATTTGAAGTCTGGGCTCAGCGCTTCACCAAAGGCTACGGCTTTTGCGGCTATAGCGTGCATCAGAGGGCCACCCTGGATGCCGGGGAACACCTTACCGTCGATCTCTTTGGCATATTCTTCTTTACAGAGGATGAGGCCGGCACGTGGACCGCGCAGGGTTTTGTGGGTTGTGGAAGTTACAACGTCGGCATATGGGACGGGATTTTCATGCAGACCGGCAGCCACTAATCCGGCGATGTGAGCCATATCTACCATGAATTTGGCTCCTACCATGTCAGCGATTTGGCGGAAGCGGGCAAAATCGATCTTGCGGGGGTATGCTGAAGCTCCGGTAAGGATCATCTTTGGTTTGTGTTCCCTAGCCAGGCGTTCGATTTCTTCATAGTCGAACTGTTGGGTATCTTTGTTCACATTGTAATGGATCACGTTGTAAAGCTGACCGCTGAAGGATAGCGGGTGGCCATGAGTGAGATGGCCACCGTGAGCCAGTTCCAGAGCCAGAACTGTATCACCGGGCTGAACCAGAGCGAAATACGCGGCCATATTGGCTTGCGAACCGCTGTGGGGTTGCACGTTAGCATGTTCGGCACCAAAGAGTTGTTTGGCGCGTTCGATGGCCAGGCGCTCAACTTCATCGATGAATTCGCAACCGCCATAGTAACGTCCGTATAGACTATAGTTTACTTTGCCGGTCTTTTTGCTCCAGCGGTAGGGGTATCCCTCGGCATACTTGTTTGTAAGAATACTGCCTTGGGCTTCCATAACTGCTAGTGAGGTAAAGTTTTCGCTGGCAATCAGCTCCAGATTATCCTGTTGCCGGCACAGCTCTTTGGAGATAGCGGCAAATACTTCGGGATCCTGTTTTTGGATGTGTTTCACTTCCTTTCTCCTTGATGTATTTTATTTATTCTGTTTTCGTGTCTGCCCCCGGAATAGGGAGTTTCTAACCAAGTTTGTACAATCTCGATGGCGTAAGCAGTGGCGGTGAAACGTCCTGCCAAAACCAATACATTGGCATTGTTGTGCATACGGGAAAGCCTTGCTACATCTGTGATAGAGCATAGAGCTGCCCGTATACCGGGTACTTTGTTTGCAGTGATGCTCATACCGATTCCGCTGCCACAGATCAGGATGCCCATCTCGCACTCGCCGGAAGCAACCGCTTTAGCCGCGGGGTAGCCGGTATCGGGGTAATCCATGCTGTCTGTACTGTGAGTACCAAAATCGATAAACTCGTGTTGCTGGAAGGCCAGTTTTATCTCTTCTTTCAAAGAGAATCCGGCATGATCGGCGGCTATTGCCAGTTTCATCGTTCCTCCGCCATCAGACAACTGAGGGCTATGCAATAGTATTTGGAGTTTTCGCTCTCACTGCGGCTCATCACCACTACGGGCTTTGTGGTTCCCTGGATCAATCCGGCGAGTTCACCTTCGGCAAAGAGCATCAAACCCTTGTAGAAGGCGTTGGCTGTCTCCAGATTGGGGAAGATCAGGATGTCGGCATCGCCGTCGACGAGGCTTTGTACGCCCTTGATCTCTCCTGCTGCAGGATCGCAGGCCAAAAAAACGTCCATGGGGCCATCGATAACGCATCCTTTGATCTGTCCGCGTTCTGCCATCTTGCAGATCAAGGCGTAGTCAATCGTATTCGGCATGGAGGCAGAGACCTTTTCCGTGGCGGTGATCAGGGCAACTTTAGGACATTCTATGCCCAAAGTATGCGCCATCTTCACACTGTAATTTACCATGGCAATCTTTTGATCAAGATCCGGACACGGCAAAACGGCAGTATCAGAGATCAGGAGCAGTTTGTGGTATTTGGGCAGCTCCAGAGCGCAAGTGTAGCTCATTATAGCTTTTGGTGGTAGCAAGCCGCGTTCTTTGGAAAGCACTTCGCGTAGGAAATTGTCTGTGCCTACCAGGCCTTTCATCAAGACATCCGCAGCTCCGGTCTTCACCATGCGAACAGCTTCACGGGTCGCCAAATCCATTTCCGGCAAGTCTATGATACTATAAGCATCCGCTTTGATGGAGAAGGGGTTCAAAAGCTCTGTGATGCGGGCTTTACTGCCGATCAAAATGGGGTATACAAAGCCTTCGGAAGCCGCTCTGCAGATGGCGCCGATGGTATTGGCGTCTTCAGCCATGGCCACGGCAATCCGTACTTTTTGGGACAGAGATTGTGCCTTTGCAGCTATTTCGTTCAGGGATTTCATGAGCTGTATGCCAGCATCGCCGCCAGGGCAATGGAATATAGTTTGCTGCGCTCGCTATCGCCGCGGGATGTGAGCACGCAGGGGACTCTGGCGCCCATCACTACGGCGCAAAGCTCGCTCTTCAGCAGCTTTACCACGGTCTTGTAGAAGGCGTTTCCAGACTCTATGTTTGGGAAAAGAATGCAATCCGCATCTCCGCAGACATCACTCTTCATGCCTTTTATTTGTGCGCTTTCTTTGTCGATGATCAAGTCCATACCCAAAGGGCCTTCGATGGTTGCGCCTTTGATCTGGCCACGTTGCGCCATCTTCGAGATGATGGCTGCATCAGCACAGGAAGGGATCTTCGGCAAGGTCTGTTCACTGGCCGCCAAAAGCCCTACTTTGGGATTGTCTATACCCAGAAAGTGAGCGGTTCTGATCAGGTAATTAGTAATGGTGACTTTCTGTGCCAGATCGGGCAGGGGGATGATCGCCACATCACCGAAAATGAGCAGTTTATGATAGTTTCTGGGCTCAGCAACAGTCACGTGGGAAAGGATTGAGCCCGGATCCATTAGTCCCTTTTCTTTATCCAGGATGGCCCGCATATAGCGGTCTGTAGAGAGCAGCCCCTTCATCAGGAAATCACCCTCACCTTTGTTGATTAAATCCACTGCTAAAGCGGTTGCGGCAAGATCGTTGTCGCTATGCACGATCTTGATGGTGCCGGCATCGATGCCGTGTTCATTGCATACTGCCTTGATCTTTGCCTCATCACCCACCAGGGTGCCTTCGATGATGCCCATTTTTACTGCTTCAGAAACAGCCATAATAGTGTGAGTGTCTATTGCCCATGCTGCAACAAGACGTTGTTTAGTACGAGTTCCCAGAATGTCAAACATCTGGTCCAGTTTACGAATTTCCATCGTTACTCCATTTATTAGTTATGCTTACTTAAAAATACCATGAACAAATCAGATTGGGCTGATTGGGGGCGATGTCCAGATTGCGGGTCTCGCTGTGCACCAGCTTGCCTTGGGGCGAGAAGTATTCCAGGCGCAGACTCTGTTCACCTTCCGGAACAACCAGTTCCGTAATTAAAGCTTCGGAGGGAAAGAACTGAGATATCCTCAGATCGGCGTCTTCACTGAGGAACACCGCAGCATCAGCAACCAGGCCAAGCAGAGTTGCACCAAGGTCCGAAGATTTTTCTTGGGCTTTCTTCTTTGCTTCTTTGGCTGCGAGCCCCTTCAGAACAGTACGGCTGGCGCTTTTGAGAATGATCATTGGCTCTTTGAGTTCAAAGCTCTTGCGTGCTACCAGACTCATGTCTTCCAGCTTGTTCAGGCTTT
>Ga0172378_10001172_pt1 | contig 24059 bp, 23 predicted proteins | sample GrowelOW332metaG_FD_119755 | JGI IMG/M metagenome (GOLD analysis project Ga0172378, IMG submission 119755) | Groundwater microbial communities from an aquifer near a municipal landfill in Southern Ontario, Canada - Pumphouse #3_1 metaG | ecosystem: Environmental > Aquatic > Deep subsurface >... | reverse complement strand
TTTTGCTGTAAAATGTATCAACTGAACCTGATAAAACGTTCCCAAAGCCTTCTGTCTTACTTGGTTGTAGTAAAACTGATGCAACTAATACAACTGCAATAACAACTTGTGCTACTATTAAAAATGTTTTCAATTAAACACCTCCTATTTTATTCAAAAACATAATTTTGTACAAATGTATTTTATCATAGTAGATAAAATTTAACAACAAAAAAATAAGAGAGCAGCACTCTCTTATTTTTATTTTATATTGTAGAAGGAATCTAATCCTCTATACTGGGCCTGAGGTCCCAGCTCTTCCTCAATTCTAAGAAGCTGATTGTATTTAGCAACTCTTTCAGATCTGGCAGGCGCTCCTGTCTTAATCTGACCTGCATTAACAGCCACAACCAAGTCTGCAATTGTTGTATCTTCTGTTTCGCCGCTTCTATGAGAAACAACCACTGTATATCCTGCTCTTTGGGCCATCTCTATAGCATCTAAGGTTTCTGTCAGAGTTCCAATCTGGTTTAATTTTATAAGTATAGAATTTGCAACTTTTTTATCTATACCCATTTTCAGTCTTTTTGTATTTGTAACGAATAAATCGTCTCCTACTAACTGAATCTTGCTTCCCAGTTTTTCAGTAAGAATCTTCCAGCCTTCCCAATCTTCTTCTGCCATACCATCTTCGATAGATATTATCGGGTACTTATTAACAAGATCAACATAAAAATCTGCCATTTCCTCGGAAGTTAAAACCTTGCCTTCTCCCTTTAAGTTGTATTTGCCATTTTCAAATATTTCTGAAGAGGCTGGATCCAGGGCAATGTAAATATCTTTTCCCGGAACATATCCTGCTTTTTCAATAGCTTCAACTATTATGGCTATTGCTTCTTCATTAGACTTCAGGTTTGGAGCAAATCCGCCTTCGTCGCCAACTCCTGTGTCATAGCCTTTGCTCTTAAGAAGCTTTTTTAATGAATGATATACCTCAGAGCTCATCCTCAGTGCTTCACTGAAGGAAGGTGCACCAACCGGCATAATCATAAATTCCTGAAGGTCTACATTATTATCTGCATGCTTTCCTCCATTGATTATGTTCATCATTGGAACCGGAAGAGTTTTTGCATTTACTCCTCCCAGATACTGATATAAGCCCAGACCTAAATAATTGGCAGCAGCTTTTGCAGCTGCTAAGGAAACTCCCAGCATAGCATTAGCTCCCAGCTTTGATTTGTTTTCTGTTCCGTCTAATTCCAGCATAACCTGGTCCAGCTCTACCTGATCTAAAACATTCATTCCTATTAGTTCTTCGGCAATAACATTGTTAACATTTTCTACTGCCTTTAAAACTCCGCTTCCATTATATATATGTTTGTTTTCGTCTCTTAGCTCTACTGCTTCAAATATTCCAGTGGAGGCTCCTGAGGGTACTGCAGCTGTGCCGTAGGTACCATCCTCTAAGTGTACTTCAACTTCTATAGTAGGGTTACTTCTTGAATCTAATATCTGCCTAGCAAAGACGTCAATAATTTCGACATAATCCTTCATGTGAATACCTCCTATTTTATTAAACTCTTACCTGTCATTTCCTCCGGAACTTTAAGTTGCATAACAGATAGCATGGTTGGTGCTATATCAGCTAAAATTCCCCCTTCTCTTAGTTCTTTTGATTCTTTTGATACATAAACAAATGGGACTCTGTTTGTAGTATGTGCTGTCATAGGATTATCTGTTCCATACTCTACCATCTGCTCGGAATTTCCATGGTCAGCTGTTATAAATACAGTTCCATTTATATCTAACATCTTTTTAATTATCTTTCCTAAGCAAGCGTCTACTGCTTCAATGGCAGACTTGGCAGCTTCAAATACACCTGTATGACCTACCATATCCGGGTTAGCAAAGTTTAAAATTATGCAGTCATATTTATCCATGTCTATTCTCTTTAAAGCCTCTTCGGTTAATTCATAAGCGCTCATTTCAGGCTTTAGATCATAGGTTGCAACCTTAGGTGATGGAACTAATGCTCTGTCCTCGTTTTTATTTGGAGCCTCAACTCCGCCATTAAAGAAGAAGGTAACATGAGCATATTTTTCTGTTTCTGCGATTCTAAGCTGATTTTTGCCTTCCTTACTTAAGTATTCCCCTAAAGTATTAGAAATAGTCTGAGGGGTATATGCAATGTGGACATTTTCCAGTGTAATATCGTATTGAGTCATTGTTACATAATAAAGATTAAGAGCTTCTCTGCTGAAGCCATCAAATACCTTGTCATTTATAGCTCTTGTAATTTCTCTTGCTCTGTCTGGTCTGAAATTGAAAAATATTACTGAATCATTGTTTTCAATCTTTCCAGTTGGCTTTTTATCTTTTAGAATAACAGTTGGAAGAACAAATTCATCAGTTTTATTATCGCTGTAGGATCTGGTAATAGCATCAATAGAAGAATATGCTTCTTCACCAACTCCTAATACCATTGCATTATAGGCCAGGTTAATTCTTTCCCATCTTTTGTCTCTGTCCATAGCATAGTATCTTCCCATAACTGTTGCAATACTTCCTATGCCTTCTTCTTTTAAGAAGTCCTCTAAATCCTCCAGGAATCCCTCTCCGCTCTTTGGAGAAACATCTCTTCCATCCATAAAGCAGTGGATAAATAATTTATCAATTCCATTTTCCTTTGCCATGTGAATTAAAGCCTTTAAATGAGAATTGTGAGAATGAACTCCTCCATCTGACAAAAGTCCCATTAAATGAACAGCGCTTCCTTTTTTCTTTGCATTTTCCATAGCTCCCAGAAGTGCCGGGTTTTTGAAAAAGTTCTTCTCTTCTATTTCTTTAGTTATTCTGGTTAATTCCTGATAAATTATTCTCCCTGCTCCAATATTTAAATGTCCTACTTCAGAATTTCCCATTTGTCCTTCCGGAAGTCCAACACTCATTCCTGAAGCTCCTAAGGAGGTCTTGCTGTAATTATTAAAATAATAATCTATATTTGGTTTGCATGCTGCTTTTACTGCATTGCCTTCTATCTTATCTGTAAGACCAAAGCCATCTAATATCATCAGCATTACAGGTTTCTTTTTCATAAAATCACCCATTTCAATTAAAAGTTTACTATTGCTGCAAAATCAGAAGCTTTAAGACTGGCTCCTCCTACTAATGCTCCATCAATATCTGATTTTCCCATCTGCTCTTTTATAGTGTTTGGTTTAACAGATCCACCGTACTGAATTCTTACTTTTTCTGCTGTATCTTCTCCAAAAATCCCTGCTGCTACTTTTCTTATATAAGCTATAGTATTATTGGCATCATCAGCTGTTGCAGTCTTTCCTGTTCCTATAGCCCATATTGGTTCATAAGCTATTATTAAGTTTTCAGCCTGAGCATTTGTAAGTCCTGCTAAATCAAGCTTTACCTGTCTTCCTAAAACTTCACTTGTTATATTTCCTTCTCGTTCTTCTAATGTTTCACCTACACAAAGAATAGGAATTAACTTATGCTCATATGCCTTCTTTAACTTCTTATTTACTGTTTCGTCTGTCTCATTGAAGTACTGTCTTCTTTCACTGTGTCCTATAATAACATAATCTACCCCTAAGGACTCCAGCATAATTGGAGAAACTTCTCCTGTGAAAGCTCCCTTTTCCTCAAAATACATATTCTGAGCCCCTACCTTAATGTTTGTTCCTTTAGCTGCTTCAACAACTGCTGGAAGGCAGAGAAATGTAGGACAAACTACTACTTCACAGGATGCATTTTTTACTAATGACTTTAAATCCTCAACTAAAGCTGCTGCTTCTTCTATTGTATTGTGCATTTTCCAGTTTCCTGCTATTATTGGTTTTCTCATAATTACACCTCTATTTATTATTTATCATTTAGTGCTGCAATTCCCGGCAGCTCCTTGCCTTCTAAGAACTCAAGTGAAGCTCCGCCGCCGGTTGATATATGTGTCATTTTATCTCCATATCCCAACTGATTAACAGCTGCTGCACTGTCTCCTCCGCCTATTACCGTTGTTGCATCAGCATCAGCTAAGGCTTTAGCTACTGCTTCTGTTCCCACCGCAAAGTTTTTAAATTCAAATACTCCCATAGGTCCGTTCCAAACTACTGTCTTAGCATCTTTTACTGCATCAGTATATAATTTAATGGTTTTAGGTCCAATATCTAATCCCATATATCCATCTTCAATGTTCTGGTCTTCTGTTACAACAACCAATGCATCCTCTGCAAATTTATCTGCGCATTTAAAATCAAGAGGAAGAAGCAGTTTAACTTTTCTTTCTTCTGCTTTTTTGATCATTTCAAGGGCATATTGCATTTTATCTTCTTCAAGAAGTGAAGTTCCTATCTTATAACCCTGGGCTTTTAAGAATGTGTATGCCATTCCTCCGCCTATGATAAGAGTATCTACCTTTTCAAGAAGATTACTTATTACATTTATCTTATCTGAAACCTTTGCTCCTCCAAGGATTGCTACAAAAGGCCTTACCGGGTTTTCTACTGCATTTCCCAGAAATTTTAATTCCTTCTGGATTAAATATCCACAGACAGCAGTATCAACAAATTTTGTTACGCCAACCGTAGAGCAGTGTGCTCTGTGAGCTGATCCAAATGCATCATTAACATAAATGTCGCAAAGTGATGCTAATTCCTTTGAGAAAGACTCTTCATTCTTTCCTTCTTCTTTTCTATATCTGGTGTTTTGAAGAAGTACTATGTCTCCCTCTTTCATTTTTGAAACAGCGGCTTTTGCGTTAACTCCAACAACCTCATCATCTGCTGCAAATACTACGTCGAAGCCCAAAAGCTGTGAAAGTCTCTTTGCAACGGGCAGCAATGTAAGTTTTGGATCTGGTCCCTTAGCCTTTCCAAGATGAGAGCATAATATAACCTTAGCTCCCTTTTTTACTAAATAGTTTATTGTGGGCATAGCTCCCTTTAATCGGTTTTCATCTGTGATAACTCCATCTTTCAGAGGAACATTAAAATCACATCTGACTAATACCTTTTTCCCTGAAACATCAACATCTTCTATGGTCTTTTTATTATAATTCATTTTTTCACCCCTTATATTTTAGAAGGTCTGGGTTTATAGCCCAAACTACAAAACCAGACCTATTATACTACTTTGCGTCTACTTCAGCCATATGAATAACTAAATCAACTAATTTATTTGAATAACCCCATTCATTATCATACCAAGCTACTAATTTTACGAAATTATCATTTAATGATATTCCGGCTTCTGCATCAAATATTGAAGTTCTTGGATCATGAAGAAAATCTGATGAAACAACAGCATCTTCTGTGTATCCTAAAATTCCCTTTAATTCATTTTCTGAAGCTTTCTTAACTGCTGCCTTTATTTCGTCATAAGCAGCTCCTTTTTCAAGTCTGCAGGTTAAATCAACAACAGATACATCTATTGTTGGAACTCTGAAGGACATACCTGTTAATTTTCCGTTTAATTCAGGAATAACCTTACCAACTGCTTTAGCAGCTCCTGTTGATGATGGAATTATGTTGGCAGATGCAGCTCTTCCGCCTCTCCAGTCCTTATTAGATGGAGCATCGACTGTTTTTTGAGTATTTGTAGTTGAGTGAACAGTTGTCATTAAGCCTTCAACAATACCAAAATTATCATTTATAACCTTAGCTAAAGGAGCTAAGCAGTTTGTAGTACAGGAAGCGTTTGAAACTACCTTCATATCCTTTGTGTATTTCTCAGAGTTAACTCCCATAACAAACATTGGTGCATCCTTTGATGGAGCTGATATAGCAACCTTTTTAGCACCACCTTTAAAGTGAAGAGAAGCCTTTTCAACTGTTGTAAATACTCCGGTACACTCTAAAACATATTCTGCACCGCAGGAAGCCCAGCCGATAACTGCCGGGTCTTTTTCTGCAAATACTTTTATTTTCTTTCCATCAACTATAAGATATCCATTTTCTACGTCAGCTTCAACTTTTCCGGCAAATTTACCCTGCATTGTATCATACTTCAGCATATATGCCATATAGTCTGGTGTTACAAAAGGATCATTGATTCCTTTAACATCAACCTGAGAATTTTCAAGAGCAGCCCTAAAAGCTAAACGTCCTATTCTTCCAAAACCATTAATACCTACTTTTACCATTTTTATTCCTCCTAGAAAATAATTTATAGAATACTGATAAGCTCCCTGGCGGCAGCTTCGTCAGTAATTAAAACAATACCTGAATTGAACTTTAAAACAGATGCAATTGCTCTTGCCTTGCTGTTTCCAGCAGAGACAGCAATCCTATGTGCAACGTTTCTTATTTGATTAATTTTTATACCTACAGTGGTAGATGAATAAACTATATTACCTCTATCATCAAAATAATATCCAAAGGCTTCACCAAAGGCTCCAGCCTCTTTTATCTTTATTATTTTATCCTGAGTCAGGCCGCGCCTTTCTGCCATTTCTTCTGCTTTTCCTATGCCAAACATGAGAATATCAAGCTTATCATAGTTTTCAGTAACACTCCTTATTCTCTTTTCCTTCATCATAATATTAAGTGTTTCATTGCTTATATTATCATCAAGATGAAGGAGACTATAGGTTGCTCCCAGCTTTTCAGCAAGTATAGCAGTTAAAGTATTAGCCTGAATATTTACATTCTTGCCTATACCACCTCTTGCAGGAAGTACAATAACATTTTTATGAGATAGCGTTATTGGAGTATTATCAACCACCTTTTTAATAGTTGTTCCTCCGGTAATAGCTATCTTGCAGTCATCTTTCAGTATTTCTTTTAAATACTGGCCTGCTGCTAAGCCAAGCTGTTCCTTAACCCGGCTGTTTTTTTCTGAGTCACCTGGGACTATTATAACTTTTTCTAAGTTCAGCTTCTGTTTAAGTTCACATTCTAATCTGCTTAGGCCTCTGATATTATGTATTATATCTTCTGCTTTTTTAACAACTTCTATTCCTTCTTCTGTAAGAATCATTCCGCTGGATTCAATTTTAACCAGCCTGCGTTCTTTTAGTCTATCTACTTCTTTTCTGATTATTCTCTCCCCTATGTTAAGGTTAAGAGAAAGTACTCTTCTTCCAATTGGTCCATTTGTGAAAATATTGCTTAAAATATCATATCTAAGTTCTAATAAATCTAACATCTCAGGAACTAAGAGCCTTTGTGCCTCTATTAGATTGTTCAGGAAAATCACCCCTTGGTCGATATTTGTCCCAGTTACCAATTTAATGTCCCAGTTATATTATAAAACAAATTAACAAATTTTTAAATAGAAAGTTTGTTAATTTTTAGATTTTTTAAAATCTTTTTCTTTTACCTGAGGTTTTTATATCCATCTCTTCTCTGTATTTTGCAACTGTTCTTCTGGAGACTATAAATCCCTCATTTTTTAATATTTCACTTATCTTTTCATCAGATAAAGGTGAAGATTTATCTTCTTTGTCTATAATAACCCTTATCCTGTCTTTAATATTTTTAGAAGATACATCCCCTTCAGATGAACTAAGCCTTGATGTGAACAAATCTTTAATCCTAACAGTGCCTCTCTCTGTTAATATATATTTTTCCTTAATAGCCCTGCTTATTGTTGATTCGTGAAGCTTTAAACTTTCTGCTATATCCTTTAGCGTCATAGGTTTAAGTTCACTGCTTCCTATTAAGAAATATCCTTTTTGAATCTTTAAAATCTCTTCTAATATTCTGTATATAGTTTTTTTCCTGCTTTCAATGCTCTTAACCAGAAATAAAGCCCTGTCTATCTTTTCTTTTATGTATTCTTTTGCTTTTTCATCCTGTCCATGAGAATAAATATCCTTGTATTCATTACTTACTGATATTCTTGGAATTATACTGTCATTCATTATAATATAAAATTCATCACCTATTTTTTTAATTGTGGCATCAGGAACAATATATTTTACATCATCACCGGTAAAATAACCTCTTGACGGCTTAGGCTCAAGTTTTTTAATTATATCACCATAGTGCTGCACTGTCTTTATATCTATATTAAGTTCACTGGCCAGGGATGAAATTTTATTATCTGCAATATACTGAAGGTAATTCTTCACAATTATATAAAGATTTTCATCTTCATATTCTTTTCTGTTAAGCTGAAGCTCTAAGCATTCGGTTATATTTCTTGCTCCAATTCCGGCAGGCTCCAATGTTTGTACTAAATCTAAAGCCTTATCTATGTTTTCCAGTGGTATATTAATTTCTTTGCTTATTTCCTCAGTTGAGATAGATAAATACCCCCTGCTGTCTATATTTTCTATAATGTATTCACAAATTATTCTTTCTTCATCTTTAATATTTAATTCATTTATCTGTTCATATAGGTATTCCTTAAGTGTTTTTTTACTGGAAATAAAATTAAAAGGAGATACATCATCCTTCTCCTCATAACTTTCCCCATAACTTTCTTTTGGGGAGGTGAAATAATCATATACCTCTTTATTATATGTATCATTATAAGATATATCCAGAGTAGGGTTTTCAGATATTTCCTTTTCGATATATTTGGACAGTTCTAAACTATTCATTTGCAGAAGCTGAATTGAAAGCTGCATTTTTTGAGTTAATAAAAGCTTTTGAGATTGTTCTAATCTTAAACCTAAATCCATAATATCACCCGTAATGATTATAACATAAATCAGTAATTTTTTCCTCAAATAATATAGACTGCATAATCAATGACTGCCAGATTAAAAAAATAAGTATCCGCCAGCTGGCGGATACTTATTTTTTAATAAATTATATTACTTTCTATTTGCTTTTATCAAATGGTATACCTTCTGCCTTTGGAGCTCTTGACTTCTTAGAAGTAAATATAAGGGCAATCATAGTTGCAACATAAGGCAGCATTTTATAATAGGTCTGGTTTATATTCAAAGAATTTAGTGATGGAATTAGTGCAACAGAATAAGCAAGTGTTCTAAGGAATGCAAAAAACAGTGAAGCAAAAAGTATATTTAAAGGCTTCCATTGTCCAAATATCATTACTGCCAGTGCCAGGAAACCAAAACCTGCAACACCTGTATGCCCGTTTACATTACCGTTCATAACTCCAACTGAATAGAAAAATCCACCAATTCCGCCTAAAAAACCTGAAATACCTACGCCAAAATATCTCATAAGATATACATTTATACCTAGAGAATCAGCTGCTTGAGGATGCTCACCACACGCTCTCAGCCTAAGGCCAAACTTAGTCATGTAAAAAATTATAGTTGCTATAATAAGAAGTAAAAAGCCAATATATACTGTAAGATAAGTTTTTTGAAAGAATAATTCCCCAAGTACAGGAATTTTGCTAAGTCCCGGTACCTTCTGAATATAAAATTTCATATCTGTTGTAACACCATCGCTGTTAAATTTCATTTTTGAAAAAAGTAATATTGCAGCCGGAATAAGCATGTTAAGTGCTGTACCTGTAATTGTCTGGTCTGCCTTCATATTTACAGCCGCAAAGGCTAGAAGCATGGAATACATTATTCCTGCAACAGCTGCTATGCACATACTTATAATTAATACAATCTGCGGATTTATCTTTGAATTTTCCAAAAACAAAATAGAAAGGCAGCCAAAAAATGCACCAAACAGCATAACACCTTCCAGGGCAAGATTAATAACACCGCTTCGTTCTGTGAACATACCACCTAACGCTACTAATAATAAAGGAATTGCAATAGGTAGCGTATTTTGAATTAAATAGTAAAATGTATCCATGGTTTACGCCTCCTTATTTAATGTAACGACTGGGTCTTCATTTGCATTGCTTTCAGGCTTTTTATTCTTACGATGCTTTTTGAAATATTTAGCGACAGTTGTTTGCATAAGCATTGCAAAAGCAGAGAAATAAATAATAACGGCAATTACCACATCAATTATCTCAGGCTTATATCCAAATAGTGCAGCAAGTGTACCGCCTCTTTGTATATGAGAAATGAATAAGGATGCGAAGATTATTCCTATAGGACTTGCATTGCCAAGGAGAGCAACTGCAATTCCGTTAAAACCATTTGCGGCGATAACACTTACCGGTTCATAGGTCATGCTGCTTCCAGGTATAATAGAAGGTGCTAGTATGGCAAAAGCACCGCCAAGCCCGGCTGCTCCGCCAGCGATTACCATGGTTATTATTATATTTCTCTTACTATTCATTCCCGCATAATGACTTGCGTGTTTATTAAAGCCGGTTGCCCTGAGCTCATATCCAAAGGTTGTTTTATTTAAAACTATGTATAAGCATATTGCTATAGCTATAGCTATAAAAATAGAGACATTTACATTTGAATTAGCAACACCCAGGGATGGTATCTGAGCTGAGCCAGGCAGATAAGATGTCCTGGTTTTTGAAGGAACATACATTACTGAATTTCCCTGAATCCACATATCAACAAGATACATTCCAATATAATTAGTCATAATTGAGGTGATAACCTCATTTACATTCATATAGGCTTTTAAAAATCCGGGTATAAACCCCCAGAGCATACCTCCCATCATACCGGCGATAATACATGCTACCCAATGTAAGGAACCTGGTAATTTCCACATGAAGCCTACATACAAAGCAAAGAACATGCCCATTGTATATTGTCCTGAAGCTCCAATGTCAAATAATCCCATTTTAAATGCAAAGCCTACTGCAAGACCTGTCATTAAAATAGGTGTTGCAAAGTAGAACACGTCTCCAAGCCTGGAAAATCCGCCTACTAAAACCATGTTAAATCCATCAAGGGAGTTTTCCGGGCTGGCAACTACCATAATTATATATCCGAAAATAAGACCTAAAATAATAGCTAACAGCGCAGCGGTAAATGCAGAAATAGCCTTGCTTTTTAATAATTTTTGGGGAGAAAATATATTATGCATGTTCATTCTCCTTTCCAACATTACGTTTTGCACCTGACATGTAGAGACCCAGTTCCTGAACTGTTATTTTCTTAGGATCCAGTTCTCCAACAATTTCACCCTCATACATAACCAGAATACGGTCACTTACATCCATAACTTCATCAAGCTCTAATGATACAAGTAAAACTGCTTTACCCTTATTACGGGTTGCAACCAGCTGCTTATGAATATATTCAATAGCTCCAACATCAAGACCACGGGTAGGCTGAACAGCCACCACCAGCTTATGCTCTTTATCTAATTCCCTTGCCAAAATTGCCTTTTGCTGATTTCCTCCTGACATATTACGTGCAATTGTAAGTGGACCTTGTCCACTTCTTATGTCATACTGCTTGCTTAATTTTTCCGCATACGAACGAATTTCATTTCTTTTAATAAAGCCTTTATTTTCAAATTCGCTCTGCCAATAACGCTGCAGAACCAGGTTATCCTCTAAGGAATAATCCATAACCAGTCCATGCTTTTGACGATCTTCAGGAATATGGCTCATGCCTGATTTTGATCGGGTACGGACAGATGCTTTTGAAATATCTTTTCCGCAAAGCGTAATTTCACCTTTACTTTGTTTTTCAAGACCTGTAATTGCAAAGACCAGTTCAGTTTGTCCATTTCCATCAATACCTGCTATGCAGACAATTTCACCGGCTCTTACGTCAAAAGAAACGTCTTTAACAGCATCTTTTTTGCTTGTATTTGATGGTACAGTTACACCTTTTAAGGATAATACAACGTCACCTGGAGTATTATCTTTTTTATCTACTGTAAGATTAACATCTCTTCCAACCATCATTTTTGACAGCTCTTCCTTGTTGGTATCCTTTATTTCAACTTCGCCGATAAACTTACCTTTTCGAAGTACAGTACAGCGATCGGCGACAGCCATAATCTCATTTAGTTTATGGGTAATAAACAGAATAGATTTTCCCTCTTTTGCAAACCCCCGCATTATTTCCATAAGTTCATCAATTTCCTGAGGAGTTAATACTGCAGTTGGTTCATCGAAAATCAGGATATCATTATCCCTATATAACATCTTAAGAATCTCAACTCTCTGCTGCATTCCAACAGATATTTTTTCAATTAGAGCATCCGGATCTACCTGCAGTCCGTATTGCTTGCTTAGAGCCAGTACTTTTTCCTTAGCTTTCTTTCTTTCTAGAAAGCCCAATTTATTAGGCTCTACGCCAAGAATAATATTTTCTAAAACAGTAAAATTTTCAACTAATTTGAAATGCTGATGTACCATTCCAATACCCAAATCATTGGCATCTTTTGGGTCGTTGATTTTTACTGTTTTGCCATCTTTTCTTATTTCTCCCTTTTCAGGCTTATAGAGACCGAATAGTACGCTCATCAGAGTGGATTTTCCCGCACCGTTTTCTCCAAGCAGAGCATGGATTTCACCTTTTTTTAATCGGAGGGTTATATCATTATTTGCTATAATGCCGGGAAATTCCTTTGTTATATGAAGCATTTCAATAATATAGTTTTCCATGTTTACCTCCCTGATACCATTAATATTGTAATAAGGGGAAAAGCTAAAAATCTTTCCCCCTTTTAGATCTACTGATATAAGGTTTAATTACTAAAATTTATTACTATCTTGTTGTAACAGCAACCTTTGCAAGTTTAAGGTTTTTAGTTAATTCAGCCTTTGTTGCAATTCCCTTTGCATCTTTTACTTTGAATTCACGTATAAGTTTAACTGAACCGCTCTTAAGAGTTGCAAATAATTTGTCATAATCAGCTTTCTTAAATGTCTTAAATCTGTCAAATGCATCTCCGCCGTTTTTGCCTATAACAGTTGTAGGAAGTCCTACACCATCATTTGATGCACCAAAGTATGTGGTTTTTCCTGCATAAGTTGTCCAGCTGTTGTTTTTATAAATGCCCTCTAAAACTTGAATAACTGATGCTCCAAGTCCCTTCATTGCTGAAGTTATAACTGTATCACTGTCATATCTCTGGTCAACGTCAACACCGATTACTTTTTTACCTGATTCATTTGCTGCAGCCATTACGCTCTTACCAACAGAACCTCCGCATGCAAATATAACTTCTGTTCCTTCCTGGTACATTGTCTTTGCTGTAGCCTTGTTTGTATCATTTTCTTCAAAGTTTCCTGTGTAGTGGTAAGTAACAGCAACTGTTCCATCTGCAAGTTTAAGTTCTTTTGCAGCTGTTTCAGCTCCCTGCAGGAAACCATAACCATAAGCCTGAACTGCAGGAACTGCCATTCCGCCCATGAAACCTAATTTCTTGTAGCCATCTTTAACAGCAGCGAAACCAGCTAAGTAACCGGACTGTTCTTCTTCATACATAACACTTGCAACATTTGCTTCTGTTTTATATGTTTTATAATCAGCTGTATGAGGTTTCCCATCTAGAAGGATGAATTTTACATTAGGATACTGTGTCTGAGCTGCGTAAACCGGAACTTCAAAAAGATATCCTGGTGTAACTACAACTTTAGCTCCGCCTTCTATAGCCAGTTTGATTTGTGCAAGATAACCTGCATCAGAAGCTTCTTCTGGTTTATAGTACTTGGATGTAATATTATTAGCTTCTGCAAATTTCTTTACACCTTCCCATGCTCCCTGGTTAAATGACTTATCATCGATATTTCCTTTATCTGTGATAAGTGCTATTTCATAGCCTGATTTGGTAGTGTCCTTTTTATCAGGAGTTTTTGTTCCGCAGCCTGCAAGCATAGCAACAGAAAGTGAAACTGTTAATAAAATTCCTAAGATTTTTTTCATGTTTTTTCCCCCTATATTTAAAATTTAATTTATAGACGACTAAATTATACCATACTTAAAATTGTTTTGAAAGTTCTATGTCAAATTAAATTTGTATGAAATTTAAACATCATAATATTATATTCTTTGAATATAGTAAATCCAAATTCATTTACTATTACATCATTTTTTAAAAAGTTAAGCATCATCAGAAAACCACATATCCAGCTTTGCTTTTCAATAATCCTATAAGCTAACTGTTAAGGAGCAGCTGCCGTCTTAAAAGTCTTTGCTTCATTGAGTGTTTCCGGTACAACTATATTTCCTTCTAATATTGCCTGTTTGTATTTATCTGCTAAATCATATATTCCTGCCGGAGCTTTGGCATTTTTTGTAGGAGCTATGCCAACACCTTCTTCTCTCAGTCCAAATGTTACTACTGTGCCTCCTTTAAGATCTCCATCTATTAAGCTCTTAGTTACCTGATATAGAGCTGTATCTGCTATCTTCACAGAAGATGATAATATAGCACTTGCATCTTTTGGTACTGTCAGCGCCTGATCCTGGTCAGCACCTATTGCCCAAACATCTTTTTTTCCGTCTCTAAGCTCCTTAGCAGCATCTAATACTCCAAGACCACAGGATCCTGAAGCATGGTATATAACATCACACCCGGAATTATATAATGCTTTAGCTGCTGCTTTTCCAGCACCTGTATCATCAAATTTGCCAGTATATAGTGTATTCTTTCTGTTTACAAGGTCAGCTGCAGCTATTGGATTTACTGACATTACACCAGCTATAAATCCAGCTTCATAGCTTTGAATATAAGGAATATCCTCTCCGCCTATGAAACCTACTTTATTTGTCTTAGTAGCTTTTCCTGCAAGTACTCCAACAAGGAATGAACCCTCATTAGCTTTAAAGGTTACTGATACTACATTTGGAAGATCAATAACATAATCTAATATAGCAAATTTTTTATTTGGATTAGCTTTAGCTGCATCTGTAACAGACTGCTGCATTAAGTATCCAATACCAAATGTCAAATCACACTTTCCTGCAAGTGTATTCAGGTTCTTAGTATAAGAATTTTGATCCTTCGATTCAAGAATTACCGGTTCTATAGTATATTCTTTCTGAATTTTTTTAAGACCTGATACAGCTGCACTGCTGAAGGATTTATTCCCTTTTAAGACAGCATCCGTTGCAAGACCAACCTTAACTTCTGCTTTCTTTCTTGTGTCTGTTGCTGCTGGTTTTGTGTTTGTTATTGTTTTTGTGTCTGTTGTTTTTTTGCCGCAGCCAACAAATAATATAGCGAATATGGAAAATGCTGCTGCAATTGAAATTAATCTCTTCTTATTTATGTAATCTCCCCTCCTATTTAATAAATATTATTTTAAGCATTTATATATTCTACATTCAGCTGGAAAATCCTCTTTTTTTATTATTTTATATTTTAAATTCAGTATCTTTTAATATTTTATCTGCTGCTTTTCCATCATCTTCATTGACTAAAATTACAGGTCCCGTGCATCCCATGCCGCTTTCAGCATATATATTTTCCTTCCAAAGAGAATTAACTGCATTGTCCAGCTCCATTATATCAATTCCTGCTATACTGTAGGTTACAACCTTTTTTCCCGGCTTATTTATTATTTCTTCTTTGATTTCTCTTTTTTCCAACAGCTTACTAAGTCCGGCATCTTCTGCTTTTTTAAACTCAGATTTTGCTATTTCTAAAATATTATTTTCAGCACATTTGGCACAGTATGACAATGCCTCAGCTATAAGGGGAGCTCCCGATGCCCTGGATATAATATTAATCAGCTTATCATAGTCTTTTGAAATTCCCGGTCCATATCCTGCTCCCAGTATTTCATAGCTTCCTCCGCTTACAAAGGATGAAAATATTTTAACTAAAAGGTTTCCTGTAAGAGAATCACAAACCATAACACTGCAGGAACCGGTCATAAGGTCATTTCCTCTCATAACTGCTCCGCCATCCTGCCTTGCTGATGCTCCAAAGGATATTGGATACCCGTTTTGATTTAATTTTTTTAAAATTATCTCAGCTGATCTGGCTCCTTCAATATTTAGTATCCCAAGGGTTGGGTTTTCTATTCCCTGAGACTTTGCAGCAGCTATTCCTGATATTGCATTTAAGACCATGGCATGAACCCTGTCTGTGTCACTTGTCCCAGTGGTTGTAGAGAGGATAAGCTCTTTCCCTGATGATGGGCATATAATTTTGCCAGCTGTAGATACTCCTATAGGAAAATCAAAATGCATGGTAACGCAGCCTTGAATTTCTTTTTTTTCAAGCAGTTCCAGCATTACCTTATGACACTCTTCTAAAGATTCTGCTCCGAAACATTTAAACCCATCTAATTTTTCTATTCCTATCAGAATTATTTCAAAATTACTATATTTCTGTTTTGCAAGCTTTGCGGCTTTCAGCAGCTCAATTTCTCCATGCTCAGAACCTTTTGTAGTAAGTCCTATCTTGACTCTTTCTTTAAAAGATCCGGTTTTTATTCCTTCAGCTATTTCCAAGAATACCTGTCCTACCAATTTTTCTCTATCTAATGTCAAAATAACACCTCCTACTTCATAAGCATTTTTGCAAATTCTTCCATCTTGTTTGCTATCATAATTTTTATTTCATCCACGCTTATATCACTATTTTCTTTTTCACCAGTATTTTTTTCAACTACTATGGAAACGCCGTCAAACTGATTCGTCATTCTTCCAAGGAATAAACTTCCTTTTCCTATTACCATAAAATTATTCATAGATCCATCCATGATTTTTTTAATTCCGTGGCCTATTATAGGAACTCCGCTGGGGATATGTCCCTGAGTTGGAGCAAATCCCGGATAACCATGAGATAAAACAAAATTCAAAAGCTCTTTTTTGTCCAGCTGCCCTGCTTTTACTGCTAAGGCACCTATCATTTTGTAATTTTGGGTTGGAACATCTCCTGCCCCTGCTGACTCTGTAATATCAGGAGTCTGCATTTCCGGTGCATATTTATCAATATCAGTTATCTTAAGCCCTGCTTTTGTAAGAGGGTTTAAAACTAAGGCACTTATAACATTTTGTGGTGAGGCTCCATCACCTACAGTATGTCTTCCTATTATGTCTGTTCTAAGAACTGGTGATACTCCATCATTTTTTGATACCAGTACTGCAAACCCTCCCAGACAGTCCTCTAAAGCAGGAATACCTTTCCTTACATGATCTTTTCCGTTCATGCCAAGCTTAGCAGTAGCACCTCCGCCAAATATAACTACATTTTCATATATTCCAGCCTTGACGTAGGCAGCTGCAGTTATGAGAGCATGCGTAGGTCCGGCGCAAAAGCCTCTCATATCAATTCCTGTAGCATTATTAAATCCTGCAATTTCAGCACAGGCCTTGGCAATATTTCCTCCGCCTCTTTGGTTCATGTCACCTATTGCCTCTTCTGAGCACTCTATTATATATTCTACAGAACCCGGGTTTATATTATTCTTATATACCAGGTTTAATAGTGCCAGAACTCCTGAAGCTTTTACTGAAAGATTTTCCAGCATTATATGAGCTGATAAATTTTGATCCTTTTCATGGGCTCTTTTTACACAGCCTGCTAAGTTTTCTTTTATATAAAGTCCTTCTGCTATGCCATTTTTAACTAAATTTTCAATTTCATCAGCAGAAACTCCATTTCCTATCTTATCTAATTTATATTTAAAAATTGGGTGCTCTTTTAGCTTTTCTTTTATATTAGCTGTAAAATTGTCCTCAAGTACTACCAGGTCAAACACATCAGACAATTTAAGAAGTGCATAGAATTCGTCTTCCGGCATAATCTCTCCGAATTTTCCATATCTGTCACAGCCATTTAAATTATTCTGGTACCAGGGCCTTTTTATCTCCCTTAAATCATCCGGTGTAATATTCCCTATATAAGTCTGATTTGGGGGATAATTAACTACTTCCCGAAAGCTTCTTAAGCTGTTTTTAAGTTTCTTTAAATATTCTGAGTCCGGGTTTGCTTCCCTTTCCATTGTCTGAGTTGTACCATTATTTATTACTATATCCGGAGTATTTACAAGAATATAAGATGCTCCTTTAATAACTGGAAATTCCAATTTACTTCCTCCTTTATATAAAGCAGCATACAAGTATGCTGCTTTATTAGAAAATTGTTATTCTTTTACTTTTATATGCAATTTCCTTTATTCAAATACCTTTTGTCCTTCTACATCAGTTTCCAAAGCAATAAGTGCCTTTTCAACCAGAGCATATCTTAGCTTAAATTCCTCCTCATGACTTAGTGCAGGATTTCCAAGAGGATGAGGAATGGCAACTGTGGGAACTATTCTGTTAGCTCCTACAGTAAGAGATATAGGAGTTACTGTGCACATATGAACTACAGGAAGTCCTGCTCTTTCTATTTCCTTAACTAACGTTGCCCCGCAACGTGTGCAGGTTCCTCAGGTGGAGGTCAGTATAACTGCATTAACTCCATCCTTTATAAGATCTCCTGCTATTTCAGCTCCAAATTTCTTAGCAGATGCAACTGCTGTACCATTTCCTACTGTTGCATAATAGTAGTTATGAAGAGAACCTATTCTTCCTTCTTTCTCCATCTTTCTTAAAACATCTACAGGAAGTACTCTGTCAGCATCACTATTTGCATAGGTAGGATCGTATCCGCCGTGAGCTGTTTCATAAGTGTCTGCTGTTAAATCCATAACTCCGGTTATATCATATTTACCGTACTTTGAAGCTGAAGAGGACTCTATATGATCCGGATTACCCTTAGGAACTATACCTCCGGATGTAACTAAAGCGATCTTAGCTTTTGATAAATTCTCAACCTTTTTATTTGGTTCTACCTTATCAAATACAGGCATCTTAAATTCAGTTTCGAATTCTTCACCTTTTACTTTTTTAGAAAGAAGCTCTACTGCTCTTTCTGATCCTCTTTTATCTGAGAAATAATTTACTCTTATTCCTCTTTCTATATAACCTTCGTCGAAGGCACTGCCTATTGTTTCATTTTTAACTAATTTGATTGCCAGCTTTGCCATACTTGGAAGAGCCTGCCTCATGCCTGCAGCGCTGTTTTTTGTTTCGATAATATATACCGACTTTTTATACATGTCAGCTCCCGGATTTTCTATATACATACCGGTTAGTGTCTTAATATTAAGTTCTTTAGATACAGCTTCACATATAGCTCCGCAGGCAACACCGTATCTTCCTGCGTTAAAAGCAGGACCTGCTATAAAAATGTCCGGGTTATATTTTTTAACGATATCTAATATTTCTTTTTTAGTTTCTTCTATATTTTCATTAAAATATGAATCTCCGCAGATTATTGTCGCAATTATTTTTGCTTCTCCGCTAAAAAGGCCTTCAAGTCCCAGTCCCGGACCTACCTTACCTTCTCTTACTTCCACTTTATAATCTGCCTTATCTTCTCCTCCAATTCCTCCATAGAACTGGTTTATATAGTGAACGATTTTTATCAAAGGTATCCCCCCTTGCGTTTAGTATTTTGAATACTGATCCCTGGCTGACTTAACCTCTTTAATAATAGCATCAACATCAAGGACCATTTCCATCATGCTGCACTGCTCATCATAAACTGCAGCATCACATTCCTCTTTAACTTCAGGCTCTACCATATGGTAAACTGCAAGACCTAATTCTATTCCTGCTAAGGGTCCTGCAAAGGTAGGGTCCCCGGCTGAAACTGTTTCAGCTGATAATCCTGAAGCCTCAGCCTCTGCGCCTCCAAGAACTACTACGATGTTTTCAGCACCAAATTTTTCTGTTAATTCTTTAACTCTGTTTTGGATCTCCAGATCCATAGCTCCTGCGGCTGTTCAAACAAAGCATTCTGTAGAAGCAAATATAACCTCAGCTCCGGCGGATTTAACACATTCTTCTATAGCTGGTCCTGGTATTCCGTCTCTGTCTCCTATTGCTATAACTTTTTTCCCTTTTAACATAATATCCTTCCTTTCTAATATCCTTTTGCACTTAAATAGTTAAAACCTACCTCTGAGGTAGCTCCTGTAATTACCTGAATCTCGACGTTTATACTGCCATCTTCTCTTAAGCTTCCCATATAGCCTCCTGCAATAAGGTTCGCAACTTCCGGATTTCCAATGACTTTTTTCATAGGCGGAAGCGTGATAACCTGGTTTGCATTTCCGCAGGTAACAACGCAGTCTCCCTTTGGAGTTGAATCTGCCAAAGATTGGGACGAACCATCCCGCCCTGCATATTCATCAGTAATCAGAACTGTTTTAATTCCTTTTGCTGAAATCTTGTTGCAGTTCATTACTAAATCAGCATCCGGGTTTCCAAATCCTTCTTCAGATATTATTACTGCATCTGCTCCTAAAAATTCAACCAGCTTTGCAGTATAGCTTGAGGATCTTTCCTTGTCAGCCAGATATACATTTTCATTTGTAATTACACAGCCTAAGAAATTAAAGTCCTTTCCATCTCTCTTATATAAATCTTCAATTACAGGATGATTCATATGAACATAGGTTGGATTTTTATCACAGGCTGATACACAGTTTCCTGAAACTACAGCTCCGTCAAACATCTCAGTTCCATACAAAAATGTAGGAATAATCTTTTTAGCATCCACTCCATAAACATAGGTATCATGCATAAGTCCCTGGCTTTGAAGCATATAAACATATACTACCTTTGGAAGGTTAGGATACTTTTCTATCTGCTTTAAAAGAGGAAGAGTTTCATAAACCTTTACTTCATCAGGCACAATATCTTTCCCTAATTTCCCTAAAAATGCAGCAACTCTAAACCCGGCAAGTCTCAATGCCTTTTCATGTTCATGCTTTTCAATTCCAGGCTGAACTTCAATGTTTAAGACCATATTGCAAGTCTTTGAAAATGGAGAATATTTAGCTCCAATTCCTGACATATCTATTATTCCTTCCTGAAATCCAACTATGCTTCCGGTGGTCACAACTGCAGCTCCCTTCAGTACATGGGTTCTTCCATCTCCAACGGTATCAGTCTTTGAAATGAAGCCCGGGAATATTCCTCCATTTCCGCTGACCTTGACTCTTGGCTCCACAACGTCCTTTACAGGAATTATTCGCACATTTTCTCCTGGTCTTACGATGTCAATGTCTACCTCTTTTATTTTCTCGTCTTTTCCTATAGCTGTTAAAATATCTTCTTTTTTTACTGATATTATCCCATTTTTAAGTTCAGTTTTTTCACCAAATTGAATATCTTTTATAAAGATATTTCCTATCTCTAAACGCAAATTTCACACCCCCTGATTATAGGCTGTCGTAGGTTTCCTTGATAAAACTTTCTACATCTTCTAAAGAGCTTATTTTATCCGGAGTAATAGTACTGGTTTTTTCTCCGTCCTTATAGATTATCATAGTAGGAAGTCCCAAAACTCTTTGGGCAATAGCAAGCCTCCTGGCTGTGCTGATATTTAGGCTGGCAAATTTGATTTTGCTGCCAAATTTCTCTTCCAAGCCGTGGACTCCCGGCATAAGCTGTTTGCATGTTTCACATTTATCTCCCCAAAAGTCTACAAATACTGGTCTTTCTGATTTTAGAACGATTTCTTCAAAGTTTTCCTTTGTTAACTCTATCATTTTACCCCTCCTTATTCATTTTCTTGTATATAAGCTTCAGCCGCTGTTGCCGCAATGGCACCGTCAGCTGCTGCAGTTATTACCTGTCTTAAATTCTTTTGAGTAACATCTCCTGCTGCGAAAACTCCCGAAACATTTGTCTTCATATCTCTGCCTGTTAATATATATCCTTTGTCATCCATATCTATCTTGCCATTAAATATTTTACTTATAGGCAGATATCCTACAAAAACAAAGCAGCCATCCACTTCTAAAAATGATTCCTCATTAGTCTTAACATTTTGTAAAGTAAGCCCCTCTAATATTTCCTCTCCTTTTGCTTCAAGAACTATTGAATCATATATTACATTTATCTTAGGATTATTTAATATTTTTTCCTGCAGATATTTAACACCTCTGAACTGATCTCGTCTGTGAATTACTGTGACTGAATCTGCAAACTTTGTAAGATATAAAGCTTCTGTGAGAGCTGAATCTCCTCCTCCAACTACTGCTACATTAAGTTCAGTAAAAAAGTCTGCATCACAGGTTGCACAGTAGGATATACCTTTCCCTCTTAATTCAAGTTCATTTTTAAATCCTGCCAGCCTTGGATATGCACCGGTTGCAATTATTACTGTTTTTGCTTCATAGACTGCCTTTTTACATATTACCTTCTTAATTTTTTCATTAAACTCAACATCTAAAACATTATCGTTTATAAAGGATGTTCCAAATCTTTCAGCCTGAGCTCTCATTCTTTCTGTAAGTGAAGATCCGGTACATTCCTCTATGGAACCAGGGTAGTTATCAATTTCTTCTGTGGTTGTTGCCTGTCCTCCATATTTTGCCTTTTCTATTAAAAGAGTGTCCATTTTAGACCTGGAAGCATATAGTCCTGCAGATAATCCTGCCGGTCCTCCCCCGATTATTATTGCATCATAAATATGTGTCATAATTTCCCCTCCTTATTTTATTACATTTGATATTATGTCATAGTCTATATACATAAAATCTTCCCTTAATTTTTCATTCCATTCAGGCCATGTAAAATTATTCAAAAACTTTCTTGTAGTTTCTATGCTTTGTTCAATTATGTTTAAGGAATCAATATCAATTTGATTTTCTTTTATTTTAGAAACTAATATGGTTCTATAAATTGTTTCATTTGGCTTAATACTGCTCAGCAGCGGATGAGTAAGCAGAACATATCCCTTATGAATCAGATCCCTCACTCTAATAAAAGTATCTAAAGTATTTTCTTCTTTATATAGGACTTCCTTATCATTAAGTTTTTCTGATACTAACGGGTTATTGGTAATTATTATAAATTCATCTATCATAATTCCCCCTAAAACAAAATAAAAAAGACAGAAAAAAAGTCCTAAAACTTTTTCTCTGTCTTATAACCTGAGAGATTTACTCCTTCGGTGCACATGCTTTCCAGAGTTTGTCAGCTGCTGATCCTTTTGCCTGAGAGCTTCGCACAGTATTAGGTTATGTGCTTATTCCTTCGGCTACCTTATGGTATCTCTCAACAGCCTCATCCATATATTATATTCTATATTTATTATACTAAAAATTAATAAAAAATGCTATATAAGTTATTAATTTTCTATGAAAAATATTCCTGCTGCACCTTTTTCTGTATGAACTCCAACCACACAGCCTACTTCAGACTCTATTACATTTGCAGTGTATTTTCTCATTTCCTTATTTCATGTATGGGAAGTCCAGCTGCCTTAATGCTTCATATGTCACTATGGAAACTGTATTTGAAAGATTTAGTGACCTGGTAGTAGTTTCTACCATAGGAACTCTTATCAGGTTATCAGGTTCCATTTCTCTTATGCTGTCAGGAAGGCCTTTTGTCTCTTTTCCAAAAACAATAAAATCACCTTTTTTATATGTTATATCAGTATAAAACTTTTTAGCCTTTGTAGTTGAATAATAAAACGAAGAATCTTTATATTTTTCTCTAAGCTCCTGAAAGGATTCATATATAGATATGTCTAAGTACTTCCAATAATCAAGTCCAGCCCTTTTAAGGTATTTATCACTAAGCTGAAATCCCAATGGCTTTATTAAGTGAAGCCTGCTGTTTGTAAGAACACATGTCCTGGCAATGTTGCCAGTGTTTTGTGGGATTTCCGGCTCATGAAGCACAATATTTAAATTCATCCCCATCCCTCCTTAATTTATATTTTATAGGAGAATTAATTATTTTTCAAATTATATATTTTATTTCTGAAAATGGCAGAAATTTTTCTATTTCTCCTCTGAAATATTCCTTCATTTCTTTTATTTTTTCATCTTTATAAACATATTTACCATATCCAAATTGTCCAAATTTATATTTCCTTTCATCTTTCGATACAGGCAGCTTAGTATTTGGAAATATCTCCAGTATAGTTTCCCTGGCTTTTTCTGTAAATCTATGAGATATTATTTCAAGTTCTATTTTTTCTCCCTTATAAGTACTCTGTATTTTTTTAATCAAATCTGTGTAGTCATTTCTGTACCCTTCATAAATAAAAACAGGAGCTATTATAAATCCCAGCTTATATCCTGCCTTTAATATCTTTTCAGATGCTTTAAGTCTTTCTTCCAGGCTTGGAGTAAGATGCTCATATTTTTTAACGATATGGGCCGGGTTTATGCTGAAGCGAATTGTAGTTTTTTTATTTCCAACAGTAAGCAAAGAATCTACGTCAGTATATTTTGTGACAAATCTAAATTCTATATTATCATAATCTTTAAAAGCAATTATT